>Ga0070664_100001254_pt1 | contig 20314 bp, 13 predicted proteins | sample KBSC73metaG_FD_65863 | JGI IMG/M metagenome (GOLD analysis project Ga0070664, IMG submission 65863) | Corn rhizosphere microbial communities from Kellogg Biological Station, Michigan, USA - KBS C7-3 metaG | ecosystem: Host-associated > Plants > Roots > Rhizosphere > Soil ... | reverse complement strand
GCATTGACCTCAACCTTGCCGAGCTTCACCGTCTCCTGCCCCTCGGAAATCACTTCATAGACGGTCTTGTTGCCGTCGAGGCTGCGATCCTGATCCACATAGCCGAGCTTCACGGTTTCACCGATCTTGATTGAGCCTGAATCAGGCTCGTCTTTCCCGATGATCATTTTGAAGAGCGTGGTCTTCCCCGCGCCGTTCGGACCGATGACACCCACGATCCCACCCTTGGGCAGGTCGAAGCTGATGCTTTCATAGAGGAGCTTGTCACCAAAACCCTTGGTCACGCCGTTGGCCTGCACGACGACATCGCCCAGACGCGGCCCCGGCGGGATGTAGATCTCCAGGTCTTCAGTGCGCTGATCTTGTTTCTGAGTCACCAGTTCTTCGTAGCGGTTGAGCCGGGCTTTCCCCTTCGACTGGCGCGCCTTCGGCGACATGCGGATCCATTCCAACTCGTGCTCCAGCGTTTTCTTGCGTTTGGATTCTGCCTTTTCTTCCTGTGCCAGCCGCTCCTGCTTTTGTTCCAACCACGACGAATAGTTGCCCTGAAAGGGAATGCCATGGCCCCGGTCGAGTTCGAGGATCCACCCGGCGACGTTGTCGAGAAAATATCGATCGTGCGTCACCGCAATGACGGTGCCCTGGTATTGCTGCAGATGCTGCTCGAGCCACTGGACCGATTCCGCATCCAGATGGTTGGTCGGCTCGTCGAGCAACAGGATGTCCGGTTCCTGAATCATCAGCCGGCACAGAGCGACGCGTCGTTTCTCCCCGCCAGAGAGCGTGCCGATTTTCTGATCGGCCGGGGGACAGCGAAGTGCGTCCATGGCGATCTCGAGGTGGTTCTCCAGCTCCCATCCGTTCGCCGCTTCGATCTTCTCTTGGAGCTGCGCCTGCTTATCGAGCAGCTTCTCCATTTCGTTCGGCGATGACTCGCCGATCTTGTTGCTCACCGCTTCGTATTCTTTGAGCAACGACACCAGTTCTTTCTTGCCTTCTTCGACCACCTCTTTCACCGTCTTGTTGGGATCGAGTTCCGGCTCTTGCTCGAGCAAGCCGACGCTGTAGCCTTTGGAGCGGGAGATTTCCCCAGTGAAATTCTGATCGACGCCCGCGATGATTTTCAGGAGACTGCTCTTGCCGGATCCGTTCAATCCGAGCACGCCGATCTTGGCTCCATAATAGAAGCCGAGATAGATCTCGCGCAGCACCTGCTTCTTCGGCGGATAGACTTTGCCGACGTTCACCAGAGAGAAAATGACTTGTTTATCGTTCGTGGCCATGGGATCGGGGCTCCTTCGCTAGGCGTGATCTTTGGGGAAAGTCGTCACCTTACCAGACGGTTACGTTCAGGCACAATCCTGAGATGAGAGAGCGCAATTCAACATGACCGGCAAGAATCGTTTGTGCTACATGGGAAGACGACCCGGCCGATAGGAGGGCATCCCTTGCCTCGCAACTCCGCCCGCGTGAGGATCTGGTATCAAAGCTTTGTCGATCCACGACAGCAAACGACTTACTGCAATACGCTCGAGCAGACGCTGAAAGACTTGGCTGGCACGGGTGTCACCTTTGAGGTCCATGGGATCGTGCCGCCGGATCTCGAGCTGCATCGCTTGACGGAGTTCCGCTGTGCCCGACAGGTGATCCATCATGCCGTCGAGGCCCAACGACAAGGATATGACGCCTTCGCGATCGGCCATTTTCAAGACGGCGGTCTCTACGAGGCCCGGGCGACGGTGGACATCCCGGTGCTCGCGCTCGGCGAAGCCGCGATGCTGTACGCCTGCACGTTGGGACAGAAGATCGGACTCGTCACCATCAATCCGGTGTTCATCCCGATGCACGAGGAGCAAATCCAGCGCTATGGCTTGTCGGACCGCGTGGTATCGGTGACGGCCATCGACACGGACCCGGCGTTGCTGGTGCGAGCCTTCACCGAGAAAAAGACCTTCGATGCAGTCCTGCGGCAATTTCGACAGCAGGTTGAGCCGATGGTGAAGAGCGGCGTCGAAGTGATTATCCCGGCAGGCGGACTGCCTTCTCTCCTATTCTCACGGATCAAGAATTTTACGGTCGGCGGCGCGCTCGTGCTGAATGGAATTGCCGTGCTGGCCAGGATGTCGGAAACGGCGGTCGCCTTGAAGCGTTTCGACGGGACTGTGGCCAGCCGATTGGCGACGTTTCAGAAGCCCTCACCCAAAGCGCTGCGGGAGTTCTTGGACAGCTGACCACACCCGCTAGATACCCAATTCTTCGGACAGCCGCAGCTCCGATTCATCCACGATTTCTTCCAAACAACTAAAGCAGGCGAAGGGGAAGCGGCCGATGGGTAGCGCGCAGACCTCACCGACCGCCGAGCTCGGCTCAAGCGCCGGTCCGCCGCACTCTTTGTGAACGAGGGTGAGCATTCGTGTCACGCCGGCTGAAGCAGGAGCTGCCGTAAGGTCTCCATGTGCTCGGGAGCGCTCAACCGGTGGTCTCCGGGAATGAGGCGAAGGTCGATGGGATACGAGCGATCGTGACGCTGAAGGAGATTGACGAACTCTCGGCTGCCCTGCGGAAGAATCACCGTATCCTCGGTCCCGTGGAGAATCACGGTCTTTACGCGTCGCAGATGATCAAAGCTTGAGGCCCAATAGGTTTCGCTTTCCTCTACCCATTTCCAGGAGAGCGGCCACGCTCGATGAAGCGGATCGTCGTCCCACGGCATCCACCCAGCGCTATGCCAATCATGCCGTCGTTCGGGAGTGATCGTTTTGGCGCGAAGGCCCATCATATTGAACGCCGGAGCGATAAGCATCAGCCGTTCCACCTGGGCATATTCTTGGGCCATCAGCCAGGCAACCCATCCGCCCAATGAATTTCCGACGATGGTCAGCGGTTCTGGAGACTTCGTTATGATTGAGATAACAGATCGAGCATCAGCAATCCAATCTGAGAGGCAATAGTCGGTAAACATGCCCTCGGAATCTCCGAATCCCCGAACATCGTAGCAGCAAAAGGCCCACCCCTGCTCAGCACACCATTGAGCCAACGCCTTGCTCTTATTGCCCCAGCGTTTCGAGAGAAAGCCCGTGATAAACAGAATCTGCCGGCCGGTCCCCTGGGCGTGGTCGCCCCGTATCAACTTGCCGTCCGCTCCCGGTAATTCGAACGTTCGGAGATTCATGAACTGGTCAATACCCTCGTCATAAATCCGCCCAGACGGGTGAGGACGGATTCCGGAATCTCATGCCCCCCGTGGAAACTTTGCCACTGCACGTTCAGCCCCGCCGTGGTCAGCTCATCCCTCAGTCGCTCGGCCATGACATAGGAAAGAATCGGATCCTGCGTGCCGTGGCTGAGAAAGGCCGGCAGGCCTGCGCGCTTACCGACGGTGGGGCGCCAGTCCTGCCTAGCGAGAAGAGATCCGGACAGTTGGATCAGTCCCGCAAACTGGAAGGCGGTGCGCATCACGAGATCGCAGGTGAGCATCGCGCCCTGCGAGAACCCGCCGATGATCGTCTTCCGCGGGTCCATCGGCAGGTTGCGGGGTAAGGTACTCAGGAATGTCTCAAGCGTTTGCCGGGCTTGAAGCAGTCCGGTCGGCACCTCTGAAGACAAATCCCGCACGCGTCCTGCCCGGCGGTCCGCATCAAGTCTGGCCATGTCAATCAGCCACCAGGCGCGAGAATCGCCATAGCCCATATCAAGACGCAAGAACCCTTCAGGAAAGATCCAGCGCGTGCCTGCCGGAACGCTCAATACCTCCGCAAGCGGGAGCAAATCATCTCCCGGTGCGCCGTACCCATGCAGCAGGATAATAAGAGGACCGTTGCCGCCTCCCTGGCCGTCCGTCCCCCCGGTCAACCTGACCCTTAAGCCTCCGACCTCATTCAGCCGCATGAAGCATGTTACCGCATGTATAGGTATTGGAGCAGCGCGACGAGCCCGTACAGCGACGACTCGATGACCGGCTGCTGATAAAGGGGAACGAACGCACCCTGTTCGTGGGCTTCCACCCTGTCGATGATAAATTGAACCTGCTTCATTCGGAGGTCGTGGTCCTTACCGCTGCCCAAGACTTGCACCATCTTCCGGCTGAGACCATCAAGCATGGCGGCCTTGGCCTGACTTGCCGCTTTGTACAGCAGGTAAGCGGCCAGCAACGCCAGCAGCACGTTCAACGCCCAGGAGAGCAGCAACAGGGTGGGGTAATTCCAGATATCGAAGTAATCATTCCGTCCGGCAATCAAGATGATCAAGGCGATAAATGGATACCGGATCAACCGATTGATCACTTCGGTCCGCTGACCGATCAAATCGACGACGGCCAAATGCCTGAGCTTCTCGAATTCGGCTTTTTGCGTCTCGCTCAAGCCATAATCGACCAGGTACTGTTCCTGGACCTGTTGTGACCAACCGCCCGTCGACGCAGTCACCCAGGCGATCCAACGGCGGCTTAACATCACCGCGTCGAATACCGCCAGATTGAGAAAGACGACCAGGGCCGTGCTGCTCACGGTCAAGATCCAGTCTAGTGCGCAGCTCAGTTGGCCGCGGCATGGGTGGATGTACTCCTCGTCGAGGACATACGAACCCAATAGCCACATTGTCCCGATATAGAGCACAAACAACAGAATCGTTCGCGTCATCCATTGCGCCGATTGGCTCGCCTCGCGATACCACGACCAGGCCTGATCGACCGTCGTCGCGGTCATGGTCGCGGCGGGATGATAGACACGCTTGAGGTTAGTCCAAACGGTGCTCAGTGAAAACCGCTGAAACCCGGACTCGTCTTGGAACAGAAAGTCATCGCTAATGAGGTCGCCGTTCTTGATCAGATCGCGCGATCCTTTGGCGAGCAGCAGCACACAGAGTACGACAACGAAGAGGCGAATCAATTCGCTCGGCCAGACACTGACTCCAGCGGTCAACGAGAATGGCTCTCCTGCATCGTGGTTGGCGAGCAACGCAGAGGCTCCGCCGAACCACATGAAGGCCACGAAGGCCGTGAACAGCAGAAGCCCCATGAGAGCCAAGAGTCGGGTATTTCGAGAGGCCAATAACCACAAACGCTGATTGCTCCATGTGATGACGGTTCCGGTGAACAGGGCGACGAGCAACACGACGGATATGGCAGTGTTATTGAACCCGATGCCTTGTTTGAGCTGACCGAGTTCTTCCGTACGATCAAGATCGGGCCGTAACGGATGAACCGTGCGTACCCCCTCCTTCTCGACGACGCTCAAGTCAACGGCGCCTTCTCTTCCCACTTCAAAGAGCCGCGGATGTGTTCCAGCGTCGTACAGTCGGTCCTCCGGCGTCAGCGCGACATGATAGCTGGTTGTGCAGGGTCCTTCTTGCCGTTGATGGCCGTGCGGCTCGCAGGTCACATGTCCTACGGCTTGCAGCACGGCGAAGTAGGCAGCTGTTTGATAGCTGCTCCGGAAGGGCGGAACATCGCGTTGAAGGCCTCCCTCGAGCTGAAGACCGAAAGGCGCGGCGACGACCATGTTGCGTGTAGATTTGTATTCGCTGGGATGCAAATGTCGCGCATCCAGATCGAGCGTAAAGAAGATGGCATGTGGAAAGGCGGGACGCAGAGCCTTGATGATGAGAAGGGCATCATAGGGATCGGTACCCATGATCCCAATGGCCCTGGCGCCCTCTCCTTCATCATGAATGCGAGCGACGAGTGCCTTGACGTAATCTGTCTGGCCGGTCCCTTCGGGCCGGTCTCTCGTGGATTCCTTCGACTGATCGGCGGCCTTGGAGGCACGCGCCGCTCGGGCGGCGTCGTCTCCCGGGACTTCTCCATCCAGTCCTCCGAGGTAGCTGTATCGGAACACGTTGAGGGTGAGGGATTCATAATCGGCGGGGCGTTGGATCTGGAGATCGATCGCCTGCGGCACCGTTTGGCACCACTGCTTGATACCGACCGGCACCTGAATCGTCTTGAGATCCTGCTCGGGAAAGGAGGCCACCTTGGTACAGGCTGCCGCACGAAACTCGATTGGCAGAGTCCGCCCGTAGAATGAGTCCCACTCGCCGATCAGAATGACGGCATCCCATCCCAGGCGGACCTGCCGTCGCTCCAATTCCGCTATGAGAGCGAGGAACCTGAGGTCGTCCGAACCGATGTCATACACCAGCCTGACGTTTGCCTCAGAAAGCCGTTGGTAAAAGACGTGTTCGCAATCTTCGTACGTCGAGCAGGCTGTACCCTTGCCTCCCTCCGCCTTGAGACCATAGGCCAGCAGTCCTTTCATCGCGCTGGCCCAGGGCGAGTAGAGTTCAATCGAGCCGTCGGCGTTCGGCCAGATGCCGACGTCGGGATGCGGATGTCCATAGAGGGCTGCCGCCTCCTCGAGCATCGCTCGATACGCTGATGAACTCCGGGGTCCGATGATCTTGAATGACACGGCCCGCTGCAAGCGTGGGTCCAGCCGCACGAGCGGTGGTTTGGCCGCAGTCACTGGACATTCCTGTTTCGCACCCTCCTGGCAGACGAGCCCTTGCGACAAGGACGTCAATGTCGAAAAGAAGCCGCTGCTCATCACCTCATCGGGCAGCCATATGACAAGAACGCCCTCCGCACGAGTTCCCGCCGGCCCGCACAGCCGTGTTTTTCTCAGACGGTACCATTCATATGGAAGACCTTGAACGACGCCGCCGGGTTCCCAATACACAAACGAGAGCTCATTTTCGTCCTCCGGCGCATAGCAGGCGGCGCCGAGCGCCGTGCCGATGGCGTAGCGGTCGCGGAGGCGCGATTCGGTGCTCTCGACATACGGTCCTCCGGTCGTCGCGATGAGCAACACCGTGAGGTGCTCTCCGCTCTGGACACGATCAGCGATAGCGTGACGCAGTGGCGCCAGTCGTTGGGCCATTGATGATCCCACTCCGCTTTTGGCGGGACCTTTCTCCTTGATTGCACGTTCCACTGCGGCGACGGGATCTTCCCAGAGGCGCGCGCGCACCAATTGCTCGCCGGTCGTCTGCTTCATCTCCAGACCGCTGCCGACAGGCCGCGAACTTTTGAGCGGCTCCTTGACGAGGAGGACACCGGCAATGGCCAGGGCGAGCGTCAGCGCGCCCGCCACCGCTAATTTTGAGTCACTGCGCGGCTTCGCCACGGTTGCATTCTCCACATGGTGCTAAAAAATTGGGTACCACTGTACAACAGAGGATGAGGGGGTCTGCAATACGCTGTGGAACCGCTTTGATCACGCTGGCGATCGGGTCATGTTAATGAGGGATGACTCGGAAGATGCTGCTGCCATTGAAGATACTGAAGTTATGGTTTGTGACGTATATATAACCGTCGTTTCCCAACATGGTCCCAACGAGTCCGCCCTGTCGCTACTAGAACGGGCTGCTGACCGTCAAGGATTGCTCAACACTACCCTGAAAATTCCACTACCACTTGTTACATAGACATATCCATCCTGTCCCGGAACATTCAGCCCATGCATGATTCCAAATAGAGGACCCAGTCCACAATTGCATGCGATGTTCTGACTTACCAGGTTAGTCAATCCTGCTCCGCCAAGAACAATTCGCCGAAGATTCCCAATATTGAAATCGGCAAATAACAAATTATTGTGGTATTGAGCCGGATAGACCGAATCTTCTCTGATCATAGTAATTCCCGTTGGCGCAATCGGCGGCCCAAACGTGATAAGGGGATTCACCAAAGCAGGATCGGTCCCCGTTCCTTCGACAAAGGGCCATCCATAGTTCTGAGCTGGAAGAATCCTATTGATCTCATCGAAAAGCGACTCACCATTCTCCGTTTCCCACAGATCCCCTGTGTGAGGATGGAACGCAAACCCGAAGCTATTCCGGTGGCCATAGCTATAGATGGCCGAGTACGGAGGGCTAAGAGTGGCGGCGAACGGATTGTCCGATGGTATGGATCCATCCGGCCTTATTCTCAGAAATTTCCCGCGGAGAGAATTTAGATTCTGTGCGTCAGCTGGTACGTTATTCTCTCCAACCACTATGTATAACATTCCGTCCGGACCGAACTGGATGATTCCTCCATTGTGGATACTGGCAGTCGGAATATTGTCAAAGATGATTGTGGGTGTAGGGTTAGTCGCAACTGTATTTCCATTCACCGTGGTGGCCACAAAACGAGCGACGCGATTATTCGGAAGACCAAAGGGAGTGTAAAAAACATACACAAAGCCATTCGCATTGAAGTTCGGATCGACTGCAATCCCGAGCAATCCATGCTCGCCACCCGAAAAGACGTCGAGATGCGCAAACGGAGCGGCCTGCAGCTGCCATGGAAGGGTCGTAGTGGGCGTGACCACTCGAATGTTGCCAGTGGCTAGCTCGCTCACAAAGATCCGACCATCTGAGGCAGTCGCCAGTGAAACGGGTACGTTCAAATTTCCGACAACCTGTTGGAGAGAAAACTCTCCGGCGCTCCCTGCAGCGATCGTAAAGACAAGAGCTCTTTGTGTGCTCGTCAATTCGATCTCTGACTCATCCACCAAAACAAACCGAAGCTGGTGAGACCCAGAAGCCAGTGCATTGAGTTGAATTGAGTTCCCTGACTTCCAGTGGACAAAATGTGTATGAACATTCTGATACCGCACTCCACTCAAAGCACCATCTTCCGCGACACCCGGTCCGTCATAGAAGGTATAGACGGTGGGATCACTGTCGATATAAAAATGCATCCGTGGCTGAGCCGTGGACGGAGCAACTGGAGAATTTTGAATATCAAACGTCACGAGAACCGGCCCAGCAGCCAAGGTTGCGCTTTGGGTGGGACTATTGATGGTTATTGATGCAATTGCTCCAGGGGGTGGCGTAACCGGCGGAGTAGACGACGGGGAGCCCGGCGCAGGCGACTCAACTCCCGAATCACTGCTGTTGCAGGCTGAGAGACCAAGACCGATGAACCAGAGGAGACATGAGATTACCGCGTAAACGGCACACGTCGAGCGTCCGGACGTATTCATAGGTCGTCACGAATGAGGTGAGGAGCGAATGAGCCGGCTATTGTTGCGGGAGAAGCACTTAGTTGGAATACACCAAGGGAGGGATGGAGCCCCTACTTTTGAGGTAGGTGTCTCTCCGATGTCAGGAGGAGCAGCTTACGCTTAAGTGCTTGCCCCAATTGGGCGGAGGCGCAGCGTAAGCGTCCATTCCAGGCTGCTCGGTATAGGGGTGTTGCAGAAGGGTAAGAAGGCGGTCGACCTCGGCAAAATCTTTTTGCTGTGCCCTTTCGATCGCGTTCTGGGCCAGGTAATTTCGGAGTACATACTTCGGATTGACCCGGTTCATAGCGTCATGCCGGTCTTCGTCCCTGCTTCGCTCGCTCTGCAAGCGACCGCGGTAACGCACTGCCCACTCATCGAACCGCTCGCGGTTCAGGAAATGCTCGCGCAAATGCTCGCTCTTCATGTCCGGTAGTGACGGGAACGTGCCCATCTCGCGGAACACGATCGTGAAGTCGGCATGGCTCCCCTGGAGCAGGCCCAGGAAATCGCGGATCAGCTCGTCGTCATCTCCCCGTTCTTGTGTCAGACCGAGCTTGGCCCGCATGAGGGCTCGATACTCGCGCTCGAACGTCGGCATGTAGGAATCGAGTGCCGCTTTCAATGCCTCTTTGTCTGCGAGTGGCAGCAACGCCTGGGCGAGACAGCTAAGATTCCACAATCCGATATACGGCTGCTGATTGAAGGCATAACGGCCGTTATGATCAGAATGATTGCAGATGAAGCCGGCATCATAGTCGTCCATGAAGCCGAACGGCCCATAGTCGAGCGTTAGGCCCAGAATCGACATGTTGTCGGTATTCATGACGCCGTGCGCCCAGCCGACCGCCTGCCAGCGCGCAATCAACTTCGCCGTGCGCTCGACCACCTCGGCAAAAAAGACCGCATATTTCTCCGTGTCCTCCCGAAGGCGAGCGTAATGACGGTCGATGACATAGTCGGCCAGAATTTTGAGATGTTCGTGTTGACGGCGATAATAAAAGATCTCGAAGGTGCCGAATCGCACATGCGAGGGCGCCATGCGCAGCAGCGTCGCACCGGTTTCGACCTGCTCCCGGTACACCTTGTCGTCGCTGCCGACGATGCACAAGGCTCGTGTGGTGGAAATGCCGAGCGCTTGCATCGCCTCGCTGCACAGATATTCCCGTATCGTGGACCGCAAAACGGCGCGGCCGTCGCCGTCCCGCGAAAAGGGTGTCATCCCCCCTCCCTTGAGATGCAGATCCCAGTGTTCGCCCCGTGCATTTGTGGCTTCGCCCAAAAGAATGGCGCGGCCATCTCCCAACTGAGGCACATAGACGCCGAACTGATGACCAGAATAGAGCATGGCAAGCGGCTCCATGCCCGGCGACAGCATGTTGCCGCCGAAGAGTGCGGCGAACTCCGGTCTCTTGGCTTCTTCAAGGTCGAGGTCGATGAGCTCGGCGGCGGCGGCGTTGAGACTGACCAGATAAGGCGGCGAGGAGAATGGAGTGGGGTTCAGCTTCGCGTGGAAAGCTTCCGGGAGCCGAGCATAGGTGTTGTCGAACGAGAGGGTTTCAAGATGACGATCGCCCATGGACACCAGGATGCCAGGGCTAGGGGGTCGCTTTCAACCGCGTTGGCGGCTCCTCCAGGAGGGAAGTGAACTGCTCGCTTCCGAAATCGTAGACCCAGATGTCGCCGGTGGAAATGGAATAGACCCAACCATGGAGGTCAACCTTTCCCTTTCGAAGCTGCAACGCGACAGAGGGGTGAGTTCGCAGGTGATCGAGTTGAGCCCTGACGTTTTCCTGAGTCGTTTTGATCAAGCGGTCATTGCCTTCGAGATCGACGTAGTGTTCCCGCATCAGACGTCTGGTGGTTTCAGCCTGACCCACCCATTCTTTGACGGCAGGCAAGTCATGGACCTCTTCGGGATGCAGGAGCGCCTTCATGACGCCGCAATCCGTATGGCCGCAGACGATGATGTGGGGAACCTTGAGGACAGCCATCGCGTATTCGATGGTCGCCGTGCTCCCGCCCTGCATCGATCCGTAGGGAGGCACCATGTTGCCGGCATTTCGCAGGATGAAAAGTTCTCCGGGTTCGGCCTGCGTCATCAGGGTCGGATCCACACGGGAATCTGAACAGGTGATGAACAGCGCCCGAGGCTCCTGCTTCTGAGAGAGCCGGGTGAAGAGGTCCTTTTTCTTCCCGAAGACCTCGCCCCGGAATTTCAGGAATCCTTTGACGAGTTTTTCCATCGCCGGTTAACGTCCGCCGTTTTGCAGCTCTCGGTCCATCGTGAACACGAACACGCGCTCGCCTAGCTGGACATCGATGTCGGTGAAGACGCCCAAGACCTTGGCTCCCGTAATCTCGCTTACCTGCTCGCAGAGCTTGTCACGTCCCTGCGCAATCAAATTCTGCCGCAGACGCTTCACCATGTCGACACCTTCCACAGTTTTTGCCAACTGCCGTTCGGCAGGGGTCAGGACGCCCTTGAGCCGGACCACGACCAGATCACGGACGATAGAGGCCCGGACGTCGTCCGGTCCCCTGCCCATGAATTCCTGTTCGAACTTGATGATGGCGTTGCGAATCGCTGTTTCCACTGTTGGACCTTCCGCGCGGATTATAGAGTTGCCAGAGAGTTTCGAACAAGATGCCGTGAGCCCTTTGTCTCACCATCTCGGTCTGCTGTGGGCCTTTCGTGCTATCCGCCTGCGGTATTGAGGCCTGAGGCCGACTCCGATATTGACGTCGTTCGTGCCATCATATTATCTATGAGACCGTCCAGGATCAGACGGCGCTGCTGTTTTTCCAGTGGTTGTATCGGACAAACGGGACGCCGCATCCTCCGCCCAGGCCGTAGGGTGGCCGGCTGTTCACCTGACGGCCCGCCACAGTACAAGCCAACCGAGTCCCACAGACATCAGTCGAGGGATCGGTTGGCTTTCTTGTTTCATGGAGACATGAGGCGCTGATGACCGCCGCTCTGCTTGTCCCGCTACTTCCTCTCTTGACGGTGCTCATCGTCGTTCCCGGCGGCGAGGCTAGTAGACGCGAGCGAGTGAAAATGGGCACCTGGCCACTCGGCGCTGCCTTCTTCGGCGCCATCTGGACTCTCTATGTGGTCGCAACGAGCGGACCGATTTCGGTCCGATTGTACGATCCCGCTGATGCGAACATGCTTCCGCTCCCGATCAGCTTCTATATCGATCGTCTGAGCGCCGTCATGATGGTGTTGATCTCCGCTATCGGAACCATCATCTACACCTACTCGCTCGATTACATGTATCAGGAGCCTCATGAGCGCCGGTATTTCAGCACGATCGGCGTTGCGATCTGCGTCTTGCTCTGCATGGTCTCAAGCGGAAATCTCATGATGCTGTTCGTCTTCTGGCAGATCCTGGGTTATCTGCTCTATATCCTGATCCACAACCATGGTCATGCCGGGACCCTTCAAGGTGCTTTCCGCACGTTCACCATCTTGCGTATTGGTGACGTCGCCTTTCTCGCCGCTATCGCATTGGCTTACTCACTATATGGCACGTTGGAATTTCCTCACATCTTCACCGCTGCCGCCCGATCGACGACCAGTGTTGCGCTTCTACCCGGCATCGAATTCAATGGCGCCACGGCCGTCACCTTGCTTCTTCTGATCGGCGGCATGAGCAAGTCCGCACAGTTTCCTTTTCACATCTGGCTTCCGCGCTATCTGTACGCTCCGACCCCCGTGACGGCGCTCTTGCACGCCGGAATTATCAATGCCGGAGGCTTTCTCATCAACCGGCTCGCGCCGCTGTTCGGCCTCAGCTCGACGACGCTGCACATCGCATTTCTCATCGGCACGCTGACCGCGGTTCTCGGCGCCTCCATGATGCTGGCGCAGAACGACATCAAAAACATGCTCGGCTTTTCGACCATCGGCCAGATGGGCTATATGGTCATGGAATGTGGCTTGGGTGCTTTTTCTTTGGCCGTGTTTCATTTGATTGCGCATGGATTGTTCAAGGCCACCGTGTTCTTGAACTGCGGCAACGTCATCGGCAGAGCGCGACAGGAACCGCATTTCCCCCATATCGCCCATGACACGGGAGTGGAGGGCTACTCGCCGCTGACGTGGTTCACCGGATTTGTTACTACGCTCATGATTCCTCTGCTGATCCTGTTGGTCACGCACGGCCTCCTGGAGATTCCTCTGCTCGAAGCGCAAGGCGCCGTCATCTTTCTCTTTTTCATCTGGGTCACCTCGTCGCAAGCCATCCTCACGTTGACGCATCTGCGCGCAGTGGCTTCGTGGAAAGTATCGGCAGCCATGCTGCTGACGCTCTTGTTCGTCGTCTTCGTGTATTTGTTCGCCGTTGAGTCGTTCACCGCCTTCTTGTATCCCAACGAAGAGGATGTCGCCTCATACTTTAAGGCAGCGGAGCTGCCCAGCCGGCTTTTCGACATGATGATCGGGGCGGCAACGCTCGTCATTGTCATAGGCTGGTGCTATGTCTATATGAAGGCCCATGGCCGATCGTTGCCGGTGCCGGCCTGGATCGAGAGCATCCGCATCAAGCTCTATGTGCTGTTTTTGAATCGGCTCTATGTGGATGAAGGGTTCCAGCGCTTAGAGCAAACCCGCCTGTCTGTCTTCCAACGCTTTGAGAAGCGAACGGAGGAACGGGTGTGAGGACCGCCATGCTTGACGAACGTCAGGACACCGTATAATGGTAGCCCGCCGGCTTGAGTGTCTCTCGGCATTTTTGAGGTTTCCGAGGGCGCGACGCATGGACCGTTGCACGATAGCAATGAGGTGTTCATGACGTTTACGCTGTTGGTCCCCCTGCTCCTGCTCGCCGCCGCCGCACTGGTGCTGATCGGCTCGAACAGTTCGCGCCAAGCGCGCGCGCGAATGGCCGCCTATCCCGTTGGCGCCGCCTGTTTGGCAGCCGCCGCGACGCTTTACCAGGTCACGACCGAGGGTCCCGTTTCGTTGCGGTTTTACGATCTTTCCTCCATCGGGTCCTTCGCCATTCCGATTGGGTTTCATGTCGATCGGCTGAGCGCGGTCATGATGACCCTGATCACCGCCGTCAGTGTCATCATTTACAACTACTCGATCGGCTACATGTATCAAGACCACCACGCCCGCCGGTATCTGGCGATGATCTGCCTCACAGATTTTGTCCTGGTCTGCATGGTCTCCAGCTCCAATCTCATGATGCTATTTCTGTTCTGGCAGGTCCTCAGCTATCTCCTCTACGTGCTCGCGCACAATCATGCTCATGCTGGAACGCTGGCCGGTGCGTTCAAGACCTTTACGCTGCTGCGCGTGGCGGACACGGCGTTTCTCGCCGGCATTGCGCTCGCCTATCAGCTCTACGGAACGCTCGAATTCCAAGAACTGTTCGTTCGAGCCGCCGAAACACCGATTAGCTTACCGCTCGGGTTCGGCATGGAGGTCAGCGGAGCCACCGCCGTGACAATCCTTTTTTTCATCGGCGCGATGGGAAAGTCGGCGCAGTTTCCGATCCATCTCTGGCTACCCGGCTCGCTCTTCGCTCCGACCCCCGTCCACGCGCTCCTGCATGCGGGCATCATCAACGCCGGAGGATTCTTGATTAACCGGCTGGCGCCGCTGTTCGCACTGAGTTCGACGACGTTGCACCTGGCTTTTGTCATTGGAACGCTGACGGCTATCCTCGGTGCGACGATGATGCTGGCCCAAAACGACATCAAGAAGACCCTGGGGTTCTCGACGATCGGCCAGATGGGCTATATGATCATGGAGTGTGGCCTGGGCGCCTTCTCTCTGGCGGTGTTTCATCTGATCGCGCACGGATTGTTCAAGGCCACGGTCTTCTTGAATTGCGGTAATGTCATTCACAATGCCCGGCAGGAGCCGCATTTCCCTCATGTAGCCCATCAGACAGATGAAGAGGGCTTGTCCCGTCTGACGTGGATCACCGGATCCGTCACGACGCTCCTGATTCCCCTGTTTATCCTCCTACTGACGCACGGAGTGCTGCGCATTCCGTTGCTCGAGTCGCAAGGCACCGTGATCTTTCTCTTCTTCATTTGGATCACCTCGTCACAGGCCATCTTGACGTTGACGAGGCTGCGGCAGGTTGCCTCCTGGAAGGTCTCGGCCGCGATGTTGGTGACCTTGCTGTTTATCGTCTTCGTCTATCTATTCGCCGTCGAATCCTTCACGGCCTTTCTCTATCCCGATCCGGAAGAGGTCGCCTCCTACTTCAAAGCCGCCGACCTTCCCGACTGGCTCTTCGATCTCATCATCCTCGCCGCCACGATCCTCATGGTCGCCAGCTGGTCCTACCTCTATGTGACTGCCCACGGCCGGACCGTCTGGATGCCAGCATGGATCGACGCCTTGCGGATACGACTCTATTTACCTTTCATGAACCGCCTGTATGCCGACGAACTCCACCAGCTACTGGGGGACACCATCATGCGGTGGGTCCACCAATTCGATAAACGAGAACGAGGTTGGTCGCGATGATGGACGGCGCGCTCCTCTCGTGGCTCTTGGCCGGGACTCCCTTATTGGGAGCTCTCGTGAGCCTGCTCTTCTGGTCGAATGCCGACCACCTGAAACTCTCCTGCATCCTCTGGTCCGCCATCAGTTTTGGATCGCTCATTGGCTTCGCCGGTTACCTCGCGATGCCGCCGGAAGGGTTACTGCCGCTGTATCTACTCCCGCTGACGGCTGTCATCTCCCTTCTCGCACAGCCTGCCCATGATGATTATCGGCAACCCTGCACCATGACGTTGGTGCTTCTCGGCCTGGGTTTGTCCGTCCTCACCAGCCAGCCGGTGGTTGGCAGCCTCGCCCTGGCGGTGCTGCTGATTATCCTCGCGATTCTGCTCTACCGCCATCACAGCGCCCTCTGGCCTATGTCTTGGTGGGGGATCGGGACGTACGGCCTCGGCGCCTTCTGCGCCCTGTTGGCGGTCGGCGTAGGTCCACCCGTGTCTACCGCAGCATCTCTGGTCGCCTGCGCGGTGCTCCTGCCTCTCATGCCCTTTCACGACGGCCACCTCACGGCATTGACACGGTTGCCCGGCAGCTTGCCGGCATTCATTGTGGTTCTGCTTCCCATCGCGGGTCTCCACGGGCTTCCAAGCGTTCTTCAGACGGTTCCGGACACCGTCGCCTGGACCGTGACCTTCTTCGCCTTGCTGGGGGCTCTCTACGGCGCGATCAAGGCCCTGGCACAGTCTCGCGTGCGACTTCTGCTCGCTTATGGAAGCCTGTCGTTCTTTTCGATGCTCTGGTGGTTCGTAGCCGCGACGCGAACCGCGACACCCCGTGCGGCCCTAATGGTTGGAACAGTCGGCCTCGCAACGAGCGGACTCTTGATTGCATGGCAGGTCGTTCGCACCAGATATGGAGACGACATCGATCCGCAGGCCGTCAGCGGGTTGGCATCCGGCATGCCGCAATACGCCGTGCTGCTCTCGTTATTGGCGTTGGCCGCGATGGGGCTACCTCCATTCGGCGTCTTTGCCGGATTCATGGGGTTACTGCTGAGTTCGCCCTTTCCCTCGACCCTCGGCCTCTTCATCACACTGCTCGCCTGGCTCACTTCGTCTTGGTACATCATGCAGATGGTCCAGCGTCTGTTGTTCGGCGCTCAACGGCAGGATCTGCGCTACACGGATCTACTCACAACGGAACTGGCGTCGCTTGTCATGGCTGTCCTGGTCCTCCTGGCATTGGGTCTGGCGCCGACGACGCTCTTTGGGCCTGATCACACGCGCTCTCAGACCTCGGTGAAGGAATCGCTGACGTGGAACAGGTAAACCGCACGATCGACATTGAAACCAGACGGATGGAGCTGCGCGGCATCGTGAAGCTCGCCGGCGAAGTCATTGCCCAGTATTGGCCGATGCGGACCTTCGTGCACCACAATCCACTCCACAGCCTCGAATATCTCCCGTTCGAGGAAACGGTTCGCCGCGGCAAGCAGTTCATGGGCGGCAACGGCTATCTTCCCAGTTACCAGTATCGTGCATACTACGCGGCAGGGCGCATTCGGCATGAGGACCTCGACGCCGCCCTGAAGTCGCTGACTCACGAAAGTCAGGTCCTCATCGGCTCACGGAAGCTGACGCATGCGGAAGTGTTGGGAGCCTGTTTGATCGAGGGCCTCTGCGATCCTGTCGTGGAGCCGCTCGATTCCGAGCTGCCGGATGACTCCGGTCACTTGATCGACAGCCTTGCGAAGAAGCTGTCCTTAGTGATGCCCTTGCGGGATTTGAGCAAGCGGATCGACGCCATTGTCCAAGGCGACGTGGCTGACTTGGGCCAGTGGCTCACCCTCTCTCACTGGTGCGACGATACACTCGGGACGGAAATTGTTCGCCAGATCAACGACCAACTCATCAAATGGTGTGAAGCATTCCTCGACGAGGGTCATGCCACCTGGGCCATGCCAGAACGCGAGAAGGGCTTTTACAGAGCCTGGAAGGAGATGGCCGCTCACGAATGGTCGCCCTGCGGGATCGCGGACAGTAAGCGGAAGATCGCGCAGCTGCCCGACTACCCCGAGGACGCGCTCCTCGAACATTTAGACGCGCTCGGTGTCCCCACAAAGCTCAGACAAGATTACCTCTCGCTACAACTGACGGCACTGCCTGGCTGGGCCGGCTTCATCAAGTGGCGTGAAGAAGAACGCGACTATCCCTGGCAGAAGGCCTATCCCGTAGGGCTCGTGAAGTACCTCGCTATTCGCCTCTGGTACGCCCGCGAACTGGTGCAGCAGGCATGTCGGGACACGCTCGGCATTGAAGGTCGCTACGATGCGGTCATCGCCTTCATGAAAAATCATTCCGAGGAATATTACCTGCGGCGTCAACGCGTCTCAGGCCGTCTGCCGGCGCTTTACGCAGAAGAGATCGACCGGTTGAGTCATCAGAAGCGAAACGGATGGGGCGCGGTGTTGCAGCGGTATCGGACCGAGGTGGTTCCCCGCCAACAGGATGCCGCCAGACGAGGGATGGCCAGGCGACTCGTGGCATTGGCACGGTCGTTCGATATCGATCCGGTCGGCCTCACAGAAACCTCGACAGACAACCTTAAGCAGGTGATCGAATGGATGGAGGCCTTTCCCGAATCCGACCATGGACCGGTCTGGCTCAAGGCGTTTGAGGCAGGCTATCAAGCCCACCTCTTGACCCAGCTGCGCCGCACGGCCGACCAGCAACCGGGGCCGGAGGCAAGCCCCCCTGGTTCGCCCCGCCCCTATTCGCAATCGGTCTATTGCATCGACGTACGATCCGAGCCGTTTCGCCGCCATCTCGAATCGACCGGTCGACATGAGACCTACGGGTTCGCGGGCTTCTTCGCCGCCTTCATTCGCTATCGGGCTTGGGGTAAGGAACACGAAACCGAACAATTCCCGGTCATCATGCGGGCAAAAAACGAGGTGCGGGAAATTCCCCGGAGTTATCTGGACCATCGGGTGTCGAAACATAAGGCACGTGCCAAGTGGGTCCGGGCCGGCCACACGCTGCTGCACGATCTGAAAGAGAACGTCGTTACACCATACGTTATGGTGGAATCGCTTGGGTGGTTCTACAGTCTTCCCATCTTCGGTAAAACGTTGGTGCCCGCGCTGTACCGGCGCTGGACCGCGTGGCTGAGGCGGCTGTTCGTCCCGTCGATCGCCACGACGCTCACCGTCGACAAGCTGGCGCCCGACGAAACCGCCGAGATGCTCGTAACGGAACAGCAGGCTGTGGTCCGAAAAGCGCTGGAGGAGAAGTTCGGCCTTCGCGCATCCCGTATCACTCCTATCCTGGTTGAGGGCCTCCGCCAACAGGCGCTGAGCGAGTCGGATGAGCCGGACACAACATTGCTGGAGTCGGCGAGACTTGCCGGTCTTTCGGCGGACTCGGTACGGAGGTGTGTAGATATCCTGCGACGCCAATATGACCTGAATGCTCGTTTCGCATCCCGTCAGAAAGAGCGGATCACGCGGACTGGATTCACTCTCGAAGAGCAGGCGTTGACGGTGGACACCGCTCTGCGCATGATGGGATTGACCAAGAATTTCGCCCGGCTTGTCCTCCTCTGCGCGCATGGCAGCACTTCAGATAACAATCCATACGAATCGGCGCTCGACTGCGGGGCCTGCGGAGGCAACGAGGGCAAGCCGAACGCCCGCTCTCTGGCGATGATGGCCAACAATCAAAAGGTGCGTGAACGGCTTACAAAGGCGGGGATCGATATTCCCGGTGACACGCAGTTCCTTGCCGGCCAGATGGACACCACGACCGACGAGGTGCATCTATTCGACCTTGAAGATGTGCCGCCGACGCATCGCGCCGATCTTGCGCGGCTTCAAGAGGATCTCAGGGAGGCCTCGGCATTGACAAGCCTGGAACGCTGCGCACGCTTTCCCGACGTCCTCCAGCCTCTCGAGGAGACACAAGCAAAGGCCCACGTCCGGCGACGCAGCGTCGACTGGAGCCAAGTGAGACCGGAATGGGGTCTGTCGGGAAACACCGCCTTTATCATTGCTCGGCGCGAACTGACGAAGAGGCTCGATTTACGTGGGCGAACGTTCCTCCATTCCTACGACTACCGGGAAGACCCGACAAACCGGCTATTGGAAGTGCTCTTGACGGCTCCCCAAGTCGTCGGACAGTGGATTAACATGGAGCATTATTTTTCCACGACCGATAACGACGTATATGGGAGCGGAAGCAAGATCTATCACAACGTCGTCGGTCGTCTCGGCATCATGTCCGGTCCTTGGAGTGATCTTCGGCTCGGCTTGGCAAGACAAACCGTCATGAACGGCCCCGTGCCCTATCACGAGCCGATGCGGCTCCTGACGATTATTGAGGCGCCCCGCGAGCGGATCGACAAGCTGATCTCGCGGCATGAAGTGCTTCAGCATTACTACCATAACCAGTGGGTGCACCTCGTCGCCCTCGACCCGGAGGATGGGGTGTGGTATCGATACGACCCGAAGGGACTGTGGAACGCCATTCCATAAGGCGTTTGTGGATACAACAGCGATCTTGAGTGGGCTGGGAAAGGAGTGTGGAATGGGTCTGATATTGCATCCGATGAAAGAGATCCGTGTCATCGTGGCGGGCGAACAACGGGCCTTCGTGACCGATTTACTGGACCGCGTCAATGCCACAGGGTACACGATCATTGGCAATGTGTCGGGCAAGGGCCATCACGGCGTGCGCGAGGCGCACTTCATGTTCAGCGAACAGGAAAGCCTCGAGATGATCATGACCGTGGTGCCCGAGGAGAAGGTCGAGCCGATCCTGGCGGGCCTGCGGCCGCTGTTTGAACGGCATTCCGGGGTGATGTT
>Ga0070664_100001250_pt1 | contig 20349 bp, 14 predicted proteins | sample KBSC73metaG_FD_65863 | JGI IMG/M metagenome (GOLD analysis project Ga0070664, IMG submission 65863) | Corn rhizosphere microbial communities from Kellogg Biological Station, Michigan, USA - KBS C7-3 metaG | ecosystem: Host-associated > Plants > Roots > Rhizosphere > Soil ... | reverse complement strand
GACATCCATGTCGATGCTTTCGCGGTGGACGATGGGGGCGATTGCGTCGAAGAAGGCGAGCGCGCCTTCGCCCGTCTCGGCCGCGATGCTCTCCGCCAGCTTCGAGCCGGTGAGCGGTCCCGTGGCGATGATCGCGGGATGATCGGGCAGGACGTCGACCCGTTCGCGCACGACTTCGATGTTCGGATGTTGCTCGATCCTGCTCGTGACCGCGTTCGCAAAACCCATGCGGTCTACCGCCAGCGCCGATCCGGCGGGCACGCGGTGATCATCGCCTGCACGCATGATCAGCGAATCGAGGGCTCGCATCTCCTGATGGAGCAGTCCGACGGCATTGTGGTCCGCATCGTCTGACCGGAAGCTGTTCGAGCAGACCATCTCCGCGAGGCGATCCGTCTCGTGCGCGGGCGTGCTGTCGCCGCCGCCCCGCATTTCGCTCAGGCGGACGCGCAGGCCCGCTTCGGCCAATTGCCACGCGGCCTCGCTTCCGGCGAGTCCGCCACCGACGATGTGGATGTCGAAGGACATGCAGGGCTGTTAGTCGCACGCGACTTCGCTATCCAGCCGGGATGCGCATCTTCACCATCGGTTATGAAGGATCGACGGTCGGGGAGTTTCTGGCCGCTCTTCGGGCGGCGGGTGTCGAGCGGGTCATCGACGTCCGAGCGCTCCCGCTCTCGCGCCGGCCCGGCTTCTCGAAAACGCCACTCAGACTCGCGCTGGAGGAAGCAGGGATCGAATATGTGCATCTGAAGGCGCTCGGAACGCCCTCCGAAGGTCGGACCGCTGCGCGGGCAGGGCGGCACGCGGACATGGAGCGCATCTACTCGGGGCAATTGCAGTTGCCAGAGGCGATGGCGCAGTCGGCGCAGATGCTGGAAATGGCGCGCGAGAAGCCCAGCGCCCTGCTGTGCATGGAGCGGGAACCGGCGCATTGCCATCGCACCTTGTTGCTCGATGCGGTGGCGGTGGACGCCGAGGTGGTTCACCTCTACGCCTCGTGACGCCGAGAGCCGGCCATAGGAACCGCTCGGATGCTGGCCGGTTTTTTGTGCGGGAATAATCGCAAGAGAGGGAGAAGCGTCGATGAGGAAGTTGGGCATCCTGGTGGGTGGAGCGCTGGCCCTTGCCGCATGCGCTCCGAACCCGCCGCCGGTCCCGGTCGATCCGACGAACCCGCTGTTCGCTCCGGGGTACCTGGCCCAGGCCGCAAGCTCCGATCAGTTCGAGATCCAATCCGGCCAGCTCGCCCTCCAGGCTTCGCAGAACGGGGTGGTGCGGAACTTCGCGAACATGATCATCAACGACCACACGCGCTCGACTCAGATGGTTGCGGCCGCCGCGGCCGCCGCTCGGGTTACACCGCTACCGCCGGCGATGCTGCCCGCGCAGCAGGCGATGCTCGACCAGCTCCGCTCAGCGGGCACCGGCTATAACTTCGATACGACGTTCCAGCAGATCCAGATCCAGGCTCACCAATCGGCGATGGCACTGCATCAGAATTACATGACGAGCGGTGATGTGCCGCAGCTGCGCGCGACGGCGGGTCAGATCGTTCCGGTCGTGCAGATGCACCTCAGCCAGCTTCAGGGGATGCAGCTTGCACCGCCGCCGCCGCCACCGCCTCCGCCGGCTCCGCCGCCGCCAGTGCGGCGTTCGGGAGAGCGCGGCTAGCAGTTATTCGAGGGCCGGCAGCTCGCCGGCCCTCGAAAGGACGTCAAACCGCCGGAAGCTCTTCAGGCGCGGTATGCCCGTTGAGTAGCGCCTCGATGTCGGGGATCGGCCGGCCGCTCATCTCCTTGTTGACGGTACAGACCACGCGACGCTCCACTTCCTTGTGGAGCGCCTTTTTCAGCACGCCGAGCGACTTTGGCGGAGCGATGATCGCAAGGGCATCGAAATCGTTTCGAAGAACGCGGGTCTTCAGCTCGTCGGCTGCATCCTTAATCCAGCGATCTGCTTCCTGCTGCTGAAAATCGGGCTCGTCGTAGGTCGAGCGGCCAAAGCCGAAGCTTTGCCTCGTAGTCCCAGGCGCGTCGGTCTTTATTTCCCGGTCCTTGCGGTCGTCCCGGGCGTCATGCGCTTCCATCCTGAGATCAATTTGATTTTCATCGCCTTGATTGCGGAAGAACAGAATCTTTCGGCCATCGGCGACCAGAACGAGCGCATTATGGGGAAGGGGCATGAACGAACACTCCTCAGACTAGGTGCTCAGGAGAACGCCACCCGACCCCGCGAGGTTTCCGCTGTTCGTCGCAGTTAGTCCGCGCGGGACCGAACTACTCTTGCTCCGGATCGGCCGGCTTCTCAAGCTCGCTTTCGCCAACGACAGCGTCGGGAACGGGAGACACTTCGTCGCCGCCTTCGATCTCGATCTCTTCCTCGTCGCTCTCGTCGATCTTGGCGACGCTCACGACATGCTCGTTCTCGGCGACGCGGAAGATGGTGACGCCCTGAGTGTTGCGGCCCATGACGCGAATGTCGCCGACGGTGGTCCGGATCATCTTGCCCTGGTTGGTGACCAGCATGAGCTGCTCGCCCTGCTGTGCCGGGAAGCTCGCGATGACGCAGCCGTTCCGCTCCGACGTGTCGATATTGGTGATGCCCTGACCGCCGCGGTTGGTACGGCGATACTCATAAGCGGATGAGCGCTTGCCATAACCATTTTCGGTGATGGTGAGGATGAACTGCTCCTTGTCGGAAAGCTCGGCGATGCGATCGGTCGAGATCGTCGGCTCGCCTTCCTTCTCTCCCTTCCACGGAGCGAAGCGAAGATAGGCCTCGCGCTCCTCCTGAGTCGTTCCCACGCGATGCAGGATCGACATGGAGATGACCTCGTCGCCGGTCTGAAGGCGGACGCCGCGAACGCCCGTCGAGGTCCGCGACTGGAACTCGCGAACGTCGGTGGCCATGAAGCGGATCGCCTTGCCGTGCCGGGTGGCGAGAAGGACGTCGTCGCCCTCCGTGAGCAGCTCGACGCCGATCAGCCGGTCGGTTGGATCGGCTTGTTCGTCATTGTCGTCACCGTTCTCGACTTCCTCCGCCGGCCCCGCACCGAAGCGCATGGCGATCTTGCCGGCGGTCGGGACGTTGGTGAAGGCGGCCATGCTGTTGCGGCGAACGGTGCCGTGCGCCGTCGCGAACATGATGTGCAGGCGGCCCCATTCCGTTTCGTCCTCCGGCAGCGGCAGGACGGTTGAGATGGCCTCGCCCTCCGCAAGCGGCAGGAGATTCACCATTGGCCGGCCCTTCGTGTTCGGGCCGCCCTCCGGAAGCCTCCAAACCTTCATCCGGTAGACCCGGCCGAGGTTCGAGAAGAACAGGACCGGATTGTGCGTCGAGGTCACGAAGAGCGTGGTGACCGCGTCCTCGTCCTTGGTGGCCATGCCCGCGCGACCCTTGCCGCCGCGCTTCTGCTCCCGGAAGACAACCAGCGGGGTGCGCTTGATGTAGCCTTCCATGGTCACGGTCACGACCATGTCTTCGCGCTCAATGAGGTCCTCGTCCTCGATGCCGTCGGCGGCGGGCGCGAGCTCGGTCACGCGCGGAGTCGCGAACTCGGCCTCGACCTCGTCGAATTCCTCCCGCATCACCTCGTACAGGCGGGCCCGGTTCGCGAGGATCTCGAGCAGCGCGCCAATGTCCTTGGCGAGCCCCTGCAATTCATTGCCGATCTCGTCGCGGCCCAACGCAGTGAGTCGGTGGAGGCGAAGCTCCAGGATTGCCTTCACCTGGGCTTCGGACAGCCGGTAGGTCTTCTCCGCCTTCTGGGGTTCAACCGCCTCGACCAATGCGATGTAGGAGCGGATCTCCTCCATCGGCCAGTCGCGCTCGAGGAGCTTCTCCCGCGCGGCAGCCGGCGAGGCCGAGCTTCGGATCAGCTTCACCACCTCGTCGAGGTTGGTCACCGCGACGACCAGGCCAAGCAGGAGATGGGCGCGCTCGCGGGCCTTCAGCAGCTCGAACTTCGAACGCCTGATGATCACTTCCTCGCGGAAGCGGACGAAGCTTTCGATGATGTCGCGAAGGGTCAGCGTCTCAGGCCGGCCGCTCCGGATCGCGAGCATGTTCGCCGGGAAGGAGGATTGCGCCGGCGTGTGCCGCCAAAGCTGGTTGAGCACGACCTCGGGCGTCGCGTCGCGCTTCAGGTCGATGACGATGCGCACGCCTTCGCGGTTGGACTCGTCGCGGATGTCGGAGACGCCCTCGATGCGCTTGTCTTTCGCGGCTTCGGCGATCTTCTCGACGAGACCGTTCTTGCCGACCTGGTAAGGGATTTCGGTGAGGACGATCGAGCGGCGATCGCCGCGGCCGTCTTCGACATGGTGGCGCGATCGAAGCATGATCGACCCGCGGCCCGCGGTATAGGCGCCGCGGATGCCGGCCTGACCGAGAATGAAGCCGCCGGTCGGGAAGTCGGGTCCCTTCACATGCTCCATCAGGCCTTCGGACGTGATCGCGGGATCGTCCATGTAAGCGCGGCAGGCAGCCAGCACCTCACCGAGATTGTGCGGCGGAATGTTGGTCGCCATGCCGACGGCAATGCCGCCGGCGCCGTTGACGAGCAGGTTGGGGAAGCGGGCAGGGAGGACCTGCGGCTCGCGCTCCGAGGCGTCATAATTGGGCTGGAAGTCGACAGTGTCCCGGTCGATGTCGCCGAGCAGGAAGTTGGCGACCTTCGCCAGCCGCGCTTCGGTGTAACGCATGGCCGCCGGCGGATCCGGGTCCATCGAGCCGAAATTGCCCTGGCCGTCGATCAGCGGCACGCGCATCGACCAGTCCTGGGTCATGCGGGCGAGGGCGTCGTAGATCGCCTGGTCGCCGTGCGGGTGATATTTACCCATGACGTCACCGACGATGCGGCTCGACTTGCGATACGGCCGCCCCGCGACATAGCCGGCCTCCTGGCAAGCATGCAGGATACGGCGATGGACCGGCTTCAGGCCGTCGCGGACGTCGGGCAGCGCGCGGCTGACGATCACGCTCATCGCGTAATCGAGGTAGGAGGTCTTCATCTCATCGACGATTGAGATGGGCGCGATGTCCCTGTCACCTGGCGGCGGCGGGGTTGCTTGGTCGATCGGGGGCTGAGTGGCCAAAAAAGGGTCCTAGTAAGTCAGATGCGCGTGGAGGAGCAGCCGTCGACCGCTTCCCCCCGCCGATTTCCTAGGTAGTGAGTTTTTCGGCCAGCACCACCCCGCGCATGCGCGCGCGAGGGAAATGCGTGGAAAACCTTCGCCGCTTCTGACTTTCCCTAGCAAAATCAAGCGGTTCAAAGCATGTTCAGGAGCGGGGAGCCAATAAACTTGGCCTCACCACATTACCGGTCTAAGGCGCCGCCGTTATTGAGCGGCCGCCCGCACGGCCGAACACAGGGAGAAGCGAACCCCATGAAGCTGATCACGACCACCGCGCTCGCGCTTGTTGCCGCCTTGTCCGCCTCGCCGGCCGCTGCGCAGGCCCAGAAGGCTGCGCCCGCCCAGCAAGAAGTGAAGATCACGCCGTCCAAAGGCGCGACCAAGGCCCTCATCGAGTTGCAGGACGCGGTCCAGAAGAACGACATCGCGAACATCCCGGCGAAGCTCGCCGCGGCCCAGGCAGTCGCGACGACCAAGGAAGATCGTTACCTGATCAGCAAGTTCCAGCTGACGGCGGCGATCGCAAAGAAGGACGATGCAGCCACTGCGGCGGCGATCGACGCGATGGTCGCCTCAGGCGTCCTCGACGCGTCCAAGTCCAGCGCGCTCTACCTCGGCATGGGCGGTACCTATTACAACGCCAAGCAATATGCGCAGGCGGCGGCAGCCTATCAGAAGGCGCTATCGTTCGATCCCAACAATATCGAGGCGCCGGCTCTGCTGGGCGAATCGCTGTTCGCTCAAGGCCAGAAGGCCCAGGCCGCCACGGCGTTCCAGCGGGCTATCCAGACGCGGGTAGCCGCCGGCCAAAAGCCTGACGAACCGTTGATGAAGCGCGCCGTCGCCGTTGCTTACGACGCGCAGTCGCCGGTCGCGGTGGAATTGGCGCGCCAGTGGGTATCGTCCTATCCCAGCGCATCGAGCTGGGGAGATGCGATCGCCATCTACAACAATCTCTCGCGTCCCGATGTGGAGGGCATGCTGGACCTCTACCGGCTGATGCAGCTCACCGGCTCGCTCAACACGGGCGGCGAATATGCCCAATATGCGCGCGCCGCGGCCGAGCAGAACAATTTCAATGAAGCGCAGGCGGCATTCGACGCAGGGGTTGCAGCCAAGTTGATCGATCCCAAGGGGCCTGAATATAACGACCTCGTCGCCGGGCTGAAGGTGAAGGCCAAGGCAACGGCTGCGGATCTCGAGGCCGCCAGCAAGGTCGCCAAGACCGGCATCGCGCTGGTCCACATCGGCGATCGTTATGCGGCCATGGGCGATTACCAGAAGGCTGTGGCGCTCTATCGCGATGCCCTGAACAAGCCGGGCACCGATGCGGCCATCGCCAATTTGCACATCGGCATGGCGCTGACTCGCGCGGGCGACAAGGCGGGCGCAACGGCGGCCTTCAATGCCGTGAGCGGTTCGCGCGCCGACATTGCGAAGTTCTGGCTGACCTATCTCAACCAGAAGGGCTAGGCGGCTTCAAAGCCGAAGAATTGGGGGCGTCGGCGCAGGCCGGCGCCCCCTTTTTCATGGGATAGCGGCTTGGCGGGACTGTCCCGTTACGGATCAGGTAAGTCTTCAGGGTTAGCGCATTGTAAACGCTTCGATAGAGCGACAGGAAGGTGCGTTCCGAAGGAAACCTCTAGCCAGTGCGCTTTGACGATCGTCTGCTGACCGTCCTGAACCAGCCGGCCGAAGACCGTCATGACGCGGCGGTCCGGTGGCGCCAGCTGGTCGACCTGGTTGCTCGCGCCGGGTCGAGCAGCTCAAGCCCGATCGTCGGAGACGCGCTGCAGGCCATTCGAAATGAGGCTCACCGGGTCGACGAGCTATTGCGGGCAGCGGCGGCGAGAGCGGTCGCGGCGCTTCCGCTGCCTCTCGGGCTTCTCGAATATTTCGCCTCTGATAGCCTGGCTGTTTCCGCGCCGGTACTTGCGGCGGCGACGCTCGATACGCGCCAGTGGCAGGCGCTCCACGCCGCCGCGGACAGCGAAACCCGGAGCTTCATCGAGACATTGCAGCCGGGGCTTCATGACCGTCCGGAGCCCTTCGTCGAGGATGTTCCTGAATCCCAACCGGATCTGCCGTCCGTCCCGGAGGCTCCGCCCGCTTATTCCCCGCCCGCTTATTCCCCGCCGTCGCTTCACGAAGTGGTCGAGCGCATCGAGCGCCGCCGCCGACTGCGGGCCGCGCAGCCCGTTGGTTCAATTGCAAGCGATGGCGCGACGGCCGAAGCCACCGCACTCTTTCGTTGGGAATGCGGACCCGGCGGTGAAATCGCCTGGGTCGAAGGCGCGCCCCGCGGGCCGCTGATCGGCCGCTCGATCGCAAGGACGCATGAAAGCGACGGCGACCAGGTAGACCCGCAAGTCGTTCGCGCATTCGCGATGCGAGCGCCATTTCGCGACGCATCGCTGAAGGTGAAGAGCGGCGGGCCTGTCTCCGGCGAGTGGAAGATCAGCGGAGTCCCGGCATTCGAACCGGCCGACGGGCGTTTCGCGGGCTATCGCGGCGTGGCACTTCGCGAAGTACCGGTTGAGCAGGCTGCGGCAGTCGAAGCCATGCCGGATGTCCTTGCGGACCCCGACTCCCTCCGTGAGCTGGTGCACGAGATCAAGACGCCCCTGAATGCGATTATCGGCTTCGCCGAAATCATCGAAGGGCAATATCTCGGCCCGGCCGATCGCGGCTATCGTGACCGGGCTTCGGAAATCGTTCGGCAGGCGCGGCTGCTTCTGACGGCAATCGACGACCTCGACTTCGCGGCCAAGGTTCATTCGGCGACCGGCGCGACCCGCGAGAGGGTCGATCTTGCCGCCCTGGTGGATCGTGAGGCCGCGGAGCTTCGGGAGATGGCCGGGAGGCAGGGCGCCGAGCTCGACCTCAGCCGGCCACGGCATGAAGTTCCGGCTGCCGTCCAGCCGGAGCTCGCGGACCGACTGCTGTTCCGCCTGTTCAAGGCGATGGCGGAGCAGGCCGGGCCGGGTGAGCGGCTTCAGGTCACTGTCGAGCAGTCGGGCGACGGAGCGCGGATCGCGATCAGCCGTCCCGCGATGCTGCGCGGGGTCACGGACACTCAGATATTCGACACGGGACAGGGCGATCTCGGCGTGGGAGGCGGTTTCACGCTACGTTTGGTCCGCGGGCTGTCCCGGATCGCGGGCGGCGAGCTTGTCAGCAGCCGCGACAGCTTCGCGCTTGTCTTTCCTCGCGGCTGAGCCATTTCGCGCCCTTGGCGAGGACGGAAGCCTTGTCTATCTCGGGCCGACCGGGGAGGGCCTGTAGCTCAACGGTAGAGCCGGCCGCTCATAACGGCTAGGTTGTAGGTTCGAATCCTGCCGGGCCCACCAGGGTTTCGATCAAGGTTGGCCTTGATCGAGGGGAAGGAGAGGGGGAGACCCTTTTCTTCCTTCGGATGGTCATCGGGGAGTGGCGCAGTCTGGTAGCGCATCTGCTTTGGGAGCAGAGGGTCGCAGGTTCGAATCCTGTCTCCCCGACCATTTTTTGATTGAACGATCAGGCGGCTTTTCTGGTGACCGCCTCGCGGGCCATCGAGCATAGCTCGGCGAACGGCATGCCCCGGCCGATGGCGAAGCCCTGCGCATAATCGCAGCCGAGCTCGGTGAGCAGGGCAATTGTGTCCCAGTCCTCCACGCCCTCTGCGACAACGGTGAGGCCAAGCCTGTGGGCGAGATCGATGGTGGAAGCGACCATGATCCGGTCACCTTCATTTTCCCGCAATTGCGTCACGAACGTCTTGTCGATCTTCAGCTCGTTGACCGGAAGCGTCCGGACATAGCTGAGCGTCGATTGGCCGGTGCCATAATCGTCGATCGACAGGCCGAGACCGTGATCGCGCAGAGCCCGGAGCACCTTGAGGGCGGTTTCCGGCGAGCGGATCAAGGCGCTCTCGGTGATCTCGAGTGTTACCCTGGCGGGGTCGACCGACGTTCTTTCGAGCATCCGGATGACCTCGTCCGCGAAGGCGGGTTCGCCGATGTCGGACGCCGACACGTTCACGGAAATGCCGATGTCGGTCTTCGCGCGCGCTGCGTCGCGAGCATCGGCGAGGGCGCGTCGAATCACGAAGCGCGTAAGCTCACGGACTGCGCCGGTTTCCTCGGCGAGCGGCAGGAAACGGTCGGGCGGTACCAGGCCGTCCACCGGATGCCGCCAGCGAACGAGGGCTTCTGCATGCGTGATCTTGCCGCTCTTCAGATGCAGCTTGGGCTGGTAGGCGAGGAACAGCTCGCCGGCATCGATGCCGCGGCGCATTTCGCCCATGATCGAGAGATCTCGAACGGCGTCCGCCGTGGCGCCTTTGAAGCGGCGCCGGCTTTGTCCCTCGGCACGCGCCTTGTTGATCGCGCCCAGCGCCTGCTCGATCAGCACGGCCGCAGGAATCTCGCTGCTGATCGACGCAATCCCGAAGGTCAGCCGGACGTCGACGGGGCCGCTGACCGTGACGACGGGTTCCGCAAAGAGCGCTGCGACCTGGATCGCCAGCTCGTCCGGATCGGCGTCCTCGGGCGGCAGCCAGGCGAGCGTGTCGGGCGCGATACGGTACGTCGGCGATCCGACCGCGGCTTCGATTCGCGAGGACGCCTCAGTCAGCATTTCGGTGGCGGCGGTCGTGCCGATGGTGCTTCGAACAAGCTCGAAGCGGTCGATCGATGCGGCGATCGCATGGCCCGCCGTCAGCCCGGACTGCTCAACGATCTCGACGAGAGCGAGCTCGTTCGGGAGGCCCGTGTCGGCATCGCGCCGGGCCGCGAGGCGGATCCTGTGGCGGACTTCGGCTGCGACTCGAAAAACGAGACCGGCGGCGGCGGCTGCAAGCATTGGAGCAGTATCGATCGAGAGCGGAAAACGCGCCTGAACGAGGGCGGGCACGAGGACCAGCGCGCCGATTGCTCCAGTTGCCAGGATGGGCAAGCTGCGACGGTATCTCGCGGCGAGGAGAAGGCCGACGGCGGCCAGTCCGAACAGCGTCGGCAGGAAGCCGGATCGCGTCAGTGCGCGGTGCTGCAACAGAGATTCGGTCGCGAGCGCCTGGACGACAACGCCGGGCACCGTGCCGAACCTCGGGATGGGATAACGGTCGCCCAGCTCCACCGCTGTCGCGCCGACGAACACCCGCTTGCCGGCGAGGCTTCGCGCCGGAACCCTTCCCTCGATCACGTCGACGAATGAGAAGCGCGGGATGCGTCGGACGTCGATCGACCAGTCGGGGATGAAGGAGCGGTCGCCGAGTTCGCTGCTGTCGGCGAGGAGGGCGGCCATTGAAGGCTGGATCTGGCCATTGATCATGGTTGCGGCGGGAAAATCGCGGACAACGCCGTCCTGGCCGGGAATGATGTTCACTCCGCCGATCCAGGCCGCGTTGAAGGGGCTTGCCGGGCGGCTCTTGATCATCATTCCGTCATCGCCGGAGTAGGAGGCGCGCTGCTGGAAAATCGGCAGAATGACCGGCTGTACCTGCCGAAGTGCGCCGGCGAGGGCCTGGTCGCCCGCATCGTCCGAACGGGCGCTGAAGTCGACGTCGAAAGCGATCATCGATGCGCCGGCCGAATGCAGCTGCTTCACGAGCCTGGCGTGGTGCCGGCGCGACCAAGGCCACGCATTGATCGCCGCAAGGCTCTTCGCGTCGATCTCGACTATTGCGACCTCTCCGCTCGGCGCCCGGTCGAGGATTCGCGAGCGGACTTCCAAAAGCCGGTTTTCGACCGGTTCGAGGGCTCCGCAGGCGAACAAGACAAGCGCCAGCACCACCGAGAAGAGGGCGGCGGCCCAACGCTCGTTGCGTCCGCGCCGCTCGACCGCGATCGGCAGGCTCCAGGAGCTTGCAGACGGCGCTGAAGACGTGCGCGAAGCGGCGAGCACGGCGCTAGAGTTTCAGTGTCAACGGCGGAAGAGTGATCGCAGGCACCGTCACGATGGGCGTCGTGATCGTCGGCACGGTCAGCGTCGGAGTGGTGAGTGAGGGTACCGTCACGGTTGGTGTCGTCACGCTCTGCACGGTCACGGTCGGAGTGCTGATCGATGCGACGGTGACAGTCGGAACCGTCACGGTCGGCGTGGTGATCGACGGGACCGTAACCGTCGGCGTCGCGATCGGCGCGATTGCAACAGTTGGCGTCGAGATGGGCGCAACCGTCACGGTCGGAGTGCTTGTTCCCGAGTTCAAGCTGTCCGGACCTGAATTTCCGCTGGGGCCGCTGTTCGATCCGATCGAAACGAGCGGCGTGCTGACGCTCGCGACGATTACAGGCGTCGTCGTGGTCGTGGTCGGGACCGTCGCGGTGCTGGAAACGACCGCGGGGGCTGCGGTGGCCGTTGAGACTACCGATGTGGTCGTCGCCGTTACGACGGGTGTCCTCGCGCTGGTGGATTCGGCGGTCGCCGTTGCCGCCGGTGTGCGCCCTACCTGAACCGGGAGGCTCGCGGTTGCGACTGCAGTTGATGAAGGCGCGCTCGCCTCGACGCGTACCAGTCCGGCGGTCAGCTCGGAGATGGCGGCAACCGGCGAATTCTCCGTCGCGGAAACGGTCACGGTCGTTGAAGACGGAGCGCTCCTTGCCGGTGCTGGCTTGTCGGCATCGAACAGCATGCGCGGGTTATTGCGATTGACGAAGATCGTTCGCCCACCCTCGACCATGCGATTCATGCCGCCGTCGAGCGCAGTCACTTCGACCTTGCCTTCGATCACCTGCACCGCACTGCGGTCCCGGTCGACGACGACGGTAAAGGTCGTGCCTTTTACGACTGCCGCAAGCATCGGCGTGTCGACGGAGAAGTGAGGGATCCCGGTGTGCTTCACCTTGAACAGCAATGTGCCGACCGTCTGAACGACTCGCGTGAAGCCGGTCGGCTGAGGAGCAGTCGGAAGCCGAAGCTCGCTGCGCGGCGCCACGACGATATAGTCGGCACCATGTACCAACGTCGCCCGTCCGGTCGGTCCGGTCAGGAGAGTATCTCCGGGCGTCAGGAGGTTGTTGACCTTCAGGGACGCGGGCTGGGCGCCGGGGTGAACTACCCGCGCATCGCCGCTGAGCTGCGTCACAATCCATTTGTCTGGCGAGTTTCCGGCGGCGCCTGCCGGACTTGCGACCAGGCAAAACAGCGGAACGAACGCTAGGGCCAGCTTATACATGGCTCGGCACTCCCTAATGCTTCGGTTCCCGTTTGCCTGTTTGACGCTAACGGCAGGTAACCGATCAGGGTTAGCGCAGATTTACCATAGCGCTTGAACGTTTCGCACTTCGTTAACTGCCGCAGTTTATGGTCTCGCGTCATCCTGGTGGCAGTATTGGGTGGCGTATTCTGTTCCGTACAGGCTTCATGACTTTGGTTTTCGTCATCGCGACGTGCGTCGTGGCGATGCCGGCCTTTGCTGGCCCGGCGCCGGAGCCTGGCGCGATCGAGCGCACCATTCCGACGGAGGAGCGCCATCAAACCTGGTCGAAATCGCTGGCTGTGCCTGCGCAGGAAGCCCGCGACCGGGCTGCAAGCCAGCGACCTTTCACTTTGGGCGCCGTCAATGTCGACGGCTCGACCGTCTTCTCGCAGACGCAACTCAGCCGCTATTTCGAGTCCTATCTCGCGACCGAGGTGGACCGGGGCAAATTGGTCCAGATGGCGGACGCGATCACGGCCCGGTACCGCCAGGCAGGCTATCTGCTCTCTTACGCGATGGTGCCCACTCAGAATGTCGAGGCCGGGATGGTCCGTCTCTCCGTTGTTGAGGGGAGGATCGATGCCGTCCAGGTTCAGGGCGCCGGTGCGGCCGCCGGTGCGATAGAGGCAATCGCGGCGCCGCTGGCGAAGGGCGGCCCGCTGAAGATGGGTGAGCTCGAGCGCACGATGGGCCTGATTCGAGACTTCCCCGGGGTCTCGGTCGCCGACGTGGCGTTAATGAAGTCCGATATCGAAGCTGGGCTCTATACGCTGAAGATCCGCGTCATCCCCGATCGCGTCCGCGCCTTCACTTATGCCGACAATCGCGGCACCGGCAGCATCGGCCGGAGCCGGGTCTACAACAGCCTCGCCATCTCTTCGCTGCTTGCGCACGGCGACGAGTATCGGGTGGACCTGTTCGCGATGCCCGGGGGCCATTCCCGCTATCTTTACGGACAGGTGTCCGCGGCCCTTCCTCTTGGCCGCAACGGCATGCGGTTCCAGCTGAGCGCTTCGCGAGGCGATCAGTATTTGCGCGAGGAAGAACGTTTTGCCGGCCTGTCGGACAATGTTTCGGCGCAGCTCTCTTATCCGTTCCTGCGCAGCCGTGCGCTCACGCTGGTCGGGAAAGCCTCGCTGACGGATTGGCGGAGCGTCGGCAGCCAGCTGGGCGTCCGCCGGCTCCGCGACCGCCTGCGGGTAGCGCGGCTGGGAGTCGATTTCGCAAACGAAGGGAAGATCCGCTTTCAGGGCGAGGCCGTCTTGTCTCGCGGGCTTGGGTTCGGCGACATGACGAAGTCTGGAGATCTGCTGGCATCTCGTCCCGACGCGAGCGGCCGCTTCACCAAGGCCTCGTTCGCGTTGCAGGTCGCTGGTCAGTTGAGCGGCCGGACGACCCTGCGCGGCATCGCCATCGGGCAGTATTCCAACCGGCCGCTGCTGTCGGCCGAGGAGTTCTCGCTCGGCGGCAACCGGGTCGGGCGGGCGTATCGGTTCAATGCCGAGACCGGTGACCGCGGCGCCGCGGGCGGTCTCGAGATCAGCTACCGCCTCGGCAAGGCCCGTTCTGATCGCGCGAACACCGAGCTGTTCGCCTTTGCCGACGCCGGCGTGGCCGTCGACATGAAGTCGGCGCTGGCGCCGAAGCAGGAGCACTCGGTCGGGTCCGCCGGTGTCGGTACGCGCTTTGCGATCGGCGGAACGACGGTCGCCGTCGAAGCGGGATTACCGCTGAACGGCGACCATCATTCGCCGCGGCTTTTCGCGTCCGTATTCCGGTCGTTCTAGCCGCTGCGTTAGTTGGACTTGTTCTCGGCTTCGTTGCCTGTCTTCACGCTCGCGTTGACGTTGACATCGGCGTCGCCGACCTTGTTCTGGATCTTGTCGCCAGTCTTCTGAACGTCATTGCCGATGTCGCCCGCGACGTTCTGCAGCGTGTTGCCCACATCGGCCGCCGCATTTTCCGCGACGTCGCTGTTGTAGGTGACGCTCATCGTCCCGTTCGTGTCGTCCTTGCTGACCTGGCAGGCGCCGAGCATCAGGAGCGGGATGGCGGCGGCGAGTGCAATGCGCATGTGAGCTTCCTCCTTGGTTTGGAGCCTTAACGCCGCTTCGGCTGTTTCGGTTGCGATTCGATTCCGCCGGACAGGATCGCGAGCGCTGTTGTCCAGGCGGCGACATTCTGGCGAAGCTGCGCAGGATCCACCTTGTCGAGCGTGTCATCTGGAGTGTGGTGATAGTCGAAGTAGCGGGTGCCATCCTGGCTGAGCGAGATCCAGGGCGCGCCTGCCTGAATCGTCGGTTCCACGTCGGTACCGTCGGCATCGCCCTTGTCGTTCTTCACGATCCCCAGGGGAGCCAGCGCGGCTGCCAGCTGCGCATAGGTCGCGGGATCGGTCTTCATGTGCTGCGAGCTGAAGCGCCAGATACGGTCGGCGCCGAAATCGCTTTCGCCCGCGATTGCGTAGGATTCCTTGCCATGCGCTTCTGCGTAGGCGCGCCCACCGAACCCGCCGGGCTCCTCTGCGCCGAACCAGACAACTCGGATGGTCCGGAGCGGCCGACCGGCGTCCATGATGTGCCTGGCCGCAGCTGCGGTAATCGCGACGCCGGTCGCGTCGTCGATTGCGCCCGTGCCCTGATCCCAGCTGTCGAGGTGGCCGCCAACGAGCAGGATCGGAGCCTTGGGATCGCGCCCCGGAACTTCGGCGATGACGTTGCCCGATTGAGCGCCCTCGCTTCGCTCGCTGACGAGAGTCAGGTGCATGACGACGGGCTTGCCGCGCTTCAGGATGCGCACGAGCTGCTCAGCGTCAGGGACCGTCAGCGCGCCGGCGGGAATCGGCGTCGCGCCATCGGTGAAATATTGAACGCCCGTGTGCGGATTGCGGTGATGGTCCGTGCCGATCGAGCGAATGACGATTCCGAGCGCGCCTTTCTTCGACGCGATCGTGGGACCCTGGCGGCGCGGGGCACCGAACTGGCCGTAGCCCGACCCGTCCTGGTTCGCCATCATATGATGGTCGATGAAAACGATCTTGCCCTTGACCGCGCTGTCGGGCGCCGCCCGGAGTGCGTCGACGCTATCGAAATAAGCGATTTCGCCTGTCACGCCCGCGGGTCCGGTCGAACCGCTGTAGCCGAGCGCGGCGATCACCAGCTTCTGCGGGAAGGGGGAGACGATCTCCGCGCTCTCCGCGCCTCGTGTCCAGACCGGCATCGTGAACGGCTCGATATGGACATTGGCGAACCCCATGGCCGTGAGCTTTTTGACTGCCCATTCGCGGGCCCGAGCTTCAGCCTCGGTCGCGGCCAGGCGCTGACCGACTTCGGTCGTCAGACCTTCGGTGAGGTCCCAGGCATAATGATCATTCTCAAGCGCATGATCGCGAAGCGCGGCGATCTTCGGATCGACCAGGACCGGCGGCGGGAGCGACGCGGTCGATTGCTGCGACATGGCGGGGGCGGCGGAAGCGAGGAGAAACGCGGCGAAGATGGTTCGATTCATGATTGGGACGCCTACGGAGCGGATGACGCCAAGTCACGAGCGTCAATCGATTAAATTCACATGTTGGTCGATCAAAGCAGGCGCATCTGATCGCCCTCGGGCGGGGTGAAGAGGTCCGTTCGAAGCGGAAACTTTGCCTGTCGGAGGCCATATTTCTTGCACGCGATCTCGAAGCGGGTCTTCAGCAGTTCGGCCCAAGGACCCTGTCCCCGCATCCGGCTGAAGAAATTGGGGTCGTTGTCCCGACCGCCGCGAAGCGCTCGGATCGTCGCCATCACCTTGCTGGCACGGTCCGGATAATGCTCGTCCAGCCAGGCGCGGAAGAGAGGCGCGACCTCATGTGGGAGACGCACGGGCATATAGAAACCGCCGGGAGCGCCCGCCTCGACCGCGACCTCGACGATATGCTCGAGCTCATGGTCCGTGATCTGCGGAACGACGGGGGCGATGGCGACGAAGCAGGGAATGCCGGAATCGTTCAGGGCCTTGACCGCCGCGATCCTCTTGCGGGGCTGGGGCGCGCGAGGCTCGAGCGTTCGTGCGACCTTGGGATCGAGCGACGTCACCGAAATGGCGACCGATGCGATCCGAAGGTCGGCGGCCTGCTTCAATAGGTCGATGTCGCGGAGGACGCGGTCCGACTTGGTCGTGATCGTGAATGGATGGCGAGTCTCGAGCAGGAGCTCGATGACCGATCGCGTGACCCGCCAACGCTCCTCGATCGGCTGGTAGGGATCGGTGTTCGTGCCCATCGCGATCGGCCGGCATTCGTAACCCGGGCGGGACAAAGCGGCGTGGAGCAATTGCGCCGCGGCAGGCTTCACGAACAGGCGCGATTCGAAGTCGACGCCGGGCGAGAGATCGTGGAAGGCATGGGTCGGCCGCGCAAAGCAATAGATGCAGCCGTGCTCGCATCCCCGATAGGCGTTGACCGAACGGTCGAAGCCGATGTCGGGTGAGCTGTTCCTCGTCAGGATCGACTTCGGCCGCTCGATCGTGACCGTGGTGCGCCGCTTGGCGATGCCGTCCAGCGCCTCGACCTGGTCGAGCCACTCGCCTTCGACGACGCGCTCCTGAAGGTTGAAACGCGTGGGCGTCGGATTGTGGGTCGCCCCGCGTCCATGGCTCGACTCGACCGGCATGCCGGAATTCTAAGGCGACGAGCGGAACATAACAAGAACGTTTGATTAATAACGACGTAGATGATGTCCGCGCCGCCGACCAGGTAGCCCTTCTAAATCAATCGTAATGTTTGATTCAGCGGGGATGCAGCTTTCGAGCACCAATCCCGCGCACGACAGGGGCTTCGAAGCCAAAAGGGAATATCACTCATGCGCAAATATCTGTTGGCAGCGACTGCTGCGCTCGGCGTGGCGTCGCCGGCTTTCGCGGACGGACCCTATGTCGGGATCGAGGGAGGAGTGACGCTGCCGCGAAGCACCGACCTCGACATCATCCTCAACAACACGAGCGCAACTCCGACGAGCTCGGTGACTTACAGCGATGGCGAACGACTGAAATACAAGACCGGGTGGAATGCCGACGTCCTGGCCGGATACAAGCTCGGACTGTTCAAGCTAGAGCTCCAGGGCGGGTATCAGCGCGCCCCGGTCAAGAGCCTGACGGCGAGTTCGACCCTCCTCGGCGATGTTTCGGCGGCAACGGGCACCGCCGTAACCGCGGCAAACCTGCCAGTCGGCGACCGGATGGGCGTGACATACTTGCTGGCGAATGCTCTGCTCGATTCCGACCTCGGCGGCGGCTGGGGCGGTTATATCGGGGGCGGCGCCGGCCGTGCCTGGGCTTCCTATTCGGGCGACAAGGACAATGACTGGGCATTCGACGGCACCGCAGGCATCAGATACGCCCTGACCCCCAACCTCGATGCCGGCGTCAAGTATCAGTACCTTCACACCGCGAAGCTGAACTTCAACGACGCTTTCGCCGTGAACGGCGTGAATTACACGTCCAGCGCGCGCGGCAATTATGACTCCCACAATGTGCTTGCGAGCCTGATCTACAATTTCAACGGACGTCAGAGCGAGGCACCCGCGGCGGCTCCGCCACCACCTCCGCCGCCGCCACCAGCGCCGGCGCCCGCCACTCAAACCTGCCCTGACGGGTCCGTGATCGAGGCGACAGCAGCCTGTCCGACACCCCCGCCACCGCCGCCGCCGCCGGCTCCGGCACAGCGCGGCGAACGCGGTTAATCCAACGGCCTCCCGGGTTCGCCCGGGAGGCTTTCCTAGTGGTTGAGAGCAGTCATTCCGGTCGGGAAGGTGGGCCAGCGATGCTGGGCCATGGCCCTCAGCGTGACCGTCGGCTCGTTGTTCAGGCCCTGATAGACCCACATGTTCCGGAGAACCGCGGGCACATAATAACGCGTCTCCCAATAAGGGATGGATTCGATCCAGAGCAGCGGATCGCCCTTGTCGTTGATACCGGCCCAACGTGCGACGGGCAGGGGACCGGCGTTGTAGGACGCAATGACGCGTGGCAGCTGGCCTGCCGTTGCGGAGCTGCCGCGCATGGTTTCAATGAAGCTCTGGCCGAACTCGAGGTTGAAGCGAGGATCAGTCAAGCTGGCACGGGTGTAGGAAAGGCCGCGGCTGTTCGCCATTTGCTGGGCAGTGATCGGCAGGACCTGCATGAGGCCGACGGCGCCCGCCTGGCTGACGGCCGTGCGGCGGAAAGCGGACTCCTGGACGATGTGACCAAAGGCCAGCGCAGGATCGACGCGCCAGCCATTCACCGGCCGCCATGTCGGATTGGGATAGCGGTCGGACGCGTCCGACCGGGCGCCCCACTGGCCATTATTCGCGAGCCACAGCTGCGCAGCAGGCAGGTCTAGCCGTTTGGCGATCTGAATGAGGGCGTGATGTTGTGACGACACGCCGATCTTCGCCTGGTGACGAAGCATTCCCTCGGCGAGGGCCGGTTCGCCGATCCGGGCCAGCTCGACAGCCCGCTGGACGTTCGGGAGCTGGTCGACGGGCGGATCGCTGCCGATAAATGGATCCTGGTCGAGTTTGGTGGGCAGGCCGAGCGAATCCCGCGCCAGCAGCCCGTAGAAGCTCTCCGTCGATTCCGCTGTGTTCGCGGCGTTTCTCAGCAAGCCTTCAACCGAGCGCGGCCGTCCGGCAGCCTGCTCGGCGCGGGCGGCCCAGAAATAGCCGGCTGCGCGCAGCTCGCGCTGCTGGGCCAGCTGCGCGACCTGCTTGAAAGAGGCGGATGCGGCGTTCCAGTCGCCAAGGCGCCACGAGGCCAGCCCTGAAACCCAGGCCGCCTGGCTTGCCCATTCTCCAGTCGCACCAGGCCGCCAGGTGTCGGCGACCCGGCGAGCGTCGAGGTCGAGTCCGTTGACATAATAAGCGAAGGCCACTCGTTGAGCGGCTTCTGCGCGCGCTTCGTAGGAAAGCTGCGGCGCGAACATGAGCAGCTGCGCTTCACCGCCCGCCGGATCGTCATTCTTGACCAGCGGATCGAGAAGACCGCGAAGCTGGTCTGCATAGGGCTCGCCCTGGACAGGTTTCGCCTTGTAGCGGAGCGGGGCGGATCCGAGATTGTAGGTCGGTTTTTCAGCCACGATCAGCGGTGCCGTCACTGCGCCGCGCTTCACGGCCATGGCGGCCAGCTGGTCAGCCTCTGGAAGTTCGGGGGCCTCGCTGATCAGCGCCTGCAGCGAAGCGAGGTCAACGACTGGCGAGCCTTTGGCAGTGTACAGCTCGGCCTTCGCGACCGGAGTCAGGAGGCTTCGGGGCAAGGTGGCGATGCCGGCCTGGGCCGCATACCAGTTGCCCGCATCGATGGCGTCGAACACGCCGCGCCAGTCTTTGGGAACGACTACGGGCTTCGGAGCGGCTGCGGTTTGCGCGGGAACGGTCAGTTGCTGGGCGCTTGTCGCCGGCTGGCTGGAAGGAACGGGGGCCTGGACCGCCGGCTGTTGCGCCGGCGGGGCGGGCGCAGAGGTCGGCATGGGCGCCTGCGGAGCCGTGGGCAAAGGAGCCAGCGGGTCCGACGCCGCCTGCGCGAACAAGGGCGCAGACCAAACCAAGGCTCCAAACGCGAGCAATCCGGACCTCAAGACTCGTCCTCCATCAGCAGCAACAAATCCTTCCATGCCAAGGACTTGTTTGAGGGTTGATTAATAAGGGCGCGGGGATGGAAGGTGACGACGGTCCGCACCCCCTCGACCTTGTGAACATGGCCGCGCGCCTGGGGCAGCGGCTTGCCGAGCAAGGCTTGCGCCGGCCCGTCTCCCAGCAGCAGCAGCCGCTTCGGCTTTGCCAGCCTTATGTGCTGACGAGCGATCTCCGCGCATTCTTCGCGGTCAGCAGGTGACATGCGCGCGCCGGGCACGTGGAAGCATGACAAGGAGGCGCTGTAGGTATGCTCGACTGGAATCTTGATCGCGGCGAGCATCCTCTTCGCGAGCTCCCACGATTCTCCGCCGATAGGCTGACCGGCGGCGAAATCCTCGAGGGTCGGCGCTTCGCTCAGGAGCATGATCGTTGCTTCTTCCGGCCC
>Ga0070664_100001245_pt1 | contig 20363 bp, 18 predicted proteins | sample KBSC73metaG_FD_65863 | JGI IMG/M metagenome (GOLD analysis project Ga0070664, IMG submission 65863) | Corn rhizosphere microbial communities from Kellogg Biological Station, Michigan, USA - KBS C7-3 metaG | ecosystem: Host-associated > Plants > Roots > Rhizosphere > Soil ... | reverse complement strand
GTGCATGGCGAAAGAGGACGCAATTCAGATGGAAGGACGTGTGGTCGACACACTTCCGAACACGACCTTTCGCGTCCAGCTGACGAACGGTCACACGGTCATCGCGCACATCTCGGGAAAGATGCGCAAAAACTACATCCGCATCCTGACCGGCGACCAGGTCACGGTCGAGCTGACGCCGTACGATCTGACGAAGGGAAGAATCATCTACCGCGGTAGATGAGCAGCGAGTCGGGCTGAAGCCCGACTTGCAGCGCCAATTCCAACCTATTCGGCTTTTTCCAGCAGCGCCTGTTCGCTGTCGGCGCGGGATTCGACTTTCAACTGGTCGTCCGCACCGACCGTCACGAACGCGTGTCCGCCGCCGGCCAGCCGCCCGAACAGCAGCTCCTCGGCCAGCGGCCGCTTGATCGACTCCTGGATGACTCGCGCCATCGGGCGCGCACCCATCTTCGGGTCGTAACCCTTGCGGGCCAACCACTCGCGCGCGGCATCGTCGACGTGCAGCTGCACGCCCTTCTGCTCGAGCTGCGCTTCGACTTCCACCAGCAGCTTGTCGACCACGCGCTGAATCGTGCGCGCATCCAGGCCGTTGAACGAGATGATCCCGTCCAGACGATTGCGGAACTCCGGCGAGAACAGGCGCTTGATCGCTTCCATGCCGTCGCTGGTGTGATCCTGCTGCGTGAAGCCGATCGACGGGCGATTCATTTCGAACGCGCCGGCGTTGGTCGTCATCACGATGATGACGTGCCGGAAGTCCGCCTTGCGACCGTTGTTGTCGGTCAGCGTGCCGTGGTCCATCACCTGCAGCAGCAGGTTGAACACGTCCGGATGCGCCTTCTCGACCTCGTCCAGCAGCAGCACGGAGTGCGGATGCTTGTTGATTGCCTCGGTCAGCAGGCCGCCCTGGTCGAAGCCGACGTAGCCCGGAGGCGCGCCGATCAACCGCGAAACCGTGTGGCGCTCCATGTATTCCGACATGTCGAAGCGGATCAGCTCGACGCCGAGCGCGATCGCCAGCTGGCGCGTGACTTCGGTCTTGCCGACGCCGGTCGGGCCGGCAAACAGGAACGAGCCGACCGGACGGCGCTGATCGCCGAGCCCGGAGCGCGACATCTTGATCGCTGCAGCCAGCGACTCGATGGCCGGATCCTGGCCGTAGATGACCAGCTTCAGGTTGCGCTCGAGATTGCGCAGCGTGTCCTTGTCGTTGGTCGAGACGTTCTTCGGCGGTATGCGCGCGATGCGCGCCACCACGTCCTCGACCATCTGGGTCGTGACGAGTTCTTCGCGCTCGCCTTCCGGCTTGAGCCGCAGTCGCGCGCCCGCCTCGTCGATGACGTCGATGGCCTTGTCCGGCAGCTGCCGGTCGTTGATGTGCCGCGCCGCCAGCTCAGCTGCCGCGACCAGCGCATCATCCGCATACTTGACGCCGTGGTGCTCCTCGAAGCGAGTCCGCAGACCCTTGAGGATGTCCACCGTCTCCTGCACCGACGGCTCGGTAATGTCGACCTTCTGGAAGCGCCGCGCGAGTGCGTGGTCCTTCTCGAAGATGCCGCGGTATTCGGTGTAGGTGGTCGAGCCGATGCAGCGCAGCTCGCCATTGGCGAGCGCAGGCTTGATCAGGTTCGAGGCGTCCATGACGCCGCCCGAGGCAGCGCCGGCGCCGATCACCGTGTGGATCTCGTCGATGAACAGGATCGAGCCGGGGTTCTTCTTCAGCTCGCTGAGTACGCCCTTCAGGCGCTTCTCGAAATCGCCGCGATACTTGGTGCCGGCGATCAACGCGCCCATGTCGAGCGCGTAGACGGTGCTGTCGCTCAGGACTTCCGGGACCTTGTCTTCGACGATCATGCGCGCCAGGCCTTCGACCAGCGCGGTCTTGCCAACGCCAGCTTCGCCGACGTACAGCGGGTTGTTTTTGCGACGGCGGCACAGGATCTCCACCGTGCGCTCGATCTCCAGGCGCCGGCCGATCAGCGGATCGATGCGCCCTTCCATCGCCAGCTTGTTCAGATTGGTCGTGAACTTCTCCAGCGCCGTGCCGCCGTCCGGCTCGCTGCGCTCGCCATCGGGGCCGGCCGCCGGTTCATCGGACTTCTCGGAGCGATCGCGGTCCTCGACCTTCGACAGGCCGTGGGAGATGTAGTTGACGACATCGAGACGCGCGACGTCCTGCATCGACAGCAGGTAGGCCGCATGCGAGTGCTTCTCGCTGAAGATCGCGACCAGCACGTTCGCGGCCGTGACTTCCTTCTTGCCGCTCGACTGGACGTGGAACACGGCGCGCTGCAGGACGCGCTGGAAGCCCAGCGTCGGCTGAACCTCGCGATCGTCGTCGTCCTTGAGCCGTGGCGTGGTCTGATCGATGAAGTCTTTCAGGTCCTTGCGCAGCCGCGCCACGTCGGCACCGCACGCGCGGAGGATTTCGCGCACCTTCGGCGTGTCCACGATGGCGAGCAGGAGGTGCTCCACCGTCATGAACTCGTGGCGCGCCTCGCGCGCCGACTGGAAGGCTTCGTTCAGACAGATTTCGAGTTCGCTGCTTAACACTTAATCGCTCTCACCCTTTCAGGTCTCTTCCATCGTGCACAGCAGGGGGTGCTGATGCTGTCGCGCGTACGTGGTGACCTGCGCGACCTTGGTCTCGGCGATTTCGAAAGTGAAGACGCCGCAGACGCCTTTGCCCCGGGTGTGCACCTCCAGCATAACGCGCGTCGCCGTCGTCCGATCCATGTTGAAGATGCGCTCCAGCACATCCACGACGAATTCCATGGGCGTGTAGTCGTCGTTCAGCAGGACGACCTGATAAAGCGGTGGTCGCTTGAGCTTGGGCTCGGCCTCTTCGGTAACGAGCTCATGCTCACGCCGTGTGCTCTCTTCAGACATCAACGTCGACGCATGCTCAATTCGGACTCTTTATAGGGTGGAAATCCAGACAATACAAGGCAGCATCCCTCGTAACGTGCGCTGCGTCGACCCTTGCGCAACTACAGCGGCTGCAGTGAGTTACGCACGAATCGAGGTGCGAATTTACCCGGTCATGCGGCCGGCTTGTCGCCCGGACCTGCGCAGCAGCTAACCCGTTCGGGGTACAGGCGGCACGTGTCGCCGCCTGCCGTCACTCGCGGAAGAATTGCGACGTAACTTTCACCAATGAGAACAATCTCTTGTGACAGAGTAACGCGACTCCTTATCATGGCGCGCTCGCAACCCCGAACGCGTGGTTGCTGCGTTAGTTTAGGCCTGGCCCGCACATAGTTGAGTCGTGCATCAGTAAATGTCGTTTTCAGCCACCCTGCGTGAGTTACAGACGCTGTCCGGGCAGCAGTGGCTGGACCGCGCCACGCGGACCCTGCCGCAGGCGCTGACTGTAGTCCTCGTCATCGCCATCGCCTGGCAGCTCGTGCAACTCACTTGGCTGCTGCTCGAACGTCGTGCGCCTGCGGACAGCGGCGAGATCGCAATTGCGCCTCCGCCCGCTGCGGCAGCGCGTAAGGGCATCGATGTCCAGGCCATTGCCACCGCGCATTTGTTCGGCCAGGTGCAGATCGAGCAAGCCGCGCCGGAAGATGCCCCACCCAGCCAGGCCAACCTGGTGCTGTCGGCAGTCTTTGCCGCCAACGATCCGTCCAAGGGTCTGGCAGTGATCGGCGAGTCGCCGCAGTCCGCGAAAGTTTACGCAGTCGGCGCGATGGTGCGTCCGGGCACGAAGCTTCATTCCGTTTACCTGGATCGCGTCATTCTGGATCGCAACGGCCAGTTCGAAACGCTGTCGCTGCCGAAGCCGAACACGGCCGGCATCATCACCACCCGGACTGCAGCCGCGCCGCCGCGACCGGGCGGCGGTCAATTCGCGGACAACCTCCGGCGCATTGCCGAAACGAATCCAACGGCGTTCGCCGAAGTCGTGCGCCCGCAACCGGTGTTCGCGAACGGCGTACAGCGCGGTTATCGCGTCTACCCTGGCCGCAACCGCCAGCAGTTCGCCAAGCTGGGACTGCAGCCCGGCGACCTGGTGCTCTCGATCAACGGCACGCCGCTCGATGACCCGCAACGAGGCATGGAGATCTTCAACACGATCGGCAGCTCCGATCGCGTCAGCGTGACTGTCGAACGTAACGGGCAATCGCAGGAGCTCACGCTCAATACCGCGCAGATCATGCTGCCGGATGCGAACTCGCCGCCGCCGGGCCGCACCGGCCAGCAGCGGCCGATCCAGACGCCGAACTTCACGCCCGAGCCGGAATAACTCACAGGCCCCCGCAGAGAAAAGCAAGGACCGTCCATGACGATCTTCAAGAACAATCGCTATCGCGCGCGCCTGACTGCGTTCGCGGTGGCCTGTGCGCTGACCTGGAGTGCCGCGCCGGCGCAGCAGCCACAGCAGGCGCAGGGTCAGCAGCAGACGACTATCACGCCGGCGTTCCGCGACGCCGACCTCACGCAGATCATCGAGGCAGTCAGTCAGATCACGGGCAAGACTTTCATCGTCGATCCGCGCGTGCGAGCGCAAGTGACGATCCTCTCGTCGACGCCGATGTCGCCGGCCGCGTTCTACGAGACGTTCCTGTCGATCCTGCAGGTGCACGGCTTCGTCGCCGTGCCGGCCGGCAACTCCATCAAGATCATTCCCGACGCGAACGCGCGCCAGCTGCCGGGTCAGGAAGACTTGCCGGATCGAGTGAAGTCGGATTCGGATGAGTTCATCACGCAGGTCATCGCCGTGCGCAACGTGAGCGCCGCGCAGCTCGTCCCGGTGCTGCGGCCGTTGATTCCGCAGTACGGCCATCTCGTCGCCTATCCGGCGTCGAACATGCTCATCATTTCGGACCGCGCCAGCAACGTCAGCCGCATGATGCGCATCATCCAGCGCATCGATCAGGGCGGCGACGAGGAGATCGACATCGTGCGGCTGGAGAACGCCAGCGCCGCCGAGATCGTGCGCGTCGTCAACGCGCTGAACCAGGGGGCCGGCCAGCAAGCGGAAGCAGCATCGACCGGCGCGAAACTGGTCGCGGACGATCGCACCAACAGCGTGCTGATCTCCGGCGAAAAGGCGGCGCGCCTGCGACTGAAGACGCTCGTCACGCACCTCGACACGCCGCTCGAGACTGGTGGCGATACTCGCGTCCGCTACCTCAACTACGCTGACGCCGAGCAGATCGCCGGCAAGCTGAAAGAACAGGTGACCGGCATAACGCAGGCCGCGCCGGGCGCTCCCGCCGCAGCTGGTGGAGCGCAAGCCGCCGCCGACCGCAACACTACGATCTGGGCCGACAAACAGACCAACGCGCTGGTCATCACCGCCCCGCCGAAGATCATGCGCTCCATCATGTCGGTCGTGGACAAGCTCGACATCCGCCGCCTGCAGGTGCTGGTCGAGGCAATCCTGGTCGACATCTCGGAGAGTAAGAGCGCAGAGCTCGGCGTGAACTGGGCCGTCGGCAACACCGATTCGAACAGCACGGTGCCGATCGGCACGTTCAACCAGACCGTCGGCGGCTCCAGCATCGGTAGCATCGCGGCAGCAATCCAGGATCCGAGCAGCATCGATCCGACGCTGCTGCCGAGCGGCCTGACTCTCGGCGCCGGCCGCTTCCTCAGCTCCGGGACGAACTTCGCGCTGCTGTTGCGCGCTCTGCGCGGCGACAGCAACACGAACATCCTGCAGACGCCTTCGGTCATCACGCTCGACAACGAGGAAGCGGAGATCAAGGTGGCGCAAGAGGTGCCCTTCCTCACTGGCTCGTTCACCAACACCGGCGCGTCGAACGCGCAGGGCCAGGTCAATCCGTTCCAGACGATCCAGCGCGAGGAAGTCGGCACGATCCTCAAGATCACGCCGCAGATCAACGAAGGCGACGCGGTGATGCTCAAGATCGAGCAGGAAGATTCCAGCGTGGCCCAGGGCACGCAAGGCGCTGTCGACCTGATCACCAACAAGCGCACCGTTACCACGACCGTGCTGGTCGACGATGGCGGCGTAGTGATCCTCGGCGGCCTGATCACCGACACCGCGCGCGAGGGCGAGAACCGCGTGCCGATCCTCGGCTCGATCCCGCTCATCGGCGAGCTGTTCAAGACCCGTAGCGGTGCGAAGGAAAAGCGCAACCTGATGCTGTTCATCCGTCCGACGATCATCCGCGACGGTGCACAGGCAGCGATCGAGACCAACGCCAAGTACAACGTCGTGCGCAATCAGCAGCTGCAGCGTCGCCATGGCAAGGTCAACTTGCTGCCCGGCGAGCGTCAGCCGCTGCTGCCGCCGATCGAAGAGCTATCGAAGTACGCGGATCCGACCGCCGGCGCGAAGGCGCCCACACCGGGCACGGACCCGACGAAACCACAGGAAACTGTGACTGCGCCGCTGAAAGAGAATCCGCCGCCGCAGGAACAGCCCCAGCAGCCGCAGTCGACGCAGCAGCCGCCGCAGCCGCAGTAGGCATTACTTCGAGACGGAGGTCATATGAGCGCGCAACCAGAATCTGCTTCGGCCCCCGCTGCAGCTGCTGCGCGTCCGAAGCCGTCGCAGCAGTTGACGTTCGCGTTCTGCAAACGCCACGGCGTGCTGGTCCAGAAGATCAGCGAAGATTCCGCCGAGGCTGTCTATCGCGCGGGCGCGCTACCCGCGGCGATCGCCGAAGTGCGTCGCGCGCTCGGCATCCCGATGCAGCTGCGTCGCGTCGACAACGATACATTCGAGCAACTGCTGCGGCAGCAGTTCGAGGGCGGTACAAACGTAGCCCAGCAGATGGCCAGTGGCATGGATGACGAAACCGACCTTGCGCACCTCGCGCAGGATCTGCCGGAGCCCTCCGACCTCCTGGAAAGCGACGACCAGGCGCCGATCATCAAGCTCATCAACGCGATCCTCACCCAGGCGGTGAAGGACAACGCATCGGATATTCACGTCGAGCCGTTCGAGAATCGCCTGGTGGTGCGCTTCCGCATCGACGGCGTGCTGCGCGAAGTGCTCCAATCCCGGCGCGCGGTTGCGCCGCTGGTCGTCTCGCGTATCAAGGTCATGTCGAAGCTGGATATCGCGGAGAAGCGCCTGCCGCAGGACGGCCGCATCTCATTGCGAGTCGCGGGTCGCGCGGTCGACGTTCGTGTGTCGACGATTCCTGCCGGTCACGGCGAGCGCGTGGTGCTGCGTCTGCTCGACAAGCAGGCAGGCCGCCTGGAGCTCGGCGCGCTCGGCATGGATGCGCGTACGCAGAAGCAGATGGACGAGCTGATCCACAAGCCGCACGGCATCCTTCTGGTCACCGGGCCGACCGGCTCCGGCAAGACCACGACGCTGTACTCGGCGCTCGAGCGCATCAACGACAACACCCGCAACATCCTGACGGTCGAGGATCCGATCGAGTACTACATCGACGGCATCGGCCAGACCCAGGTGAACACCAAGGTCGAAATGACCTTCGCGCGCGGCCTGCGCGCCATCCTGCGCCAGGACCCGGACGTGGTGATGGTCGGCGAAATCCGCGACCTGGAAACCGCGCACATCGCCGTGCAGGCGTCGCTGACAGGACACCTGGTGATGTCCACTTTGCATACCAACACCGCAGTCGGTGCACTCACTCGTCTGCGCGACATGGGGGTGGAGCCCTTCCTGCTGTCATCGAGCCTCGTCGGCGTTCTCGCACAACGTCTGGTACGCGTGTTGAACCCGGATACCAAGGAAGCGTATGTCGCCGGCGAGTACGAACGGCGCTTGCTGAATCTGCCAGCTTCCGCGCCATCCCCGACGCTCTATCGACCCGGCGCCGACAGCAATCAGGGCTTCAGAGGCCGCACCGGCATTTACGAGCTGGTGATGGTCGATGACGCGATGCGTACCATGATTCACGACGGCGCGAGCGAGCAGGAGTTGGAGAAGCACGCACGTACCATGACCCACAGCATTCGCGACGACGGCCGTGCCAAAATCCTGTCCGGCACGACCACGATCGAAGAAGTGCTGCGCGTGACACGCGAGGATTGATTCAGCATTGGGCGCATTCGAATACACCGCGGTTGACGCGACTGGACGGGAACGCAAAGGCGTTCTCGAAGGCGACACCGCGCGCTCGGTCCGTCAGATGCTGCGCGACCAGAGCCTCCTGCCGGTCTCGGTCAACGAAGTCCTGCAGACCGAGACCAAGCGCGAGCGTCAGCAGTTCAGCCTGCGTCGCGGTATCTCGGCAGCCGACCTCTCGTTGCTGACCAGACAGATCGCGACGCTGGTTCGCTCCGGTCTGCCGCTGGAAGAAGCGTTGATGGCGGTCTCGGAGCAAACCGAGCGGCCGCGCATCCGCAGTATCGTGATGGGCGTGCGCGCCAAGGTCATGGAAGGTCATTCGCTGGCGGACGGCCTGTCGGACTTCCCGGCCGTGTTCCCGGAGCTCTATCGCGCAACCGTTTCGGCCGGCGAGCAGTCTGGCCACCTCGACACCGTACTGGAGCGCCTCGCGGACTACACCGAGAGTCGCGAGCAGATGCGCAGCCGCACGCTAACCGCGATGCTCTATCCCGTGCTGCTGTTCATCGTCTGCGTCTCGATCGTCGCGATGCTGCTTACATTCGTGGTGCCGAAGATCGTCAAGCAGTTCGAGAACTCCAAGGCCGAGCTGCCGTTCCTGACGCAGATCCTGATCGCGATTTCCGACTTCCTGCGCCACTGGGGGCTGCTGACCCTGGTCATCGTCATCCTGGCGTTCGTCGCCTTCTTCCGCTGGCTGCGCGACCCAGCGGCGCGGCGCCGTTTCCATGCGTTCCTGCTGCGCCTGCCCCTGATCGGCAAAGTGGTTCGCGGCAACAACACGGCGCGCTTTGCGCGAACGTTCTCGACACTGACCTCCAGCGCGGTGCCAGTCCTGGAGGCGATGCGCATAGCCGGCGAAGTCGTCACGAATCTGCCGATGCGCGACGCCGTGCAGGACGCCGCCGCTCGCGTGCGCGAGGGCGCGGCGATCGGCCGCTCGCTCGGCGCCTCGAAGATCTTTCCGCCGATGATGATCCACCTGATCTCCTCCGGCGAAACCAGCGGCGACCTGGAGACGATGCTCGATCGCGCGGCGACCAACCAGGAGCGCGAGATGGATTCGATCCTCGGCGCCGCGGTCGGCCTGCTCGGACCGTTGATGATTCTGGTGATGGGCGGGCTGGTGCTGCTGATCGTGCTCGCCATGCTGCTGCCGATTTTCCAGCTCAATCAACTCATTAAATAGACGCAATGCGCGTTGCCCAAAAGTCGCTATTGCGGGACGGCACGCGACCTCTTATATAGTCGCCAACTCCACGCAACCGCCGCCGAAGGCGCACGCCACTTGTGTGATGAGCGAGAAGCCGGAATCCGAAGAGTTCGAGGATGAAGAAGACGACGGCAGTGCCGTCGATTCCGACGACCTCGACGTCGATCACCTCATCGCCGACCTCGACAAGCGGAAGAAGACGGTCGTGAAAGCGGGCGAGCCCGCGTGGCGGCGCCTGGAGCGCATCCGCGAAGAACGTCAGACCGCCGAGCAGCTGTCGGATTTCGACGACTACGACATCGACGACAGCGACGGCGAGATGAAACCGAAACGTAACAAGTAGCGGAACCGGTCAGAACGGCGTACCAGCGCCCTGCTCGTAGGCGAGCGCCCCTCGTTTCATAGCTGCATCTCCTTCGCCGCCCAGGTCCTGACGCTGCCTTCGTGCAGCACGGCGTACACGGAGTCACGCAGCTCGTTCGCCTCGGCAGAGGTGAGCGTGCGATCCAGGTCGCGGATTACCAGTCGTATCAGCACGTTCTTCTGATCCGGCGCGATGCCCAAGCGCCTGCGCGCCGCGAGCGACAGATCGAGATAAGAGGTCTCCGAGAGCACCTCGACCGATTCGATGCTGCCGCTCGCCGCTGCCAGGGTAGAACGAACACGGTCGCCGAGCTCTTCTGCATTCGCCTCTGCCGCGACCGCTACCGACAGATCGCGATAGATCGGCGGTTGCGACGACACCGCGCGGTACGGCTCCAGGTCGAGCATCTGTGCCTGAATTCGCGGGTCGCTCGAGCGCAGCGCGCGAATATCGTCGATTCCTTTGCGCAGCATGAGCATGCGATCGAGCCCGATGCCCATGGCCAGCCCGGAGGCGAGTCCTGCGCCCGCGAGCAACTCCGGATGCGCGCGTCCGCACTCCAGGATTTCGACCCAGCGTCCCTGCACGTTGCCGTACACCTCCAGTCCGTCGAGCGTGTAGGGATGAACCGCGGGCTCCAGTCGCAGCGGCACGCCCGGCAACATCGCACCGGCGACGGTTTCGATCATCGCGACCAGGTCGTCGCGCGTCAGCGGACGCTGTGAGATGCGCCACAAGTCCAGCTGATGCGGCTCGCCGACGTGAAGACGATCGATCGCATCGCGTCGGTAGGTCAGTCCCGGGCATGCGATCAGCACGTCGTCGTAACGTGCCGGCGCGATCATGCGCAGAGCGCGCGGGATCATCGCGGACGTCTGAGTGCGTAGAAGCAATTCGGGAGTCAGATAACGCGTGTAGCGCGCGTCTCGTGATGCACCGTCGGGCGGATAGCCGAGGTCATCGTAGTTATCGGCGGACGGAACTACCGGCGGAGCTCGATATGCGACGACCGGGCAGTTCCACGCCGTCCGCAGAGCATCGAGCGCGTGTTGCACGAGCAGTTGCATCGCATGCGGTCCGAGCACGGCATCAGTGAGATCGCGCAGCGCGAGTAGGCGGCCGTAGGCGTGTGAATCGAGAAGTTGCGTAGCCATTTCATCACCTGTGAAAGTTCGACTCTGTTCGGGGCGCCGCGTGAGCGCGGCGGACGCAGACGAACCCCCGGACCGGTTTCAGGCGGTCTGGGCTACGCGAGGTGATCGACAGGAAAAATCAGCGCACGATCGCGACGCCCGACGCCTGGAACAGGCCGGGGCCGGTAAATCGAAACGTAAATGACTGTGCGCGCACGAGAGGCATGGCGCCGAATGTAGCGTCAGGCGGGGCGGAAGTCGAGCCGACTCACCGAGGGCACGCAGAATATGTCGATTGGCGTCGAGCGACCGCGCAGCACCAGCGCCGGCAGCGGCAGGGCGCCGACGCTCACGCCATGCTCGTCGAGCGAATGCTTCACGGCGTCGGAGAACAGCATCTCCCCTGCTCGCGCCCGCTGGCCCAGGCGCGAGGCAACGTTCACCGTGTCGCCGATGATCGTGTAGTTCGTGTAGTTGGCCGAGCCGACGTTGCCCGCGATGACCTCGCCAACATTGATGCCGATGCCGAGGCCGGTCTCGACCTGGTAGCGCTGGCGCCACTGCTCGGCGAGCACCGCGAACTTGTCGAGCATGCGGCGCGCCGCTGCGATCGCGCGGGCGCTGCTGTCCGCCTGCTCGATCGGGACGCCGAAGCCGACCATCAGGCCGTCGCCGGCCATGTTGAAGACAGTGCCGTCGTACTCGAACGTGATGTCGGTCAGCAGCGCAAAGAACTCGTTGAGCAGCCCGACGACTTCGACCGGGTTCAGCTGTTCGGAGATCGCAGTGAAGCCGCGCATGTCCGCGAACATCACGGCGGCACGCGCACGCACCTGCGTCTGCCCAAGCGCGAAGTCGCGCAGTTGCGGATCGGCGAGGATCTTGTCCGCCAGTTTCGGCGAGATGTAGCGGCGGAAGGCCGCGCGGATCAGCTCGCGCTGCTGAACTTCCTGGGAGAGCTGCTCGGCCGCAAGTTGCCGGCGGGCCGCGCTCACGCGCAGCAGCGCGTGCACTCGCACCAGGAACTCCTCGCGCCGCACCGCATGGGTCAGGAAGTCGTCGACTCCGGCCTCGAATGCAGCCATGCGTTGCTTCGCCGACTTGGCGATCGCCAGCAGGGGCAACAGCAGCGTTGCCGGATTCGCCTTGAGCAGACCGCAGATCATGGTGAGCGTCTGCGGGTCCTGCTCGGCATCGATGACGAACAGGTCGGGCGCGCGGCGCGCGACGCTCGCCAACACCTGATCCGGCGTCACGACAGCGTCGATGACGATGTCGGAGCCGTCGATGAGGCGCGCGAGCAGGCTCGGGCTCGCGGCGCTAGCGCCGATCACCAACGTGCGAAACGTGGCGGACATCCCCAACAACCCCCGGACCGGCTGCTCGCGGCGAGCTGCCAGCCTTCTTCTTAGTTCTTCACCAGCTTCTTAGTTCTTCACCAGCCCGGCAACGAACTCCTGTACCGGCATCTGCTCGAGCCGCGCGCGGTCTGCGAACAGCGCCTTGATCGACTCCGTCTGCTTCGGCGTGAAGTGCTGCGCGACCGATGCCTCGAATTTCTTCACCAGCACGGGCATGCCTTCGGCACGGCGCTTGCGATGACCGATCGGGAAATCCACCGCGACGCGGGCAGTCGAGCTGCCGTCGCGGAAGAAGACCTGCACGGCATTGCCGATGTACCGCTTGTCGGCTGCGTAGTATTCCTGGGTGAACTGCGTGTTCTCGCGCACCTGCATGACGCTGCGCAGGGCGTCGACGCGTGCATCGTTCGCGATGTTGTCCTCGTAGTCCGCGGCGGTGAGGCGACCGAAGATCAGGGGGATCGCCACCATGTACTGGATGCAGTGGTCGCGATCCGCCGGGTTGGCGAGCTTGCCGGTCTTGTCGATGATGCGCACGCCCGGCTCCTGCGTCTCGATGACGATGCGCTCGATCTGGTCGAGTCGATTCGCGACCTGCGGATGCAGCGTCATCGCGGCTTCGACCGCCGTCTGCGCATGAAATTCGGCCGGGTACGAGATCTTGAACAGCACGTTCTCCATCACGTAGCTGCCGAGACCCTGCGGATACGAAAGCGCCTTGCCCTTGAACAGCACGTCCTGAAAGCCCCAGGTCTTCGCGCTGAGCGCCGACGGATAGCCCATCTCGCCGGTGAGCGAGATCAACGCGTGACGTACCGCGCGGCTCGTGGCATCACCCGCGGCCCAGCTCTTGCGCGAGCCAGTGTTCGGCGCATGACGATAGGTGCGCAGCGCACCGCCATCGATCCAGGCATTCGACACGGCATTGATGACTTGATCGCGCGTGCCGCCGAGCATCGCGGCAGCGACGGCCGTCGAAGCGATGCGGACCAGCAGCACGTGGTCGAGACCTACGCGATTGAAGCTGTTCTCCAGCGCGGTGACGCCCTGGATCTCGTGTGCTTTGATCATCGCCGTCAGCACGTCGCGAACGACGAGGCCCTTGGCGCCCTGCGACGCGTTACGCCGCGAGAGGTAATCGGCAACAGCGAGGATCGCGCCGAGGTTATCTGACGGATGGCCCCACTCCGCGGCGAGCCACGTGTCGTTGAAATCGAGCCAGCGGATCATCGTGCCGATGTTGAACGCCGCCTGCACCGGATCGAGCTCGTACGAAGTGCCCGGCACGCGCGCGCCGCCCGGAAGCGTTGCGCCTGGAACGACCGGTCCCATCAGCTTCGTGCACGCCGGGTATTGCAGCGCCTGGAATCCGCAGGCGAGGGTATCCATCAGGCAGTAGTACGCGGTCTCGTACGCTGCTTTGCTGTCGATGCGATAGGACAGCGCGTAGTCGGCGATGTCGGTGAGAACTTTGTCGGGGGCGGGTCGTTCGGCGGATTTGTAATCGTGGGTCGACATAGGTGCTCGTCAGTTCCTCTCGTTCATTTTCTTTCGTCGAGCGGCACGAACTTCAGGTTCTCCGGCCCGGTGTAGTTGGCGCTCGGACGAATGATCTTGCCGTCGATGCGCTGCTCGATGACATGCGCGGCCCAGCCGGTGGTGCGCGCGACGACGAACAGCGGCGTGAACATCGCGGTCGGCACGCCCATCAGGTGATAGGACACGGCCGAATACCAGTCGAGGTTCGGAAACATATTCTTCGCCTGCTTCATGACCGCTTCGAGGCGCTCGGCGATCGAATACATCTTGGTGTCGCCGCTGCTCTCGGCGAGCTTGCGCGCGACGGTCTTGATGACCTCGTTGCGCGGATCGGAGATCGTGTAGACCGGATGACCGAAGCCGATAATCACTTCCTTGTTCGCGACACGCGCGCGAATGTCTTCCTCGGCCTGAGCGGGTGTCTCGTAGCGCTGCTGGATCTCGAAGGCCACTTCGTTCGCGCCGCCGTGCTTCGGACCGCGCAGTGCGCCGATCGCTCCGGCGATCGCCGAGTACATGTCGGCGCCAGTGCCGGCAATGACACGTGCGGTGAAGGTCGAGGCGTTGAATTCATGCTCGGCGTAGAGAATGAGCGACGTGTGCATGGCATGCACCCAGTCGCGCGACGGCTTCTCTCCATGCAGCAGATGCAGGAAGTGACCGCCGATCGAATCGTCCTCGCTCTCCACGTCGATGCGCTTGCCAGCGTGGCTGTAGTGATACCAATAAACCAGCATCGAGCCGAGGCTGGCGATCAGGCGGTCCGCAATGTCGCGCGCGCCGGCCGGGCTGTGATCGTCCTTCTCGGGCAGCACGCAGCCGAGCGCCGAAACGCCCGAACGCATCACGTCCATCGGATGACTGGCCGCCGGCAACTGCTCGAGCACACCACGCACGGCGATCGGCAAGGTGCGCAGGCGCACCAGCTTCTCTTTGTATGCGGCCAGCTCCGAATGGTTCGGCAGCTTGCCGTGGATCAACAGATGCGCGATCTCTTCGAACTCGCAGCTCGCCGCGACGTCGAGGATGTCGTAGCCGCGATAGTGCAGGTCGTTGCCGGTGCGCCCCACAGTGCACAGCGCCGTGTTGCCAGCGACCACGCCGGACAGCGCGACCGACTTCTTCGGCTTGAAGCCGGGACTTGCTTCGCTCATGACTGGGGTTGCCTTCCGAACAGATCGTCGAGCTTGCGCTCGTACTCGTGATACCCGAGCACTTCGTACAGTTCGGCACGGGTCTGCATCGAATCGACCGCGGCCTTCTGCGTACCCTGCGTGCGAATCGTCGCGTAAACCTTTTCAGCCGCGCGGCTCATCGCACGAAATGCCGACAGCGGGTACAGCACGAGACCGACGCCGACCGACGCCAGTTCGGCGACAGTGAACAGCGGCGTCTTGCCGAACTCGGTGATGTTGGCGAGCACCGGCACTTTCACGGCGGATGTGAACTGGCGGTACTCGTCGAGCGTCGCCAGCGCTTCAGCAAAAATCATGTCAGCGCCAGCTGCGACGTAGCGCTGCGCGCGCTCGATCGCGGCGCCCTGCCCTTCGACAGCGTGCGCATCAGTGCGCGCCATGATGACGAAGGAATCGTCGGCGCGACCATCGACAGCGGCCTTGATGCGATCGGCCATCTCATCCGCACCGACGAGCGCCTTGCCGGGACGATGACCGCAGCGCTTCGCTTGCACCTGATCTTCCAGGTGGATGCCACCGGCGCCGGCGCGGCTCAGCTCACTCGTCGTGCGGGCGATGTTGAAGGCGGCGCCCCAGCCGGTGTCGGCATCGACGAGCAGCGGCAGCTCGGCCGCGCCGGCAATGCGACGCACGTCTTCGCAAACGTCGTTGAGACTGGTGATACCGAGGTCGGGAAGTCCGAAGGAAGCGTTCGCCACGCCGGCACCGGAGAGGTACAAAGCGCGGAATCCCGCACGCTGCGCCAGCAGTGCACTGTAGGCGTTGATTGCACCGACGACCTGCAAGGGTCGCTCTTCTGCTACGGCTGCCCGCAGCCGGGCGCCAGCCGGAATCATCATTCGGTCTCCGTAAGAACCACGCGTGGACGGCGGCGCATCGTAAACGAAAACGGGCCTGACAGCACTGCCGTCAGGCCCGTATTACTGCATTAAGGCGGACGCTTAAGCCGTCGCGACCTGGATGCGGCGAGGCTGCGCTTTCGGCTGCTTCGGAATCGTCACTTCGACGATGCCGTTGCGACCCGTCGCACGCACACCAGCGGCGTCGACAGTGTCAGGCAATGTGAAGCGCCGATGGAAGCGGCCGTGCGGACGCTCCACGCGAGTGCGCTGCGCGTCCTTGCCGGAAGCGTCTTTGGCACGCTCGCCGCTGAGGGCGAGCAGGCCGTTGTCCAGCGTGATCTCGACCGCCTGCAGCTCGACGCCGGGGACGTCCAGCTTCAACACGAAGCGATCGGCAAACTCTTCGATGTCCGCCTGAGGAATCCAGTCGGCCGTCGCAGCGGAGGTTGCCGCGTCGCGATCCACTTCCGCGTCGAACAGCCGGTTGATCTGCCCGTGCAGCTGATTGAGCACGCTCCAGGGCTCGTAGCGAATGAGTGTCATGGTCGTAATCTCCAAAGCAAAAAAATCAGGCAAAAATATCCAGTGCCGTTCCATGACGCGTGGCCTGTGGTCGCGCGCCGATGAGCCGATACATAGGGTGGGCCCGATCCATTTCAAGGCGAGTACACTGCAAGCCACGATGATTGCCCGCCGTTTCCTGCCCCTGCTCCCGGCCCTGTCGCTCTTCACGCCCGGCGCCGCGATGACAGCCACACCGCGCTACTACGACGTCGCCTACCGCGCGCACTTCCGCCCGGAGACCGGCGTGGTCGACATGGAGATCGCGCTGAGCGGCGAGCGACTGCCGAGTCGCATCGTGCTGACGGTCGATCCGCGGCGACACAAGAAATTCACGTCGACGGATCCGCTGCAGAAAGAGCCGTCGCACGTGACGTGGCAGCCGCAGGGACACATGTCGAAGCTGCACTATCAATTCGTCGTCGATCACGAACGCTCGCCGCAGCACTACGACTCGCGCATGACTGCCGACTGGGCAATCTTCCGTGCCGAACAGATGGTGCCGCGCGCGAGCGTGACGGCGCGCAAGAGTCTGCAGTCGCGCGCGACGCTGGAATTCGAGCTGCCGCAGGGCTGGGCGGTCGCGACGCCGTACGGATCGGTCGGCGAGCTGCGCTATACGATCGACGATCCGACGCGACGCTTCGATCAGCCCGAAGGCTGGATGCTTGCCGGCAAGCTCGGCAGCCGCAACGAGAAGATCGGCAACGTGCGCGTCGTGGTCGCGGCGCCCGCCGGCGACAACGTGCGACGCCAGGACATGCTCGCGTTCTTGAAATTCACGCTGCCGCGACTGGAGGAAACCTTCGCGCAGATGCCGCCGCGGGTATTGATCGTCTCGGCGGGCGACCCGATGTGGCGCGGCGGCCTGTCGGGACCCTCATCGATGTTCCTGCACTCGGACCGGCCGCTGATCAGCGAGAACCGCACGAGCACGCTGTTACACGAGCTCGGGCACATTGCTCTCGGCATCCGCGGCGACGAGGAAAGCGACTGGATCGTGGAAGGATTGGCCGAGCACTACTCGCTCGAAACGCTGCGTCGCTCCGGCGGCATCAGCGAGCAGCGTTACAAGGAGGCCGTGAAGCATCTGTCGCATTGGGCGCAACGCTCACCGACATTGTTCGGCCCGCATTCGAATGGAGCCACCACCGCGCGCGCGGTGATCGTGTTGCGCGCAGTCGATGCAGAGATTCGCAGCGCGACGGCCGGCAAGGCGAGTCTCGATGACGTGGCACGCAAGCTTGCGAGCGAACGCGGTACGGTGAGCTTGGTACGGCTACAGAAGACAGCTCAGGAAGTGGCGGGTCGTCCGCTGCGGTCGCTGGAGCGTGAGCAGCTCACCAAGCCTATTTCTGCGCCTGCTTCTGCGTCGACTGCTGCACGAGACGGGTGATCTGCATCGCCGTCTCTAGCGCGCGCAAGCCGTCTTCGCCGCTGACGACCGGCGGGCTGCCTTCGCGGACCGAGCGCAGGAACGCTTCGATCTCGGCGAGCAGCGCGTCGCCCTGATCGAAAGAATCTTCCTCGATCGACACCTGCGCGGGTGACTCAACCGGCGCTGCGTCCTTCTTGCGAATCACAGTCAGGATCTTCTGCTGCAGGTCGATCGACAGATATGCATCGTCCTGGAAGATGCGCAGCTTGCGCTCCTGTTTCAGGCTGATGCGGCTCGCAGTCGTATTCGCGACGCAGCCGCCACGAAAGCGAATGCGCGCGTTCGCAATGTCGATCTCGTTGGAGAACACGCTGGAACCGACCGCGTCGATGCTTTCGATGGGCGCGCCGACCAACTCCTGGATCAGATCGATGTCGTGGATCATCAGGTCCAGCACGACGCTCACGTCGGTGCCACGCAGCTTGAACGGCGCGAGCCGATGCGATTCGACGAAGCGCAGCTCTTTCAGTCGACCTGCCGCCGCGAGGATCGCCGGGTTGAAGCGCTCGAGATGCCCCACCTGCAGCGTGCAGCGATTGGCGCGGGCGACATCGATCAGCTCGCGCGCCTCGGCGACTGTCGTCGCAATGGGTTTCTCGACGAGCACGTGAATGCCCTGCTCCAGCAGCGCGCGGCCGATGGGGTGATGCAACGGCGTCGGTACCGCAAGACTCACGGCATCGACCTGACCGAGGATCTCGCGATAGTCAGCCACGGCGGGGACGCCCCACTCCGCGCCGACTTTTGCCGCCGCAGCCGCATCTGCATCGACGACCGCGACCAGCTTCGAATGCTCGAGCTGCGCGTACTTCTGTGCGTGGAAGCGTCCCAGGTAGCCGACGCCGATCACGGCCGTGCGGGTGGGAGCGCGTGCGTCAGGGCCGGCAGTCATCGCTGGATGATATCCTCAATTCATGAATCGACCCGTTGCTGAGCCGCCTGCCCCCGACACGGACGCCCCGGAAGTTGCCGGCAATCGCTATCGGCGCCGGGTGCGCTTCGAGGCGATCTTCGCGAGCATCTGGCTCGCGATCGGACTGTTCGCGCTCCCCGCCGCGATCTTCTCGGTCGGCGGCGCGCTGCTCGGACCGTATGGCGACAACCGTGGGCTCGGTCGTTTTTACGGCGATTTCTTCGGCGACCTCGCCGAACCCTCGATCCGGGCCTGGGCGATCGCCCTGGGACCGCTCGCCCTCATTTCCGTGCTGCGATTGATCTTCGCCGGCGCCGGCCGCGACCCAGCGGCGCCAGCCCCCTCCCCGGATTCCTTACCGCCGCCTCGACGGACACCGGAAGACGCACGTCGCGTCGAGCCGCGCGTCAGCGCCGAGTGACCCAGGCACGAGTGGCCGCAAATGTAATGTGATTGACCTCACAGTTCTCGCGATTGGGGATTTCCCCGCACCCGCGCGCGTGTAATTCTGCGACTCACAAGAACAAGAGATCCTGTTGATTTGGCTGTAGTTCGGGAAGAAGGCAGTTATGTGGTTCGCCAAGTGGTTTGGCGGGCGCACCGAGGTCGAGGACACAGACGAGCCCGCGCGCTTCACGGCGCCGCCTGCTCGCCCAGCTGAACGGTCCGACACGACGAGCGTCCGCAAGCAGAAGACGGGAAGCGTCAAAGGCTTCGATCCGTACAACAGCGGCGCATTTGAGAAGCGCAACGCCTGGGAAAAGGTCAGCAAGCGCTGACAAGGCGCTTTTTTGGGGGTTTTCCCCATATCCGGCCGCTCACCTCGGCCAGTACAAAGCCGTTATGCCCGCGACCACCAGCCACATGGCAGCGTGCGCCAGCCAGCGCCACCGCCTGCCCTTGAGCATGCCCAGGAGACTCGCGCCCGAAACCCCCGCCAGCAGGGCGAACACAGCGCTGCTGCGAACCAGGACGGGGAATTCGGCCCGCATCTGCGGATACTGTCCCTGCAAGACCAGGAAGATCACCAGCACCCCGGCCAGGCCGAATGTGATCGCCGCGGCCGAGCCGAACACGATAGCGTTCAGGACTGCCAGCGGGCGCACGATGGCCTCCGAGTGGGAACGAACTGCGGCGCAGATCCGCCTCCAGCCGTTGGACCTAGGCGTACTTGATCGGAGCGCAGGGTGTCTCTAGCCTTGCCCATAGAACGGTTCGACGTAAATTCGGGAACCAGCTGGCACGTGCCGAAATCTGTATATCGGTGTCGCCGGCTCGCCAGATGAGGATGTGAAACAGTGTATCAGTCGTCCCTGCCTGAACCCCGCAAGTCCGCCCGCCCCCGCCGCGCGACACTTTTGTTCAGTCTGCCGGCCCTCGTGGTGGTGTGCGGCCTGCTCGCCGGCACAGCGCAGGCGCCGGTCGCCAAAGCTGTAGCGACCGCTGAGACTCAGGACCTCACACCGACCGAGCGGCAACGCCGCGTCAGCAAGCTCGTCAGCAACGTGATCGAGCGCTCGCACTACCGCCAGTCGCCTATCAACGACCCGGTCTCGTCGCTGGTGCTGGATCGCTTCATCGAGCAGCTCGACGGCGGACGCAGCTACTTCCTGGCCAGCGACATCGCCGAGTTCGAGCGCTTCCGCTATCAGCTCGACGACGCAGTGGTCTCCGGCCAGCTCGAGCCGGTGTTCACGATCTTCAACCGCTTCCAGGTCCGCAACCGCGAGCGCGTCAGCTACGCGCTGCAGCTGTTGAAGACCGAGCCCGACTT
>Ga0070664_100001244_pt1 | contig 20369 bp, 17 predicted proteins | sample KBSC73metaG_FD_65863 | JGI IMG/M metagenome (GOLD analysis project Ga0070664, IMG submission 65863) | Corn rhizosphere microbial communities from Kellogg Biological Station, Michigan, USA - KBS C7-3 metaG | ecosystem: Host-associated > Plants > Roots > Rhizosphere > Soil ... | reverse complement strand
TGGCGTCCGCCTGGCCATGAGCGCGGGCGATGTGAACCGAGTGCGCGCCAGACGGCTATGATCGGAACATGCGAGGCTCTCGTCCGCCCGGCCCTCGTGGCGTCCCGGTCCTCGGCTCCCTGCTCGCCGTTCGTCGCGACCCTGCCAGAACCTTCATGGATGCAGCGCGTCGTTTCGGCGATGTCGTGTACTTCGAGTTCGGGACACGACGTGCCTTTCTGATTAACAACCCTGCCGACATTCGTCACGTCCTCCAGGACAACGCGCGCAATTATCACAAGAGCCCCCTGTACCAGAAGTTGAAGATGTTTCTGGGCGACGGGTTGTTGACCAGCGAGGACGAGTTCTGGTTGCGTCAGCGGCGCATCGCGCAACCGGCCTTTCATCGTCAGAAGGTCGCTGAGCTCACGACGGTTATGGCCAATGCCGCGAGAGAAACCGCCACCGAGTGGCGGGCGCTCGCATCAGCGGGACGTTCGGTCGATGTCGCGGAAGAGATGATGCGCCTGACGCGCACAGTCGTGCTACGCGCGCTCCTCGGCGCCGACCTCGGTCCGTTTGCCGAAACGATCGACGCGGCCTGGACCACGATCAACCAGCACATCGGCGAAAGCTTCTGGTCTCTCGGATTCGCTGACTGGTTCGGCGGCTCCAAGCATCGCCAATTCGAGGCCGCGCGGGCGGTGCTCGCCGGAGCGGTCGATCACGTCATCGCCGAGCGGCGGAAACATCCGTCGGATCGCGCCGATCTCCTGTCGATGCTCCTCGCCGCACGCGATGAAGAGACCGGCGAGGCGATGAGCGACGATCAGCTGCGCGTCGAGGTCACCACGTTCTTGCTGGCGGGTCAGGAAACGACATCGCTGGCGTTGACGTGGACGTGGTATTTGCTGTCACAACACCCCGACGCACAACGGCGTGTCGAAGAGGAAATCGACACCGTGCTCGCCGGCCGCGCGCCCGAGTATGCCGATCTGGTGAATCTACCGTTTACGCGCATGGTCGTGGACGAAGCGCTGCGTCTGTATCCACCTGCGTGGATATTTTCGCGGCAGGCATTGTCCGACGACCAGGTGAGCGGATACCATGTGCCGCGCGGATGGATCGTCTTCGTCGTACCGTGGGTGCTGCACAGACTTCCGGCACTCTGGGACGATCCGGAGCGGTTCAATCCCGATCGTTTTTCACCTGAGAAAAGCGCCAATCGACCGAAGTTCGCCTATCTGCCCTTCGGCGCCGGACCGCGACAGTGCATCGGTAATCAATTCGCGTTGATCGAAGCCCAATTGATCGTGGCAACCCTCGCGCAACAGTACCGTCTTCGCCTCGTCGCCGGACATCGGGTCGAGCCGCAGCCGCTCATTACGCTTCGACCGCGTTTTGGCATGTCGATGATGATCGACCGGCGGGCAGCCGTCCTCTGACGAAGGGTCGCCAAACGTCGAGTCGCTTGACCCCCGAGGAAGGGATTTCATAGCCTGTGACATCGTGATCCCCGGAAAACTCGTTCGCTTCTTGGAACACCATGCCAATGTGGCATTTGCAGGAACTCGTGATAGCGACCTCGTGCCGTTCGGACATCGCGTGTCGGGATGGCGCGTTGGCGCCGATCACCGTACGATCACGTTTTTGTTTCCAGACGAGTTCCACGCGAGGCTGCTGGAATCGCTCCAGCAAAACGGCGCATTAGCTGTCACCCTGGAAGAGTTCCCGTCACACGAAACGTATCAATTCAAAGGCCGCTTCGTGCGCCATCGCGAAATACAGGACGCCGACCTCGAGAACGTCGACCGCATCCGCCAACGTTTCGTCAAGAGTCTCAGGCCGATGTACCCGCACGCTCCCGAAGACGTCCTGAAGCGCTTTGTGTCTCCGCCATCGCTGGCCGTCGACTTCGAGGTGCTCGAGATATTTCTACAGACGCCCGGACCCGGCGCGGGAACCCGCCTCGTCCCGCCGATGGACCGATGAGAAGCTGATGGCCCGACTTCCACCTGAGATTCGTCCTGTACTCGATAACGGAACGCCCGCCGTGATGGTGACGTGCTCCGCCGACGGGACACCGAACACGACCGTCATTTCACAGGTCTACTACGTGGACGAGACGCATGCCGCGCTCTCGTTTCAATTCTTCAGCAAGACAATCCGGAATGTCCGTGAGAACCCCCGTGCCTTCGTCTGCGTCTTCGATATAGCCGGGCAGGCACACTGGGCGCTGCAACTCGCATTCGAGCGTTCCGAGACCGAAGGGCCGATCTTCGATGCGATGGAGATGCAGATCGAGGCGATCGCCTCGATGACGGGGATGTCCGGTATCTTCAAGCTCCGCGCCGCCGATATCTACCGGGTGCTCTCGGTTGAGAAAGTGCCGCACGCTGACTGAACCGTTCATGTCGAGTCACGATTCGAGTCAACAAGCCACGGAACTTGCGCGGAAGACCGCCGAAGTCCGGATTCTACAGCGCGTCTCCCGCGACATAAATTCCACGCTCGAACTCGACGAAATCTGCGACGTGGCGCTGCGGACGATGGACGAGTTGTTCGAGTTTCACCACGCCATCATTCTTCTGCTCGAGCCCGACAACACCACATTGAAGGTCGTCGCCAGCCGAGGCTATGAGAATCAGGCAACCGGCGGGCGCGTACAAGTCGGGACTGGAGTGATCGGAATGGTGGCGCGCAAGCGCCAGATGATGCACGTCAACAACCTGGGACACCAACGCGCCTATGTCGCGGCACAGCGTCGCGAGATGGAAAAGGCCGGACGGCAGCTCGGAGACACGTTGCCGGTGCCTGGACTGCCCAACGCCGAGAGCCAGATCGCGATCCCGTTACTCATCCGGGACGATCTCATTGGCGTGTTCTCGATCGAGAGTCCTGTGCCGCGGTCGTTCGGCGAGCATGAGCGGGACCTCGTGTCGATCATCGCCAACCAGATTGCCAGCGCGATTCACAATGGGCGTTTGTACGAGCAGCGGCGACTCGCGGCTGCTGCGTTGCACGAAGCGAACCAGTCGCTCGAGGCTCGGGTCGCCGAGCGAACGGCGGCGCTCGAACGCGAATTGCGCGTCGCGCAAGCGCTCCTCAACGAAGCGCGCTCTCGGGTAGAGGGGCCGTTACTCGGAGAGAGCGCGGCGGTGCATGGCTTGCGCGCTGCCATCGCGCGTCAATCCCGATCGAAGGTGCCGCTTCTGCTGACCGGCCCTACGGGGGCTGGCAAGGAAGCGGTCGCGCGTGCCGTGCACGACGCGTCCGGGCGCACGGGTGCGTTCATCTTCGTCCGCTGCGCCGAGGTCAGCACACAGTATCGACGCGGTGGCGAGTCACCACGCGATGCCGAACAGTCTTTCATCGGCAGCAGGTTTGAACTGGCAGCAGGCGGTACTTTGTTCCTCGAGGCTGTCCACGAGCTGCCGCCCGATCTTCAGCGCACTGTTCACAAAACGATCGACCACGATAGAAGCCATTCATCTCCCGGCGAGTCGAACGCGCCTGACGTCCGGCTGATTGCATCGACGACGCTCGATGGACGTCAACCGCCGCCGGGCGGTTTCCCGCCGCTCTTCAACTTGCTCACAGCGAACCGCCTCAGTGTGCCTTCGCTCAGCGACCGACGAGAAGACATACCGGCGCTCGTCGATCACTTCGTGCGGCGACATGCCCGGCGACTCGGGAAGGTGATCGACGACGTGTCGCCAGACGCGATGCGCCGGCTCGAAGCCTATACCTGGCCCGGAAACATCCGCGAATTGAGAACGGTGTTGGAACGTGCGGTGCTGGTCTGCAGGAGCACCGTACTTGACATCGACGCCGACCAGTTGAGCGAGGCGCTGGCCGTGGGAAGCTACCGTCTTGTGACCCAGCTTGGTTCTGGCGGGATGGGCGAAGTCTGGCTCGCCAGGCACCGCTTCCTCGTCCGCCCCGCGGCGGTAAAACTCATTCGCCACGATGTCGCGCCCGGCGCCGCGCGCGAGCAGTTCGTGCGACGTTTCGAGCGCGAAGCGCATGTGACCGCCGGTCTGCGCTCGCCGCACACCGTGCAGCTATACGATTTCGGAGTCACTGACAGCGGAAGCTTCTATTACGTCATGGAGTATCTTGACGGACTCGATCTGCACCGGGTCGTGACGCGCTTCGGACCGCAGCCTGCCGAGCGCGTCATCATGCTGATGCGTCAGGCCTGTCGATCGCTGGCGGAGGCACACGAACGGGGGCTCGTGCATCGCGATATCAAGCCCGCCAACGTATTCGTGACCCGGTTAGGAACCGAGTACGACTACGTCAAGATCCTGGATTTTGGTGTCGTGAAGGAGCAGGCTGGACACGACGGCGCGATGCTCTCCAATCCCGAAATCGTACAGGGCACGCCGGCATTCATGCCTCCGGAGATCGTGCTGGGAGAGAAGCGCATCGACGGCCGAGCGGATCTCTACTCACTCGCGTGCGCCGCCTATTGGGCGCTGACTGCGCACACGCTTTTCGAGGCAACCACGCCCGCACAGATGCTCCTGCAGCATGTGCAGGCGCCACCGCTGCCGCCGTCGCAGCGATCGGAACTGGTCATACCGAAGCAGCTCGAAGCGCTTCTCATGACGTGCCTCGAGAAAGATCCCGCGAAGAGACCCGCTTCCGCGCTCCAGCTCGAGGCGCAGCTGGCGCGCGTGCCATGCGGCCCCCCATGGACGAACGAACGCGCGCAGCAATGGTGGGCAGACCACGCCCCAGAAATCGTCGGACGGACCTAAGAACCAAGGCCCAAGAACCAGGGACGATGGATCTCAGTGTGTCATTTCGTACACGAGAAGATCGACTCCGAGGCGATAGGCGTCAGCAGTGGACGCTTCGCCGTACAACCCTTCGGCCGACCACTCCCAGTAGTCGCCGATATCGTTATTCCAGTTGGCGATGGCCAACATGCGGCCGGACTGACGATTGTTGTCGAACAGCCCGAGGAACACTGGTTCGATCCCGGGCAGCATCGGGTGCGGGATGTTGAGCGACTTGAGGCCGTAGAAGGACTGGAAGATCGGATGTGTCACGTCGAGCCGGATGAAGTCGTGCTCAGGCAGGACGACCTTCATCTGCGTGACCAGGTTGCGCCACTCGGCATCGCCGTCGAAGTCGTCGAAAATGATGAACCCGCCCTTGAGCAGATACGTGCGCAGATTCGTGGCCTCGCGTTCGTCGGTCGTCCAGTAGCCCGGCTCGGACATGTAGATAACCGGGTTCTCAAAGATGCGCGGGTCCTCGAGATCCAGGATGTTGGAGCCGTCCAGATGCACGCGCATGTTGGTGATGTAGTCGAGGATCGCTGAGAAGTTCTTATCGGCCGTCGGATAATCGTGCTCCCATCCGCCGTTGCCGCCGACCCTGGTGCCGTATCGGATACGCGTAAAGGCGAAGTGACTGTCGTACTGGACGGCCGGCATCCGCGCTGGCAGGAAACGGCGAAAGAAGTCCTGACCGGCGGCCACCACCGGGAGCACCAGGGCAGACGATACCAGGGCGCCAATGAGGATTCGGACAGTCTTGCTCATGTTTTTCGCGCCGTTGGACAAGTCGCGTGAGGCGCGGTGGCGATTATAGAGGTAACCGCGGCTCATGTCTCGCGCGTCCGCTTCCCATATTTATGGTAAGCTGTAAAACCATATGAAAACCACGCTTGACCTGCCGGATGAGCTCTTTGTGGCGGCCAAGAAGCGCGCGGCAGAAGAGCGGCGTCCGCTGCGCGACCTGGTGGCCAGCGGGCTACGGCAGCACCTGCGCGGTCCCGTTCGCCCGTCGTCTCGCAAGCCTGCCATCACCTGGGTCACCGTGAAGGGAGGCCTGCCGGAGGGCCTCGAAGTCGCCGATCGCGACAAGATGCACGACCTGCTGCGGACACGCCGGTGATCGCGCTCGACACGAACCTCCTCGTCTACGCGCACCGCTCCGCGACAGCGGAGCACAAGGCGGCCCGTGCGGCGATTGAACGGGCAGCCGCCTCGGACGCGTGGGGATTTGCCGCACCGGTGATCGCAGAGTTCTGCGCAGTCGTGACTCATCCGGCCTCACGCGGTCGCCCGTCCACTCCTGACGAAGCGTTGCGCTTCCTGGTTGCACTTGAAAATGCCGGTGCCCACATGTGGACGCCGGGCACCGGCTTCGCCATTCGGTTGGCGCAGCTGGCGGCCGATCTCGACATCAGCGGGAATCGTGTGTTCGACCTGCAGATTGCATTGTGCGCCTTCGAGGGCGGCGCGCGGGAACTGTGGAGCCACGACAGTCGATTTCTGACGATTCCCGGTTTGCGGCTCGTGCCGGCGCTATCCTGAGCCGGCGGGCCGTATGCTACGCTTCCCGGTCCAAAGAGCTGTGACGCTCCTGCCAGGAGATCGAGCCGGTGCGCACGCGCGCCGTTTGCCGCTGGCTGCTGCCGTGGCCGGCTGCGTGGCCCTCTGCTTCGTTCAGCACGGATGGGCAGTCGAGCCGGCGGTTGCGACAGGCTCTCAGGCCGCGGGCTCTGCCTCGCCGCCCAACCTCGAGGTGCTGGAAGTCCGGCCCAACTTCTTCATGATCGCTGGCGCGGGCGGGAATATCGGCGTGCAGGTCGGCGACGACGGCGTCATCGTCGTAGACGCTGGGTCGGCCGTCAGCGCGTCTGCCGTGGTTGCGGCGATCAAGCGGATCACGACCAAGCCTATTCGCTATGTGATCGACACCGGGCCCGACGCCGATCATGTTGGCGGCAACGACGTCCTGTCGAAGGCTGGCGATCAGTTCTATCCAGGCACGCGCCCGGCCGGACCGAGGCAGGACGCGTTGCGCTCGGCGGCAGCCATCCTCGCGTTCGAAGACGTTGTTCGGCACATGACGGAGTCGTCGGAGCCGGCGTCTGCCGGTCCGCTCGCCGGACTACCGACCGAACCGTTTCACTACGAGCGAAAGTATTTGTACTTGAACGATGAGGCGATCGAGGTCCTGCACCAGCCATCGGCGCACACCGATAGTGATGTCTTCGCCTTCTTCCGGCGCTCGGACGTCGTCGTTGCCGGTGACGTGATGGACACGCGCCGGTTTCCCGTCATTGACATCGAGCGCGGCGGCAGCATCCAGGGAGAGATCGCGGCACTCAATCGTTTGAGTGAGCTGGCAGTGGCCTCTGTGCCGGTCGTGTCGCGTGAGGCAGGCACCATCGTGATTCCGGGTCACGGCAGGCTCTGCGATCAGTTCGACGTCGTCGAATACCGCGACATGGTCACGATCATCACCGATCGCATTCGCGAGCTCGTCGATGCTGGACTCTCGCTCGAACAGGTCAAGGCCGCGGGACCGGCAAAGGGTTACGCCGGTCGTTACGGCAACGCCGGCGGCGACTGGACGACGGACAGGTTTGTCGAAGCGGTGTACAGGAGCCTCGTGAAGGAGAAATCGTGAGGCGCTCGCTCTGTGCGATTGCTGTGGTCCTCGCAGCGTTTAGCGAGCGGACGTCTGTACACGCGCAACGGTCAGGTGGTACCGAGTTATCTTCGGCACGCGACATGGCGCCGATCGATCTCACCGGCTACTGGGTGTCCTACGTGACCGAGAACTGGCGCTACCGGATGGTGACGCCCGCGAAAGGTGAGTATCGTCGTATTCCGGTCTCGCCAGCCGCGGTGCCGATCATCAACGCGTGGGATCCCAGTGCGGACACGCGAGCCGGTAATCAGTGCAAGTCATACGGCGCTGGCGCGATCATGAACGTGCCCGGCCGCCTGCACATCACCTGGCAGGATGCCGACACGCTGCGCATCGACGCCGACGCCGGGACGCAGACACGGCTCTTTCGTTTCGCCGCGCGCGCCTCGTCAGCTGCCAAACCCACGTGGCAAGGCGAATCGACGGCACGCTGGGAGCGGATCGCCGCGCCTGATAAAGGGGGCAGCCTGCGTGTCGTGACCTCGAACATGCGCGCCGGTTACCTGCGCAAGAACGGTGTCCCCTATAGCGAGCGCGCTACCGTGTCAGAGCACTTCGATGTCTCGCCACTTCCCGATGGCGGCGAGCTCCTCCTCGTCACGACGATCGTCGAGGATCCGGTGTACCTGAACGCGGCATACATCACCAGCCCACATTTCAAGAAAGAACCGGACGGTTCGAAGTGGGACCCCACGCCATGCTCATCGACCTGGTAACGCGTCGGTCTGCTCTTGCGCTGCTGATTGCCGTGCTCGGCACGATTTCGGCTTTCGCGCAGGATGCGGCGGGTCCACAAAGCAGGACCCGCCCTGCGGATCCGCAAAGCAGCAGCCGCCCCGCGGATCCAGCGGCGCTCCCGAGCCATTTCGAATTCACAGGCTCGTGGGGCCCGCTTGCGACTGAAGACGTGCAGAACGATTCGGTGCCGGTGGACTATCTCGGGCTGGCACTCACAGACGAGGGCCGGACGCGAGCACTTTCGTACGACGAATCACAGAAGTCGATGATCGAGCGCCAGTGTCAGGGCTGGGGCGCTGCGTATGCGGTGCTCGGTCCGTTCGGCCTGCGGATCTCGAGTCAGTCGGATCCTACGACGAAGCGTCTCGTGTCCTACACGATCGATGCATGGGAAGACTGGATGGGCATGACGATTTGGATGGACGGCCGGCCGCGTCCGTCCGAGCACGCCCTTCACACACAAGCAGGTTTCACGACGGGCCGTTGGGAAGGCGGTGCGCTCGCCGCGCACACGACACACATGAAAGCAGGTTTCATCCGTAAGACAGGTGTGCCGTTGAGCGATCAGGCGACGATTGACTGGCGATTCTTCCGACACGACAACGTGCTGACGGTACTGATGGTGGCCCGCGATCCGATCTATCTCGTGGAACCGGAGATCATCTCGAAGGGCTTCCGTCTGTCACAGACGCCGCTCGACTTCCGCGACCCGTGCGTCCCTGGCTTCGAGGGTCGCGAACCGGGCGCCGCCGTTCCGCACCTTGCGCCCGAGGAGAACCCGTTCCTCGACGAGTTCATCAAGCTGTACCACCTGCCGCGCGAAGCTGTGCTCGGCTATCGCGAGACGCTGTATCCGGAGTACCGCAAGAAGATCAAGGACACATACGTGCCGCCGCCGCCCTGCACCGAGGATTGTGGTGTCGCCGGCAATTTCGTCCGCCGGCGTGGACCTACGCCGTAAGTAGCGGCGGGTCTTCAGACCCGCCGCTACTCTTCGTGACCTTCGTCTTCGTGACCTTCGTCTTCTTCGTGTCCTTCGTGCCTTAGAAATCCAGCTGTGCGCTGATCTTGTAGAAGCGCCCCACCGTGATCGACAGCGGGTTGAGGAACGTTGACGTCGCCGATGGCGGCGTGTAAGTCGTCTGGTACACGTCCGGCGTGTTCGAGTTGAACACGTTGAAGATGTCGAGGGCGACCAGCGTCCGCGTGCTGCCGAAGCGCAGGTTCTTGCCGAAGCGTATATCGGCCTGGCTCAAGCGCTCGTATTTCAACTTGCCCGGCTCGACGACGTTGAAGAACTCGATTGGAAGTCCGCTGGCGAGCGGCCGACCGAGGTCGGTGTCCGCGATCGGTACCAGCAGCGTCTGCCCGGCGATGCTCTGGCTGGTGACGCTGGGGAAGTTGTTTCCCGGGTAGGGAACGCTGTGCCACGTCCCGCTGATCAGGACGTCGATCTTGGGCATGGTGTACGACGCGAGCCCCTTGATGTTCGTGTTCCAGCCCGATTCGCGATGGCAGAAGGACTGCGGCCACTGACCAAGCGAGGGGTTGAACTGCTTGAAGAAGTCGAGCGTTCCTCCCCAGCCAAGGCCGGAGATGTACATCTCCGGGTGCTGCGCGACCACGCCGCATTCGTCCTCGACGACGTTGCCCGTGCTGGTGCCACCCTGGATCGTGACCTCACGCAGGCGTGCGTTCACGTTGAAGTCGACGCCGTTGTAGTTGTTGGACGAGCCGCCGAGATTGTTCGTGAACGTCTGGTAGTTATCGAGGATCCCGAACTTCTCCGGTTTCAGGTCCCGGAACACCAGCGGGTATCCACCACCGCCCGGCAACCTCGGGTCTACCGGCACGTTGTAGGTGAATGTGTCGAAGTCGGCCGGTGTCAGGGCGCGATTGACGGTGGTCTTGAGGTTTCCCCAGGTCCGCCTGACGTAGTCGACTTCGACCGAGACCCTCGGCGCGACTTCCTGCGTCACGCCGGCGGTCAGGTCCCAGCTGTACTCGCGCTTGTTCCATCCGCTCGTCGTATCGGGATCGACGGTGAGCGGGTCCACGCGTTGCCCGAAATTCGGGTTCGACATCGCCCCGCACTCACCATTGGCCGCTGGATTCAACAGGACGCAATCGGCCACGAAGTTGCCATTCGTGTCTGTCCACGGGCGGTTGGTCTGTGTCACGAAGTGTCCGTTTCCGGCGGGACTGTAGGACAGCCACTCGTCCACGGTGTTGGTGGTCGTCACGTAGCGGCCGACGAAGACCTTCGCCGCCGTCTTGCCATTACCGAGTACGTCGTATGAGGCACCGAACCGCGGCTGGAGGTCCTTGAGACTGAGTGGACCGTCGCCCTTGGTGAACATCTGGGCCGTCGGGACGAAGATATTGGGCCCGATCTGCTGGTCTCCGAAATAGTCTCCGAGATGCTCGAACCGTAGGCCTCCTTGCAGTGACAGCCGGTTGACGGTCCATCGATCCTGCGCATACATCGAGAAGATTGTCTGCTGTTGATTCTGGTCCGACCCCTGATCGGCGTACATCGTCAGTTGGTAGGGGACACCGCCGCGGAAGTTGTACTTGAGCTGCTGGTCGTTGTAGAAGTTTTTCGGGAACGACGAGTCGTTGTGGTGATAGCGCATACCGAATTTCGCCGAGTGCGATCCGGTGACGTATGACACTGCGCCCTGATAGACCGTCGTGAACCCCGTATGCCCCGACCAATTGGCCGATCGGTAGTTGAGGCCGCTGTAGGTGACCGGCCCGTCGGGAGTCTGGATCGTGAGCGCGTCGTCCTGCACCGGAATCGTCGTCGGGTCGTACGCGTTCTTCTGCTGCGCGCCCCACCAGAAGTTCGGCCCGATCTGCACATTGGCTTCGAACAACAGTCGATTGGTGTAAGGCGACGTCCACGAGACCTGCGTGAGGCTGCTGGGATGGTTCTCGTTTCTCTGCAGCGCCTCTCGTGTGGCGATCAGTCCGGTGAACGTGAGACCGGAGCTCGAACCGCCGGAATCGCAGTGCAGGCAGTTGTAATGCAGGTCCGTCCAGCCGACGATCTTGTTGCGCGGCGTCACCTGCCACGTCAGGCGGACGGAATGATTCCTCCATTCGCCGTCGTCTTCAGATTGCTTGCTGAAATCGGGTGCGTACGTCCACTTGGTGTTATCGCCGGCGTTCAGGTTGTCCCACATGCTGGCGACGGTCTGTATGTTCCGCTGATAGCGGTAGCTCGCGAAGAACCACAAGCGATCGCGCTTGATCGGCCCGCCGAAGGACGGGTTGATGTCGTACAACTGTTTGGGACGCGGCAATTCCGTGGGGACGCCTGACCTCGGGTGAGACCCTCGGTACTTACCGACTCAGCGGGTTGCTCGGCAAAGGCGGGATGGGCGAGGTCTATGTTCTCAACTGGCTGGACGAGCTGAAGGCGCGCGCGCCTCGATGATTTCCAACGACGCCAGGACGCGCTCCACCTCCCGGCCGAGATCGTCTCTTGGCCATGATCGAACGCTCAGCGTGACCAGCTCGTCGCCGGCGACAGCGAACACGATCGCGAGCGTTTGCGGTTCCGCCGGACTGTCGCCGTGCGTCAGACCATCCAGCCGCTCGGCGCGCGAGGATCCTGCAACGACGATCGATCGCGCCGTGACGGGGTCTCGATAGAGGGTGGCGCGCGCCCGCACCGCATCCGCCAGCGACTGCACGTGCAGCGGCGTCACGTTGACAGCCACCACCGTGTGAGCATCGCCGCACATGAACCCGCCCCATGTCTGCACGCGCCGCGACTCTTCCGGGATCACACGAACACCACTCGCGGTGAACGTCTCGGGTACCGACAGCCGGTAGACATCGCCACTGACGACGCGATGAGCCACGGGTGCGGCGCGCAGGGCAGCGGTTTCCTGCGCCGTTGGACGGCACCGCGGGTTCGGCAGCCACCATTCCTCGAGTGCCTGCTGCGCATCGGCCTGCACGTGCGGCATGACATCGCCGAGCGCGATCTGCTCGAGGAACGTTCGGACGACGTCCTCCTGGTCGGTGTTGAGTGTTGCCAGCCGTGGCGGGTGTCGGTCGGGGGGACGTAGTGATCGCACCAGCGCCTCGGTCACCATCGCGGGATCGTCGGGATGTCTAAACGCGTAGTCGATCAATCGGGGCAAATAGTGGCGCCAGGAGCGAGCATCGAGATACCCGACACCCCAGAAGGCGAATCCTTCGAGGTACGCGTCGCTGGGATCGTCCTCTGCGGGATCGAATGGCATCGGCTGACTGTAACTGTCCACGGCGTTGGCCCCGCGAAGCGTGAGCGGCGGCTGAGCCGCGACGTCGGCATGGAAGACCTCGAATGCACGGCTGATGTTCATGTGTCCGTCGCTGGAAAAGGATCACGCAGGAACGGAGCTGTTACAAAGGGGCGCCCGCAACGTTATTCAATCCGGCAGTCTCGTCGATTCGTTCGACCGATGAGCTACAGTTTCCGCTCTTTCCTACGGTCACGTTCACGAGACATCGCCAAATGAGGACGTCATCAAGATGATGGAAGCGCTCGTTGTCGCAGTCGCCGTCGTGATCGCCGGCGTGCTTGTGTACGTGCTCGTCTTTCGCTGGGAAGCGCCGCGCAAAAGCTGGTGCGTGATGTTCTATCTCACGTCGAACACACCGGCGTCGGCAACTCCTGTCAACCGGCCTGATGCTGAAACAGGGGTGCCGGCCGCGGCGCCTGCGGCAGCCACTCTGGATCAGAAGCTCGATCAAGTCGTCAACGACCACATTCGAAAACTTCCTTGTGCGACGGCTGCCGGAATTGCGGCCAATCCCGCCTGGGACGATGTCTACGTCGCGTATCGGGCGATTTGGGACGATCCGTTCCGGAAGCCAGAGGCGCGCGTGGTTCGCCCGGAATTGTCGGCGCCGACGCAAACCTACTTCCCAGGCGAGACCGTGTTCGATGCTGAATACGCGATCGATTTCACCAAGGACATTACGCTGTTTTTCGAGTGGGCGTATGAGAATTGCCCCGCCGAACATTACGCGGTGTTCTTCTGGGGCCATTCGATGGGCCCAGCAGGATTCTTTCAACCAAGTGAGAAGCCGGTCGTCGTGTCTCCACTCGAAGCGTTGCTGATGAGAGTGGTTTCTTTACTGACTGGCACGAGTTGGACAGGCAATCTCAGCGTTCCAGCGATCAGCGACGCAATCGGCGCGATCGTCCAGCAGCGGCTCAAGGACGGCACCTTGCCGCCGAAACCCGACGCGGAGCGGACGGTGGGTATCTCACCAGGTGGTGCAGGCGTTCCCGGGGATCCAGACGCGCCGATTGTTTTTACTGTCGGCCAGGTGATTCCGAAAGTCGACGTCGTGCTCTTTCAGGATTGCTGGATGGGGACGCTGGAGACCGCCTTCGAGCTTCAGGACGACGCACGGTACATCGTGTCGTCGCAGTCACTGGTGCCTGCTGGATTCAAGCCCAACAAGCAGCTTGGCGCCGTCTGGCCTTACAAAGATCTCATCCACACGTTCCTGACCCAGCCAAACTTCGCTCCTCCGATGATGACGGTATTGTGCAATTTCTTCAGCGGCGTCGGTCGGCCCGCCGGAGAACCGCCCGATTACAACCGCTATCCGGCGACGAAGATCCTCTTCTCTCTGGTGGATTGCGATACGACTGCCGGATCCGTGTCTTCGGCAATGCAGGCCGAGTGGCAGGCGCTGGTGCAGGCGCTCTACGCCCTCGGCCGACCTGGACGTTCCGCCGTGATCGAGCAGTCTCTCGAGAAAGCAGGACGCTTGTTCGAGCTCGACGGTCTCAGCATTCGAGTTGGCGACCAGGCTTTGGTTGACGTCCTCACGCTCTGTGCTTACCTGCAGACACCCGTTCAATGGCCGGCCACTGCAGGTGGCACGGCGCCGGAAAGGGCAGCTATCGTGTCTGCGGCGAGCGTCCTTCAGGCCAGAGTGCAGGCGTTGGTCGCGAGCAGGTTTCAAGTTCCAGCGCCGGCACTCGGCGATCTCCCCTACACAGGTGTTGCCGTGCTGTACAAACCGTTCGTCATCTGGGGGGACGACCCCTACATCATGGCCGCGTTCCGATCGTCGTACGAGGGCCTTCGATTCTCGAAAGAAACAATCGTGATGCCTCCGCCGGCCGGTGGAGTGGATGAATGCAGTTGGACCCAGTACGCGTTCGATCGGCACAAATGGTTTTAGTCAGCAAAAGGAGCCACCATGGACAATAAAGAGGTTTACTTTGGAGGTTTACCCGAGGACCTTTTCAATGGGATCCTCGCTTTCCTGCAGGCTTTGGTCGCCGGTGGTGGGCCCGCAGCCGCAGCCGCGTTGAGCGCCCTGGTCTCGCTGGCGCAGTCCGAACACGCGGCCGCCGCGTCGATGGTCGAGGTTCGTCCGATTGACGCCATTTTCAAGGCAATCGAGCTCAAGGATGATCTGGCGGCATTGAACAGTGCCTCGACCGGCGCATTGCCCACTGCGCTCGCTGCCTTCAAAGCGAAGTTGGACAAACTGACAAACTTCTGGTTGGGCAAGTAGCAAAGCGTTAAAAAATAGAGCAAGTATGCGGCACGCGAGCATCGCGGCCATCTTGCTTCTGCTGGTGACTTCGGGGGATCGGCTGATATCCCAGGCCGGTCCTTCGTCAGAGGGGAACACGACCGCGATTCGGGCAGCACTCGACGCGGGACGTTACGTGGAAGCCGAGCGCCTCGCTACCGATCGTGCGGCTGCCGCGCAAGCTTCCAACGACGTCGCCGCGGCGGCACAGGCGTCGGACCTCATCGTCGAAGCGCTCACGAAGCTCGGCAAGATCGGCGATGGCCGCACGGTGTCGCTGGCCGAACGACTGATCGTCGACAAGACGACGCTGTTCGGAAGCAGCAGCGCCGAGCTCGTCACATCACTGAATAACCTCGGCACGTTGGCGACGGCTCGCGGCGAATTCGCCAACGCCATCTCGCTGCATCAGCGTGCCCTCGCTATCGGACGTCGGCTGGTGCCACCCAACGACGCCGTTGTGGCCGATACGCTCGAGCGGCTCGCCCTGCCGATGATTTGGCTGGAGCGCTTCGCTGAGGCACAAAAGACGCTGGACGAGGTCGGTCGTATTCGTGAGCAGAGATTTGAGAATCCCTTTGATCTCGTGCACGCACTGTATCTGCAAGCGTTGCTTCGTCGATGGGACGGCCGCTATGGTGAGGCGACGTCGTTGCTGGATCGCGCATCTCAGGGGAGACTGACACCTGATTCGAATCATCCCGATGACGTCGCCATTCTTCAACTGAAAGGCGATCTCCTCATTCTGAGGGGCGGCGTTCGTGAGGCCGAGCAGGCGTGGAACGAAGCCCTGACGGTCGCCGAGCGAACGCTGGGCCCGACGCATCCGGCAGTGCCTCCGCTTCTTTCTCGCCTGGCCATCGTCGCGCAGCAGTTCGGAGATCTCGATCGCAAGCGGGAATTGCTCGAGCGCGCGCTCCAAATCGCGCCGGGACCCGACGTTCCCTGCTATTCCGAGCTTCCAGCCATCCAGACCAATCTGGGGACGCTCAGCGAGTATCTTGGCGACTTTCAGCGAGCGAGAACGTTCTACAGCGAAGCGCTCACGAGATCCAGGAAATGCTTTGGTCCTACGCACTCGGTGACGACAACGATCGTGCACAACAGAGCAGTGCTCGCACTCAGCATGGGAGATCTTGCCCAGGCGGACACATTGCATCGGCAGGCACTTCAAGCCTGGTCCGAGCGGCTTGGCGCCGATCATCCCTTCGTGGCGAATGGACTCGACTCGGTCGCTGCCGTGGCACTGTCACGAGGCAGGAATGCCGAAGCTACGCAGCTCCTCCAGAGAGCCCTGCAGATGCGAAGGCGCGCGTCGGGACCTGAGAGTGCGTCTGTTGCCTCGACTCTGGTCGCTCTTGCCCGTGCGATGCCCGAAAACGATGCGGTCGGCGCGCTCGAGAAAGTCGATCAGGCGATTGCGATTTACCAACGCGGCAATCGGCCGCAGAACCCAGGTTCCGTCGCATTCGCTTATTCGCTGCGCGGGACGCTTCTTCTCCGCCGCCGCGACTACGAACGCGCGCGTGAAGCGTTCGCAATGGCACTCGACGAGCGCGAGCGCGTATTCGGTGCCGACCATCCGCTGACGGCCGCCGCGCGCTCGGAAGTAGCCTCGGCGGATTTTGCTCTTGGCGCAGTCGACGCCGCCGTCCGTGGAGCGCTCGAGGCGGAAGGAACCGGACGCGATCACCTCAGATTCACAATCCGCTATCTCCCCGAGCGGCAGGCGCTCGCGTACGCGGACAAGCGGCCACGTGGTCTCGATCTTGCGCTGTCGGCCGTCGCCGCAGGCGCGTCGGCCGAACGTGCCAGCGTTCTTGACGCCGTCATCCGATCACGGGGTGTGGTTCTCGACGAGCTCGGCGCTCGCGCGCAACTGACGGCTCAGAGCGGCGATCCTGTCGTGGCATCCTTGAATGCCGCCGCGACGGCGGCGCGAGAACGCTTCGCCAACCTGATGATGCGCAGCATCAAAGGTGAGGATCCTGTACCCCGGTCGATCCTTGACGAGGCGCGAACGAGGAAGGAAGAAGCCGAGCGCGCGCTTGCCGAACGAAGCGTTTCGGCTCGGGCTGACGTCGAACAGGCGAACGTCGGGTTGCGTGCCGTCCGCGCGATGCTACCGACCGGCTCGGCGCTGGTGGCGTTCGTTCGATACGAGCGCACCGTCGCTCCCGCATCAACCGTAAAATCCGCGCCTCCAATGGCGGCGTCCTATATCGGGTTCGTGATTCGAGCCGACACCGACGCAGTCGACGCAGTGCCGCTGGGTCCGGCGACGACCATCGAGAGCGCGGTGACTGCATGGCGCGCACAGGTTGATGGTCGTTCGATCGTTGCGGGTATACAAGATGCGGAACGCACCTACCGAACCTCGGGTGCCACGATCCGTCGGCAGATCTGGGATCCCTTCTCCACGTTGCTGCGAGACGTCTCGCAGGTTTTTGTGGTGCCGGACGGTGCGATCAATCTCGTCAGCTTCGCCGCGCTCCCGACTGGCACGAACCGCTACTTGATCGAAGACGGCCCCCTGATTCATTACCTTTCTACCGAGCGCGACATCGTCGCGAAGACCTCTCAGCCTCCGGGACGCGGAATGCTCGCCGTTGGTGGACCCGCATATGGCAATCAGGCACAAACGCCCGGCGCGGCGGGTGCCCTGCGCGCAGGTTGCGACGCGATCGGAGGGTTGCGCTTCGAAGATCTTCCGGGCTCGCGGCTCGAGGCGGCTGCCGTCGCGAAGATCTGGTCATCGAGCGCTGATGGTTCTGGCGACACGAGGGTTCTCAGCGGCCGCATGGCAACGAAGACGACGGTGAAGCAGGACGCGATCGGGCGACGCGTGATTCACCTCGCCACGCATGGATTCTTCCTGCAGTCGCCGTGCGACTCGCCGATCGCCGGCACGAGGGCTGTCGGAGGGCTCGTAGCGCGAGCCGCCTCGTCGCCGCCGTTCGCTGAGAACCCCCTGCTCCTCACCGGGCTCGCGTTCTCCGGTGCAAACGTCCGCACCGGCGTTCGGGCGGATCGCAGCGACGACGGAATCCTGACGGCGGAGGAAGTGGCGGGACTGAACCTTCAAGGCACTGAGTGGGTGGTGCTGTCTGCGTGCGACACCGGCGCCGGACAGATCAAAGCCGGTGAAGGCGTGTTCGGTCTGAGACGCGCGTTTCAGATTGCCGGCGTACGAACGATCATCATGAGCCTCTGGTCCGTCGAAGATCGATCGACGCAGATCTGGATGCGCAATTTGTACGAGGCTCGTTTCAACCTTCAGCTCTCGACCCCAGCTGCGATCAGGGAGGCAAGTGTCCGGGTGCTCAAGCAACGGCGCGCCGGGCGCGAGAGCACACATCCCTTCTTCTGGGCAGCATTCGTGGCAGCTGGCGACTGGCGCTGACGGCGGCCTGGTCGACGCGAAAGGACGCCTGCATATCGAACAATGAGCATCGATCGGATAGACAGCGTCGTGACTGAGTGGTTCGCCCGCCCCGTGCTTCACGTCTCGAGCGTCGAGGCCTCACTCCGCTTCTACGTGGACCGGCTCGGTTTCACGGTTCCGTGGCGCGCCGGAACCGATGGCCATGTGGATGTTGCCCAGGTCGATCGTCAGGGCTGCGCGCTCATTCTTTCCGAACACTGGCCCGAGAAGGTCGGCAAGGGCCTGATGTTCATTTCGCTGAACGTCGACGCGGCGACGCACGAGGCCGAGGTCGCCGCGGTCGATGCGTTGCGCGCCGAGTTCGAAGCCCGCGACGTACCCGTCAAGGAGGGCCACTGGGGCTACCGTATGGGCATGCGCCTCCGCGGTCGCTGGCACTTCCAGTGCACGCGCGAGCGTGAAAGCGGCTATCGACATCACCACATCCCGGACAGCGATATCGAAGTGGCCGCCGAGGGCGAGGTTGAAGGCAACGAGAAGAAGCCAGGCACTGGCCACGTACGCGCCGGGGCGCGGCGCGGCGGCAAGAATCGCGACGCCGACCGCAATCTCGATCACGCCTACGATTCCCATGAACGTGGCAACCGACAACGGCAGTACGCGCGCGGCGAGCGGGCTCACGTAAGCGCCCCAGTCAGCGAGGATGTTGAAGAACTTGTCTAAACCGGCCACCGTGGCGGTCAGTCCGAGCGCGAATCGAAGCAGGCGGAACGGCAGATTGAGTCGAGCGTCCATTCGAGTGTCCCTCCACTCAAACAGAGTTCGACACGAGGCAAAGGTGACAAGGCGTCTGTCGCTCAGCAGCCGGACGATCGCGCTTTCCACCGTGGCGGACGTTTGCCAAGGAAAGCGTCCACGCCTTCCTTCCCGTCCGCGCCGAAGAAGTCGCAGGCGATCGCCTTGCCCGCGACCGCATAGGCTTCGTCGAGAGGCATCTCCAGCTGCCGGTAAAACACTGCCTTGCCCGATGCGATTGCCGCTGGCGACTTCGATGCGATGAGTCTGGCCAGCGCCTCGACCTCGGCGTCGAGCGCCTCGGGGGCGACGACGCGATTGACCAGCCCAATCTCGCGCGCACGCTCGGCGCCGATGGCCTCGCCGGTGAGCAGCATCTCCATGGCGTGCATCCGTCCCACGGCGCGGCCGAGCGCGACGCTCGGTGTCGCGCAGAAGGCGCCTATGTTGACACCTGGTGTGGCGAAGGTTGCGGCAGCCGAAGCGACGGCCAGATCGCAGCTGGCGACGAGTTGACAGCCGGCCGCCGTCGCGAGGCCGTGCACCTTCGCGATGACCGGCTGCGGCAGTCTCGTGAGTGTCATCATCATGCGGCTGCAGCGCGCGAACAGCGCCTCCACCTCCGCCACATCGGCCATGGCCCGAATCTCCTTGAGGTCGTGCCCGGCGCAGAAGCCGCGCCCGCGCGCTGCGAGCACGACGACGCGGATGCCTGGATCGGTCGCGGCGCGGATGAGCATCGACTGCATCTCGTCAATGAGTGCACTCGAGAGCGCGTTGAACTGGCCGGGACGATTGAGGGTCAGGGTGGCGACACCATCCGTCGTCTCGCAAATCAGAAGAGCGTCGGCACTGGTGGTCAGGCTCGATGTCATGGTGTTGCCCCTGTCTTGATGCTCAGAACGTGACGCCGCGCGGGATGAGACGGTGCTCGTACGCGTGTCGCTCGAGGTCCTCACGGAAATCCGGATGCGCAATCCCGATGAGGGCTTTCGCCCGCTCCGCCACCGATTTGCCTTTCAAGTTGACCATGCCGTACTCGGTGACGACGTACATCACATCGGAGCGTGGCGTCGTCACGATGTTTCCCTGCGTGAGATCGAGCACGATACGGCTGCGGCGCCCGCCACGCTTCTCGTAAGTCGATGTCAGGCAGATGAACGACTTGCCACTCATCGACGCGTAGGCACCACGGACGAACTGCAGCTGGCCGCCGGTCCCGCTGATATGACGGTGGCCGTCGGATTCCGAGGCGGCCTGTCCCTGTAGATCGATCTGCGTGGTGTTGTTGATCGCGACCACGTGATGGTTCTGCATGATGATGTGCGGCGCATTGGTGTAGTCCACCGGGCAGCAGTGCATATCGGGGTTGCGGTCGAGCGCTGCGTACAGATCGTGCGAGCCGAGGGCGAACGAGTAGACCGCCTTGCCCGGATTCAACTGTTTT
>Ga0070664_100001242_pt1 | contig 20375 bp, 20 predicted proteins | sample KBSC73metaG_FD_65863 | JGI IMG/M metagenome (GOLD analysis project Ga0070664, IMG submission 65863) | Corn rhizosphere microbial communities from Kellogg Biological Station, Michigan, USA - KBS C7-3 metaG | ecosystem: Host-associated > Plants > Roots > Rhizosphere > Soil ... | reverse complement strand
ATGGCTTCCGCTTGCGGTGGTCGCAACCGTCGGCACGACGTCGTCGACGAGCGTCGACCCGGTGCCGGCGATCGCCGATCTGTGCCGGCGAGCGTCACTGTGGCTTCACGTCGATGCCGCGTACGCCGGCGTCGCCGCGATGGTGCCGGGATACGAATCGATTCTGCAAGGAGCCGGCGACGCGGACTCGATCGTGGTCAATCCGCACAAGTGGTTGTTTACACCGTTCGATCTTTCGGTGCTGTACTGCCGGCACATGGATCGGCTTCGCGCAGCGTTCGCGCTCACGCCCGAGTACTTGAAGACCGTCGAAGCCGCGCCGGTCCGCAATCTTATGGACACCGGCATCCAGCTTGGCCGCCGCTTCAGGGCGCTCAAGCTGTGGATGGTGATGCGTCACTTTGGCGCCGAGGGGCTGCGGGCGAGGCTGACGGAGCACATGCGACTTGCGAGCGTGTTCGCATCGTGGGTCGACGCGAGCGAGGATTTCGAACGACTCGCGCCCGTCCCGTTCAGTGTCGTGTGTTTTCGCGCGCGTGCGGCGCAACGCGACGACGCCGATCGGTTGAACGAACGAATTCTCGAAGCCGTCAATGGAACCGGCGAGATCTTCATTTCGCATACGCGGCTGGGCGGGCGATATGCGCTCCGGCTGGCCATCGGAAACCTGCACACCACCGAATCGCACGTGGCGCGCGCCTGGCAACTGATTCAGGAACACGCGCGCCTGATCCGTTCCTCCACCTGATCGGTCCCCACCTCTTGCGTCACGTGCGGTACTTCGCTTGCACCATGCGAGAGGGAGTCGCGCGCGTCTGGATGAAGCAACCACAGCGCGACAGGAAACGCGGACGGGTGTCCGCAGATCGATTTGAGGGTTGATATGTCATTGCGCAAGGTCATCATCGCCGGAGCGATCGCGATCGCGGCGTCTCTGGCGGCGCCGCAGAAGGCATCGGCTGACTGGCTGCTGACGCCATTCATCGGCAGCTCGGCTGGCGCCAGCGCCAACGTCTTCAGTACCGAAGGATCGTTCGCGAACAGCTTCGAGGCGAAACTCAACTACGGCGCATCGCTGGCATGGATGGGTCAACGGATCGTCGGCGCCGAATTCGACTTCGGATATTCGCCAAACTTCTTCGGTGTCTCTAATCCGGATGCCACGATCAATCTCGTTGGCGATGGCAACGTGACGACTGCGATGGGGAACGTCATCGTTGGTGCGCCGCTAGGGGCGGTTCGACCCTACGCGTCGGGCGGACTCGGGCTCATCGCGACGCGAGTGGACAGCGCGTCGCAGTTCCTCACGAACGTGACGTCGAACGAATTCGGCACGAACATCGGCGGCGGGGTGATGTTCCTCGGCGAACATGCGGGCGTCAGAGGAGACATCCGCTACTTCCGATCGATCGGCGACAACAGCTCGAACGGAGTGGATCTGTCGCTGGGCAGCTTCCACTTCTGGCGCGCAACCGCCGGCGTGACGTTCAGGTTCTGACGCCGACCGATGCCAGCCACCGCTGAAGTTCGGCGAGCGACGTCTTGACTGCAGCGGGATGGGTCGACTGCGGCGTGCGTTTCTTCGCGATCGAAGCGGACGGCGTGATCGCCTGCCGCACATCCGCGTCGAAGAGTGGCGAATGGCTTCGCCACTCTTCGAGCGTCAAGTCGTCGAAGGCACGCCGCTCCTGAACCAGGCGTCGCACGAGAGCGCCGACGATTTCGTGCGCTTCGCGGAACGCAACCCCCTTGGCCACCAGGTAATCAGCGACGTCGGTCGCGAGCAGCAGACCTGACGCGGCGACCGCTGCATTCGCGACGTTGATCGAGAGCCCTCCGACAACCGCTGCCGACGCGTCAAGCGACGCGCGGACCGTGTCTTCAGCTTCGAACAATCCCTCTTTGTCTTCCTGCAGATCTTTGCTGTAGCCGATCGGCAGCCCTTTCATCGTCGCCAACCAACCCGCGAGCCGCCCGATCACCCGCCCGGCCTTGCCACGTACCAGCTCGAGAGGGTCCGGATTCTTCTTCTGCGGCATCAGGCTGCTCCCTGTCGCCGCGGTGTCCGCCAGGTCGAGGAAGGCGAATTCCTCCGATGTGAAAAGAATCACATCCTCGGCGAGACGGCTCAGGTGAACCATCGTCAGCGCACACGCGTGCAGGAAGGAGGCGACGAAATCGCGATCACCGGTCGCATCGATGCTGTTGGCGACGACACGGCTGAATCCGAGCCGTGTGGCGAGTACCTTGACGTCGATGTCGTAGCTGGTGCCCGCGATCGCGCCTGAGCCCAACGGGAGCTCATCCACCTCCGCAAGCACCGAGCCGAACCGTCCGTAATCACGCCGGAACGCTGCCGCGTGCGCGAGAAAGAAGTGCGCAACCATCACCGGCTGCGCACGGCGCAGGTGGGTATAGGACGGCATCACGGCGTCGCCGCTCGCGTCGGCCTGTCGGCTGAGCACGTGAACGAGATCGACTATCGCTTGCTGGACTTGCGGCACCCGTCGTTTCAGATAGAGGCGGAGGTCCAGCGACACTTGTTCGTTGCGCGACCGGCCGGTGTGAAGCCGACGGCCGGCATCTCCGACCCGGGCGACCAGTTCGCGCTCGACGAACGAATGGACGTCCTCGTCGTGCTGTGCCGCATCGGAGCCAAAAAACGCGGGATTGGCTGCCCCGACGGCTCGAATCTCCTCGAGCGCCTTGTTGATCGACGCCGCATCGGCCGCTGAGAGCACGCCCGCCTTGTGCAGCGCCTCCGCCCACGCCATGCTGCCCACCACGTCGTCATCAAAGAGGCGTCGGTCGAATTTGAACGAGGCGCCAAACTCGACGAGGGCCGCGTCAGGACTGTCGGCAAACCGGCCGGACCACAAATGTGCCATCGCTCAGCGTTCCACCGTCGTCGGGCGGCTGGCCTGCTTGCGCGCCGCGGTTTCAGTCGGCAATCCCCAGATCTTGATGAACCCCTCGGCGGCGGCGTGATCGAATCGATCGCCGGCGCCGTAAGTCGCGAGCTCGCGATCGTAGAGCGCGTGTTCGGAACGGCGCCCGACGACGCGGCAGTCGCCTTTGAATAGTTTCAGTCGCACGGTGCCGGTCACGCGAGGTTGGATTGCGGCAACGAACGCGTCCACCGCCTCGCGCGTGGGCGAGAACCACAGACCGTTGTAGACCGCGTCGGCATAGACCCGCCCCATGTCCTGTTTGATTCGCTCGAGATCGCGCGAAATGACCAGTTTCTCGAGCTCACGATGGGCGGCATGGAGGACCACCGCGGCTGGCGCCTCGTAGATCTCCCGCGACTTGATGCCCATCAGCCGGTTTTCCATCATGTCGATCCGGCCGACGCCGTGGGCACCGGCAATGGTTTCGAGCGACTCGATCAGCTCGACGAGCGCCATATCGATGCCGTTGGCGCGGACAGGCACTCCGCGCTCGAAGTCGATTTCAATGTACGCCGGATCATCGGGACACTGCTCTGGCGCACGCGTCAGCAGGTAGATGTCGGCCGGTGGTTCTTCCCACGCGTCCTCGAGCACGCCGCATTCAATCGATCGACCCCACAGATTCGAATCGACGCTGTACGGACTCGCGATCGTGACCGGCACTGGAATATTGCGGATTCGTGCGTACTCGATCTCGTCTGATCGGCTCATCTGCCATTCGCGCGCGGGAGCGATCAGCTCGAGGGACGGATCGAGCGCACGGACCGAGATATCGAGTCCAACCTGATCGTTGTCTTTCCCGGTGCAGCCGTGGGCGACGGCCGACGCGCCTTCCATTCGAGCGATGGCGACCAGGTGCCTGGCGATCAGCGGACGAGCGAGCACCGAGGCCAGCGGATATCCATCCTCGTAGATGGCACGCGCCTGGAGCGACGGCAGGACGTAATCGCGTGCAAACTCCTCGCGCGCGTCGATCACGTGCGCCCGGACGGCTCCAAGCGCGAGCGCGCGCTCGCGCACGTTCGTCAGCTCCTCCCCCTGCCCGAGGTCGAGCGTGACGGCAATGATCTCAGCGTCGTATTTCTCGGCGAGCCAAGGGATTGCGATCGAGGTATCAAGTCCCCCCGAGTACGCCAGCACGATTCGTCTCATGTGTTCGATCCTTGTAAAAGGGTGGCTGGCACCTTGCCTGGAAAGGTGCCAGCCACCTTTTTCGGGAGGTGCGGCATTTAAGACGTCCGCCAACCCTCCAACCGTTTTGACAACCCCATCGCATCCGGCGCGCTCCGGCAGATGACCAGGATCGTATCGTCTCCGGCGATCGTGCCGACGATCTCTGACAAGCCGGCCCGATCGATCGCAACGGCCAGCGGCTGCGCCTGTCCGGTGTCGGTCTTCAACACGATCAGCTGCTCGACGACGTCGTATCGGCGAAGGTAGTCGTCGACGGCGGTACGGCATTCCGCTTCCGGATCACCTCCCAACCGTGGCTCACCGCCTGCGCGTCGGTAGGCTCCGTCTGCTGCGCGCTTGATCAGCCCCAAATCGCGAATGTCTCTCGAGAGCGTCGCCTGGGTCGCTTCGATGCCGCGAAGCTTCAGCCGCTCACGCAGCTGCTCCTGGCTCGTGATGGCTTCCCGCTCCACGAGTTCAAGAATGGAGGACTGTCTATAGGACTTCATAATTATGCACAGCCGAACGGCTAATTATACAGAGTATGCACTCACAATGCAAGAAAGGGTCAGCTTTGACGGCTGATTTCGCTTGACGAAACGTGCATAAATCTGTATATCTAACGGTTCCGATGAATAACTATTCTTCGGTCCGTGTAGGGGTCGCCGGGGCGACAGGTTACGCCGGCTTGGAGCTGCTCAGGCGGCTTGCACGGCACCCCCATGCGGACGTGAAGTTTGCGATGGCCTCAAAGGGGTCCGAGGCGAAGCGGGTCCCTGCGCTGGCAAGAATCTGGGACGCTCCCGTCGAGCCGCTCGACGTCGAAAAGCTTGCAGCTCAGACGGATGCCGTCTTTCTCGCGCTGCCCGATACGCTCGCGGCGGAAATCGCGCCCACCCTGGCGGACCGGGGAGCGCGCGTCTTCGATCTCTCGGGAGCATTCCGGCTCCGCGATGCCGCACAGCGGCAGCGGTGGTATCCGCATACGGGATCGCCGTCGATCCCGATTGCCTACGGTCTGACCGAACTGCGCCGGCTCGAGCTGGCGAACGCGCGGCTCATCGCGTGCCCTGGCTGTTATCCGACCGCGGCGGTGCTTGCGCTGCAGCCGCTCGTCACCGGGTCGCTCGTCGAGCCCGGGATCATCATCGACGCCAAGTCGGGTGTGTCTGGCGCGGGAAAAACGCCGACCGAGCGCACGCATTTTTCTGAGTGTCACGGAAGCATCTCGGCATACGGGGTGTTTGGGCACCGGCACGGGGCCGAAATCGAGCAGGAGCTCGGGACGCCGGTCACCTTCGTGCCGCACCTCGTGCCCCTCGACCGCGGGATCTTTGAAACGATTTACGCGCGGCTGCGCCCTGGCGTCGATGAATCCGCCGTCGCGTCTGCGTTGACGAGGGCGTACGCGGGTTCCCCTTTCGTGCGCCTGACGGGCGCCGAACTGCCGGAGATCAAGCACGTCGCGCACACGAATTTCTGCGACATCGGTTGGCGCGTGCAGGGTCAACAGCTGGTCATGGTGTCGTGCATCGACAACCTGGTGAAGGGGGCCGCCGGGCAGGCGATACAGAACTTCAACGTCGTGTTTGGATTCGACGAAGAGACGGCGCTCAATTAGCGCCTGCGGCCCGAGCGAGGCGCGCAGTCGCCGAGCGAGAGCGAGTTGGGGGTGGGGTGGGGCCCCACGAGCAGTGAGAAAAGCGGACAGAGACGCGGAACGACGATGACCACAGTACTGAAGCTTGGCGGGGAGCTGCTGGAGGATGCTGCGGCGATTCAGAGCATCGTCCCGGCGATTCTGCGCCTGGCACATGGCGGGCCACTGGTCGTCGTTCACGGCGGGGGCCGAGCCATCGACGCCGAGCTGCGCGCTCGTGGAGCCGAGCCGCATTTCGTCGATGGTCTTCGGGTCACCGACGCCGCGGCGCTCGACGCGGTGGTGTGCGTGCTTGCCGGACGAAACAATACGGCGCTGGTTGCCGCGATCGGCGCCGGCGGCGGCCGCGCCGTTGGACTCACCGGTGCGGACGCATTTGTCGGTCGCGCCACACTCGCGGGCACGTTCACGACGGTCTCGGGCGAGCGCGTGAATCTCGGCCTGGTGGGTCAGCCGGACGACGTTGACGTGTCGCTCTTGAGCGATCTCGTCCGACTGGGCTACATCCCTGTCGTTGCGAGCGTGGGCCTCAGCGCCGCAGGCGAACTGCTCAACGTGAATGCGGACGTTCTTGCGGGACACCTGGCCGCCGCGATGGGTGCCCGCCGGTTGATTGTCGCCGGAGCGACCAAAGGCGTGCTTGGCGGAGACGGCCAGACGATCACACACGTCACGCCGGAGGACATCGATCGGATGACGGCATCGGGCGCCGCGCACTCCGGGATGATTGCCAAACTGGGCGCGTGCCGCCATGCCCTCGAAGCAGGCGTGGCGGACGTCGCCATCGTGTCTGGCCGCGGCGTGTCGGATTTCGACCGAGCGCCGGGAACGCGAGTTGAGCTGTCAGCCACGTCAGGACGCGCCTCCTGACCGGCTCGAGGAGAAACGGATCACGAGATGACTACCGTCACCGACGTCATTGCTGTTGAGAAAGAGCACCTGCTGCAGGTGTACCGCCGCGGATCGGTCGTCTTCGATCGCGGACGCGGATGCCGCCTGTTCGACACGAACGGACGCGGTTACCTCGACCTGATTTCCGGTGTCGGCGTCGCGGCGCTCGGACACGCGCATCCCCGGCTTGCGCAGGCGATTGCCGATCAGGCCCAGCGCCTGGTTCACACGTCGAACCTGTTCTTTCACCCGCTCCAGGGCGAGCTCGCGGCGCGTCTGTCGGATCTTGCGGGGCTACCGCGCGCGTTCTTCTGCAACAGCGGTGCGGAAGCCGTCGAGGCCGCGCTGAAGTTTTCGCGACGCTACTGGTTTGCGCAGGGCAAACCGCGAAGCGGGTTCGTCGCCTTCGACCGGTCCTTTCATGGCCGCACGATGGGCGCGGTCTCGGTCACGTGGGACGACCACTATCGCGGACCCTTCCAGCCGCTCGTCCCCGACGTCACCTTCGTCGGCGCCGACGACGTCGCCGGGCTGCGGGCCGCCGTCACGGACCGTACAGCTGCGGTCATTGTCGAGCCGATACAGGGTGAAGGCGGCGTTCGGCCGATCAGCCAGGCAATGGGTGCCGCGATCATGGACGCGTGCCGAGCCTCTGGCGCGCTGCTCATTGCAGACGAGATCCAGTGCGGACTGGGCCGCACCGGCCGCGCATTCTGTTCGCCAGGCCTTGGTCTGCAGCCAGACCTGATGACGGTCGGCAAGTCGCTTGGCGCCGGTGTGCCGATTGCGGCGACGCTGTTCAGCGAGCGGGTGGCCGCAGCGGCCGCCTTCGGGGACCACGGCAGCACGTACGGCGGCAATCTTCTCGCGTGCCGCGCCGCCCTCGTGTTCCTCGAGGAACTCGTTGACGGCGGCCTGCTGGCGCACGTCGCCCGTGTCGGCGCGCACCTGGAAACGAAGCTGCGTCAGCTGCAGTCGCGTCATCCGCAGATCCGTGAGATCCGCGGAGCGGGGTTGATGTGGGGACTGGACCTGGACCGTCCGGCGGCGCCGGTTGTCGATGCGGCGATTCAGCACGGGCTCCTGATCAACCGGACGTCGGACACCGTGGTCCGGCTGCTACCGCCATACATCATCACGGCCGAAGAAATAGATGAAGGCACTGCACTGCTCGACGCCGCGCTGGTTGCGGCCTTCGGGGGACAACAGAGATGACCATGGTGACGTTCAGGCGGGCGGATGAATCGGATGCGCCCGCGATTCACCGGCTGATTTCCGACAATCTCGAAGTCGGCCACCTCCTGCCCCGTACGTTGGACGACGTCGTCGGTCACGCGCCGCGGTTCATCGTTGCCGAGTCCGACGGGGCCGTGATTGGGTGCGCAGAGCTGGCTCCGTTGAGCGCGACGGTCGCTGAGGTCCGGTCGCTGGTCGTCGATCAACGTGCTCGCGGCAATCGCATCGGCCCCCGGCTGCTGACCGAATTGGCGGCCCGTGCCGTGCCGCTCGGGTTTTCGACGCTGTGCGCGTTCACGCACCAACCGTCGCATTTCGTGAAGCTGGGATTCACGATCGTCCCGCACATGTGGGTGCCGGAAAAGATTGCGCACGATTGCACGTCATGCCCGCTCTTCCGCCGCTGCGGCCAGTACGCGGTCACGCTTCCGCTGCGCGACGGGGTTCAGATTCGACCCGAACAGCCGGCAGCGGTCATCTACGGCGGTCGTTCGGTTGCGGCGCGGCGCCCCAACGTCGAGCGGCTTCAACTCGATCCGGTGCCGGTGTTTGCCGGCGCCGAAGAAGATGCGGTGCCGGCATGAGCTGCGTTGCGAGCCTTTCGACACGGGCGATCGACGGCAACATCACCGCGCCGCAGGGCTTCCGCGCGTCAGGCGTTGCCTGCGGCATCAAGGCCAAAGGGCTGGACCTCGCCCTGATCGTTTCCGATCAACCGGCAACCGCGGCGGGGGTGTTCACCGTCAATCGCGCGCAGGCGGCTCCGATCATCGTGTCGCGCCGCAACATGGCCACGGCGGCCGGACATGCCCGAGCCATCGTCGTCAACAGTGGATGCGCCAATGCGTGCACCGGCGGAGATGGCATGCAGCACGCCGAAGCGATGGCGGCAAGAGCCGCCTCGACGATTGGCTGCGCGATCGGTGAGGTTCTGGTGGCGTCGACCGGTGTGATTGGCGTCAAGCTGGATATCGACAAGGTGACGCGCGGTATCTCGGCAGCGGCAGCGGCGCTCGCGACCGAAGGGGGAAGCGATGCCGCGCGCGCAATCATGACGACCGATCCGTTCCCGAAGACCGCATCGGTCGAGGTGACGACCGCTGCCGGCACGTTCCGCGTGGGAGGGATCGCGAAGGGCTCCGGAATGATCGAGCCCAACATGGCCACCATGCTGGGATTTGTGACCATGGACGCGGCAGTCGAGCCGGCGCTGCTACAGCGTGCGCTCAAAGCGGTCGTCGACGATACGTTCAACGCGATCACCGTCGACGGCGAGTGTTCGACCAACGACTGCGTGTTCGCGCTGGCGAACGGCGCGAGCGGCGTTGTCCTCGGCAGCGACGACTACCCGGTACTGATCGAGGCGTTGCGGCAGGTCTGCGAACCGCTGGCCATCGGCATCGTCCGGGGAGGCGAAGGGGCGACGAAGCTCGTCACCGTTCGCGTCACCGGCGGGGCGTCGGATGCGGACGCGCGGCAAACCGCACGAGCGATCGCCAATTCACCGCTAGTCAAGACCGCGATTCACGGCGGCGACCCGAACTGGGGACGCCTCGTAGCCGTTGCCGGTCGTTCGGGGTCGGAATTCGTTCTCGAGCGGGCGATCGTCCGGATCGGGCCGATTGAACTCTTCAGCAAGGGCGTCCCGCACGACGAGCGGGCAACACAGGCGGCCGAGTATCTCAAGGGTAAGGACCTCGTCGTTTCAGTTGACCTGGGAACAGGCGGATCGGGAACGTCACAGATGTGGACGTGCGATCTGACCGCCGAGTACGTCCGGATCAATGCCGAATACCGTACTTGAAGCTGAGACGCGCTTTGGAGGTGACGAAGGGAGCGGAGAAGATTCAACTTCGCTTTCTTCGCAACCTCAGTAACACCGATCCGAGGTGTGTGTGAAGGACTCTGATATGCCGAGCGCCACCGAGATTCCAGCACGGTTTCTGTCGATTCTCGACTTCGATCACGAGACGCTCGGCGCGTGCCTCGAGCGTGCCGCACAGTACAAAGCCGCGCGCGCCGTTGGGGTCTACGATCAGAAGGTCCTCAAGCATCGCCATGTTGCGTTGCTCTTTGAGAAACCGTCGCTGCGGACCCGTTCGACATTTCAGATTGCCGTGCGTGAACTCGGCGGCGATGTCATTGAACCTGGAACCGATGTCGCGCTCGGCGGCAGGGAATCGATCGCTGACGTGGCGCGGAATCTCGAGCGTTGGGTCTTCGCCGCGGTCATCCGCACCTACGGACAGGACAAACTCGCCGAGTTCGCGGCCGCCGCTCCACGGCTGCGCGTGCTGAACGCGCTGACCAACGAAGAGCATCCCTGTCAGGCGCTCGCCGATTGCCTCACGCTGCAGCAGGCCTGGGGCAGCCTCAAGGGCCGAACGATCGCGTTCGTCGGCGACGGCAACAACGTCGCCACGTCGCTCGCGCATGCGGCGGTGATGCTCGGCGCACACGTCCGCGTGGCCTCCCCGGAGGGGTTTGGCCTTCCTGATCGCGTCGTCAACGATGTGGAGCGCATCGCGCGCGCCGGCGGGGCGCTCGACTGCGTCACCGATCCTGTCGACGCCGTCACGGGCGCCGATGCCGTTTATACCGACGTCTGGACGTCGATGGGCCAGGAGGACGAGACCGATAAGCGTCACACGGTGTTCGCACCCTATCAGGTGAATGCGGCCCTGATGTCACACGCGAAACGCGACGCGCTCTTCATGCACTGTCTCCCCGCCCATCGCGGATACGAAGTCACCGACGAGGTGATTGATTCGAAGGCGTCGGTGGTCTTCGACCAGGCGGAAAACCGGCTGCACGTCCAGAAGGCGCTGCTCGCGATGCTCTCCGCCGCGCGATAGGCGCCTGGGTTTTGCGAGGCACACGGGGACACGTCATAACCGGTCACCGTCGCCGCGCTGGCGGGATCCCCGACGACGCTGACAAGACCTGGGCTTCCCAATACGATCGATTCGATGCTGATCGAGGACGCCATCGCGATGTTGGCCGGGAGCGCCCTCGACGCGCTCGGACCAGTGACCTGGGCGGATCTCGGGTGCGGTGATGGAACTTTCACGGTCGCGCTGGCAGACGTGCTCGCATCGGGCAGCGTGATTCACGCGATCGATCGCAGCCACGCGCTCGTCAAGCGCATCCCGTCGCGTCATCACGGCGTGCAGATCCACACTCACGCGGGAGACTTCATCGATGAGTGGCCGTTCGGTTCCGTGGACGGCATTCTGATGGCCAACTCGCTCCACTATGTCGCGAATCAAAACGCGTTCGTGCGCGCGTGCGCATCGCGGATTACGACGCCGCACCGATTCATCATCGTCGAGTACGACACGAACACCGCGAATGCGTGGGTTCCCTATCCCGTGAGTCGGACGAGGCTCGCGGAATTGTTCATCGGGTATTCGTTTACGAAACTGAGCTCCCGGCCGTCGAGGTATCAGCGCGCGCCGTTATACGCCGAGCTGATACGGTCCGCGCCGCGGTGACAGACGTCATCGAGGACGGTTTTCCGGCGGCCTGTCCTACAATCGTCGCGGCACAATGCTGCAGGCTGGGACGAAGTTCGGCTCCTACGAGATTGCCGCCCCGATCGGCGCCGGGGGCATGGGGGAGGTCTATCGAGCACTCGACACGCGGCTTCGTCGTCACGTGGCTGTCAAGGTGCTGCCAGAGAGCTTCTGCCGCGACCGGGATCGCGTTGCACGATTCGAGCGCGAGGCGCGCGTGCTGGCGGCGCTCAACTGCCCGCTCATTGCTGCAATCTACGGCATTGAGGAAGTGGACGGCCGAACCGGTCTAGTACTGGAGCTCATCGAGGGACCGACCCTCGCCGAGCGCCTCGAACACGGGGAGACTGGATCCAGAAGCCCGACCACTCTGGGACGTTGGTCGTCACGGCGATGGCGCCGGGCGTACGCCTGCTGGACGGCGAGCAGGGGAACGAGCTGTGGCGTGACGTAAAGCCAGGCAACGCGATGCCGATGTTCAGCCCCGACGGAAAACTCGTCAGCATGGTATATGCGGAGAGTCGCGATCGGGATGCGATCTGGGTGTACGACGTAGCCAGCGGGGCCGGACGAGTCGCTGTCCGCTTTCCTCACCAGTTTCACATGTTGTTTAGGGCGAGCTGGATTGACGGCGGCCGTGCATTCCTCGTCAATCGAGCCGAGCCAGTTTCGCACGTCGTCCTCTTCGACAGGTTTTGGCAGTCAGCCGCGACTGGCCGGTAAATGATCCGATCGATTTTCTCAAGGATCGCGTGGTGCCGCGCGATTCCTCGTACCGCCCCTCGGTAGCGCGGCACGCGCCCCTCATGTGTTAGGCTCCGCCCTGGCCATGCGTCAGGTCGTCATTCCCAGGTTCGGCGCCCCAGACGTCCTTGAAGTACAGCAGGTTCCGGATCCGCTCCCCGGAGCCGGCGACCTGCGGATCCACATCAGGGCTGCGGGAATCAACTTCGCCGACATCCTCGCCCGGCTTGGTCTCTATCCCGACGCGCCAAAACCACCCATGGTTGTTGGATACGAGGTGTCCGGCACCGTCGACGCGGTCGGCGACGACGTCGTCGGGTTTGCACCGGGGGACCGCGTGCTGGCGTTGACCCGGTTCGGCGGATATGCGGACACCGTCGTCGTTCCTGCCGTCCAGGCGTTCCACTTTCCCGACGAGCTCAGCGACGCTGAAGCGGCGGCCGTTCCCGTCAACTACCTCACGGCTTCGCTTGCGTTGTATCGCATGGCCGCGCTGGCGCCGGGTGAAACCGTGCTCGTCCATAATGCCGGCGGTGGTGTCGGCATCGCCGCCACGCAGCTCGCACGTCTGCGCCGCGCGACGGTGATCGGGACGGCGTCGGCGTTCAAGCACGATGCGCTGCGCAGCTTCGGCGTCGATCACGCGATCGACTACCGGCATGCCAACGTCGCGGAGGAAGTGCGGAAGCTGACGAAGGGACGCGGCGTGGATGTGATTCTCGATCCGATCGGCGGCCGCAGCTTTACCGACAGCTATCGCATGCTGGCACCGCTGGGCCGGCTGATCATCTTCGGTCTGTCAGCGGCGGCGCAGGGCGAGAAGCGCAGCGCGTGGCGTGCGATGCACGCCTGGTTCACGACGCCGCGGTTCAACCCAATGTCTCTGATCAATCGCAACCGGGGCGTCTTCGGCCTGCATATCGGCCACTTGTGGGACGAGCGTCGTCAGCTCGCGCCGTTGATGGACTTGCTGATGAGCGAGCTCGCGGCCGGCCGCCTGACGCCTGTTGTTGCACGCACCTTTCCGCTCGAGCGTGCCGCCGATGCGCACCGGTTCATCCAGAGCCGCGCGAACATCGGGAAAGTCGTTCTGACGACGTGAAAAAGGGTTCTGCTCGGTTCCACAGGGTTCAACAAGGTTCTCCAAGGTTCGTTCTATGAGGTTCTAGGTGGTTCCCGAGGGTTCACGATTCCGAGACGGCCAAGACCCGCGACGAATCCGAACGAACCCGGCAGAACCTGGTAGAACCTCGCAGAACCCAGTAGAGCCTGAGCCTATTTCCCCGAGGCTGTCGTCATCCGATTGTCCGGCCCGAGAAACTTCCTGAAGAACGTCTCCATCCGCCCGAGGGTGTACATCCAGCGGCTGTGAAGCATGGACTCGTGCGTGTCGTCGGGAAACACGATCAGCTCGAAGTACACGTCGCGTTGGCGAAGCAGTTGAACGAGGCCGGTCGTCTGCTGGAACGCGACGTTCCGGTCGTCGTCTCCATGAACGAGCAGCACCGGAGACTTCCAGCCATCGATCGCGCCGACGGTCGAGGACTTGAACGAGACCGCGTCGGGATCGAGCGAGCTGCCCCATAGGTGCACGCCGGCGAGGTCGACTCCGGCCTTGAAGATGTCCGAGTTGCGCGCCAGGGCCTGCGACGTGAGGACGCCACCGTAGGACAAGCCCCAGATGCCGATGCGATTCGGATCGACGTCGGATCTCGTCTGCAGATACTTGCCCGCCGCCAGCACGTCCTGATACTCCGCGTTTCCACTGCCGCCGGTGTTCGGCGCGGTCCGGAACGATCGGCCGTACCCGATCCCGCTGCGGTAGTTGACGGATAGGACGACGTAGCCCTGGTTGGCGAGCCACTGATTGATGCCGTACGCCCAGTGGTAGAACTGCATGTAGTGGTAGCCGAGCAGCATCTGACGGACTGGTCCGCCATGGACAAACACGATTGCCGGACGACGATCGCCGAGCCTGACGTCCTTCGGGAGGAACAGTTGATTGTGAATCTCCAGTCCGTCGGCAGCCTTGGTCATGACGAGCAGCGGCTCGACGTGAGCGTCAGCGGGGAATCCGGAACGTGACGAGGGAAATGCGATCTTCTGCACACCACCGGAACTGAGCGGCCAGACTCCAAGGGATTGCGGCATCTTCCAGTCGGCGCTCAGCGTCGCCAGCGTCTTTCCTGACGCCAGAGGAGTTGGTAACGTCTCGATGCCTTTCCCGGTCGTCACCTGATGCGGGTTGCCACCGGCGACTGGAACAGCCCAGATGTGCCGCCGTTCGATGTCGCCGGCGTTGGTGCAGTAATAGAGGGTCTTTTCATCCGAGGAGATCGCGACCGACGTCTGATCCTCGATGAGTCCGTCGGTCGTCGTCAGCAGGACCGGCTTGGAATCGGGATTCGTGATGTTCACGGAGTAGTAGCGATCCCATTCATCGACTGGTCCTTCTGGCGCCGGCTGCGCTTCAGCAGCGGCCGCGCCACGAGCGCCGCGCCCACCGCGGCCTCCACCGACGACCAACGGAAACACGACGTAGCTGCCCGCCAGGCGTGGATTCGTAATGGTGTTTGCGATCCGATCGTTTGGCTGGTTGTGCCAGACTTCCTGCGCTTCTCCGGTCGCGACGTCAGCCTTCATGATGGAGAGCGTGTATCCGCCTTTGAAGGTGGCACGCTGCAGCCCGGGAACATTCGCGATGCGTGGGGCCTGAGCACCCGTGGCACCCTCGGCACTCTGAGCACCCCTGGCACCCTCGGCACTCGTGGCACCAGGTGCACCCGTGGCACTCGGAGCACTCGTGGCACCCCTGGCACCCCTACCTTGCGTCGCGGGCTGAAACGCCGGGCCATTGGGCAGTCCGAGGGCTCCGGTTCCCTGTTGTGCCTGCTGCGCGAACGGCAGCCCCGGTCGTCGCATGAAGACGATGCTCTTACCATCGCTGGTCCACAGAGGACTCGTGTCGAAGTCGACGCTCGGTGACATGTAGCGCACGCCGCGCGTCGCCATGTCGTAGACGACAACGAAGCTGTGATCCGTGCGTGTACTGACGAAAGCGATCTTCCTGCCGTCTGGCGACCACTGAGGCGCGCTCTGCGTACCCCATTCCTTGATGAATGGCTTCTCGCCGCGATCCACTTCTGACACCGCTTTCACGGGCGTCACCTTGGCGCGATGAATCTGTCCGTCCTTCAGAAAAAGAATGGAACTTCCGTCCGGCGCGAGCTCAGGGTTTGCCGCTTCGGCCACACGGAACGCCGGTCCGCCGACGCTGCGGGCCGCCCACACCGCGCGCTCGGGTCCGTCAGGATTCGCCGACGGGTTGGCGACCCAGCCATCCCGGTTCGGCGCCGTGCCTCGGACGAACACGACGGTGGAACCGTCGCTCGAAATGCGGATGCCTGACAGGTCGACGCCGTCGTCTTTCATGAAGTTCGTCAACCGCACAGGCGTAAACGCAGGCGCGATGGCCGTGTAGGCGTTCCTGCGGCCTTCTTCAAAGGCGACCCACGCCAGCCGATCGATCTTCGTCGCCGCGACGACTTCAAGCGGAGATGCTGGACTGAGAAACCGCTGATACGCGGGAACGATTGACGGCGCGGTGTAGACGGGACCCGAAAGGACGGCGACGAGCGCACAGAACGTCATCACCAGGGCCGGACGAGCGACGCGCATGCTCTCCTCCAGAAACACACAGCGGAACTGTTGCCATCATGCCGCGCAGGACTGCGCGACGAGACTGCGCGACGAGACTGCAAACAAGCCCTGACGCGCGGCGAGTTTACCATCGCCGGCCCAAACGGTTGGGAACAGACCTGCGCGGTCCGGTGTCGAACCCGCACACGGGCATCTTTCCGTAGAAACTCCGGCCATGCCACAGCACCCGACGTCTAAGGCACGATATGATTCGAGCTCTGCGAGTACTCGCCGGTCTCCTGGCGTTCGCGACCATGGCAGCGGGAAGCGCAGCAGCGCAGCAGTCCGCCGGCTCTCCACGGACCACTCCGATTCGAATTTTTCTCGATTGCAGCTTCTTCTGCGATGAGGACTTTCTCAAACGTGAAATCACGTTTGTCGACTACATGCGCGATCGCCGCGACGCCGATGTGCACGTGCTCGTCACAACGCAGGAAACCGGCGGCGGCGGAACCGAGTACACCCTGAAGTTCATCGGCCTCGGGCCATTCGCCGGCGTCGAACAGACGCTCAAGTACTCCGCGCCGCAGACGGCTACGGCTGACGAGCGGCGCAAAGCAATTGCTGACGTGATCAAGCTGGGGCTCGTGCGCTACGTCTCCGAGACGCCACAGTCGCAGCGGCTCAAGATCACGTTCTCGCCGGAAGAAGGCGCAGCCAGAAAGCCAGGTCAGAAGGATCCGTGGAATCTCTGGGTATTCAGGACGAACGTCGGCGGCAGCTTCAACGGAGAACAATCGAACACGAATCATTCGCTGCGCGGGTCCGCGTCGGCGAATCGGACAACCGACGATTGGCGTTTGAGCTTCTCGGCCAACGCCGACTACCGCTCGGAAACGTTTCAGCTGAGCGACTCGGAAACGTTTGAAACCGTCACCCGCAATTCTGGAGGCGAAGCGACGATCGTCAAGAGCCTGACCCAACATTGGTCCGCTGGACTGCTTGGCAATCTGCAGTCCTCGACGTTTCTCAACTACGATCTCCGTCTTCGGATTGCGCCCGGGTTTGAGTACAACATCTTCCCGTACTCCGAGTCGACTCGGCGGATGTTGACGTTCCAGTACACGGTCGGTTTCGATTCGCACAATTACCGGGAGGAAACGATCTACGAGAAGACCGAGGAGAAGCTGTTTGATCACAAGCTGACGACGTCGTTGAGTCTTCGGCAGCCATGGGGCACGGCATCCGGCTCGGTGGACTTCTCTCAGTACCTCACCAATCCGGGCAAGTACAGCATCTCGGCATTCGGAGGCACCAACATCCGCCTGTTCAAGGGATTCTCGTTCAACATCTTCACGGAGCTGTCGCGGCCACGCGATCAGATCTACCTGGCGAAAGGGGAAGCGACGACGGAAGAAATCCTCGTGCGGCAGCGCCAGCTCGCCACGAACTATCAGTACTTCTTCAACTTCGGGATCTCGTACTCGTTCGGATCGATCTTCAACAACATCGTCAATCCGAGATTCGGTGGCGGCGGGGGAAACTTCTTCTTTTTCGATTGATCCGAAGGGCTTCGGCCCTCGGACTTTCCCGCACGCTTCGCTCCGCTCGCTCGCGTCGTCTCTCGCGTAGCCTTGCCTCGCCGCAGCACCGGGCGATGCCAGAGTGCGAAGGCGGTGCGCGGTGTGGTTTGCGGTTCGTAACTGGCGGGTCGCTGGTTTCGACTCGGAGATTCGACGATTCGACGATTAGCGATTCAAGGATTAGGGATACAGGATCAGTGATGAGTGATGAGGGATTCAGTAAGTGACACTTCCGCCGGCAACCAGCCGGCGGAAGCGTGGCGATCAGATTCGCGGGGCGCGCGAGGTGCTCGAAGGGCGGACTACTTGAGATGCTTGCCGACCAGCTTGGTCATCTCGAACATGTTGACCTGCGCCTTGCCGCCGAAGACTGGCTTCAACGCGGCATCCGCCTTGATCATCCGCCTGTTCTTCGGATCCTGCAGCCCATTCTTCTTGATGTAGGCCCACAGCTTCTTGGTGACCTCGGTCCGCGGCACCGCCTTGTCACCGATCACCTCGGCCAGCGCGGGGCTCGGCGTCACCGGCTTCATGAATGCGGCGTTTGGCTTCCGGGCGCTCTTCTTCTTCTTCGCGGTCGCGGTTTTCTTTTTCGCTGTCTTGGCCATCTACGCTCCTCTTGAAGACGCTCCAGGCGTCAGCGCGTAGTATCGCGCAAATTCGCGCACTCCAGAGAAGAAAAGTGCACGATTTCGGACGACGGTCGCCGTTTCGGCTGTCGAGGGCGGCCAGGTCCCATCGCCGGGCTCGGGAACGTGCGCGCCGCGGCCCGTTCCTCCGACCACGATTTCCACCGCATTCCGCTGCTTTCGCGGAGTTCGGTCACGGCTCGCGTTCGACGACCCGTCCTTCGCGAAGGACGACGACCTCGTCGGCGAGCTGGAGCGCCTCCGACCGATCGTGTGTGACGTAGACGATCGGGACTCGCAGCTCGTCGCGCACCCGCTCGAGGTACGGGAGGATTCGACGTCGTCGCTCGACGTCAACCGCTGCCAGCGGCTCATCGAGAAGGAGCAGTTCGGGAGCAGACATCAGCGCGCGCGCCAGCGCAACGCGCTGCCGCTCCCCGCCGGAGAGCTGCGGCACTTTGCGATCGAGCAGGCCCTCGATTTCCAACATCCGGGAGACGGCGGGCAGCGACAGCTTCTGGCCATCGCGGCGGCCGTAGAGAACGTTCCGCCGGACGGTCATGTGGGGGAACAGGGCGACGTCCTGCGCCACATATCCCACGTGGCGCCGGTGGGTCGGCACGTCGATGCCCGCTCCGCTGTCGAAGACAACGCCGTCGTTGATCGCGATGGTACCGGACCCAGGCGTGCGCAACCCGGCAATCGCATCGAGCACGGTCGTCTTGCCTGCGCCGGAAGGCCCGAACAGCGCCGTCACCGGGCGCTCCAGCCGGACGCTGATGTCCAGCGTGAAGGAACCCTGCCATAAACGAAAGTCGAGGGCGATCACGCGCGGGAAGCCCCGCGTGTGGAGATCCAGTTGGACGCCGCGAGAGCGACGAAGGCAATCGCCGCCGAGATGCCAACCAGCACCCCGGCTTCACGATCGCGTCCGGTCTCGGCGAACGAATAAATCGCCACGGCCAGCGTCCGCGTGGAACCAGGAATGCTCCCGGCAATCATGATGGTGGCGCCAAATTCGCCGAGCGCCCGTGCGAATCCGAGGACGGCGCCAGCAAGGACGGCGGGGCGGGCGAGCGGGAGCGTGATCGTGAGAAATACCCGCAGCGGCCCGGCGCCAAGCGTCGCAGCTGCCGCTTCGTAGCGACGATCGACCTGTTCGATGCCGGCCCTGACGGTTCGAACCAGTAGCGGCAGGCCCATAACCGCCATCGCGAGCACCACCGCCTTCCACGTGAACACGATCTCGATACCGGCGGGCGCGAGCAGGCGGCCGATCGGCCCTCGGGGGGCGACGAGCGCAAGCAGCACGAGACCGGTGGCAACCGGCGGCATCACGAGCGGGAGCGAGACCGCCGTGTCCAGGAGGATCCGTCCCCGAAACGACCCTCGCGCGAGCAGCCACGCGATCAGCAGCCCCGGCGGCAGCATCACGACCGTGGCGAGGCACGCGGCGCCGACGGTGAACGCGGTGATCTGCCAAGCGTCCATCGCGACTCAGCGTGTGGCGGCGAACGTGGTGAAGCCGAACCTGCGAAATATTGGTGTGGCCTGCGACCCGGTCAAGAACGACAGGAATCGCTTCGCGGCCTCTCGCTGACGGGAACCGGCGACGATCGCGGCGGGATAGACGATTCGAGGCGCCGCGGGGCCGGTGGCGACGAATGCCGTGACCGCGCCGGTCGAGAGGGCCGCATCGGTCTCGTAGACGAGGGCGACGTCGGCACTCCCATTCTCGACGACCGTCAGCGCGGCGCGCACGTTCGCGACGGGGACGATCTTGGCCTCAACCTGCGCCCACACACCGGCTGCCTGAAGGTAACTTCGTGCATACACCCCTGCAGGCACCGCCGAGGGATCGCCGAGCGCAATCCGCCGCACGTCGCCACGCACCAGATCGCCAACGTTCCGGACGGATACACCATCCTTTCGCGTGATCGCCGCGAGTCGATTTCCAAGGAGCGGCACCCGCGTGCCCCGATCGATCGCACCGGCACGTTCCGCAACATCCATCTGTGCCTCGTCGGCGCTGATGAATACGTCGGCGGGCGCGCCGTTGACGATCTGACGCGCGAGGACGTTCGATCCGGCGAAATTGAAGCGAACCGAATCGCCGCCGGCAGCCGCGTATGCCCTAGCCACCGCTTCGAGCGAGTCGGTCAGGCTGATGGCTGCCGATACCGTCAGCGGATCCGGTGCACGCGGGCCGGCAAGCGCCAGCGCCAGGCAGACGGCGGCCGCCCGTAAAATCATGCTGTGATTTTAGACGATTTGGTGTCGATCCTGAATCAACTTAGGTCGATTCAGGCGTCTGGCTAATCGTCCGGAGCAGGCCCAGCGAGAACGGCTCGAGC
>Ga0070664_100001237_pt1 | contig 20418 bp, 16 predicted proteins | sample KBSC73metaG_FD_65863 | JGI IMG/M metagenome (GOLD analysis project Ga0070664, IMG submission 65863) | Corn rhizosphere microbial communities from Kellogg Biological Station, Michigan, USA - KBS C7-3 metaG | ecosystem: Host-associated > Plants > Roots > Rhizosphere > Soil ... | reverse complement strand
AAGGAGCGCGGCAGAAACTTTTTCTTTTCCCTGAACCGCAAGTGGAAGACGCATGCTTGCGCTCTTGTCGATGAGAATGCCCAGGCTGATCGGCACATCGGAATCCTGAGCGAAACTGGCGATTTGCTGCCGCATGCCGTTCTCTTCCAGAACGAAATCGTCCGCTTTCAAATCGCGGACGTATCGTCCGTTACCGTCGATGACAGTCACCACGATCTGTTGCAACGTACCGTTGGCCGGATCCTTCAGTGCCGGATCCTTCTGTGAAGGAGCAGACTGAAGTACCAGTACGACGGTGAGGAGACAAGTGGCCGCTGCCGCAAATTTGACCATGTGCCCGGATGATACACTCCCCGGTTCGACCCCGCCAAGTCTGTTACAATGACCGCGCAAAATGAGACATCGCAGTGCCATGTGGGGATTCGCACTCCTGGCTCTCCTCACCTGGACATTCTTATCTCTGAGTTCACCGGGTTCGACGGCTCAGTTCCCACAGAATCGCGTCGGGCCCGGGAGCCGCGGAGCGGTATCGGTGGATCCGCCTCCTTTGGAAACCGACCTCGAATTGCTTACGGTAACTGTCAGCAGCAAAGGCCGCGGAATCACGGACCTCGGGAAGGATCGATTTCAGGTTCTTGAAGACGGCATCGAACAGAAGATTTCGTACTTCTGGGTGGACAGCAGACCAATCAGCGTGGGATTCGTCATTGATGGAAGTTCTGCAATCAATGACCTGATGAATGAAGCGATCCGAGGCGTCGGCCCTGCGTTTCTGAAATCGAAAAGAATGGAAGACGAATATTTCGTCATCGTGTTTTCGAATGCTCCGGCCATGACGGTTACCTACACGACGGATGCCAAATTGATGCCTCATGTCTTCCCTCAAAGCGGCGAACAGCCGCTCTATGACGCGATATACAACGGTCTCGACGCGATGAAGGAAGCCGCTAATCCCCGGCGCGTGCTCCTGGTTGTCACCGCAGCCGGGGACAATGGGAAAGGACAGACCGACGATCAGCTGGTGAACTACGCCATCAAGCAGCCGGTGCAGGTCTACTCCCTTGACCTGGGAGGCGGTACTGCCGCATCCAACACACTCGATCTGCTCGCCAGCGTTACCGGAGGTCAGGCCATCGTATCTGCCGACAGTTCTTTTCTTATCGAAGCGATTGCCTCGGAGTTGGCTCAGGCGCTGAAGACGCAGTATCTGATCGGCTACAAGTCGACGAATACCGCAAAGGATGGACACCGCCGTGGGGTGAAGGTCAAGGTCAGTTCACCTCCCGGCTCACCAAAACTGAGCGTGTGGACGAAGTCCGGTTACTACTCTCAAAAAGAACTAAAGGCTAAGACGACGGCGGTAACTGAAAAATGATTTCCAGGCATTGGACCATCGTCAGGATCGCGTTAGTTGTGCTGATTCTGCTCGCTCTGTCGCCTGCAGCTCGCGCACAGTTTCAGGGAGGCCGGGGAGTCAATCCACGAAATACCCAACAAACGGTCGAGCCGGCAGTCGTCGTATCGACCGAACCTCCTCCGCTGGAAACAGACCTGGTCCTGCTGACCGTATCGGTGGCACCTCCGGAAAACAAGTCGCGGCCCGCGCTGACGCGGGATCATTTTCAGGTACTCGAAGATGGCGTGGAACAGAAGATTACGTACTTCTGGGAAGACAGCCGCCCGATCAGCGTCGGACTTCTCGTCGACGACAGCGATTACATGACCGCAAATCACAAGCTGGATGATCTTCGCACCGCCCTTCCAACGTTTCTCAAATCGAGGAACGCCGAAGATGAGTATTTCGTGATTCAGTTTTCAACTTTTCCACACATGACCGTCAGCTACACCACCGACGCAAAGCTTGCACCGACGAATTTTCGCGCACTCAACGACTCGGATACGATCACTCCAGATACCGCACTCTATGACGCGATTTACCTTGGGCTGGAATCCATCAAGGAATCCGCGAATCCGCGCAAAGCACTTCTGGTAATTACCGCCGGGGGAGACAAGGGCTGCGATGGCAGCAAGATCACTCAGACCATGAAGCCGGATCAGCTGCTCTCGTTTGCCATCAAACAATCGGTTCAGATCTATTCCTTGATGATCACGGATGACTGGGGTACGGCAAATGCCGGCACGCCATGCGAACAGATTCCCAAAGACGCAAGCAATCTTGAAGAACTCGCCAGCAATACCGGCGGGCGCGATTTCCTCGCACCCAACTCCGAGGGTGGCGTCAATGCCATCGCCAGCGAAGTCGCGCGGGCGCTGAAGACTCAGTTTCTGATTGGATACAAGTCCACCAACGCGGCAAAGGATGGCAAGCGGCGCGGAGTGAAGGTAAAAGTGAATCCGCCTGACGGTTCGCCCAAGCTCAAGGTGTGGACAAAGTCCGCGTATTACGCTCCGAAGGAAAAAGCTCCGAAAACCAGCAATTAAAATGCGGGGCCAGAGGGACAGTCCTCATTCCCATTTCCATCAGGAAGGCTGGAAACCGATTTTTTGCCGGATCACCTCAGGCAGGTCGGTGAGAATCCGTTCGTGACGCACCAGCATCGCTTCGATATTATTTCCGTAAAACGCCTGTCACTCTCCCGGCTGCTCTCCGCCAGCTGGGCAACGAATGCGGCCTGAGTCTGAATCAATAGTGCAACGGCTTCTTCGAGATGAGTGCCCTTCCTGCTTGTCTGCTTCTGCATATCGCCTCTCATATTACGCAGTATCCCGATGCAAGTCATGCGCCATAACCGTCCCGTTTCAGAGCGTTGCGGGATCACTGGAATGAATGCCCGGCCGTCGCGAAAGTTTGGGTTTTGCCGGAAGGAAAGTCCGGAATTCGAGCGACTTGACAGGCTCGATACTTTCCGCATTTATTGCAAATCCTGCCTGGTGCACCAAATGACCGGAATGCCGGTCTAAGAAACAGCAGTGCACTCTCATTCCACGGTACTTATAAGTTCCTCTTTCGGACAGCGCGACAGGAATACAGCGAAATTCTTAGGGCCTTTTAGTGTGCACGGAACCCAATGGGCTCAGTGTAGAATGCGGTAATCCTAATTGTTCTTATGTTTACGCTGGAGGGCTCATGAAACGCTCTATCGGTTCGCTGGTGCTGCTGATGTCGGTTGGCCTGATGCCGCAAACGTCGACCGCTCAGAAGACGGCTACCAGTCCCGTGCTTCAGGCGCTGGAAGAAGAAATGAAACGTGCCATGACGGTGCTTGGGAAGCAGAGCACCCCTGGACCTTATTTCATGGGATACGAAGTCAACGAAACGGCGACTGTCGATATACAGGCGTCTCAGGGCGCGCTTCAATCCAGTGAGCACGACAAGATTCGAGTCCTCGATGTGGAAGTTCGAGTCGGGGATTACGATCTGGACAATACACACCAGATACGTGGAGGCAATGGTGGAGGAGGTGGCGGTTCAACGCGGCCTGCTTCCGTCCTCATGCCAATCGATGATGACGTCGATGCGCTCAAGAGCGTGATCTGGCTCGCTACCGACCGGCAGTACAAAACGGGCGTGTCGCGCCTGACCTCGGTAAAGGCCAACCGGGCGGTGAATGTCGCCGAAGAGGACACATCGGCAGATTTGTCCCGCGAGACGGCACAGAAAGCAGTGTTGCCAGTCAAAAGTTACGATGTGAATATCGCGGAGTGGGAAAAGAAGACCAAGGAATACTCCGCTCTGTTTTCCAAGTATCCCGACATCCTTGAAGGCGATTCCAGTTTCACGTCCAACGCGAACAACCAGTATGTCGTCAACAGCGAAGGCACTTCAGTCCGCTCCGGAACGATTCAGTATCGTCTGATGCTGTACGCCACGACCAGAGCTGCCGATGGGATGGAGCTGTATCGTTTCGAGGCATTTGATGCGCACTCGGTCGACGGCATGCCCAGGGATTCTGAAGTCCGCGCCATGGTCGACAAGATGGCCAAGGATTTGAAAGCACTGCGGAATGCTCCCATTGTCGAGCCTTTCACTGGTCCTGCAATACTCTCCGGCCGAGCCGCCGGCGTTTTCTTCCACGAAATCTTCGGACATCGCATTGAAGGTCAGCGTCAGAAGAATGAGAACGAAGGCCAGACTTTCGCCAAACAGGTTGGTAAACCGGTTCTACCGGACTTCATTTCCGTCATTGACGATCCAACCACAGAGAAAATTGTGGGAACGGATCTCAACGGCTACTACCTTTATGACGACGAAGGCGTGAAATCCCGTCCGGTCAATGTCGTTGAAAACGGAATACTCCGAAATTTTCTTCTCTCACGCTCTCCGGTCGCCGGATTTGAAAGTTCGAATGGACATGGTCGTAAGGCTCCCGGATACCAGGCCGTCGGACGCCAGGGGAATTTGATTGTAAAGGCGTCCACTACCGTCTCGAATGCCAAACTCAAGGAAATGCTGGTTGCCGAAGCAAAGAAGCAGGGCAAGCAATTCGGATTGTTCTTCGAAGATATCTCCGGAGGATTTACCCTCACCACTCGCGACAGTCCGCAGGCATTCCAGGTGACTCCAATCATGGTCTACAAGGTCTATGTCGACGGTAAACCGGACGAGCTGGTGCGCGGCGTGGATCTGATCGGCACTCCCCTGACTTCATTCAGCAAGATTGTCGCAGCTTCAGACAAACTGGAAGTCTTCAATGGATTCTGTGGCGCCGAGTCCGGATATGTTCCGGTATCCGCCGTCGCACCCAGCATTTTGACGACACAGATCGAGGTCCAGAAAAAGGCAAAGTCATCCGAAAGAATGCCGATTCTACCTTCGCCCACAGGAGGCATTTAGGGATGAAGCCCAGCATGAAATCCGGTTCACCGGGCACGATGAAGAGTTCGTCATTGAAACAATCGAGACGCGCCGCAATATTCTCCGCATGGTTCATGGCCTCGGCGGTATTGATATCCATCGGGCAGTCCGGCCAGGGCAGCCTGGGGACACAGGTCCTTACGGCGACACAAGCTCGGACAGCGCCTGCAGTAACTGCCGATCCCGTCCTGAAAGCGATGGGCGATGAGCTCGATCGCTCCATTTCACAGCTGAAGCTTAACGATCTGGACAAGCCTTATTTCATTCAATACGTCGTGTATGACGATGAGGATTTCACAGCATCGTCCACTTTTGGCGCCCTTTCCAGATCTTCACAGACTCATCAGCGGCTGGTTCATTCCCAGGTGCGCGTTGGAAGCTACGAATTCGATAACACTGGATATACCGGCGCCCGGGGGGGCGCAGCATCCACTGGCGTTCTGGCCCAGGCGGCACTGGATGACAACTACGATGCGCTTCGACATTCTCTGTGGCTGGCGACGGACTCTGCATACAAGTCCGCCGTCGAAACCATCGCTCAAAAGCGGGCATACACGCAGAATCGAACCACCCAGGAAGATCCGGTGCCGGACTTCTCCAAAGAGAAAGCGACCACCATCACAGCGGCAAAGATGAAAATGCAGCTGGACCGTGCGAAAGTTGAAAACCAGCTCCGCGAGTGGTCGAAAATTTTCCGCGACTTCCCGGCGGTTCAGACATCGAATGTGTCTTACCATGCGCGGCTGAATCATCGGTACATTGCGAATAGTGAAGGCACCCGCACACTCGAACCCCAGCTCCTCATCGCACTTCAGGCAAATGCTTCGACGCAGGCCGCCGATGGAATGACGGTTAATATTTCCCTTCCATTCAGTGCCAGATCCTTCGATGACATGCCGTCAACTGAGGAAGTTTCCAAAGCCATCCGGCAAATGGCGAAGGACGTCACGATGCTGCGCACCGCCCCCGTGCTGGATGCCAATTACTCCGGCCCTGCTCTGCTTGTCGGTCAGGCTGCCACCGAAATGTTCGCGCGGGTTCTGGCGCCAAACCTCACCGAAGAACGCGGTCCGATTGGCGGCCGCGGCGCTCAATCGACCGGCAGTGCCCTGCTGGACCGCATGAATAGACCTGTTCTTCCAGCCAATATTTCCGTATACGACGATCCAACTCAGATGAAAGCCGGAGACAAGCCACTGATCGGTTTCTACAGAGTCGACGACCAGGGAATTCCGGCACAGCGCATCTCTCTGGTCGAAGATGGACTGCTTACAAATCTCCTGACGTCTCGCCGGCCTTCGAAGGATCGGATGCAATCCAACGGGCATGGGCGTGGAATTCCGGGACGCGAAACAGCACAGATCAGCAACTTTGTGGTCAAGGCGGTCAAGGACGCAAAGTCCTACGACGAATTAAAGCAGGAACTCATGAAGCTGGCCAAGGATGAGCGGCTGGATTATGGAATCATGATCAAGCAGCTGTCCGGGAATCAGGGATCGATCGGAACTCCGGTGATGACGTATAAGGTTTACGTTGCCGATGGACGCGAAGAACTCGTGCGCGGTGCGACGGCCGGCACGCTCACGGTTCAGTCCCTGCGTCACATTCAGGCTGTTGGAAGCGACTCCTATATTGCGAACCGTCTGGTGGGAACGCAGAACGCCGAAACCGCCACCAGCGTCATTGCGCCCTCGGTAATTCTCGAGGAACTCGGACTCGACCGTCCCAGTGGCACTCAACAGAAGCCGGCAACTCTCACAAATCCGTACTTCAGTAACTAAACATGGATTTTCACAATAAAGAGATTCTCAAAAGGTATGCGCGGATGGCCATGGGCCGTCCGTTTGCTCCAATCCTGTTGAACGTTCTCATCACGTCGGTGTGCGACATGAGGTGCGTCCACTGCTTCTTTACGGAAGAACTCGACGACAAGGCGCGCAAGAAGCTGCAGATGACCACCCAGAACGTCGAACGGATCAGCGAAACGCTGGGAGCCAATCTCGGTGTCCTGATCATTGCGGGCGGCGAACCGTTTACCCGTAAGGACCTTCCGGAAATCGCGAAGGCTTTTTATACGAACAACAAGCTCGACGCGATCGTTCTGATGTCGAATGGACAGATACAGCAACGCATTCTTCCCGACGTCGCGCGAATCCTCGAAGAGTGTCCGAAGCTGAATGTCACCGTCGCACTGGGGATCGACGGGCTGAAGGAAGACCACGAAAGCATCCGTCAGAAACCGGGAAGCTGGGATACTGCAATCGACACGGCGCGCAAACTGCAGGCCATTAAGAAGGAATTTCCGCGGCTCGATATCCAGACGTGCACCTGCTTCATGAACAGCAATCAGGATCGCATCTTCGAATGGTACGACTTCCTGAAATACGATTTGAAGCCGGACAAGGTGAACATCAATTTCATTCGTCCACCGTCGGCGCGCCCGAAGGAACTCATCATCGACAAAGCACGTTACGACAAGCTCGCACACATGATCAGCGATGACTCGCGCCATGCCGCCATCAAGAACAACTATTCCGGCGATGCCGGATTCTTCAAGGCGGCAATCGACGTGTACATGCACGAACTCATTACGAAGACGGCAATGGACGGGCGGCCGCATCTTCAATGCTGGGCCGGAAGCGCCGGGGCTGTAATCTACGACGAAGGTACCGTATCCAGCTGTGAAATCCTCGATGGTGTCGGCAATCTTCGCGACTACGACTGGGATTTTTCAAAGCTGTGGTACTCCCCGGCAATGGAAGCACGTCGCGATAAAGTGTCCAACGGCTGCTTCTGTACTCACGAAAGCAATTGCTACTATCCCTCGCTTCCATTCAATCCGGACCATCTCGTCGCCATCAAAAAACTTGAAAACGAGATGAGGGAAGCGGCGGAATGCATGAAGGTCTAGTCCAGTGGTTCAATGAGAACCAGCGTGCCCTTCCGTGGCGCAGCGGTTACGATCCTTATCACGTCTGGGTTTCAGAGGTCATGCTGCAGCAGACCCAGGTCGAAACGGCCCTGCCTTACTACGAACGATTTCTGACAGAGCTGCCCACCATCCAATCCCTCGCCGACGCGGATGAGCACCAGGTTCTGACGCTGTGGGCCGGACTCGGCTATTACAGCCGGGCCCGCAATCTGCAGGCGGCAGCAAAGATCGTGGTGCACGAACATGGAGGCGCCGTTCCGGACGATTACGAATCGCTGCGAGCCTTGCCCGGCATCGGCCAGTACATGGCAGGTGCGATCCTGAGTATCGCTTTCAATAAGCCGTTCCCCATCGTCGATGGAAATGTTCGCCGCGTGTTGTCTCGCGTGTACGGCTGGACCGGAGAGAATGCAAAGCAACTCTGGGAGGCGGCCGAGCAGCTCGTACGCCAGTCGGAACCTCGTGCATTCAATCAGGCGCTGATGGAATTGGGCGCGACGGTGTGCTCATTCAAGTCGCCTCGATGCCTGGTATGTCCGGTGAATGGCGTGTGCGTCGCGTACAAGACGGGAACACAGGACGAACTTCCCGTTGTGAAGAAGCGTCCGGAGACTATTCGCGTGCTGCTCTCTGCCGTCGTACAGCAAAATAAGGGACTGTATCTGATGCGGAAACAGAGGGGACTGTGGGAATTCCCCATGTTCGGCGAACTCCCGCCCGGCGCATTGACCAGGGTCGGCGCATGCCGCCACACCATCACACATCATCGTCTGGAAGTGAATGTGTATATGGGGAAGCTGGAGAAATCAGACGGATTCGAATGGAAGGAATTTGGTTCGGTACCGGTATCGTCGCTTACCAGAAAAATCCTGGGGGTTGCCCAACGGACCGGGTGAGGAGTACAAACCCTCACCGTGCTTCGCACCAACCCGTCGGGAGAGGGATTTCTTTCCTATAACATCTCCATGAATTTTGCGATTCGGCCGAGTCCCTTCTCCAGCAGTTCCAACGACGTCGCATACGAAATTCGAATGTGCTCCTTCGTTCCAAACGCTTCACCCGGAACCACCGCGACGTGCGCATTCTCCAGCAGCCTCACCGAAAAATCCATCGTGTCGCGTATTCCGCGCGCGAACGACGCCGCGATATTCGGATACGCGTAGAACGCACCTCCCGGCTCGGCACAGCGCACTCCGGGAATCTTCCTCAATCGATCGATAACGAACCGTCTCCGTTTGGCATATTCGCCGAGCATCTGCCCCACCGAATCCTGCGGCCCGGTGACGGCCTCCAGCGCCGCCTTCTGCGAAATCGACACGGGATTCGAAGTCGAGTGACTCTGCAGTTTTTGAACGGCCCCCACGACTTCTCGAGGGCCGAGAACATATCCGATTCTCCATCCCGTCATCGCATAGGTCTTCGATAGCGATCCTGCAATCACCACATTGCCTTTGAATTCCGGATGCGATGCGATGGAGAACGGCCGGCGCGCATCGTAGAGAAACTTCGAATAGCATTCATCCGAAAGAATCCAGATATCGTTCTTTTTGCAAAGCGCGGCAATGCGTACGAACTCGTCGTCGTCAATCACGGCACCGCTTGGGTTGTTCGGTGAATTCACGATGAGCATTCGTGTTTTTTCGGTGATCGCCGCCTCGAGCATCTTCGCTGTAAGGCGAAATCCCTCATCTTCGCGTGTATGGACGAAAACCGCGCGGCCTCCGAAATAGTGTGTGATATCGCCAAAGGATACCCAATAGGGAGTTGGGATGATCACGTCGTCTCCCTCATCCACAAGCGCAGAACACAGATTGAAAATCGCGTGTTTGCCACCGACATTCACGATGCATTCGGAAATATCGTAGCGGGATTCCAGATCGCGGGCATGTTGATCCACAATCGCGGCGCGCAGATCCCTGGTTCCGCCGATCGCCGTGTATCGCGTGAAATTCGATTGAATGGCGCGAATGCCCGCCTGCCGGATGTTTTCGGGAGTTGGAAAATCCGGTTCGCCGGCGCCAAAATCGACGACATCGACACCTTGCTCGCGCAGCTGGATGGTTTTTTCCGAAACAATCATTGTTCCGGAAACGGCAATTCGCGACATGCGGGAAGCGAGTTTCATGACCGGTTCTTGAACTTGTCCTTCAATCGTTTCTCGACCAGTTCCGGAACCAGTCCCGTAATGCTCCCCGCGTGCCCGGCAATTTCCTTCACGAGATGCGAGCTGAGATAGGAATAGTTTTCCGCCGGCATCATGAATACGGTTTCGATTCCGGGAGCCAGACGGCGATTCATCAAAGCCATCTGCAATTCGTATTCGTAATCGGTCACCGCCCGGATTCCACGGACAATCACCTGCGCATTCTTGCGGCGCGCGTATTCCACGAGCAAGCCGTGAAATACATCCACTTCAATCTCGACGTCCGGGAATTTCGGATTCACGACATCCCGGACCATGGCGAGACGCTCTTCGATGGTGAATAGAGGGGCCTTCTGTGAATTGGTGAGAATCGCAATGACGACGTGATCGAATAGCCGGACGCTGCGCTCGAGAATATCGATGTGCCCGAAAGTCAGTGGATCAAAGGAGCCTGGATAAATGGCTGTCGTCACGCGTCCTTCCTGTAGAAGGACAAGCAGCTGTCCCCCTGGGTTAATAAGCGGTAGCGCCGCAGAAATCCCGCGATTGCCGGCGGCTCCTGCCGCTTCGAATGTTCCATCACGAGTATGCCTTCATTCTTTAACAACGGCCGGCTGCCGAAGAATTCCAGAGCCATAGTGTACAGGTCTTCGCGATCATACGGAGGGTCCAAAAACACGATATCGAATGCCGTGTCGCGTTCGAAAACGTGGAGCGCCTTGTGCAATTCCATTTCCAGGATCCGGAAGCCGCTGTCGATTTTCAGCGCGGCGAGATTCTCGCGGATAATCGCGACGGCCTTTCTCGAAGCATCGACGAAGGAGACAGACTGCGCTCCCCGGCTGATCGCTTCAATGCCGACGCCGCCCATTCCGGCACACGCGTCGAGGAAGTCCGAATCGACGATAGCGGGCCCGATGATATTGAAAAGAGTTTCGCGAAGCTTGTCGCTGGTCGGACGAAGACCGGCGGGAGGAGTTCCCTTCAACTGGCGGCTTTTGAATTTTCCGGAGATGATTCTCATTTAACGATTACGAATATATTGGAAGAGAGGACGACTCCCCTCCTGAGTCAGGAGGGGAGCTGCGCCGCTTGCAGGAGAGCGCTTTGGAACCACCCCTCGCGGGATGCGCTTCGCGATCCCGCTGCCCTCCTGACTCAGGAGGGCAATTCTCTCCCTTTCGGGTTCCCTTTACGCTCTATTTTCATATTCCCATTACCCTACCGTCGCGAGGCCCGCTGGCCCGCCACTGCGGGCATGCGCGGACAACTCCGCAATCAGTTTCTCGTGATCTTCCTCTCGCTCCACCCAGTCCCGCGCTTCGCGTTGCGCCAGCGCCAGCAGCAAACCATCCTCCATCAAGTTTGCGACGCGAAATTCCGGCATACCGGACTGCCTTGTCCCTGCGACTTCACCAGGCCCCCGCAGGCGAAGATCCACCTCCGCAAGTCGAAATCCATCGGTCGTTGAAACCATCGCCTTGATGCGCTCACGCGCCGTGTCGCTGAGACGATGCGACGTCTTCAACACACACATGGACCGATGACTGCCTCGCCCCACGCGTCCTCGCAATTGATGCAACTGCGCCAGGCCGAACCGTTCGGCATTTTCGATCAACATCATGGTGGCATTGGCCACATCGACGCCCACTTCAATTACCGTCGTCGAAACCAGAATCTCGATATCTCCTGAAGCAAAGGCGCGCATAATCGCATCCTTCTCGTCGCTCTTGAGGCGACCGTGCAGCAATGCAATCCTGTGATCCGGAAACAGACGCGTCAGCTTTTCAAGTCCTTCTGTCGCCGATCTCAGGTCGAGCTTTTCAGACTCCTCAATCAACGGATAGACGACATAACACTGCCTGCCCTGTGTGACTTCGTCGGCAATCATCCGATACGCCCGCTCGGCATCGTTTTCCGTAATGTGTACGGTACGAATGGGCGTTCGACCCGGCGGCATTTCATCAATCACTGAAAGATCCAGGTCGCCGTAGATCGACATGGCCAGCGTTCGGGGAATGGGCGTGGCAGTCATCACCAGCGTGTTGGGCCGCTCTCCCTTTGCCATCAATTGCAGGCGCTGTACGACCCCAAACCGGTGCTGTTCATCAATAACGACCAGTCCGAGATTCTTAAATTCCGTTTTGTCTTCAACAAGGACATGAGTTCCAATGACGACCTGGATTTCACCCGACGTCAGGCGCCGGAAGAGATCCTTCTTTTCGGAAGCTTTGATACCTCGCCGAATGACACCGATGGAGTACTGCAGCGGGGCCAGTATTCGCCGGGCATTCCAGTAATGTTGTTCGGCGAGAATCTCGGTAGGCGCCATGATGGCCGCCTGATACCCATTCGCCACCGCAATGACAATGGCTTCAAAGGCGACAATGGTTTTGCCGCTGCCGACATCTCCCTGCATCAGACGATTCATCGGATATTCCGACTTCAAGTCGTCAACGATCTCTTTCAGGACACGCTTCTGCGCAGTCGTGGGATGAAACGGAAGAATCTGTCGTACCTGACCCCGAATGGCTTCGTTGGTTTCAAATCGAACGCCGTGCATTCGGTGCGTCTGTTTCCGTCGCAGCGAGAACACCAACTCGAGCAGGAAGAACTCCTCGAAGATCATCCGGCGGTGGTAGGCGGATTCGCGCCGATTCAGCACCGCAACATCGTCCTCCTTCAATGGAAAATGGATGTGAACCAGGCAGATTCGGAATTCCGGGAAACCGTGCGCCGATCGAAGCTCGGCTGGCAGTGGATCATGGATATCCTTTTCAAGATCGTCGATTGCCGCGGCCATGATTCGGCGCAGCTGACGACTGGTGAGTCCCCCTATTTCTTCGTAGATGGGAACCGTCCTGCCGATATCGAGCGACGAGGGCGATAAGGCCACCCCGGTGTCTGCCGGCGGTTCAATCAGTTCGAATTCCGGATTGAAGAATACGAAATTCCTGTCGCGATGATCGAAGTCCACGCGGCCATACAGCACGACCTCCTTGCCGGCAGCAAAAGCTCGGCTCTGGTGGATGTAACCGCCATGAAACCACTTGGCGTGAACAAAACTTGTTCCATCGGTGAGGACAGCGTGGAATATGCCTCCGCGTGAACGCGTCTGTATCATTCTGCTCTGATAAACCCGCGCGTGAACCGCCGCATCCTGCCCGGGATGCAGCGAATCCAGCCGGATGAAATTGGCACGATCCTGGTAGGATTTCGGAATGTGGCCGAGCAGATCCCCAACGGTTCGAATATCACGCGAGCGGAACAGCGAAGCGCGGCGGGGACCAACGCCCCTGACGTATTGAACCTCGGTGTCGAGGCGAAGCATGCGGGTATTACTTGTTCCCGTTCTGCTGCGCCTTCGCCTGCAGATAGGCCTTGATGAACACGTCAATGTCGCCGTTGAGGACTCGCTCGACATCGCCGACTTCCACCTTGGTGCGCTGGTCTTTGGCCAGGCGGTAAGGCTGAAGAACGTAGGATCGAATCTGGCTGCCAAATCCGATTCCCAGCTTTCCATCTTCTATAGACTGTGTCTCGGCCTTCTTCTTTTCCCGCTCCAGTTCGTAGAGCCGGGCTCGAAGCACCTTCATACAGACTTCCTTGTTCTTGTGCTGCGACCTTTCGTTCTGGCACTGGGTCACGAATCCCGTGGGCAGATGTGTGATTCGTACGGCAGAGTCCGTCGTGTTCACATGCTGTCCACCCTTTCCGGAAGATCGATACGTATCAATGCGAAGATCCTTCACGTCAATGACGACTTCGATCTTGTCGTCCAGTTCGGGATAGATGGCCACTGAAGCAAACGACGTGTGGCGCCGTTTGGCAGAATCGAATGGAGAAATTCTCACGAGACGATGAACACCGGTCTCCGATGCCAGCATTCCATACGCATATTCCCCGATGATGTTGATGGTCGCCGACTTGATTCCAGCTTCATCGCCGGATTGATAGTCCAGAATCTGTGTCTTGTATCCACTCCGCTCGGCCCACCGCAGGTACATGCGCATCAGCATTTCGGCCCAGTCCTGGGATTCAGTGCCACCTGCGCCCGGATGGATTTCAAGTATGGCGTTGAGCCGGTCATTTGCACCGGACAGCAGAACCTGCGTTTCCACTTTTCCGGCGAACGAATCCAGGTCCTGAAGCACCGAAGTGAGTTCGGCTTCCACTTCTTCGCCTTCGCGTCCCAGCTCCACCAGGGCCTGAGCATCCTCCAGCTGGCTGGATATTTTCCTGTCGATGTTTAACGTTTCTTCGAGGCGGGCTCGCTGTTGAAGAACCCGGGTGGATCGGTCCTGATCGGTCCAGAACCCCGGATCGTCGATCAGAGTTTGAAGTTCATTCAGCTGCTGTGTCTTGTTCTCGCGGTCAAAGGAACCTCCGCACATCCTCGCAATGTTTTTTCACGCGTCCAAATCGTTCGACTAAATCCTCGTGCATGGTCTCTCCTGCTGTTCTTCTATTTTCGGATGGGCTTATATCCCAGGCCTTCAAGCTTGCGCTGTGCCGAGTCGGCGTCCACTGTGCTGGCAAACGGTCCGACCTGAACCTTGTAGAGCGAATTGACTCCATCACCGCCCATGATCACGGATGTAAATCCCGACTTCCGCAGTTCCGCTGCCTGCTTCTTTGCCGCAACGTCCGATGTGACCGCATTCACCTGAAGATAAATCATCTTAACAGGAGTGGGAGCCGCAACCTTTGCCGTCGAAGCCTTTGGAGGCGCAGCAGCGGGACCTGGAGCCGGCGTTGCTTTCGGCGATGCCTTCACGGGCTTATCCGGTGGGGGAGTCCGAACCGGCACCGGCTCGGGCTCCTTCGCTTCATTCAGTTGGATCTCCTTAGTCGTTTCCTTGCCAACAGCGATGGTTTCGTAAGGAGAGTTTGTAGGTTTGTCCTGCCTCTGCGGAACCGTTTCCGAGGAAGTTGCGGAGTCCCTGGGGACATTCACCTCCGCTGTGCTTTTCCCCTGGCCGCGGCCGACGAGCATTCCCAGTACAAAAAAAATGGAACACAGAAATACGATTCCGCCAAATACCAGTAGCGTGAAGCCCTGGCCCTTCCACGTGACCTGTTCGTCCATCTAATCTTTACCTCGGGCTTTCGCAAAGTAATCCAGAATGTCGATCGGAAGCGGGAACACGATCGTTGTGTTCTTTTCCATGCCGATCTCCGTAAGAGTCTGCAGGTATCTCAACTGAAGAGCAACAGGTTGGCTCGAAATGACGGCAGCTGCTTCGGAGAGCCGTTGAGAGGCTTCAAACTCGCCCTGCGCATGGATGACTTTTGCCCGCTTCTCACGTTCGGCTTCAGCCTGACGGGCCATGGCGCGTTGCATGGATTCGGGCAGATCCACCCCCTTGAGTTCTACAAGGGCCACTTTGATTCCCCACGGGTCGGTATGCGTATCGAGTATTTCCTGCAGCCGTTGATTCAGCACTTCGCGCTTGCTGAGAAGATCGTCGAGCCCGACTTCACCAAGAACCGATCGAAGAGTGGTCTGTGCGAGTTGCGAAGTGGCGTAAAGATAATTTTCAACTTCGACGATGGCCCGCCTTGGATCGACAACCCGGAAATACACGACGGCGTTCACCTTGACGGTCACGTTATCCGACGTAATGACGTCCTGAGTCGGTACATCCATTGTGATCGTGCGCAGACTGACGCGAACGATACGGTCGATGGGCCAGAAAAGCCAGATCAAGCCGGGGCCCTTTGGATCCGCGAGCAGACGCCCGATTCGGAAAATTACTCCGCGTTCGTACTCGCGCAGCACATTCAGAGAATTGGATATCCAGATGACGACAATAACGAGAACGACAAGCAGCAGTTGGAACCCGGTCATATGCCCCTCTTTTCCTCTTCTACCTCGACCTTGAGACCTCGAACTTTCACAACGCGGACGGAAGATCCGGCCGCGATCGGCGTTGCAGACGAGGCATTCCAGAATTCCCCATGCACGAACACTTTGCCGCTGAGGTGAATGTCGGATTTTGCGACTCCCGCTTCCCCAATCATTCCTTCTTCACCTGTGATGGTCTTCATCCTGCGGGACGCTATGGCAAGCCGAAGCAGGAAGATCATAATAGCCGCGAGAGGAAGAGTCACTGCAATCGTCGTCGCCGTGTGGATGCGCAGCTCGGGAATCGGTCCTTCCACCAGCATGGAGCCGCCCGCAATCATCGATACGATACCTCCAAGCCCCAAAATGCCGTGGCTGGCAATTGTGGCCTCAAGCACAAACAAAACAATTGCCAGCAGGATCAGAGCGGCACCTGCCCAGTTCACCGGCAGCAGGTTAAATGCGAACAACGACAGGATCAGGCATATGGCACCGGCAACACCGGGAAGGATCATTCCCGGATGCGTCATTTCAAAGTAGAGGCCGAGCACGCCGATCAAACCGAGGATCAGGGCAAGATTGGGGTCCAGGGCATGCGATAGCAGACTCTGGCGTGTCGACATCGCATAGGTTTCCGTCGAGACTCCATCGAGATCCAGCCGAACCGTACTCCCGTTGAAACGCCGGATCTGTTGTCCGTTGAATTTGCGTATCAGATCGGGCACATCATTGGCCAGGCCATCGATCAGCTTCTGATCCACGGCCTCCTGTGCGGAAAACGAACGGCTTTCCACCACTCCAAGTTCGGCAACGGCCGTATTGCGGCCGCGCTTGGAAACATAGCTGCGCATGTATGCGGTGATGTCGCTGACGACTTTCTTCTCCATCACATCTTCAATCTTGCTGCCGGAACCTGAAACCGGATGAGCCGCCCCGGTATTGGTCCCCGGAGCCATTGCCGCAACGTCTCCCGCGAGCAGGATAAAAAATCCGGCTGAGGCCGCTCGGGAACCGTTGGGCCCAACCCACGTGATGACGGGAACATCGGAATCCAGAATGGCGCCCACGATATCCCTCATGGATTCGAGCAGGCCGCCCGGCGTATTGATCCGAACGATCACGGCCCGGGCTCCAATATCTTTTGCATGGGTGAGGCCGGAGCGAACGTAATCCGCGCTCACGGGATGAACGACAACATCAAGATCAACCTGGAGGATTACCGGCTTCGTTTCGGGTTGAGCCTGGAGGCAAAGCGGAAGAGTCAGAATCGTCAAGAGAACAATCCGGAGTCTTTTCATGGTTGCCTCCGCCGATTTGGAATTCCCGGCCTGTCCAGCTCTGCCTTCCTTGTTGCGGCCGCAGTGTTCCCGGGCTCAAGTGCCAGGGCGGAATCCAGAGCCAGACGTTCGGAAGCGGACTGGTTCATCGTGCGATAGAGGCGTGCCAGCAGTATCCAGGTATCCGCAGCTGGCTTCAGAGCAATAGCCCGCTGATATTCTGCAACGGCAAGATCATTTTGTTTCTGGTCTTCGTAGACCTCCGCAAACATCAAATGCGTTTCCGCAGACTGGGGAAATGTGCGGGAGAGATCCTGCAATTCCCGTAGCGCTTCGCCATAGAACTGGGAGTCCACAGACTTCTGAATCACATCCAGCCATGTCGCGATATCGCGGCCGTGGGCGCGCCGCAGCAAACGCTCTTCGGTCCAGATGGTCAGCTGAGGCGCCAGCCGGATTTCCGTCACGTTTGGCTGCGGACGCAACCTCCGGAAGTTCGGCACGGGCTGATTGACCCAGCGCGCCAGGCGAGGCGAAAAATTCACAGCACTCGCGATCAGACGCTGAGATTCTTCAATACGGCCAAGGCGCTCGTAAATGCGGCCCTGCAGGAAAATCGCTTCGGCATCCCTGCTGGTAAGTTTCAGGAACCTCTCGATGGATTTCGCAGACGTTTCCAGATCGCTTCGCTCTCCGCGCATCAAACCGAGATGCGCCATGTTGAATGGCGCCTCGGTTCCCAGGGGGTTCACCTCTGATGCGCGTTTCCACGCCGTCATTGCCCCGGCAAAATCATTGTTCCCCGCGTATGCCATTCCCAGATTGATCAGCACGTCGTACACCGGAGGCAATGCGGAGAAGATCGCAACCGATTTTTCAAAATCGCCGGCGTTGTAATGGTTCAGCCCGAGCATGAACCGGGCTTGCAGAAACTCAGGGCTGCCTTCCGGAACCTTTTCGAGCATTGGCGTCGAATTCTTGAAATCCAGGTTGAGACTGTACTGGCGCCCCAGTTGATACATCGCCGCCGTGTATTGGGGATGGAGGCGGAGCGCATCTTGAAATAGGGCAATCCTGCGGGCCGAATCGGTGGCAATCATTCCTCGTATGTATGCTTCAAAGGCACTCGTTGGAACGGGAGGGTGTGCAATGTAGTCCGACTCCGGCGTCCTGGACTCTGGTACCAGTTCACGAGCGAGTTTGAACGACAGCGACGAGGCCATGGGTATTAGATTCTGAAGGTCGCCATTGATGATCACATTCTGACCGGAACTGGAATTCTGCAGATTCAGGATGCGCGCTTCGATCTGAAAATTCTGATGAGTCCCGTAAATCCTGCCGATCACAACGAAGTCGGCGCCGGTGTCCCATCCGATGCTGATTGCGGTCGCGCGGGTGACCGCCACAGATTCGGGAAAGCCCATGCGTTGGTATGCAGTCGTCCGTTCATCCCGATTGAAGATGTAGAGGTCGCGTTCGGCGGTAAGACGCTCAACCAAAAGTTCGGAGAGTCCCGTTCCAATCCAATCAATGTTTCGATCGTCTGTCTGATTCTCAAATGCAAATACGAGAACAGATCCCGGATTGGGACTTGCCGATACCGCTATGGCCATCCAGAACAGCATGGCCAGACACACCGTCGATACGGCAATTATGCGGGTGAACACGGGGAACATTATAGAATGGCTGTCCGTACAGATCCATGCGCATCGCTATTGATATTCGAAAGATCAACCAGTTCGGGATCGGCACCTATATCTGGAATCTCATCCGCAACCTCGGTGCGGTGGACACCTCAAATGACTACCGGCTGATCGGCTCGGATCGAAACTTTCAGGAACTGGGACCACTGCCGCCGAACTTCAAGCAACTGCCCCAACCGGAGGAGGACGCCCTGTGGCGTGATCATTTTGTCGTGCCGATGGCGCTGCGCAAACACAAGGTCGATATTTTTCACGTCACGCATCATGAGTCCCCAATCGCGGTTCCAGCCCGGCTGGTGGTCACGATTCATGACTGCGTCCATATCCTGTTTCCCCAGGAGAATCTGTCGAGATTTCGCAAATACCAGCGATACCTGCGTACGAAAAGAGTCGTGAATCGAGCCGACAAGGTCATTGCTGTTTCCGATTCGACCAAAGATGATCTGATCAACATCTTCAATGTGACGCCATCGAAGATCAGCGTGATTCACAATGCTCTCGACGATCGGTTTACGCTCACCACTGCCGCCGAGGATCCCGCTCAGGTCCTTGAACGGTATCAGCTGAAAGATCCTTTCATTCTGTATTCCGGCCGAATCCGCCCACACAAGAATCTTCATCGGCTCATCGAAGCGTTTGCAGTTCTGAAGAACGAGCTGGGAAATACAGGACCATTGCGAAACCTGAAACTGATCATCATTGGAGATGAACTAAGCCAGCATCAGTATCTTCGCCTGACCGTTATTCGAAGCGGCGTGCAGCAGGACGTCCGCTTTTTCGGGTTTGTACCGTATCCAGTACTCCGCGTGTTCTATCAATCGGCCGCGATGTTTGCATTTCCATCGCTGTACGAAGGTTTTGGGCTGCCTCCACTGGAGGCGATGGCCAATCGGACAGCGGTTCTGGCGTCGAATACGTCATCCCTGCCAGAGGTATTGGAGGATGCCGCGCTTCTGGTCAATCCGGAAAATGTTTTTGAAATCGCACGCGGCATGAAGACGATATTGATGGACGAGGCCGTGCGCCAGCGACTGATTGAGAAGGGCATACGTCAGGTGACAAAATTCTCGTGGCAGACTGCGGCAAAACGGGTTGTGGAAACCTACGAACAGGCCATGCGGGAGAAACGCAGGTCCCCTCCTGAGTCAGGGTGATTTCAAAGGGATAATCCTGCGGGTTGGTGGCTTCGGAACCACCCCTCGCATGATCGCGTTGCGATCATGCTGCCCTCCTCACTGAGGAGGGCAATCCGTCGTTTGTCAGGCCACCGAAAGCCGCGTTCCCGTCGTCGCCTCGGTAAACTTCTATCCACCTGGGTACTGGTGGCTCCGCGGGTCACAATGGAGGTCTTCCCCTACGATACTCACCGTCTGCGGTCCGGACTTGGTCTCAATTACTCCGCGTGTTCTATCAATCGGCCGCGATATCTGCATTTCCATCGAGCCACCAGTACCCAGGTGGATAGAAGTTTACCGAGGCATCGAATACGTCATCCCTGCCAGAGGTATTGGAGGATGCCGCGCTTCTGGTCAATCCGAAAAATGTTTTTGAAATCGCACGCGGCATGAAGACGATATTGATGGACGAGGCCGTGCGGCAGCGACTGATTGAGAAGGGCATACGTCAGGTGACACCGGAAACCTACGAACAGGCCATGCGGGGGAAAACGCGGGTCCCGTTCTGAGTCAGGAGGGGTGGG
>Ga0070664_100001232_pt1 | contig 20476 bp, 19 predicted proteins | sample KBSC73metaG_FD_65863 | JGI IMG/M metagenome (GOLD analysis project Ga0070664, IMG submission 65863) | Corn rhizosphere microbial communities from Kellogg Biological Station, Michigan, USA - KBS C7-3 metaG | ecosystem: Host-associated > Plants > Roots > Rhizosphere > Soil ... | reverse complement strand
TCGTTCGGATGCGTCTCTTTCTGAATCAGCGCCTTCTCGTCCCAGACCAGCACGTCACGCCAGACGCCGGACCGCGGTTCCGGTGTGCCGTAGACGACAGCCCAGTAGACGCGCTCCGGTTCGCGACGTCTGAACTGATCCTTCAGCACTTGCTGCGCGTCGCTGTCTTTCGCGAACACCACCAGGCCCGATGTGTCTTGATCAATCCGATGAACAGCGAAAGGACGTAGGCGCCCATGCGAGCGCAGACGTTCTTCGATCTGATCGAACACAGAGGGGACGTCCGGCCGCCGCTCGAGCGGCACGGTCAGAAGACCTGCCGGCTTGTTGACCACAATCAGCGTATCGTCTTCGTAGACGATGTCGAGATCGCCCACGAGGCCGGTGCGGCGCCGTGGCTTGGAACTGCCGGGGCGATCCACCCAGGCACGAACGACATCTCCGATCGAGAGGCGGCGCCCCGCATCCGAGAGCGCGACCTCCGAGCCGTTGACGAAGATCTTTCCGCGCTCCAGCGCCGCGACGGCCCGACCGCGCGAACCTAGTCGTGCGCCGTCAGCCAGGTACTTGTCGAGTCGCATCCCGTTCGCGTCCGCCCCAATGCGCCACTCACTGTTCGACATCACTGGCCTAGAATACGGGTTCCACTAGGTTCTACGTGGTTCTGCTAGGTTCTACAGGGTTCGTTCTGGGTTCTAGTAGGTTCTACGGGGTTTTGTTCTGGTTCTCGGCCGAGGAGACTGCATGCGCATTCGCGAGGTACTGGCGCTCGCCTGTTCGATCATGGGCTGCATGCCGACGGCCGCCAGCGCTCAGGAACCGAAGACCGGGATCACCATGGGTTATCCGGCATCAATAGGGCTGCTGTGGCATGTCTCGGACCGCGTCGCGCTCCGGCCCGAGTTTTCATTCACGCGGACGGACAGTTCAAGCGAGAGCCTGATCAACGACGAGAGCAACTTCTGGTCGCTCGGAACTGGCGCCAGCGTGCTGTTGTATGCGCCGCTGACCGACAATTTGCGAACCTACCTCGCGCCGCGATTCTCGTATGCGAAAACCACCGGTGACACCAACACGACGGAATCGACGACCCATGTCTACACGATCGCGGGGATGTTTGGTGCACAGTACTCGTTAGGACGACGATTCGCCGCATTTGGCGAGGTCGGATTCGGATACTCGCGACAGAACGGATCGTCGACAACGACGATTGGAGGCCTGACGAATCGTGTCACTAATCGCGGGAACGCGGTTGGAACACGGACCGGAGCAGGGGTCATTTTCTACTTCTAAAGACCCAATGTCAGCGGTTTCAAAAACCCAGTCTAACAGTGGCGAACGAGCGCGCGAGTGAGCCCACGCGAGTGGGTTGGGCGTGCGGGGCCGCGCGAGCGAGCGTGCCCGGGCACTCCGAGGGGCGAGAGCCCCTCGGAGTGATTAATGAGTCATGACACAGGAATCTGACACCGCCGCACGGCTCACGGTCGAACGCATCGCGTCTGACGACGTGAGGACTCGGCAGGTCGTGCTGTCACTGGACCGCGAACCGCTGGCCACGCTCTTGTTCGGCGAACGGGTGACCAGGGAGATTCCGCCCGGACATCATCTGCTTCGCGCGCACAACACGCTGGTCTGGAAAACCGTGGAGTTCGATGCGCAACCCGGAGAACACGTGAGATTTCGGACAGTGAACCGCGCCGGCTTCGGCAGCATGTGGTTGGTCGCGCTACTGGGCGCCGGGCCGTTGTACGTGACACTGGAACGGCTGACGTCCAAGCCCGAGGGCAATTGAAAGAGACGTCGGGCTCCTCGGCGGCGGGCTTCCGGATCCCGAACCACGGATCCCGGATCCGAACCACGGATCGCGGATTCCGAGTACGGTCACCTCTGTTTGACACGCGCAAGAGGCAGCACGTAGGCTCCAACGACAAGGAGAGCGTTCTCAATGAGTGGGCGTGACGTGTACATCGGCACCGACGGCGGTGCAACGACCTCGAAGGTTGGCGGCGTGTGGGCGAACGGGCAGGCCGTTTCGACGAAGCTCCTCCAGCGGCCAACCCGTTCGGAGGCCGGACCGGAGGCAACCGTCAGCACCTGGACCGACGCGATCGCCGACTATCTGTCGGAGAACGGTCTGCAGTGGAATGACGTGCGGGGCGTGGGCCTTGCGATACCCGGGCCGTATGAACGGTACGGTGTCTTCGGACACTCGCCAAACCTGCCCGCCAGCTTCGAGGGGTTCGATGTTCACACGTCCTATCAGCGCTCGCTCGAGCGCCGGGCCGGACGAGCCATCCCGCTCACGGTCGGAAATGACGGCAACATGGGCGGCGTGGCCGAGGCGCAGCGCGCTCGCGGAAATGTGGAAGCCGGCGTGATGATGCTCGCCCCGGGGTCAGGCCTTGGCTGTGCGTATGTCGACCGCCATGGTCTGCCGCTCGATGGCGACACGATCTCCGGAATGGAAGCGGCGCACATGCCTGCGCCACTCCACTTGCTGGATGCCAAGCCCTACACATGCGGCTGCGGACGGACCTGGGGATGCGTCGAAATGTATACGACGCTCGCGGGCCTCCCTAATCTGCTGGCCGAGCGGCTCGAGCGATACCCGAACCACGAGCTGGCCACGTCAAGCGCCACGCTCAAGCAGCGCGCGTTCGCGTTGCGCGGGCTCGCGCAGAAAAACGATCCGCTGGCGGTCGAGATCTTCGATTTTCAAGCGAAAGCGCTGGGCCTTCACGTCGCGACGCTGTCGATGGCGCTCGATGCCCAGTTCGTCGTGATCGGCGGCGGCCTGATGGATCCAGAGTCGACGACCGACGCCTTTCGAGCGCGTTATCTCAGGATCATCCGCGAGAGCGCGGCTCCCTATCTGTGGCCATCCCAGCGTGCGGCGCTGACGATCGTGCCGGCATCGCTGGGCGATCTCTCCCAGGCGATCGGCGGGGCACTCGTGGCGATGTATAAGGCGAGAATGGAAAGACCGTGAATTAATCCGTCCACTCCCTCGGATACCCACCATCGAACCGGTTCGAGTGCGACCGGCGCGGGACGTTTGAGACGACGACGAGAAATCCCCAGCGCTGTCTGCGAATCCCGCGCCCGGTCGTGCCGATGACGGCCCGGTGAGCGGTAACCAGGTGCACGGGAATATGGTGGTCGCAGAGCTCGAGGTAGTCGCGCCGCAGCATCACGACGTACGCAGGCTCTGGTCGGGACAAGAACGCCGACAGCTCGTCGAACGTTTCGAGCCGATCGATCGGCCGGTTGAGATAGTAACGGAGGCTTCCTCGCCAGCGTTCCAGGCGATAGAGACCGACGGGCGCGGAGGGTGTGCTCACGCGGGCAAGCTGACGGGCCACGCGTGCCGTCGGCCGCACCCGCTCGAGCGCCGGAAAGCCGACGGCGACCACGGTCGTGTAGCTCACCAGCAGCATGGCCAGTAACACACTGATGCCGACTGGAACGCGCCATCCGTTCCGTTCCATTTGCGCCAGCAACGCCGCGCCGCCGACGAAGATGGCGAACGGAAGAACGAACGAGCCCGCCGGCAGCCCGAGATTCAACTGCGATAGCGCGACGCCGCCGAAGCTTCCCCCCACGATCAGCACACCGGCGATGAGCAGTACGCTGTACCTGGTCGCCCACCAGCGATCGTTCGAGTCGCGCGCCGCGTCGGTCCAGGCACGCGCCGCGATCAGGCAGCAGGCCGGAGCCGCCGGAAAGATGTAGTGATCGAGCTTGAACCGCGCGATGCTGAAGAACACGAGGACGACGAGCGCCCAGAGCCAGAGCAGCCGCTCGGCTGTGTCAACTTCGTCGTGGGCGCGAAGTCTGCGGATGACGTCCACGCCACGGCCCACCACGACGATGCTCCATGGGAAGAACGCGCCGGTGAATGCCCGCATGTAGAACGTGTGATTGATGGCGCGTGCGGAGAATTCGATGGGCTGAGTGACGTACCAGAGATTCCCGGCCAGCAAATAGCCCTTCACGAATTCGTCGCCGAATCTCCACTGCATCCACAGAAACCATGGCGACGCGGCAAGCGCCACAAGCGGAAGCCCGGTTCTCCAGTGCAGCCCTCGAAAGATGGAACGGGTCTCACTCGACGCGACATAGCCGGCGCCGATGAGCAGCGCGACGAGGACCAGCGCCACCGGTCCCTTCGTCATCACCGCCAGGGTCAGCAGCAGGTAGCCGCACAGTTCCGTCCGCAGGCTGCCTCGCTTGCCGGCGACGAGCAGGCACGCGACCGCGCCGAACAGAAACAGCGCGAACACCATGTCGAAGATGGCAATTGACGAGAGGGCAAACGTCGCCGGGATCGTCGCGAACATCACGGCGCCGAGAGAACCGACTTCCTCGCCGAAGAGCACGATGCCGACCCATCGCGTGATCGCGAACAGGCCGATTGCGGAGAGCGCGGTCGGCAGGCGGGCAGCGAATTCCGTCTCCCCCAGCAGGAGCACCGAAGCGCCCTGGAGCCAGTGAAAGAGGACCGGTTTGTCGATGAAGGGTTTGCCGTCGAGGAGCGGCACGAGCCAGTTGCCCGAGTGCAGCATCTCGCGCGTCAGCTCGGCGTAATGGGCCTCGTCAGGATCCAGCAGGCTGGCATAGCCCAGCCGCCAGAAGACGACAATCCACCCAATCGCCATCCACGCGAACGTGGATGACCAGCGGATCGACGGGCGTCGCCACGACACGCGTGACGTCAACCAGTCATATCAGCGCGAAACCAGCGCGATCTCAGGCATGGCGGCGCAAACTATACTCTACTGCTGAGTTTGCGCAAGAAGATTCTTCTCTATTTTTTCGCCGTGAAGACCGTTAGGTCAATTGCCTCCGCCATCGCCTTGTAGCCCGCATCGTTCGGGTGCAGATGGTCGCCGGGATCGAATTCCGGTTTGAAGCGCTTCGGATTGTTCGCGTCGCGGGTTGCGGCTTCGAAATCAACCACGCCATCGAACGCGCCGGAGGTCTTGATCCACTGATTGACCGCCGCCCGGATGGCTTCGCCGTTCTCGCGCGCATAGCCTGCGCCCTCGTAGGGTGTCAGCGTGCAGCCAATCACCTTGATGCCGTGCGCGTGCGCGCGGTCGATGACCTGCTGTAGCACCCAGATCAGATCGTCTTTCGTGATGGGCTCCGCAGGCGGTGTGGGGGCGCCGAGCGTGCCGATGTCGTTGATGCCCTCGAGAACCATCAGCCACTTCACATTCGGATGGCTGAAGACGTCGCGGTCGAGCCGCGCCAACGCTCCGACGCCAGCCAGACCGGTTGCATCGGTGAAGAGCCGATTGCCCCCAATGCCTTCATTGATCACGGCGATGTTAGGAGTGGCCTTGTTGGCGACCAGACGAGCCGCCAACAAAGCCGGCCACGAGTTGTTCGTTTCGGAGGTCGATCGTGCGCCATCGGTGATCGAGTCTCCGAATGCGACGATCGTCGCCGCATCAGCAGACGCAGCCACCTCCACGCTCGTCAGCCAGTAATACTGCTCCGTCGTCCCACCAAGCGGGAATTCGGATTGACCCGTGAAGTCGCCTGCGGTCGACACGTATGTGGTGTGCAGCGCGGTGGCGTGTGTGGTTGGAGCGCCCGTGTCGCTTGGCAAGTACAGGCTGACGGCAAGGTCGCCAAGCGCGGGTACTTCAATGTCAACCGGATCGCTCACGACGACAACACCCGGCATCATCGTGAACGACGCTTTGCCGCCAACCGTCAGTGCGCGATCGGTCCCGGCGACGACCGAAGACCCGGTGGCGCGCCTGGCAACGTGCGCCGAACCGACAACGACAGGCATCGAGCCAAAGGCGTTGGAGAATTTCACCCGCGCCCGTTTCCCGCCGATGCTCGTTCGTACGACCATTCGAACGGTCTGGTTCGACAGCGTCGTGACTCGGAACACCGCGCCGGCGGGGCCCCTGCCCCGTTGGGCGGACGTCGAAGTCGCCGCCAGTCCCGAGGGAGGGGCAGCCTGCGAGGGCGCCACTGCTGCAGTCGGAGCCGGTGTGACGATCGGCGGGGTTGTGCGAATCAGCTGTTGTGCGGTCGCCCACGTCGGCACCCAGTTGTCCTGCTTGGCGGGCTTGCTCTGGGCCGAAACCAGGGAGACCTGAACCGCAATCGCACTAACGATCCCGAGAACTCGAATATGTCGGCTCGTCATGTAAAGTCCTCTTGACTCTTCGGCTATGGCTGGCGGCCCGTCGGTTGAATCTCGATATAGTCCAGCGCGGCAGTCTCCGCCCCATCAGGAATACCTTCAATCACGATCTGATCGCCGCTGGCGACCGACACCGAGCGAAGGACATTCCGTGAAGACGATGATCCGTCGAGACGCCGCGTCGGGATCTTGTCGGCGGCGGTCCACTCGGCGACAATCCGATCGCCGATCTTCACTCGAAACCGGGCAGCTCCCGTGTTGACGTCGAAATAGCGAATGGTGACGTCATATTTGCCCGCAGGGCCGCTGTATCGGAACGTGGCGGTGCAGCTGACTGCCGGACACTCGACGGCTTTGCTGCCCGACGCTGTTTCCCACGGGGTCACGTCCGTCACGACATAACCGCTCAACGTGGCCGACTCGGCTTCGAGGCGACCCGGGTAGTTCTCGACACGATTGCGGGCGTCTGCAATGCCCGACGCACGATGGAACCATCTCGAGACGGCGTCCCGCCAGACGATCGCCTGTCCTGACTGGTAGTCGAGCTGCGTCCGCACCTCGGCAAATCGTTCTTCGTCCACGCGTCCCTTCAAGCTGTCCCAGTCCTGCAGAAACCGCTGGACCTCCGCCGCGCCGTCGTAGTGCGAATCGTAGATGTATTGAATGACCGACTGACCAGAGTGCAGCCGATGCGTGTACGGCACGTGGTGCATGAAGAGGAGCAAATCGTCCGGACAGGTTTCGATGGACTCATACAGCTTGCTGACCGCGGGTGAATACTGTCCGATGAACCCTGTGCCGGTCGCCACGGTTCGGTCCATGCCGACGCCCTTCTCGTCGGCACGATGCCACTGTCCCCAACCGTTTCTCTCCGACGCTTCGACCGCGACACCATAGTGATTGCCGACGATGTCGGTCAGCGTCTGCAGCCCGAGGGGGCCGGTGTAACGCTCGTAGGTCGGCCATGAGTCGAGTTGGATCCTGGTGACCGCTCGAACCACCGCCGGGTCGTTGCCAAACGTCAGCCGTGTCCATTCATCGGCAATCTGCGCCGAAGTGAGGTCAGGGTTCCAGGCCAGCCGGCCGAAGCCGTAGAGATTGGCCTGCGAAAGGTGATTGCCGTACCAGTTCGCATTCAATCCAACGTTGGAGACGCCAACGAATCCTCCGGTCGGACGATGGAAGGTCCGACCTGAGACGATCGCCTTCACCGGCGACGGCCCGGCGGCGCCGACGTGCATATCGAAGTCAAGCGTCGCCTTCCACATCGGCGGCAGAAAGACCGTGTGCCGTGCCTGCCCGAAGTACTCCTGCGTAATCTGCAGTTCGATCGCCTGATTGGTGCGCTCGAGCGCGCCGAAAAGCGGAGACGACGGCTCGCGCACCTGGAAGTCGATCGGACCGTGCTTGATCTGAATGATTGCGTTGGAATCGAACTGCCCGTCGAGCGGGCGGAAATTGTCGTATGCGGCCCTGGCGCGATCGTTCTTCGGATTATTCCAATCCATGTGGTGGTCGTAGACGAAGCCGCGATAGAAGATGACGCCGCCGTGCGGCGCCAGCGCGCGTGCGACAACGTTTGCGGCGTCCGCGTGGGTGCGACCGTAGGCTGACGGGCCGACCCGTCCTTCGGAGTCCGCCTTCAGGACGAAGCCGCCGAAATCGGGGATCGCGTCATACAAGGCATCCGCCCTGGCTTTCCACCACGCGATGACGGTTGGATCGAGAGGATCGTAGGTCGGCAGCTTCCCAAGACTTTGCGGACTTCCGAAGTCGATTGCCAGGGCGAGCCGGATGCCCCACGGACGAAGCACGGCTGCCACTCTGGCCACCTGCGGAACGAATTCCGCCGACAGCACGAGCGGGTTCGCGTTGACGTTGTTGATGGAGAGTCCGTTGATGCCGAGCGACGCGAGGAGCCGGCCGTACTCGTTGACACGGCTCAAGTCCTCGCGGATGTGACCGCCATCCCAGAAGATCGACCGTCCGCCATACCCGCGTTCGATCGATCCATCGATGTTGTTCCATTCGTTGACCCACCTGAGGGGCGCGTACGGTGCGTCCTTCTGGTCGATCGACGCAAGGGATTCTCCCATCGCGATCTTCCTGAGCACGGCGAATGCGCCGTAGAGGACACCGCGGTCGCTCTGCCCGGCGATCACCAGATGGTGCGCGCCACCGATGGAGACCGCTTTCAGCCAGTATCCGTCGGCGCCAAGCGTGGTGTCAGGCAGGAGGCCCGGAACCTGTCGCAGGCGGGCGAAGGTGCCGGCGACAATCGCACCGTCGGCCGGCAGGTCGGCTGTAAGCTTTGGTTCGGCGCCGAGCATTCCGCGAATGCCGGCCTGGAGCTCCTCTCGCGCCTTCTGAATCGGGGCCGCCGACTCATACGTCAGGATCGAGGGCGGCACCGCGGATGCGTTGCGCGCGGCCGCGGCGGCATCCAGTCGCGCGTATCGCAGCCACGCTGATTGGCCGGTGTCCGCACCCACACGTCCAGGCGCGCTCACGAGGATGACCGCGACCAGCAGAGGACACATCCTCGACGGGTGAATTGAGCTCGACATCCTTAAGGGAACCTATAATAGCGAATCAGTGACTTGGTGAATTGGTGAATTGGTGAATTGACATCGCGCGGCTACCGCCGCGCTCTAACAGCACGCGCGGTAGCGCGTGCGAAGCCCAATTCACTGATGCACCAACTCACCAATTGTGGAGGTTTTGGCGTGCCCAACATTCTCATCATCACCGGAGACGGCGGCGAAGCGTACGAGACGTGGTTTGCCGTCCACCGCTTTCAGGAGGCGGGATATGCCACCCACGTCGCGGCCCCGTCAAAAAGACGGCTGCACCTCGTCATGCACGATTTCGAGCCCGGCTGGGACACTTACAAGGAAGGACCCGGCTACGCCATTGAATCGGATCTGACGTTCGATCAGGTCAAGGTGGCGGAGTACGACGCGGTGCTCTGTATCGGCGGCCGCGCTCCGGAGTATCTTCGCAACAATCAGCGGGTGCTCGACATCCTGCGTGAGTTCGACGCCAGCGGCAAATGGATCTTTTCCATCTGCCACGGCATCCAGTTGCTGGCCTCGGCCGGGCTGCTGAAGAACAAGCGCGTCACCTGTTACGAGCACGTGCGCACGGAGGCGGAAGCGGGCGGCGGACGCTTCGCGAGCGCCGACAGCGTACGCGACGGTAACATCGTGTCCTCCCCCACCTGGCGCGAACACCCGGCGTTCTACCGAGACATCTTCGCGTGCCTTCGGCAGGGCGTTCCAGTGGCGAATTAGTAGAATGCTGAATGCTGAGTGTCGCCACGCAAAACATGCTGCAGTCAGCATTCAGCATTTGTCAACTCACTTGATCGCTTTCTCGAGCGCCTCGAGCTGCGCGTTGAACGCCACCCAGCGCGCCTGCTCATCGGCCAGCTGCCGCGAGAGCGCGGCCTGTCGGTCCTTGAGAACCGGGTCCCCGTTCTGAATCGTCTGGAGCTGTGCGCGGAGGCCGGCAAACATGTCGGCTTCACCTGGCTCGGGCGGGTTCTTGTCGAGTTCCTTCATCATCTGCTCGAGCCACGGATTCCGTGCACCCTCGAGCGCTCGGATCTGCTGTTCGGTCTCCGAGAGCTGGCGCGCGAGACCGGCGATCCGCTGTTCCTCGACCTGGAGCCTCGCCACCAGGAGTTGCGCTCGAAGGCCGGACTCGGTCGCCTGTCGCATCTCCGCTCGAAGCGCCCTCACTTCGCCGACCACATCGTCCATCGATGCCGGTCGCGGTGAGGTCGACGGCGCCTGACCGAGAAGCGCCATCCCCATCAACATCGGGGCGATCACCATCTGCTTCATCATGACTGTCCCTCCCGAGCAACGACGACGCGCGTCTTCGAGAGGATCTCAAACGCGCGTTGATGTTTGTCCGTGAACAAGGCGAAGAGCATGTCGATCCACCACACCTGCGTCAGCATTGGCAGCTGACGGACCACCGACTGGCCAAAGCTGATTCGGGCGCCGGATTCACGAACGACGCGCAGGCCCATCAGGTGCTTGCCAACCGTCTTTCCGTAGCGGTACTCCGCGATCACCGGGTAGGTCACGGCAAGAATCGTCAGAACCAGGATGACGACGAGGGTGAGGATCGGAAAGATGAAGCCGTCCAGATCTCCTCTTCGGAGCATGATGACAACCACGAGGAAGATCGGCACGGCGAGGGCGACCACTCCACAGAAATCGATGATTCGCGCCGCCGCCCGTGGCCAGAACTGCGCGGCGACGAGCGGGATGGCCGCGAGGTACGACTCGGCGAGCACGATCGGATCACCAAGCTGCCGCAGCGCGTCATCCACGCTCTGACCGTGCTCGACGCGCTCGGCGATGTGACTGCGCAACTCCATCGCCACCTGCTCGCGCAACACAGCGTCCCGCGGCAGCTGCGCGATCACCTGATCGACGTAGACCTGGTCGGCGTTCATGTTCTCTCCGGCTGCTGTCGAAGAAGGCGGGCCATGGCGCTGGCGAACGTGTTCCACTCGTGCGTCAGTCGCGCGAGTTCTTCCTGGCCCGCGTCGGTGAGGCGGTAGTACTTGCGGGGAACGCCGCGCTGGGGCGTTTCCCACCGGACGGCGACAAATCCTGCGCGCTCGAGGCGGTAGAGGACGGGATAGAGCGTGCCGTCGGTGACCTCGAGTCCACCGTCGGTGCGCTCGGTCATCGTCGTGACGATCTGGTATCCGTAGGCTTCGCCGAGCGAGAGCAGATGCAGCACGATCAGCTCGAGCGAACCGCGTTTCAGCTCGCGCTCGATCCCTTTTCGATCGTCTTCTCGCCCCGGTCCCGGGCTCATAAGGCTACTGTATCACCATATGTCTTGTTACGCAAGATATATGGTGACACAGATCTGAGCCTCTGACGCCAGCGGGAAGACAAATGCCGCTATCTCTATGACACTACTGGCTTTTCGCCCGCAAGGAAACGATCGACGCGAGCTGAGACATCCTTCAGGTAGGCGGCGTCCCCGCCGTCGAGTTCGGTCGTCACGTAGCCGTTGTACTTGATCTCCGCGAGCGCCCGTCGAACCTCCGGCCAGTCGATATCCCCTTCACCGATGTTCTTCCAGGTGAACCGACCGTTTCGACGATCGAAATTGAAGTCCTTCAGATGCATCTTCGCGATGCGCGGGCCCAGCGTGCGGATCCAGTCCTGCGGGAAGGCGTAGAGGACGACGTTGCCGACGTCGAAGTAGGCGCGCAGCCAGGGCGACTGAAAGTCGTCGACGTACTTGGCAAACTCAATCGGGCTGAGGAGAAACTTGTTCCAGACTTCCTCGACCGCGATGATGACTTTCATGTCAGCCGCCATCGGGAGCAGCCGTTCGCGAATGACGCGCTGCGAGCGCGTCCAGGCATCCTGATACGACGTCTTCGCATCGACGACCGCCGGAACCAGCAACACGGTGTCTGCCCCCCACAGGGCGGCGTTCTTCAGGGAGGTTTCCATTCCCTTGACGCTGTCCGACACCACCTGGGGATCGCTGCTCGAGAGCGGCAGCCGCCAGTGATCCATGTTCATGACCGAGTGGATGCGAAGCCCGGTCTTCTTCGACGCTTCTTTGGCCTCGGCCGCCTCCTCCGGCTTCGTCATCGTCTGCATCTCAACGGCTTCGAAGCCCGCCTCGCGCGCGAGGGCAAAGCGCTCGGCGTACGACAGGTTTTTCGGCAGCATCGAGATGAGGGTCGACTTGTGGATGGTTGAAGCCGATTTCTGGGCCGGTGCGGTCTGAGCGGCTAGCACAGACTGGACGGGAAGCACGGCCGCGGCGGCGGCGATTGTCTTGAGGAATTCGCGACGGTCGGACATGAAGTTCTCCTTCAACGGATCTCCATATTTTAACGGAAAGTGCCGGGATCCGGTGTGTGGAATCCGCATCCGCCGGTGCGGGATCCGGGACCGGCCGCGGCGAGTCAGCCTCGCAGCAAGCGCCTGACCGAATCCAATTCATCGGCATTGATCGTGTGGCCCATGCCCTTGTAGATGCGCTCGTCGACGGTCGCGCCCATTTGACGGAAGACGTGGCTGGTTTCGTGGACTCGCTCGAGCGGAATGTGGGCGTCGATGTCGCTGCAGCCGAGAAAGATCGGCGTGCCCGCGAGCGACCCTGGATAGTCACGTGGCGTCCCAGGCGGGCCAATGAGGCCGCCGCTCAGGCCGGCGATCGCCGCGTACTGGTGAGGATTGCGGGCAGCGAACTCGAGCGAAAGACACGCGCCCTGCGAAAAGCCAAGCAACACGATGCGCTCGGATCTGTAGCCGCGCGCGTCAAGCGTGGCCACCAACTTCGACAGCACGCCAAGCGCAGACGTGAGCCATGGCTCGTTCTTGGGGATCGGCGTCAGGAACGAGTACGGATACCAGGTGTTGTTAGCCGCCTGTGGTGCGAGATAAGCGACATCATCGGTGCCAAGCTCGGGCGCCAGGCCGAGAATGTCTTCGGCGGATGCGCCGCGACCATGGGTAAAGATCGCAGCGAGACGCGCCGACTCCAGAGGGGCACCGTAATGCACGACCGGCTGACCGTCGTGCGGATCGGTTGTCGAATGCATTACCCATTCTTACGCATTCCAGTCGATCCGGTGCCCCATCGGGTACGCGCCATCGTCCAGGCCGCGGCGCCGAATACCAGGAGGTTCGCGACGATCACCGGCGAGGCGCCTATCAACACGCCGTAGGCGACCCACATCAGCGCACCCGCCATCTGAACGCGTTTCAACGTCGAAGGCCTGGCGCAAAAATACGAGGCCACAAACACTGCGGTCGCGACCCAGCCCAGATACTCGATCACGATCGTTCTCCCCGTCAGGCGACGGCATCGATCGCCGAAGACGCTGAACGAACCGTAATGCGATCGGTTCGCGCCCGTTCCCATTCGTGCAACGTCAGGCCATTCGACTCGAACAGCGTTCTGATTTCGCCAGTGTTCCAGCCGAGCACCTGATCGAGAATCGGCACCATCACCGAAAATGCGTCGTCGCTCAGTACGGTGCTTCGAGCAATCCGCGCGAGCTGCTTGTTCTCGGACACCGCAATCGTGAAGCCGTCACGATTGTTGACGTGCAGCATCACGTGCACATCCGAACTGCCGTCCCCAACGTAGATCGTGCGCTCCGGCGGAATGCCGAGGCGTGACTCGAGTTCCTCGACCACTGCCACCTTTCCATATCCGGCAGGCACGCGGACGATCGATCGCACTTCCCCCGACACCGGGTCGTAGTCCAGCTCGGTGCCGAAAATGTGGTCGGCCGCGACGACGTCATGGAGCGCCGCCTGAATCACTTCGCGTGGCGCCGCCGAAATCACAAAGAACGAGAACCGATCGCCATCAATCCCGCGGTCCAGGAACTCGACCAGGGCAGAAATGTTGGTGCGCAAGCGGACGCGCCGGCCGGTTTCCTCGAGGTGCTCACGCCGAACGCCTCGGAATTCCGGGTCGTGGCGAATCAGGTAAGCGAGCTCCCCTCCCTGCTGCACGAGATTGCTGCGCGCGAGTCCCTCGACCTTGTCGTGGAACCGCGATGCGCCCAAGAGTTCGCTCAGCACGAACCCTGAGTCGTTGAAACTGAGTGTTTGATCGAAGTCGGACGCAACCAGAAAGTGTTTCGGCGAGCCGATACTCATTGTTCGAATCCCCAGACGCGCTAATTGATATATCAACTATAACAAGCTAATCATATCAGCATGCATCTATCCCCGTCCAGAAGTTCGGCGATTCAGACAATTTAGTCTCAATAAATTAACAACTTTGTCGCCAAGCCGACAAAGTTGTTATATCATTATGACATGACAGACGCGGTTGCCATCTCTCCAAAGTATCAGCAGGTCTACGCTGCCCTTCGAAAGGAGATTCAGTCGGGCCGTCTGAAAACTGGGGACCGGCTTCCGAGCGAGGCGGATCTGGTGCGGAGGTTCGGCGCGTCCCGAATTACCGTCGGCCGCGCCGTTCGCGATCTTCAAGCGTCGGGACTCGTCGAGCGACGGGCCGGTGCCGGCACGTTCGTTCGCAGCCCACAGAACGGTCAGGCCCTGTCCTTCGGGCTACTGATTCCGGATCTGGGCGAGACGGAGATTTTCGAACCGATCTGTCAGGGGATGATGGCATCTCCGCTCGCACGCGAGCACGCGCTGATCTGGGGCAGTCCGTCAGGTACGTCGAAGGAAGAGCGAGCCTGGCAGCTCGCCCGCCAGTACATCGAGCGGAAAGTGTCGGGCGTCTTCTTTGCGCCGCTCGAGTTGTCGACGGCGAAAGACGACATCAACGAGCGGATCGCTCGAGCGTTCGACGAGGCACGGATCCCCGTCGTCCTGCTCGATCGCACGGTCGTGGCCTATCCCGAGCGGGGACATCACGATCTCGTCGGCATCGACAACCGTCGGGCCGGGTATGTCATTACGGAGCATCTTCTGCGGCTGGGGTCGCGCCGCATAGCCTTTGTCGCGATGCCGAACACAGCCGCGACTGTTGACGCGCGTGAAGCCGGTTATCGCGAAGCGCTGTACGTCTGGAAGGCGCCAGTGGAGCGCTCGCTCGTTCATCGTCTTGATCCCCTGGATTCTGCCGCCGTTGCGGCCGTCATGGAGTCGCAGGCTCCCGACGCGATCGTCTGCGCAAACGACCGGACGGCCTCCCGACTCATTCCCACCCTCCTCCGGCTCGGCTACAACATCCCGAAAAACGTTCGGGTGGTTGGCATCGACGATCTCGAATACGCGAAGCTGCTTCCGGTTCCGTTGACCACGCTTCGCCAGCCAACGCGACAGCTTGGGGATGCCGCGCTGGCCGCCATGCTCGAACGCGTGGCGCGCACCAACCTGCCTACGCGCGACATCCTGCTCAACTGCGAACTGATTGTTCGGGACTCGTGCGGAGCACACCGCCCGACGATGAACAGCGACAAGGACGGGGCTTCTATGTGATCTTGTAGGCGGGAGGAATCAGTATGGCCGCCTTCACTCGCCGACAATTCGGCGCCGCCTTGACGACAGCGGCCGTTGCCGCTCAAAGCAGATTGCGCGCGGCGCAGCCATCGTCACCCGCGGGCTCGCTGACGGACGTTCCCGGCATCAGGGTCGGACACTTCACCGACACGCGGCGTCCAACTGGCTGTACGGCGATTCTCTTCGATTCAGCCGCGACGGCGGGCGTTGACTACAACAGCTCCGCCCCGGGCGAGTCGCTCGGCGTCATGCTGCAACCCGTCAGCTCCGTCGACCGCATCCATGCACTCTTCCTGAGTGGTGGTGGCCCGCTTGCACTCCCCGCTTCTGGAGGGGTGTTGCGCTATCTCGAAGAGCACAAGGTGGGGTTCGACTGGGGTATTCCCGATGTGCGTATTCCGATTGTCGTAAGCGCCGTGATCGACGATCTTGCGGTGGGCGATGCGCACATCCGGCCTGATGTGGACGCCGCGTACAAAGCGTGCACGTCGGCTTCCACCGCGCCGGTTGCTGAAGGTAACGTCGGCGCCGGCGCTGGAGCGACCGTCGGCAAGATGCACCGCGGCCGCGGCCTCGGTGGCATGAAGGGTGGCCTTGGCACCGCGAGCGTGAAACTGGGTGATGTCGTCATCGCCGCGCTCGCGGTCGTGAACGCCGCTGGCGATGTGCTGGACTGGCGATCAGGGCACATCGTCGCCGGCGCCCGTCGTGCGGACGGAAGCTTCGCCGACAGCGTGGAGTTCATGCGCGGGATCGTGACCGGCGCCAGTGGCGACGCCCCGCTCAACGATCCCCCGCTCGGCAGCACCACGCTTTCGGTCGTCGCCACGAATGTCAGCCTCGAGAAGACGCCGCTCACCAAGATTGCGATGATGGCCAACTGCGGCGCGGCGCGGGCCGTTCGTCCGTATCACACGACCGGTGACGGCGATTCGCTGTTTGCCGTCTCGACCGGCCGCCTGCAGCGGCCGAACCTTCAGCTGACGGTTCTGGGATCTATCGCCGCCGACCTCGTCGCCGAAGCCATCCTCCGCGGCGTACGCGCAGCGCGAAGCGTCAGCGGGTGGCCGGCGGTTAGTGGATAATGAATCACTCATCACTGATCGCTGATCCTTGAATCACTGATCCCTGAATCAGCGATCTCTGAATCACTGATCTTTGAATCACTGATCTTTGAATCGCATCACGGATTCGCGGGTTGGGGGTCCAGGGATTTATCACGATTCACGTATATAGAAGACAAGGGATTTGAGATTCGAGATTTGAGATTCGAGGATCAGCGATTCAGGATCAGTGATCAGTGATGAGCGATTCACAGACTGTGCTCTGCATCGCAACCTACCGCAAGGGCGACGAGTTCCTGAAGGAGTGCGACCGGCAGGGTTGCCGTGTCCTGCTCGTGACTGACGAGAAGCTGAAGGACTCCGACTGGCCTCGCGAGGCCATCGACGCGTTCTATTACGTCCGTCGCGACATGCCGCAGGACGACATTCGAAAGGGTGCCGCGTTTCTCGCACGGTCCGAACAGATCGATCGCATCGTCGCGCTGGATGACTTCGACGTCGAGACGGCGGCGATGCTGCGCGAATACCTGCACATTGCCGGCATGGGCCAGACGACCGCCCGCGCGTTCCGCGACAAGCTGGCGATGCGCTCGCGCGCGCGTGCCGCAGGCATTCCCTGTCCCGACTTCGTCCACACCGCGAACGACAAGACGATCCGCGACTGGACGTCGACCGTGCCGGCGCCGTGGGTACTGAAACCACGAGGGCAGGCGGCGGCAATCGGTATCCGCAGGCTCGACTCGATCGAACCGCTGTGGCCCGCGCTCGAAGCGCTTGGAGACCAAAGGGCCGACTACGTGCTCGAGCGATTCGTACCCGGCGACGTGTTTCACGTTGACTCGCTCTTGTTCGACCGGCAAGTCGTCTTTGCGGTGGCAAGCGCATACGGATCGCCACCGATGACGGTCGCACACGAGGGTGGAATCTTCGTGACGCGCACGCTGCCGCCAGACGAGCCACTGGCGCAGATGTTGACGAGGGTCAACGCGCGCGTCCTGGACGCCTTCGGACTGGTCCGCGGCGTATCGCACACGGAATTCATTCGCGGAGGCGACGGCACGCTGTACTTCCTCGAGACCTCCGCGCGAGTCGGCGGAGCATTCATCGTCGACGTCGTCGAGGCGGCGACCGGTATGAACCTCTGGCGGGAATGGGCAAAGATCGAGATCGCCGGCGAACACGGCTCGTATGCGCCGGGCAACTTCCATACGCGGTCCGCGGGAATTGTATTGTCCCTGGCACGCCAGGAAGAACCCGACATGGGTGCGTATGACGATGAGGAGATCGTCCGGCGTATTCGGAAGGCGCACCACGCCGGCTTGATTGTGGCGTCTGAAGACGAGCGCCGCGTCCGGGAACTCCTGGAATCCTACGTCGCCAGGTTCTATCGGGACTTCCACGCCTCGGCGCCCCCTCCAGAGCGCGCGGTGGACTAGTCCTCAGTCCTTGTCGTTCGACGTCCCCACCATCTTCAACGACGTCCCGTTGGAATGCCGCTGCTCGCCACCGGGGCGAGGCAACTGGCGACGGTCGCCTACTGCGGCTCGCCGTTCCTTCTCCAGCGTCGTGTTGAGGCGTTCAGCCAGTTGGCCGAACGTACTCGACGACTCGCGCAGGTGTTGATTTTCCTCCTCTAGCTTCTTGAGCTTCTCCTCACATTCTTGCAGCGCTTTTGGGGATTCATTGTGGGTCTCCATGGGCTCCTTTTCTCGCCGGGTGGCCGCGCGTGCAAAAGCCACGCCCGGATCCAGGTCCGCGATCAGGCCAGCTTGTGCGGCTACTTGGGTTGAAGGGTGCCATGTTTGGGCAGGCCCGTTCCCCGGTACGAATGGGCGGGCCGTCGGAGCGTTAGAAGCGAAACAGATAACTCGTTTTCACGAAAAACTGGCGACCGGTCGATGTCGTGGGGTTGCGGATGGGGACGATGCCGGATGGACCAAGCTGCACGCTGTCGTAGCCGTCGGTGTACCCGACGTATATTGCGGTGCCCGGATGCGTCAGATAGGTGAGCAGCAGATCCATCGTCAGATGTTTGGTCCGATCGAGAGCCACCAAGGAGGGATCTGGCAGCACCGCGTTGTAATCAAGAATGGCGCGCAGCGACAGCTCGCGGGTGAACTGATAATTGGCCCGCGATCGGACGATATGGTTGTCGAAGATCGTGCGGTCCTCGTCCGTGCGCGTCGCGAGATGGCTATAGATGTACGTCTCGTCGAGCAGCAGCCCGCTGAAAGGCCGAAACGACAGGCCCACCTGCGCATCACGGAAGTTGGCGAGAAACGGCGCGGTTCCGTCCGGCGGATAGTAGTTTGGTCGCGTACCGGTGGCGGCGAACGCGTTGACATCCATCCACTTGAAGTAGCTCGTATTCGCCGTGATCAGATTCTCGTATTCCCTGAACTCGATGCCGGCGAATCGCTCCATGCTGTCCTGGTGGCGAACGAAGATGCTGCTCTGAGCCTTGAAGTCCAGTTCGAACGGGTAGCGAACCGTCCAATCCTGCAACTGTCCGGTGTGGTCCCATGTGCCTTGCAGGAACGAGTTCGGACCAAGAGACGTAATGCGGCGCCCCTTCGGATACCAGCGGTAGGTCGCGAACTGCGTCGCCTGACGGATGTCGGTGCGGGGCACGAAGCCGAGAGCGGTCTGAAAATCCTTCCCGATGTCGGTGTAATCGACCTGATACGCGAGCTTGCGCGAACTGCGACTGAGATTCGCGTCGTAAGCGCCGTCTGTCGAGTGAACGCCTTCGATCGTCTTGGTGTCCGCGACGGCGACCTGTCCTTGAGCGAACCACTGCGGATTGATGCGGAGGCGCGTGTCGGCCGATGCGATCGTGTTGACGGACGTGCCAAAGTCCCGCGACGTGACCAGGCCACCAACACTCGAGTCGCCGAACTCGCGCTTCGCTCGAATCACACCGTTGAACGCGCGATCGTCGTGCAAAGGATCCGTCTCCTCCACTCTCTGCCCGGGTGCCCGATCGTCGATCGCCAACGCCCCGACGGCCCAGCCACCGACCTTCCCCGTCACTCGCCCGCCGAACTGCGGGTCGGCAATGCGCCGCGAGAAGAACAGATTGATGGGGGTCTGGAAGTAGCCGGCGTTCTCGAGAAAAAACGGGCGCTTCTCCGGAAAGAACACCTCGAACCGCTGGTTCACCGTCACCTGCGGTTCGTCGGACTCGACCTGACTGAAATCGGGGTTCAACGTGAAGTCCAGCGCAAGCGAGTCGCGCGCGACGACCTTGGCGTCGATGCCGGCGCGACCGTCGGCTTGGGAGTCGTACGCTGCCAGGTCGCGGTCGAGGAAACGCGCGCCGGTGAAGGTGCCGTACGGGATCAGCTGAATGTTGCGGCCGGGCGAGACGCCCTGAAGGCCGTGCAGATCGGCGAATTGACCGGTGAAGCTCTGGAGCCGTCGCGTGATGCCGGGCCAGAAATCATTCTCACTCTGCACCGGAATGCCACGCATGAACGCAATGCCCCACACCTGCGGACCGCTGGCGGGCGGGAATCGCAGGCTCTTGAAGGGAATCGCGATTGAGGTGATGTACCCGAAATCAGTCACCTCTCCGTGACTCTGCCAGATCGTATCGAAGCTGAAATCGTCGTTCTGTCCTTCGGTGACGATGCCATCGAGCTGGATGCCGAGGGGGGAGACGAGAAACATGTACGCGCGCTGGCGATCGTTGAACGTATCGAGAAAGATGCCGACGAAGTCGTCGCTGAAGATCGCTTCGCGTCGCGTCATGCGGGCACGAACCGTCGACGGATTCCTGGCGTGGCAGACGAACACGACGTAGAGATTGACGTCGTCGTACGAGACGTAGGCCTCGGTCTTTTCGCTGGCGGGGACGAGATCGTTCGGCTCCCGTTGCAGAAACGAGTCGGCCGCCAACCCATCGTGCCGTTCGCCCGAACGATAGTCCTCCAGGCGCGGCGGTGTGTTTACACGCGTGATCGTGATCGATTGGCGGGGGGCGGCCGTTTGCTGGGCGGGAAACGCAAGCAAAGCTGCCAGGAGCGCGTTCCCGAGCATTCACACAGATCTTACGGAGGCGCGCTTCTTTGTCCAGTTGTTTGGGACGGACACGGAAATGCTGAATTCTGAATGCTGAGTGCTGATTGACCGCGCAAATCAACAGTCAACAATCAGCAATTTGCTCACCGCACCGTCAGGCGATCATCGACCGATTTGACCCCGTTGGTCTCACGCGCCAGTTGGACGGCGCGCGTGCGCTCGGCCTGCGAGTG
>Ga0070664_100001230_pt1 | contig 20486 bp, 21 predicted proteins | sample KBSC73metaG_FD_65863 | JGI IMG/M metagenome (GOLD analysis project Ga0070664, IMG submission 65863) | Corn rhizosphere microbial communities from Kellogg Biological Station, Michigan, USA - KBS C7-3 metaG | ecosystem: Host-associated > Plants > Roots > Rhizosphere > Soil ... | reverse complement strand
AAGGGCGCTGCCGGAATTGCGCCGCCTCAGCCCTGAAGAGGCTGAGCTGTGGTCGCGCGTCACGGCCACGATCAAGCCGCTCTCCCGTGAGTTGAATCCTTTCCCCGCATCTTCAGGACCCCGAAAGGCGGTGGCGGGGACCACGAGCCCTGCACATCGGCCCTTTCTCGCTGTTGCGCAGGGTTGTCCGGACAGTCCCAAGGCCGCTCCAATCACTGTCGGGACAACGCTTGACGGGACCTGGGATCGACGCCTCCGCTCTGGCGGTATTGAGCCTGACGTAGTGCTCGACCTCCACGGCATGAGCCTCGATCGCGCCTGGTCGGCGATTGACCGCACCCTCGATCTCGCCATCGCTTCAGGCGCCCGGATCGTGCTGCTGGTCACGGGGCATCACCGAGCCGGCGATCCGCCTGTCGAGCGGGGGAAGATTCGCGCCGCGGTTCACGATTGGCTCGCGGTTTCGCGTCATGCCTCTAGCATCGCCGCGGTTCGTGGCGCTCATCGCCGCCACGGGGGCGGGGGCAGCCTGTACATAATTCTTCGGCGCCGCTGACTTTTTTTTAACCCTGACAGCTTAACGCGGGTGAACAGGCGGGCATGGCCCTCCGCGCGAGGCCGAATCGATCGATGAAAGCAGGCACGGCCCAAAAGATAAGCAACGCGATCCTCTCGTGTGCCGCCGGCTTCGCGTCGTTCCTATTTTCGCTGGCCGCGCTCATCTACATTACGGAGTTCGACACCAAGCTCCTCGCGGCGCTCGCCGCGGGCGCTTTCTGCCTGTTGATCAGCTACATCGCGTCGGAGCGGCCTAACAGCGAAAGCGCGAGGGCTCTTGCCGCGCTCAGGGACCGGCTGCTCGCGGTTGAAGACGGGGACCTGGTTACGCCTGCGCCCGCGGCGCTGCGGCGCACGATGCCGAAGCTCGCGACCGCAGTCGACACATTGTTCGCGGAGGTTCGAGCCTCGATCGAGAACGCTCATGCCCTCGGCATGTACGATCCGGTGACGTCGCTTCCCAATCGGCTGCATTTCCGATCGGAAGCCGACAAGATGCTCGGTGAAGCCGCGAAGGACAGCAGCTGCGCCATGCTGTTCGTGGATCTCGACCGCTTCAAGAACGTCAATGACAGCCTTGGTCATGCCCGCGGTGACCAGCTGCTGATCATGGTCGCCAACAGGCTTCGGGTGGTCGTCAATGCGGAATTCAATGGTAATGCCGCTTCCCGGCCCTTGCTGGCGCGCCTTGCCGGTGACGAGTTCACAATCTTCTTTCCCGACATCGATTCGGTCGGCGCGATCGAGCGAGTTGCGCGCCGGGTCGTGATGGCGATTTCGGAGCCGTTCGAGCTCTGCTCCCACAGCGTCGATATCGGTGCGTCGATCGGCGTCGCCGTTTCGCCGGAGCATGGCAACAGCATTGAATCGCTGATGCGAGCCGCGGACATCGCCATGTACCGCGCGAAGTCTTCGGGCGGTGGCCAGCATTGTCTGTTCAATGCGGCGCTTGCCGCCGAGCACCAGGAACGCGTCGACACGGAACGTGCGTTGACGGAGGCGGTGCAGCGGGGTGACTTCGTCCTGGCCTTTCAGCCGCAGATGAGCCTTGTCACGGGCTGTGTCGTCGGCGCTGAGGCCCTGCTCCGTTGGAACAATGTGCGCGATGGCCTGCGCCTCCCGGGCACCTTCATCCCGGTCGCGGAGCGTACCGGAGTCATTTCGGAGATCGGGGACTGGGTTACTGGAGAAGTGGCAGCGGCCCTGGGGCAGTGGCGCCGTTCGGGCTTCAGGGGCCGACTCGGCTTCAACATCAGCCCTCGCCAGCTGGACCGGCCTGACTTTTTCGCACGGCTGCGGGCTACCTTCTCGGACGCCGACGTGCCGTTGTCGATGATCGAGCTCGAATTCACCGAAAGTGCCGCCATGGAGGCCTGCGAGGCGGTGCTCGAAGAGATTGCTGGCCTGCAGGCCGACGGAGCCCAGATCGCAATCGACGACTTTGGAACCGGCTACTCTAACCTCGCGCGCTTGCGCTCGATGCCGCTCGACAGGGTGAAGCTCGATCCGTCGCTGATTGCCGACATCGATAGTTCCGAGAAGGCCCGCGTGATCGTCCAGGCCGTGATCCAGTTGATCAAGGGCGTCGGTTGCGAAGTAGTCGCGGAAGCAGTCGAGACCGTCGCCCAAGCCGACATCTTGCGCGCCATGGGTTGCGACACCGTCCAGGGTTACATCTTCGCGGCGCCGATGTTCGAGGACGAGTTTCTCAGCTGGATCGGCAATGCCGATCGCGGGAGCATTAAGTCCGTCGCCTGACGGCTTTACCGGATCCGGAGGCTATCGACGATCGCGCGTGCTTCTGCACGCGATCCGTTTTTCTCGTCGGCTCGGGTGCCTGTCCCAATCATGAAGAATACGGGCCCGCTCGGCACCACCCAGATCTCCGACACGGTTGGATACTCACCGCCGCCGGCGCGCAAGGTGTAGGACAAGCGTGTGTACGCGGCTTGCTTGCCCGAGAGCGTCGTTCGCGTGGGCGCGTAGTCGATGTGCAGGTCGCCGAACATCCTCCGGAAGGTCGGGATGGCCGCGTTGAGCACCTCCTCGGGGGAATGGCCCGCGAATGAACCCAGCGGGCGAACGTTGATCTTGAAGCTGGGGTTCAGGTCTTCGTACGGTTCCTTGTATTTGGACATGGCGATGATCGGCGTGCTGGCGTAGCGGATCGCCAGCTCCTGGAGCTGGCGGTCGTCCATTTGCACGGCCGCCAGGTTGCGCCTGTTCTCTTCGGCCGTAACGGTCGACCAGCTGTTTGGCCGCATAACGCTGAGCCCGAGTGTCGGCAGGGCAATCCTTTCTCCCTGAGGAGCCGGAGCTGACCGCGCGGCCGCTGCGGGCCGCGGATGCTCCGTCGTGCTGTCGGGCCAGACGAGCAAGGTGCCGACGGCTAACGTGGCGATGAAGGTTGCTGCGCCGATTGCTAAACTGTTGTTCATAGCCGCCCCAGCTAGCGAGCAGGTTAGCCCGTCCTGGAGCAGTTGCAATGATCTCACGTGAAAAGGGGCCCTAAATCAGCACCTTCGAGATAATCCGCTCGTAGATCCGCGAGAGCGCGTGGATGTCCTCAACTGCAGCGGCCTCGTTCAATTTGTGCATGGTCGCGTTGGGAAGCCCGAAATCGACCACCGGGCAGAGCTGGATCAGGAAGCGGCCATCCGATGTGCCACCGCTGGTCGACAGCTCGGGCTTTCGGCCGGTTTCTTCCTTGATCGCTTCGACGATCACATCGTAGAGCTGGCCCGGCGCGGTGAGGAAAGCTTCGCCGGAGATCCGCGAGCGCACCTTTGAACCGGGGGCTTCGCGCTCGGCAATCTCCTCGACCATCTTCACCAGATCGGCGCCGCGCTGGAGGTTGTTGAAGCGGACGTTGAGTTGGGCGGTCGCCGACCCTGGGATGACGTTGCTTGCGTGCGTCGGCGTGTCGACGCCCGTGAACTCGAGGTTCGACGGCGGGAATTGCTCCGTCCCATCGTCGAGATGAACCGCGTCCAGGGCCGCGATCACGCGCGCCATCGGGGCGATCGGATTGGTCGCGCGGTGCGGATAGGCGACATGGCCCTGAACGCCCGGAACGTCGATCCACATGTTCACCGAGCCGCGCCGGCCGATCTTCACCGTGTCACCGAGGCGATCGACCGAGGTCGGCTCGCCGATCAGGATCATATCCGGGCGGATCTGGCGCTCGTTCAGCCAGTCGATGATCCGCGGCGTGCCATACACGGCATAGCCTTCCTCGTCGCCTGTGATGAGCAGCGACAGAGTCCCTTTATCCTGCTCGATGTGCGATAAGGCCGCCACGTAAGCCGCGATCGCGCTTTTCATGTCGTTCGCGCCGCGTCCGATCAGCGCACCGTCCACGATTTGAGCAGCGAAGGGATCGACGCTCCAGCCGTCGCCGGGCGGAACGACGTCAAGGTGCCCCGCGAAGCCAAAATGGGGACCGCCCGAACCGCGTATCGCGACCATATTTTCAGTCGGGCCGTCGGGCGGTTCGCCCATCACCCAGCGATTCACCTCGAAGCCTAGGGACGTCAGCGCGCGGTCGAGGACGTCGAACACGGGGCCGCTCGCCGGCGTTACGCTCGGGCAGGCGATCAACTCGGCGGCAAGCGCGATGGGGTCGATGTGCGTCGGCATCTCCGTGCCGTAGCAAGCCGGGAAGTGCAGGCAAGCCGTCCGTCTGCCGACACCTTGGTCGCCTCGTCGAAAAAGGGCTTGCAACTCCGCTACAAATGTAGCACGCTACAAATGTAGCACGGGCTGATGCGTGCGCGTTGAACAGGGGAATCTATGCTCGTGTTGCGGTCTTTGCGGGTCGTCCTGTTGTCTGGAAGCGCGCTCGCTGCGCCGGCGTTTGCGCAGCCAACGCCTCCGCCCGATCCCGCCGTGGCGCCGGCGCCCGTCGCCACACCGGTTACGGGCAAGCGCATCTATAGCCCGGCGGATTTCGCGCGCTTCTCGCCGAAGACCGCTTACGACATGCTCGTTCAGGTCCCGAGCTTCACGATCCGCTCGGCCGACACGACCGAACGCGGTCTCGGCCAGGCATCAGAAAATGTGATCATCAACGGTGAACGCATCGCCAACAAGTCCGGCGGCGCCGTCGACCAGCTCAAGAAAATGCCGTTCGCGAACGTCGAGCGGATCGAGATCGTCGACGCCGCCAGCCTCGGCATCGCGGGCCTTGCCGGCCAGGTCGCCAATGTCATCCTTAAGCAGGCCACGAAGTCCTCGGGCCAATTCGATTGGGAACCGAGCTTCCGCGCGCATTACGCCAAGCCCGAATATCTTGGCGGATCAGTCAGCTATTCGGGAAAGACCGGCCCGCTGGATTACACGCTGTCGCTGAAGAACAACAATGGTCGCGGCGGTTTCGGAGGACCGATCCGCATCTACGACGCCAACCATGTGCTCACCGAAGAGCGGAATGAAATTTATCATTCCGAGACCGAGAATGCGAACATGGAGGCGAAGCTCACCTACCATGGGCCGGATTCGTCGATCGGCAACATGACCTTCGGCTACAACCCATACTGGTCGCCGACGCACATCCGCGACCGGAGGGAGTTCGTCACCGGTGAAAAGCGCCGGCGCTCGACGATCACCAAGCTCGATGGTTATTTCTTTGATTGGAACGGCGATTACGAATTCGCGGCCGGGCCGGGCCGGCTGAAGCTGATCGGGCTCCGCCACTTCGAGCACGAGCCGCTCGTGACCACGCAAATCCTGAGCTTCGACAGCGGCGATCCCAACACCGGCATTCGCCTCGACCGGAACACCCGCATCGGCGAGACGATCGCGCGCGCGGAATATGGCTGGCACGGCGGCAAGAACGACTGGCAGCTCTCAGTGGAGCGGGCTTTCAATTCGCTCGACCAGAAGGGACGCTTGTTCGATCTCGATCCCGATGGCGAGTTCCGCGAGACCGAATTCCCAGGCGGCAGCGGAAAGGTGCAGGAGATGCGCTACGAGGCGATCGGCACCTTAAGCCGGCCTTTGACCTCAAACCTCGATCTTCAGGTCGCGGCGGGCGGGGAGATTTCCAAGCTTGAGCGGGTCGATGGTGACCTGCCGCCGCGCAAGTTCTTCAGGCCGAAGGGCAGCGTCACGCTCGGCTGGCGGCCTGCCGACGATTGGGATGCGAGCCTCAAGCTGCGCCGACGGGTTGGACAGATCAGTTTCTATGACTTCCTCGATCAGCCCAGCCTCTCCAACGACCGAGAAAATAACGGCAATCCGGATCTCGTCCCGCCGCAGAGCTGGGAGGTGGAGACCGAGGTTGGCCACGACCTTGGCGCCTGGGGCAAAACTCGGCTGAGGACCTGGTATTACCGGGTCGAGGACATCATCGACCGCATTCCGCTGCCCAACAACGGACAGGGCGTCGGCAATCTCCCCAACGCGAAGCGCTACGGCTTCGAAAGCACGAGCACGATCCAGTTCGATCCGATCGGCTGGACCGGCGCGAAGCTCGATTTGACCGTGGCGAAGGAGTGGACTCGCGTTCGCGATCCTTTGACGCATGAGATGCGCGAGATCAGCGGCGTGCTCGACAAGTGGGGCAATGCGCAGATTCGCCACGACATCCCTCACACTCCCTTGGCTTGGAGCGCGTACGTGCAGCTCAATCACTACTCCAAATATTACTACCCGACCGAGGTCTATGACGCACAGGACATTCCGTGGATCGTCGGCTTCTACGTCGAGCACAAGAATGTGATGGGAATGACCGTGCGCGCGACCGTCGACAACATCTTCAACGGCCGCCACACGCTCGATCGCGTCTTCTATACTGGATACCGCGATCGCTCCCCTGTCTCCTTTTTCGACAAGCGGGACCAGCTCGTCGGTCCGCTTTTCAATCTATCGGTGAAGGGCACCTTTTAGCGTCGGTTCGGCATCTGCTAAGAGACCCGCGAAACAGTGGGGGCCAAAATGCCGAAGGTGGACTTGGAATCGATCGAGCAGGTCAATCGCACCGGCTATCCGCCACCGTTCAATGAGGACGTCGCCGGCCGATGGTATCGCCGGCTGGCGCCTGCAACGGGGCTCAGCGACTTCGGCGTGAGTCAGGTCGTGCTCAAGCCTGGCGCCTGGTCGTCGCAACGCCATTGGCACAATGGCGAGGACGAGTTCCTGGTCATGCTTGAGGGGGAAGCCGTGCTGATCGAGGACGATGGCCGCACCGTACTCCGCCCGGGCGATTGCGCCGCCTGGCCGAAGGGCAGCACCAACGGCCACCATCTCATCAATGAGAGCGATCGGGATTGCGTTTTCGTCGTCGTCGGCGGGGGAACGAACACCGGCGGAGGCTACTCAGATATCGACATGGTCTTCACGCCGGAGGGCACCTACGCCCACAAGGACGGGCGACCTTACGGCGACACGAAAAGGCCCGTCTAGGCCGCTTCGTCCACCTCATATTGGTCGATGACCCAAGGTTCGTCCTGGGCCTTGTCGATCCATTCCGCCACGTGCGGATGTGAAAGCACTGCTTTCATGTACACGCCGGCGAACGACGGCACTGCTACGCCATAGGTGATGAAGCGCGTCACCACCGGCGCATACATTATGTCCGCGGCGCACCACTTGCCGAACAGATAATCGCCCGTGCCGCCGAACCGGGCGCGGGCTTGCGCCCACAATTGCAGGATCCGGTTGATCTCCTCGCGCACCGGGTCGCTTAGCTCGATCGGAGAGAAACTCTTGCGCACGTTCATCGGCAGTTCTCGGCGCAAGTTGGCAAAGCCCGAATGCATTTCGGCGGCCATCGACCGCGCCATGCCGCGCGCACCGTCTTCCTCGGGCCAATAAAGTTCGCGACCATAGCGATCGGCGAGGAACTCGATGATGGCGAGACTGTCCCACACCACGCAATCGCCGTCCCAAAGGATCGGGACCTTGCCAAGGGAAGGGGCGAATTCATCGCCTTCACGGCGTTTTTCCCACTCGTCGTCGAACATTGGGACGACGAGCTCCTCGAAATCTTCGCCGGACTGCTTGCACGCGAGCCAGCCGCGGAATGACCAGCTGGAGTAAGCGCGGTTGCCGATGATCAGCTTGAACATTCTATTCCTCGTCAGTCCGGGAAGACGGTTATGCCGAAGCCGCCTCCAGGATCGCGGTTCTCAACTCGGCGATCCCGCTACCGGTTTCGCTCGAAGTCGTGAAGATGGCCGGATGCGCGGCGGGATGCTTTCGCGCTTCGACAATCGTTGCTTCGTAGAGCGCTCCGAGCGCGGACGGCTTCACCTTGTCGCCCTTGGTCAGGACCAGGTGATAGCTGACCGCTGCGTCGTCGAGCATCCGCATCACCTCGCGATCAACCTCCTTCAGGCCGTGGCGCGAGTCGACTAGCATCAGCGTACGCTTGAGCACGGCGCGCCCCCGCAAATAGTCGTTCACAAGGAAGCGCCAGCGCTTGACCAGGTCCTTGGGCGCGTCGGCGAAACCATAGCCCGGCATGTCCACGAGCCTGATCTGCGGCGGTTCTCCGACATCGAAGATGTTTAGCTCCTGTGTGCGGCCCGGGGTGTTCGAAGTTCGCGCCAGTCCATTGCGGTTCGTCAAGGCGTTGAGCAGCGAGCTTTTGCCGACGTTTGAACGACCGGCGAAGGCGATCTCCGGCAAATTCGGATCGGGCAGGAACTTGAGCTCCGGCGCCGACTTCACGAACGCGATCGGTCCGGCGAACAGCTTGCGCGCGCGCTCGGCGAGCTCGGCTGCGGCCGCGTCCATCAGTTGTGCACCGGGTGGGTGTCTGAAAAGTGTAGGCCGAACTTCCGGTACAGCCACCATTGTTGAAGGATCGTCAGCGCGTTGTTCGTCATCCAGTAAAGCTGCAGGCCCGCGGCAAAGGGCGCCATGATGAAGACCAGGAACCAGGGCATGATCGCGAACACCTGTGCCTGGGCCGGGTCCATTGGCTGCGGGTTCAATTTCATCGACAGCCACTGCGTGAAACCGACCATGATTGGCAGAACGCCGATAGCGAGCATCTGCGGCGGCGTGAAGTGCAGCAGTCCGAACAGGTTGACCGGGGTCAAGGGATCGGGCGCGGATAGATCCTTGATCCAGAGGGTGAACGGCTGGTGCCGCATTTCTACGCTCACCAGCAGCACCTTGTAGAGGGCGTAGAAGACCGGGATCTGAAGCAGGATCGGTAGACACCCCGCCGCAGGATTGATCTTCTCTTGCTGATAGAGCTTCAGGATCTCCTGCTGCTGGCGCTGCTTGTCGTCCTTGAAGCGCTCCTGGATTGCTTTCATCTTTGGCTGGAGCTTGCGCATCGCGGCCATCGACTGGAACTGCTTCTGCGCGATCGGGAACATGATGCCGCGGACGATCAGCGTGAGGCAGATGATCGCCACGCCGAAGTTCCCGACGGTGTGGAACAGGAACATCAGCAAGTCGAAGATGGGCCGCATGAAGAACTCGAACCAGCCCCAATCTATCGACTTGGAAAGCTTGGTGATGCCGGCATCCTCGTAGCGGTCGAGCCAGGCCTTTTCCTTCGCGCCGGCGAACAGGTGCGTTTCCGTCGTCGCCGTCTGACCTGGTGCCACGGACAGCGGCGCCAGCGCGTAATCGGCCTGATAGCCGCCCCTTGGGCTGCGCCGGAAGTCGGCGCTCATCGCGGCATTCCCCGGTGCGAGCGCGGTCAGCCAATATTTGTCGGTGAAGCCGATCCAGCCCGAAACGCCGTTGAACGACTGCGCCGTGCCTTGGTCGAGATTCTTGTAGTTGACGTCATAGTCCGCCTTGCCGCCGAAGACGCTCATCGGCCCGACGTGGTTGGTCCAGCTGTCGGGATCGTGCGACTGTGCCGCTCGGCTCACCAGCCCGATCGGGCGCACGGACAGCGGCTGAGCGGAACCGTTGAGAATGCTCTGCCTCACGGTGAACAAATAGCCGTCATCGACGGCGATCCGTATTTGATACCGAGCGCCGTCGGCCGTTTGCGTGCTGAGTGTGACGGGATGGCCGGGGCTCAGTGTGCTGCTGTCCGCGGTCCACACGGTGTCGAGCGTCGGGACTGGGACACCCTGGCCCGTCCAGCCGAACGACGCGATATAGGCACCCGGCGCTCCTAAGGGGGACAATAGCCGCACCGGTGCGGAATCCTTGGCGATCGTCTCTCTCTGACGGACCAGCGTCAGGTCGTCGATCTGGGCACCCTTCAGGTTGATGGAGCCTTGGAGTGATGGCGTCTGGATTCGCACCCGGGGAGTCGACCGCAGCACCGTGGCCCGGCTCTGGAGCGCCTTCGGGCTCGTCGCGGTCGGCTGCGCTTGGGGTTGCGGCAGGGGCTGTTGCTTGCCGTTCTCCACCTTCGTGCTCGGCGGATTCGCGGTTGGGAAATATCTGTTCGCGGCCCAGCTCCAGCCCAGAAGCACGAGCGCGCTCAACAGCACCGCGAAGATCAAATTCTTACTGTCGTTCACTCAGATCCCCTTACGGTACCGGGTCGTATCCCTGGCCGCCCCACGGATGGCAGCGGAAGATGCGCTTCAGAGCCATCCAGCCCCCGCGCGCCGCCCCATAGCGTTGCAATGCCGTGATCGCATAGGCTGAGCAGCTCGGCTGATAGCGGCAGCTCGGCGGCAGGATCTGCGAGGGGCCCTTTTGCCAGGCCTTGGCGATCAGGATGAGCAGGCGCGCGATCATCGACGCAGCTGGTCGAGAGCGCCGGCGAGATCCGAACGAAGCAGGCCGTAATCGCGCTCGATCCCTTTCGCCCGCCCGATCATCACATGATCGGAACCGGGAAAGCCCTTGGTCGGCACGATTTCCCGGGCAAGCGCGCGAAAGCGCCGCTTCATGCGGTTCCGCACGACGGCGCCGCCGATCTTCCTCGTTACTGTGAACCCGACGCGCATCCTCGCGTCCGCGTCCTTTCGATCGCGGACCAGCAGGATGAAGCCGGGGGTGGAGGCGCGCTTGCCGCCGTTAGCGGCAAGGAAGTCGGCGCGCTTCGTGAGGGTCGTTAGGCGCTGAGCTTCTTGCGGCCGCGCGAGCGGCGGGCGTTCAGCACCTTGCGTCCGCCGACCGTTGCCATGCGGGCCCGGAACCCGTGCCGCCGCTTGCGGACCAGATTGCTCGGTTGGAAGGTGCGCTTCATCGCTCATGCCTCAAATTCTAAATGAAAAAGGGCCGCCCAAAGGCAGCCGCGTTCGAGCGCGCCGATAGAGGAGGGGGCACGTAAAGTCAATCGACCGGGCCGCCTTCTTCGGCCTTGCGGATCGCCTCTCGCCGCAGCGCGCTGCGGCGCCTCAAACCCCAGTCGATCCACCGTCCGGCCTTGGGCTGCCACCGCTTCAGCTTCACATAGCGGCGCTTGGCCCACATGCTGGTCTTGAGCACCAGCGCGAGGCCCGGCGCGATGAGGAAGATGCCGCCGGGACCCGGGAGCGGCGCGATGATGAAGCCGCCAATGATCAGCAGCACGCCTAGGGCGAAAAGCCCCCACTCGACGACCGGCAAGTCCAGCAGCTTCCGCCATTGTTCGCGCGAATTCATGCGGCGCGATGTGGTCGCGCCGGTCCGTTCGCGCAAGCGCTTGCGAGACAGGTATCGACCGCGCTAGCGTTGTTTCGCCGAGCTAGGGGGAATTCTGTACCTTTTTTCCGTGGCCCCCGCGAAAGCGGGGGTTCATGCAGGCGGGTGGCCCGAATAGTGGCCGCTACCGTCGCTACCGTCGCTTACCTTGGCCTCGAAGCCCGCGCCGTGGAGGTGCAGGTCCAGCTGTCGTCCGGCGTCCCGAAGTTCACCATCGTCGGTCTGCCCGACAAGGCCGTCGCCGAGAGCCGCGAGCGAGTGCGCGCCGCGCTCGCTTCGATCGGCCTCGCGCTGCCGCCCAAGGTGATCACGGTCAACCTATCGCCCGCTGACTTGCCCAAGGAAGGCTCGCATTACGACCTGCCGATCGCTTTGTGTTTGCTGGCGGCGATCGGCGCGACGGACGCCGAAACGCTGTCCCACTATGTCGCGGTAGGCGAGCTAAGCCTCGACGGGCGCATCGCGGCATCGCCTGGCGTGCTCCTTGCGGCGATCCATGCCTCGGCTCAGGACAAGGGCCTGATCTGTCCGGCGGCACAAGGCAGCGAGGCAAGTTGGGCCGGCCAGCTCGACGTTATCGCGGCGCCGGATCTTCTTGCCTTGCTGGCCCACCTCAAGGGCACGGCGCTGGTGGCTCCGCCGGTCATGGCGGAGGCCGAGCCGGCGAATGGCGGTCCCGATCTTGTGCAAGTGAAGGGCCAGGAAGTCGCGAAGCGCGCGCTCGAGATCGCTGCCGCCGGGGGTCATAATCTGCTGATGAGCGGGCCTCCTGGCGCAGGCAAGTCGCTGCTCGCAGCGTGTCTTCCGGGCATTCTGCCGCCGCTGCAGCCTTCGGAAGCGCTGGAAGTGTCGATGGTCGCGTCGGTCGCGGGCGAGCTGAACGGCGGGAGGATTCGGCGCCGACGGCCTTTCCGTGCTCCACACCATAGCGCCTCGATGCCAGCGCTGGTCGGTGGCGGCCTGCGGGTGCGGCCAGGGGAGATCAGCCTTGCGCATCTTGGCGTCCTGTTCCTCGACGAGCTTCCGGAGTTCCAGCGGCCGGTTTTAGATTCCCTTCGCCAGCCGCTGGAAACCGGGGCCATGAGCGTCGCGCGCGCTAACACTCACGTGACTTTTCCCGCGCGCGTGCAGCTCATTGCGGCGATGAACCCGTGCCGCTGCGGTCACCTCGGCGATCCGGCGCTCGCCTGCAGCCGGGCGCCCCGATGCGCCGCCGATTATCAGGCGCGGGTGTCTGGCCCGTTGCTCGACCGTATCGACCTGCACGTCGAAGTCCCCGGGGTTTCAGCCGCTGACCTGACCTTGCCGCCCCCAGCCGAGGGAAGTGCAGAGGTTGCCAGGCGCGTTGCCGCCGCACGCCAAATCCAGGCCGACCGCTACAACGGCCGCGGACCGCGGACCAATGCCGAGGCCGACGGCGAGTTGCTCGATTCCGTCGCCACGCCGGATGACCCCGGGCGCAAGCTGCTGGCCGATGCGGCGGCCGCGATGCGGCTCTCGGCGCGCGGCTTTCATCGGGTGATGCGCGTCGCCAGGACCATCGCCGACCTCGCCGGCACGGAGCAGGTCGGGCGTATCCACGTGGCGGAGGCGCTCAGCTATCGCCGGCAGCCGCCGCGGAATTGATTAGCGGGAGCCAGTCGCCTAGCTAAAAGGTCAGCGTGCCCCTGTGGCGGAATGGTAGACGCGCTCGACTCAAAATCGAGTTCCTTCACCGGAGTGTCCGTTCGAGTCGGACCAGGGGCACCATTTCCTTACATCTCGCTGGCCGCAGGCTCGCGCGGGCGATAGAGTAGTCGTCATGGACGCGCGGACCCGCAAGCATCAGGAAATCGAGCCGTCTTCGGATGAAGCGCGCGTGCTTGCCGAGACGATGACGGTCAAGCGCGATCGTCTGCTTGCATCGCTGACGTTGATCGCGGGCGTCGGGCTGATCGTCGCGCTTCCTTTCGCCTTGCGTTCAGGTGCCGAGTTCTTCTTGCCCGTCACCGCGGCGTTGGTGGTGGCGGTCGCGCTGGTTCCGATGCTGGAATGGTTCGAGCGCCGCGGAGTGCCGGCAAAGCTTGCCGCGGGCCTTTGCGTGATCGTCTTCCTTGCGATTGCGATTTTCGCGATCGGGTCGATTCTGGTCCCGGCGACCGACTGGGTTTCGCTCGTCCCTCAGCGCATTGGCAAGGTCCGCGACGCGCTCCAGCCGGTGCTCGACCTGTACAAGAATCTCGATCGATTTATCGACCGCACAACATCGCAGATCGTCCTCTCCCAGCCCCAGGGCCAGGGGCGGACCGTTCGGATCGAGACACCGAACTCGGTGCTCGGGCTTCTGACCTCGTCCGCGCCGCATCTCATGATCCAGCTCTTCTTCGCGCTTTTGGTTATCTTCTTCTTCCTTGCCGGCTGGACCACGATGCGGAAGCAGACGATCGTCAGCCGCGGCAGCTTCGAAGGCGCGCTAACGACGGCGCGCGTGATTCAGCAGGTCGTCGACGCCACCTCGACGTATCTCGGTACGATCACGCTCATCAACATCGGGCTCGGTGCGCTTACGGCCGCGGTCTTGTGGTGGCTGGGGATGGACTCGCCGATCATGTGGGGCGGAATCGTCGCCGTGCTCAATTACATTCCCTACCTCGGGCCCATCGCGTCGGCCGGATTGCTCTTTTTCGGCGGTCTGATGACTTATCCGGACGTGTGGAGCGCGCTCGCTCCTCCCGCGGCGTTCGTATCGTTCCACCTGATCGAGGCCAATTTCTTCACGCCCATGGTCGTGGGGCATCGGCTGACGATCAGCCCCTTGTCGATCCTCATCTCACTATCCTTCTGGTCTTGGGTGTGGGGGACGACCGGCGCGCTGCTTGCCGTACCTTTGCTAATCATCATGAAAACCGTCTTTTCCGCCGCGGGCACTCCCGACATAGCCGGGTTCCTCTTCGAGCATGGCACGCTCACCCACATAGGCGACCCGGACGAGGAGGAAGAGGACGAGAAACGGGAGATGGAGCCGGCGATGGTTGACAGTGAAAAGCCCGCCACCTAGGTGCGCGCCACGCCAAAAACGCGGGTGTAGCTCAGTCGGTTAGAGCGCCGGCCTGTCACGCCGGAGGTCGCGGGTTCGAGCCCCGTCACTCGCGCCACTTTCCACATGACCTGAGGGTGGACTAGACGGTCCCGATGTCGACGGACCCATCCGCTTATTCCACGCTCGGGCTCGAGCCGGGCGCGGACAGAGCGGCCATCGAGAAAGCCTACAAGCGGCTGATCAAGCGCTATCATCCCGACCGCGAAGGCGGTGACGCCAGGCGCGCCGCCGAGATCACGAAAGCCTATCGCGAGCTCAAAGGCGATCTCCCCAGGGGCGACCTCATTCTCAACGATCTCGATTCCGTGGCCGAACCGCGCTTCACCTGGATCGGCGCGGCCCTTGCGACGGCAGGTGCCGTTCTCATCCTCCTCGTCGCGAGCGGGCCCATCAGTCGTTTCACTGCCGTCCCGCCCATGCCGCTTGGACAGGTCACCGCCACGGGCCGAGCATCCGACGTAATGGATCATCCACTGGCCGCGGCGGCCATCGACGGTTCCGTCGCGAAAGCCGTTCAACTTTCGCGCTCGAGCGACGAGATGACGCTCGCCTCCACGAGCCGCGAATGCCACCATCAACTGCGGCTGGAGCCAAACCTGGCTAAACTGGATGGGTGCGCTGCATTCGACGATGCCGTGGTGCTGCTTCAGGATCGAGATCCGTTGCGCGACCAGGGACCGTTCAGCGAGATTGCAGTGACCGGACGCCAGTGGAGCGCCGCTCAAGCGCTGTCGGACGACAATCTCGCGATTGACGGGCGACTGGACCGCATTCGTCTCAAGGTCGAGATGGCGCTGGCGCCGCCGGCCCCGTCGGCCCCGCCGGCAGAGTATTAAGGCTGAGCGCCACCGGCCGCCGGCGCGACCTTCGGCTTGCCGAGCGGCTGTTCATTCGACGCGGTGACGGCGCCTGACAGCGCATATTTGAGATTGTCCGAAGCCACGAACTTCTTGACGTATTCCTCATGCACGGCTTCGTCGGCAGCCTTGCGCGCAACAAGGTTGAAGCGGACCGCGACCTGCTTGTCGCCCCGCATTGACGGCGCGAGCTGGATCGCTTCGGCGCCAGGAACTTTCGCCATTAGCTTCGCGACCTCGCCGCTCTGCCCCAGTGTCGGAGAAGTATGGACGACCGCCAGCGCAGCATTGCGAAGCGCAGAAGCATTGAGCTCGTTCCCGCCATAGGTCTTGGCGAAAGCGGCTGGCCGACCCCAGCCGCCCGTCCAGCGATAGAAGATATGGGCGCCAACGATTGCGCTCTTCGACAACGTCGACGCCCAATAGGGGACGACGTAATTCGCGTGATAGTGGGTCGCGTAGCCGACGGGCGTGTAGACGAAGCCCCCTAGCGCAGCTTCGGCGACCTTATAAGCGCGGCGCCAGCCGTCGGCGTCAGGCTGGCGGTACAGCGAGCCGTCGCACGTAAACGTGAACTGGCAGCCGGTGGTGCGCGTCGAGCCTTCGTAGACCACGCCGCAGACGCTCGCCGGGAAGGCCGGGTGGCGAACGCGGTTAAGGACGACCTGCGCGACCGCGCGCCCGCCATCCGTGTCCTGATTGCCGGCCTCGTAATAGACCGCGCTCGCAAGGCACTGCAGCGCCTGGGTGCGTGCCGCGGCGTTGCCTTTGAACACGAAGGGCAGCGCTGCCGGATTTGGGCCCGCAGCGACGGGAATAGTCTGATTGATCTGAACCGCCTGCGCGGAATCGACCTGCTTCAGCAGCAATGGGGGGGCGGCCGGCGGAAGTGCCATTCGCACTGCCGGCAATCCGGGGCTCGAATTCGCAACTCCGGCGATGGCGGCGAAGCCAATCAGGCCGAGCGCACCGAAGCCAACAGTCTCGCGCGGATAGGCGCGCCAAAACCCGACCGCGCGAGCCTTGATCGCCTCGATCGGCGAGGAGAGTGCCAGTGCTTGACTCATGTCCAACTGATATAGTTGCCTAACACAGTAAGTTCAACGCTCTCGCCCGGGCGGTTGACGCCAATACCCGGTTTGCGACCATCGCACCAATGGTTTCAAGGGGATGATCCAGGCTATTCCCATAATGAGATAGAATGCAGCCTGAACGAACCCAGGCCATTTGCCGACGAACGGGGCCGCGCTTGCGACGAGCGCGGCCCAGATGCCAATCAACAGCAGAATCGCTGCGATGGCGGCGAGCTTTCGCCCCGATGGCTGCGTCATTGGGCTTCGCCTCCGTCGACAAGCGACAGCTGCATATAGACCGTGTCGAGCCACTTTCCGAACTTGAGCCCTACCGACCGCATGCGGCCGGCTTCTTGAAAATCGCACGCCGAATGGAGCGCGATCGAGGCCGGCTCCCCGCCGCCTACGACCGCGATCATCTGGCGGAAGCCGGCACTCCGTGATGCAGCGATCAATTCTTTGAGAAGGAGGCGACCAATACCGCGTCCCAGCCGATCCGCGCGGACGTAGATGCTGTTCTCGCAGGTATAGGCATAGGCCGGACGATCGCGGAACTGCGTTGCATAGGCATAAGCGACAACCTCGCCGTCAATTTCAGTGACTAGAAACGGCCAGCCTTTCGACAGGACCGCCTCGATCTTGTCGCGCCAGTAGGCGGCGGACGGCGGGTCGACCTCGAAACTGGCGGTGCCGTGAAGAACATGATGTGCATATATGGCGGCAATCGCCTCGGCGTCGTCGACTCTGGCGCTGCGATTGGACGTCACATACGATCCTTCCGCTGGAATAAGCGACAAAACATGGTTAATCCACGTTAATTCAGCCTCCGAGTCTAATGGTAGAGGCGGCTGGCAGTATCGCACGGACTTCCTGGCCGGAGGATAGCGATGAAAGCAATCCTGGGAATTGCCTTGGCGTCAGCTCTGACCCTCGCCGGGGCGAATGGTGCGCTTGCGGCGAAGAAGCCGGGCTTGCCCGTCCCGAAACTGCGCTTTGTCGGAACGGAGGCGTACGAGGCCAACGGTTTCGACTTCACGCGCTACAAATATGAAGTCGCGAACAAGTCCAAGTTCCCGAAGGAGTTGTTCGCCGCGTCGCCCGACCTTCCGGCGTGCGGTGAAAATCCGAACGCGTCGCGGACCTGGGTCGATCTCTATGACGGAGACGGCAAGAAGCTCTACTGGTTCTGCGCGTTCACGGGGCCCCAAGATCTTGGCAACCTTTGGTTCGCACTCACGACTGGGAAGTCGCCCCCGGCGAAAGTCTATATCGAGATGACCGATCGTAAGACCGGCGCGAGCGCAAAATCGAATGTCGTTTCGGTGCCCGTGCCGCGCTAGCTATGTCCGCTTCGCGGCTTTCTTGACGCTTGCCGTGTAAGAGGCGGCGCCTTCCTCGATCAGGTCTGCAGCGCGATCGGGTCCGCCCACGTCGATCACCTTGTACTTTTGGCCGCGCAACTTCTTGTACGTGCTGAAGAAGCTGCTGATTTCCTCAACAAATCTCTCCCCGAGCTGGTCGATGTGCTGGACCTTGGCGAAGAGACGGCTTTCGAGGAGCCTGGCGATGACGCGGTCGTTGCGTTCCGGCTTCTTGCCGGGCTTCTTCTGTTCGGCCTCGAGGATGCCGAGGATCCGCACGCTGACAATCGAGCCGACCGGGAGGCTTGCCTCGGGCAGAATCAGGAGGTCGAACGGATCCCCGTCCCCCGCGAGGGTCGACGGGATGAACGCGAAATCGAGGGGGAACGTCATACCGAGCGGCAGGAACTTGCCGATACGGAAGCGGTGACTTTCGGGGTCGTAATAGACCTTTACGCGTGAGCTCGCGGGCGCCTCGACGATGGCCTGGCAGGTCAGCTTCGAGCGGTCGAGTTCATGCGGCAGGGTCTCGAGCGGCGGGGGGATCATGAGCGATCAATGCCGCCGCGAAGCGTAAGTTGCGGCTTCACGGGCTTTTCGCGCTCGACGGCCTCTTACTGCTCTTCTTCGCGCCCGCCTTTGGCTTTGCTTTGCCTTTGGGCTTCGCACGCTGCGGCGGGTCGGCGGTCAATGCTTCGAGGCTGCTCCGGCCGATCTGAAGTGCCATTTCCCACAGCGCATTGCCCCTATCCGCGTTCACTTTGGATAGTTTGGCGAGCTCATCGCCCACATCGGAGGCAAGTGCCCGCGCGCGCTTAGAATCTTTCAGCGCCGATGCGGTGGCGACCAACGCTGCTGCGACTACGTCCGCCACGAGCGGGTTTTGGGCCAACGCCTTGAGGCTCTCCGCACCTTTCCTGGCCTTTTTGGCCTTCTTCCTCTTATCCTTGGACATTGTCGCCGCGCTCTCCAGAGTCCTCTAAAGCGTGCCCTCATACTCTTTTTCGTCACAAGCCTGTAACATCACTCTGTTTCAGTTTCAGGACATGGCGTGGGCTCCAAATCGCGCAGCAAGGCTCTCCGGAGAGAGCATTTGGACAAGGTGATCGAGGCGCCCCCGCAGGCGACCATCGAGCTGCCGCAGCTGGAAAGCCGCTATTTCAATCGCGAGCTCAGCTGGCTCGCTTTCAATCGCCGCGTGCTCGAGGAAGCTTGCAATTCCACGCATCCGCTTCTCGAGCGGGTTCGCTTCCTGTCGATTTCCGCGAGCAACCTCGACGAATTCTTCATGGTCCGCGTCGCCGGGCTGAAGGCGCACCAGGCGCTGGGTGTCGAAGAGGTTTCCATCGATGGCATGACGCTGACTCAACAGCTTTCCGCCACTATCGCGGAGGCCGATCGCCTGGTCACCAATCAACATGAGGTCTGGGCGGAGCTTCAATCCGAACTCGATCGCGCGGGGCTGCGCGTGATTGGCGAGGAGCCGCTCGACGAAGCGGCGGAGCGTTGGCTCGACCAGCATTTTCGCGAGCAAATCTTCCCGGTGCTGACGCCTCAGGCGATCGACCCCGCGCACCCCTTCCCCTTCATCCCGAACCAGGGCCTCAGCCTGATCTTCGAGCTCAAGAAGGGTAAAAGCACCGTCCGCGAGCTGATCATGGCCCCCGCGACGATTCCGCGCTTCATCCGGATCCCCGGCGAGCCGGCGCGATCGATCGCGCTGGAGGCGCTGATCCGCCGCAAGACCGATTACCTATTCCCCAAATATGAGGTGCTCCACGGCGGCGCCTTCCGCGTCATTCGCGACAGCGACATCGAGATCGAGGAGGAGGCGGAGGACCTCGTCCGCTACTTCCGCACCGCAATCAAACGGCGGCGACGCGGCCGCGTCGTCCGGCTCGAGCTCGAGCCGGAAATGTCGGAAGGGCTCGTGCGCGTCGTCCAGGACGGCCTCGACGTGGCCAACGCGATCATCTCCGGAACCCGTGGGTTCCTCGGCATGGCGGACCTTGCCCTCCTGGTCGAGGAGGACCGCCCGGACCTCAAGTTCGTCGCCTTCAACCCGCGTTTTCCCGAGCGAATTCGCGAACATGGCGGGGACTGCTTCGCGGCCATCAAGGCCAAGGACATCCTGGTCCACCACCCCTACGAAAGCTTCGAAGTGGTGGTCGAGTTCATCCAGCAGGCCGCCGCGGACCCCGACGTCATCGCGATCAAGCAAGCGCTATACCGCGCCGGCAAGCAATCGGCGGTGATCCGCGCGCTGATCGACGCCGCCGAAGCGGGGAAGTCGGTCACGGCCGTCATCGAACTGAAGGCCAGGTTCGACGAGGAGCAGAATTTGATGTGGGCGAGTGCGCTTGAGCGCGCCGGAGTCCAGGTCGTCTACGGCTTTATCGATTGGAAAACCCACGCCAAGGTGTCGATGGTCGTCCGCCGCGAAGAGAAGGGCTATCGCACCTACTGCCACTTCGGCACGGGCAATTATCACCCGGTCACCGCGCGCATTTATACCGATCTCAGCTATTTCACCGCCGACCCCAAGCTCGGACGCGATGCCGCGAAGCTGTTCAACTACATCACCGGCTATCTCGAGCCGAAAAACCTCAGGCAGCTGGTGATCTCACCGCAGAACATGCGGAACGAACTCCTGCGTCTCATCGACGCGGAGATTGCGAACGCTAGCAGCGGCAAACCCGCCGCGGTTTGGGCCAAAATGAACGCGCTGGTCGACCCCATCATTATCGACAAGCTCTACGACGCGAGCGAGGCCGGCGTGCAGATCGAGCTTGTCGTTCGCGGGATGTGCTGCCTAAGGCCCGGCGTCAAAGGACTTTCAGAGAACATTCACGTCAAGTCGATAGTCGGCCGCTTCCTTGAGCACGCTCGGCTTTGGTGCTTCGGCAACGGGCATGCGCTGCCGCATCCCGCGGCCAAGGTCTACATCAGCTCGGCGGACTGGATGCAGCGCAACTTCGACCGGCGGATCGAATATATG
>Ga0070664_100001227_pt1 | contig 20493 bp, 14 predicted proteins | sample KBSC73metaG_FD_65863 | JGI IMG/M metagenome (GOLD analysis project Ga0070664, IMG submission 65863) | Corn rhizosphere microbial communities from Kellogg Biological Station, Michigan, USA - KBS C7-3 metaG | ecosystem: Host-associated > Plants > Roots > Rhizosphere > Soil ... | reverse complement strand
ACCGGTTTTCCGAGCGCTGGCGTCAGCTTCTCGGCAATCGTTCGCGCAAGAATGTCGGTCGTTCCGCCCGGCGCAAATGGCACGATCCAGCGGATCGGCTTCGACGGCCAGGCTTGCGCATGGCTGACACCGGCAAGCGATGCAAAGGCCAACCCCGCGAGCAGCGTTGTGATGCGTTTCATCGGTCCTCCTGTCAGCATTTGTCGTTTGAATGCTATTTGCGCGGCGCCGGAATTCGTCTGATTGCCGTCAATCGAGCATCGCTCGTGCCTCGTGGGCAGCGATGCCCACGGATTCCGCCGCCGCGATCAAATCCTCGAGCGTCTTGTCATCGATGGGAACGCCGTCGCGCATCCGCATTGCTCGCGTTCGCCGTTCGATGTCACCGGGTGCGAGCACGGGTTCACCGGCGCGCATCGGCGGTGAGGCCTTGACCCAGTCGACGAAGCGACGGGCTTCGGTCATCACCGATCCATCGGGCGCATAGACGGCAGGGTCGATGTAGATCGACAGCATGTTGTTGCGCAGCACGCCGTCGTCGGGATCGGAGCTGCGGCCCGTCGACACAGCGCCCGCCAGAAGATCGGTGACTATCGACAAGCCCGATCCCTTGTGCGCGCCCACGGTCAGCAACGCACCGCCATCGTAGAACGCTTGTGGATCGGTGGTCGGATCGCCGTCGCGATCGATGATCCAGCCTTCGGGCACGTGCTCGCCCTTGTTGGCCGCCACCATCAGCTTGCCTTCGGCCACGGTCGAGGTCGTCACGTCAACGATGACGGGATCGCCGCCATCGACGGGAATGCCGATCGAGATCGGATTGGTCGACAATCGTCGATCACGTCCACCAAACGGCGCAACGCGCTGCGCACCCGACGTGTTGAGGAAATGCAGCGATACCTGCCCCTCGGCCGCGGCCATCTCGGCCCAGTCGCCAACTCGACCGAGGTGACCGCAGTTGCGCAAACCGATCATTGCGAGCCCACTTTTCGCGGCTTTTCCGATGCCAAGTTGCGCGGCGAATTCGCCGGTAACCTGACCAAAGCCGCGATTGCCATCGATGATCGCGATAACATCCGATTCGAACGCGATCGTCGGCGGCTGGTTGGGCCGCAACCACCCTTTCTCGACCCACTCGAGATATTTCCCGACGCGGATGATGCCGTGCGAATCATGACCGACGCAGTTCGCATCGACGAGCCGGCGCGCGATCGTGGCCGCCTCGGCGGCGCTGCTGCCGGCGCGCTCCATCGTCAATGACACGAGGGACACGAGCTTCGCCGGTTGCAATGCGCGCATGAATTGGGTGGCCGTGACGAGTGCGTCGCCGCTAATGGATTTCGGGATCCGCGGTTGGCGCAGTGCCTTCCAGGAAGTCGAAGTCGCACCCGTCATTCGCCTGGCTGATGTGACGCTGATACAACGCACCGAAACCGCGCTCGAAGTGCGGCACCGGTCTCCGCCATTCCGCGCGGCGCCGCGCGAGATCTCCATCATCGACGTCGAGTTGCAACCGTCGCGACGCGACATCGAGCGTGATCATGTCGCCATCGCGCACGAGTGCGAGCGGCCCGCCGATGTAAGACTCGGGCGCGACGTGCAGCACGCATGCGCCGTAGCTCGTGCCGCTCATCCGCGCATCCGAGATTCGAACCATGTCGCGCACGCCCTGCGCGAGCAGCTTCTTGGGAATCGGCAGCTGGCCCCATTCGGGCATGCCCGGTCCGCCGAGTGGACCCGCATGCTTCAGCACGATGACCGAGTCGGCCGTCGCGGGCAGCGCCGGATCGTCGATCCGCGCGGCCATGTCGTTGTAATCGGCAAACACGATCGCCGGGCCACGGTGCGACAGCAAGCGCGATTCCGCCGCCGCGGGCTTGATGACGGCGCCGTCGGGCGCGAGATTGCCGCGCAGCACCGCAAGGCTTCCGGAAGCGACGAGCGCGCGATCGCGGGGCAGGATCACGTCGTCGTTGAACACGCCAGCGCCGTCAATCGCAGCGCCGAGCGACGTCCCCCCGACGCTCCGCGCGTCGCAATCGAGCAGATCGCTGATCCGCGCCATCAACGCACGCAAGCCGCCCGCATAGAAGAAATCCTCCATCAGATATTTGCCTGCCGGTCGGACGTTGGCAATGAGCGGCGTGCGCCGCGACAACTCATCGAAGCGATCGAGCGCGAGCGGAATGCCGCAGCGGCGCGCCATCGCGATCAAGTGAACGAGCGCGTTCGTAGAACCGCCGAGTGCCAGCACCGTCGTGATCGCGTTGTCGAAGCTTGCCGCCGTCAGGATGTCGCGCGGCTTCAAGTCATCCCAGACGATGTCGACTGCGCGCCGACCTGTTTCGGTTGCCATTCGCGCGTGACGCGAATCGGCGGCGGGAATGGACGCGGCGCCCGGAAGCGTCATGCCGAGCGCTTCGACCGCGGATGTCATCGTCGACGCCGTTCCCATCGTCATGCAGTGCCCGTGCGAGCGCGCAATGCCGTTCTCGATTTCCTCCCACGTCGCTTCCGACAGGTTGCCAGCGCGCTTCTCGGCCCAGAACTTCCAGACGTCGGAGCCCGAGCCGAGGAACTGACCGCGCCAGTCACCGCGCAGCATCGGACCGGCGGGCAGGAACAGCGCCGGAAGATTCATGCTGATCGCGCCCATCAGAAGCGCTGGGGTCGTCTTGTCGCAGCCCCCCATCAGCACGGCGCCATCGGCTGGATACGAGCGCAAAAGCTCCTCGGTCTCCATCGCCAGCAGGTTGCGATAGAGCATTGTCGTCGGCTTCTGAAACGGTTCCGACAACGTCAGCGCAGGCATCTCGACGGGAAATCCACCCGCCTCCCAGATGCCGCGCTTCACTTCCTCGGCGCGCTGGCGGAAGTGCGCGTGGCACGGATTGATGTCGCTCCACGTGTTGATGATCGCGATGACGGGCTTGCCGAGGTAATCGCGGCGCGAGTAGCCCATTTGCGCGGTCCGCGACCGATGGCCGAACGCGCGCATGTCGGACGCGCCGTACCAGCGGTGCGACCGCAGATCCTCCGGGCGCTTGCGTCGCGAGGCATTGCCCACGGAAAATGCTCCTGACGATAGGTCGCTGGCAGTATAGCCCGCGTCGCCGACGTCATTTCGACGCCGAACGCGCGGCAACTCTGCGGTGTCGAACGCGCTTTGGGAGATTGCGATGATGATGTTCGTGGCGCGGTTGCGCGGTGGCATCGCGACGATTGCGGCGATCGCAGCACTCGCGTGGTCGCCGGCACAGGCGGCCGATCACCCCTCAAGCGAAGATCGCGCGAAAGTGCCCGCCGCCGACAGCGCGTCGCCTGCGCAGGCGCTCGACGCCGAGAAGCTGTTCGGCGCGATCGTCAAGGTTTCGACCCGATCGATCCCGGGCGCACGCAGTGCCGATACGCTCGGCAATGAGCGCGAAGGCACCGGCGTTGTCATCGGTGAGAACGGCCTGGTGTTAACGATCGGCTATCTGATCGTCGAGGCCGACGACGTCAAGATCACAGACTCGAAGGGTCGCACGCTGCCTGCGCGTGTCGTCGGCTACGACCACGCGAGCGGCTTCGGGCTCGTGCGCAGCGTCGTGCCGCTCGATGCGCAACCGATTCCACTCGGCGACTCCGGCAAGACCGAGGAGCGCGACCCGGTGATGATCGCGAGCGCCGGCGGTGAAGGGACGTCATTCGCCTGGATCGTGTCCAAGCGACCGTTCACCGGCAGCTGGGAATACCAGCTCGACTATGCGATCTACACCAGTCCGCCGACCTCGAGTTGGAGTGGGGCGGCACTGATCGATCGCGAGGGCAAACTGCTCGGCATCGGCTCGCTGATCGTTCGCGAGGCTACGACCGGTGACTCGAAGCTGCCGGGCAATCTCTTCGTTCCGATCGATCTCCTCAAGCCAATCCTCGCCGACCTCGTCCGTGAAGGCCATCGCGCCGGGCCGGCCCGGCCGTGGCTCGGCGTCTCCGCCGATGAGGTGCAGGGCCGGCTGTTCGTCACGCGCGTGTCACCCGATGGACCGGCCGATCGCGCGGGTGTGGGCGTCGGCGACATCATTCTCGGCGTGGGCAACGAACCCGTGCGAACGCAGTCGCAGTTCTACGATCGCGTGTGGAATCGCCGCCACGCCGGCGACGAAGTTCAGCTGAAGGTCTTGCAGGGACTCGACGTTCGCGACATCACCGTGCGCTCGATCGATCGCGTCGAATATTTCCGGCCTCGCTCGACGATCTGACGAGTTGCAGCGCGGCGCAGCGGCGCGTCGACGAGAGCCCGCTGCGAGTTCTTCCCATGACCGGGCAAGTGCGCGCTGCGCCCGTGGCCTAGAATGCGCGTCCCCGCTGTTCAGGGAGCCGCCCTGGTGGCGGAGACTACATACCTCGCCCGCCGCCCTTCATGATCCTGTACGCACTGACCATCTTCGCGAGTGCGTTCCTGCTGTTCCTCGTCCAGCCGATCATCGCCAAGCAGATCCTGCCGTGGTTTGGCGGCTCGGCTGCGGTATGGACGACGTGCCTCGTGTTCTTCCAGGCGGCGCTCCTCGCCGGATACGCGTTCGCGGATCTCGTCATCCGCCGCATCGCGAGTTCACGGCAAGGACAGCTCCACATCGCGTTGCTCGCCGCGAGCTTGTTCGTGCTGCCGATCGTGCCCGGCGCATTCTGGAAACCTGCGGGAACCGAGAATCCCGCTGCGCTGATCCTGGGGCTTCTGACGGTTACGCTCGGGCTGCCGTATCTGCTGCTGTCGATGACGAGCCCGCTTTTGCAGGCGTGGTTCGCGAGACGCTACAGAGGTCGCGATCCGTATCGTCTGTTCGCACTCTCCAACCTTGCTTCGCTGCTTGCGCTCGTCTCATACCCGTTCATCCTCGAGCCAGCGGTTGCGACGCGCACGCAGGCGCTCGGCTGGTCGGTCGGCTACGCCGTCTTCGTCGTACTGTGCGCCGCGATCGCGTGGTCGAGCGGCCGCACCGTGCCACCACGATCGATCGCCGCGAAACCTGACATCACCGAACGCGCATCACCGCCGTCGTGGACGCGCAGCGTCCTCTGGTGCGCGCTCGCGGCAACGGGAAGCGTGCTGCTGTTGTCGGTGACGAATCACATCACGCAGAACATCGCTGCCGTGCCGCTGTTGTGGATCGTGCCGCTGACGCTGTATCTCCTGACGTTCATCCTGAATTTCGACAGCACTCGCTGGTATCCGCGCGAGCTCCTGCTGCCGGTGGTGGCCGCTTCGCTTGCCGTCATGGCGTGGTGCGTTGCCGACACGCGTCTCATCCACGAGCTCGAGTTGCAGCTCGGCGTTTTCTGCATCGGCCTTTTCATCGCTTGCATGTTCTGCCACGGGGAGCTCGCGCGGCAGAAGCCGCCCGTCGCGTACCTGACACGCTTCTACCTGATGGTGTCGCTCGGCGGTGCATTCGGGGCAGCGCTCGTCGGCATTCTCGCGCCGCTTGCGCTGCGTGCGCATTTCGAACTCGGCCTCGGACTCATTGCTGCCGCCTGCCTGCTCGCGTGGCAGGTGCGCCGCAACGCGCTGGTGTTCGGTCTTCTCGCGCTCGTAGCGATCGTCGTCACGATCGGCTGCGCCATCTGGAGCGTAGTGAACTTCTACGAATCGACGATCGTCACCGCGCGCAACTTCTACGGCGTGCTGCGCGTGCAGGAAACCGGCGCCAACGAGATCAGCCGGCATCGCACGCTCGTGCACGGCACGATCATGCACGGGCTGCAATATCTCGCGCCCCAGTTCAATCGGCAACCGACGAGCTATTACACGAAGACGTCGGGCATCGGCAGGCTGCTGGAAACGCTGCACCCGCGCAGGGATCCGTTGCGCGTCGGCGTGATTGGTTTGGGTACCGGCACGCTCGCCTCCTACGGAACGCCGGGCGACCTGTATCGCTTCTACGACATCAATCCGGCGGTGATCCGCATCGCTCGCGAGGACTTCACGTATCTCGCGCAAAGCGAGGCGACGATCGAGACTCTGCTTGGCGATGCGCGGCTGACGCTCGAGCGCGAGCCGGCGGCGAATCTCGACATCCTTGCCATCGACGCCTTCTCGAGCGATGCAATCCCGGTGCATCTCATCACCTCCGAGGCGCTCGCGCTCTATGCGCGCAACATCAAGCCGAACGGTGTCGTCGCGTTCCACGTGACGAATCGGTTTCTCGACCTCATTCCGGTCGTGGCGGCGCTCGCCGACGCGCATGGTATGCAGGCGGTGTGGATTCACGATGACGGCGTCGACGTGTTGGCAAGCCGCAGCGACTGGGTGCTCGTATCGACGAACAAGGCATTGCTCGACAATCCGCAGATCGCCGGCGCGGCGACACCGATCATTCGCGAGCCGGAGTGGCGGCTATGGACGGACGATTTCAACAACCTATTCCAGGTGCTGCGTGACTGATGATGGCGCGGGCTCGCGTGAAACGGGGACTAGAATCGTGTACTTCATGTGCAACGCTGACACCGGACAATCCGTTGCGACGCGAGCGGGGACCAGGCGATGACGACCACGTCGACCGCTGCGATCGCCGAGCGCGCGCCCTATCACGCACTGGTGAGGCCGCGACGCGGTCGTTTCATCGACGTGCTCGACCAGCGCGCACTGCCGCATGCCGTCGTCAACGTCAAGATTGCCGACGCCGACGCCGCCGCAATCGCGATTCGCAAGATGATGGTTCGCGGCGCGCCGCTGATCGGCGCCGTCGGTGCGTATGGCCTGGCGCTCGCGCTCGATCGCGACGCCAGTGACGCGGCGCTTGCGAAGGCGCATGCGGCGCTCGACGCGACGAGACCGACGGCCGTCAACCTGCGCTGGGCGCTCGATCGGATTCGCAAGCACGTCACACCCCTCGCCGTCAGTGCCCGCGCCGATGCGGCGTGGGTCGAAGCGGATGCCATCGTCGACGAGGACATCGCCAACAATCACGCGATCGGCACGCATGGCCTGGCGCTCTTGCGCGCGCTCGCGCGAGGACGCTCGGGACCCGTCAACGTGATGACGCATTGCAACGCCGGCGCGCTTGCGACGTGCGGCTTCGGCACGGCGACATCCCCGCTGTTCCTCGCGCAAGCCGAAGGCATTCCGTTGCATGTATTCGTCAGCGAGACGCGACCCCGGCTGCAGGGCGCGAATCTGACCGCATGGGAAATGAGCCGGCGCGGCATTCCGCACACGCTCTTCGTCGACGGCGCCAGCGGGCTTTTGATGCGACGGGGCGACGTCGACGTCGTCATCGTCGGTGCCGATCGCGTCGCCCGCAATGGCGACGTCTGCAACAAGATTGGCACGTACACGAAAGCGCTCGCTGCCCGCGAAAGCCGGGTTCCCTTTTACGTCGCGGTGCCATCACCGACGATCGACTGGGCGCTGCCAACCGGCGATGCGATCCCGATCGAATCGCGCTCGTCCGACGAAGTGCTGATGGTGCTCGGTCGCGACGAGTATGGTCATACGACGCGCGTCGCGCTCGCGCCGGCGGGAACGCGCGCCGTCAACTTCGCGTTCGACGTGACGCCGGCTGAACTCGTCACCGGCCTTTTGACCGAGCGCGGTCTCGTGCACGACGCGCCGATGCTTTCTGCGATGTACTCGGAACATGCAAGCGCTCATGCGTGACTCGCGCGAGTTGCGCGAGGCCGTGATCGCGACGGCGCTCGAGATGAACGCGCTCGGCATCAATCGTGGAAAGTCGGGGAACGTCAGCGTGAGGGTCGAAAACGGTTTCCTCGTGACCCCGAGCGGGATGCCGTATGCGGAGATCGCCGCCGACGATATCGTTGCGATGCGCGCCGACGGATCTCACCCAGCGACGCAAAGACCATCGAGCGAATGGCGATTTCACCGCGATATCTACGCGGCACGAAGCGACGCGCATGCGATCGTGCACACGCACTCACCGTTCGCGACAACACTCGCATGTCTGGATTTCGGCATCCCTGCGTTTCACTACATGATCGCCGTCGCAGGCGGTCACGATATTCGCTGTGCACCCTACGCGACGTTCGGCACGCAGCAGTTGTCCGATCACGCGGTGCGTGCGCTCGACGGCCGGCGTGCGTGCCTGTTGTCCCACCACGGGATGATTGCGATCGGCGCGTCACTCAAGGAGGCGCTTGCGCTCGCAGTCGAAGTCGAAACGCTCGCCGAGATGTATTGGCGCGCATTGCAGGTCGGCAAGCCGTCGCTGCTGCCCGCGGATGAATTGGACATCGTGCTAACGAAGTTCGCCGACTACCGTCGGACATAACCGTTCGTTCGCCGCCCTGGAACTTCCCGTTCCGCGCGGCCTCTACCGATCGCCTCAACGCGCATGCCTATGCGTGGTACGTTCCTTGCAGCTTTCATTGACTGTTTGTTCGATTCGGAGCCTTAGATGCGCATCGCCCGTCTTCTTGTCTTGACCACTTTCGCTGCAACAACCGGCGTTGCCCACGCGCAATCGACGGCAGCATCGGGCTCGACGATCGTGTTACCCGACGTTGCGGAAACCGTGTCGTATACAAGCGAAATCATCGTCCGCAATCCCAATGCGACACCGTTGACGCTGAACGTCAAGTTCTACGAGGCCACAACGTCAGCCAACCCGGGTCTGCGCACATGCGCCCAGTTGCCGATCCCGGCGCTGCAATCGAAGCCATTCTCCGTCGGCGCGCAGTGCAGTCCACTCGGCGCGGGCAGCCATTTTGGAATGCTCGTGCTCGAGGACGCATCTTCCGAGCAGACCAACGTGTTTTTCGCGTACTCGCGCGTGCAGACGCCAGGAGGCAACGGTTTCAGCATCGAAGGCTTTCCGATTGGCGCATTCTCCGCGGCCCCGGCCGATGTGATCGGCCTCAAGCGGCAGAACGCGGCACCGACGTATCAATCGAACTGCTTCGTCGGGGCCCTGGGCGAGGCCGTCAACTACCAGATGGTGCTGCGCGACGGCACGACCAACGCGATCATCGGCAGCCCGGTCACGGGCTCACTGACGCCGTACCAGATACGCCGCTTCCTCGATGTATTCAGCGCGGCGCCGAATGGCGTCGGGGCACCGGCCGGCGACTATTCGAACGTGCGCGCCAATTTCACGGTGACAAGTGGCGGACCCGCGCTGGTATCGTTTTGCACGGTGCAGGAAAGCACATTTTTCGGCGCTGATTTCCGCATCGGCAAGTCGATCGACGGGCGCAACGATGCCCAACGCCGTGTGGCTTGCATCGGTCTCGACAATTGCTCGGACACGACACCGAGCGTCGTGGACCCCGAGCAACTGGTGAATGTAGGAGATACGAACGTCTATTCGACAATCCTCAATCCGCCGGACGTCGTCCGCTGCGATCTCGTAGGGCCGAATAAGGACGATCTGAACATCATCCTGCGCCAATGGGGCGATCCACTGACGTCGTCTATGTTCCCGGCGTCGCCACCCTATTCGAACGGTTCAGGCCAGTCGTTTTTCTTCGTGAGCACCGGTGGGCGCGGAGCTGTCAACAGCGGTACGGCGTCACGCTGGTTCATCGACGTCTCGGTTCGCGCCGGACACAGCCCCGCCACGCCCGTCGACTACGGGATCACTTGCCGTTCGGGCAATGGAATGGAAATTCCGTGGATTCGCGCGACGGTAACCCCGTAGCGATTTTCCCGTAACATGATCGCCGTGAAGCAAACTGCGATCGAGGACCTCCGATCGGCCTCGTCATGATTTGATGCGCGGGCGGATTGTCCCGGCCACGTCCTCGGCCGGGACCGATGCGACCTCCCGCAAGCGCTCGGCTCGCAACTGGCGATTCGTCGTCGCGGCCATCATTCTTGCGGGACTTGCGTTCCAGTTCTGGCGCAGCGACCCACTCGCGCTTGCGGCGCTACGCAGGCCAACGCCTGGACTGCTGGTGATCGCTGTCATGACCGGGACCGCGAGCTATTTTCTGCTGCTCGAGGCGTGGCGCCGACTCCGCGGCCTGCGCGAGCCATGGCGCGACGTGGGTGGCGTGTGGTTCGCTTCACTCTTCGCCCGTTATGCGCCGGGTGCGATATGGCAAGGCGCGGTCCGCGTCGGCAGCGCACATATCGCACGCGAGTCGAAGCGTCTCGTGTGGGAACGTTATCTCGCCGAGCAGGCACTGGTGTGCTTTAGTGCAACGACGCTTGCGCTCGCACTTGTCTTCTCGATGGCATTGCCGGTACCTCCTGCACTGCCCGGCGCACTGTCGATCGTCGCCGCGGGAGCGCTTGCGTCAGCTATTGTCGCGCCGCGATTAGGTATCTCGCTCCAATGGCCCCTGTCAGCAGTACTGTCAATGCTCGGGGGTCACGTCTTAGTGGCGCTGGGATTCGCCGCCCTCGTTGCATCGGTTTCGGACACAATCAATGTGGTCGAAGTAGCGTCGTATATGGTCATGTTTCTCACCGCTGCCGTGGCTGGTTTGATTGCCATATTCGCCCCTGCGGGAATCGGTGTTCGAGAAGCCGTGCTCGCGGGCCTGCTGACGCCGAAATTCGGCGTTGCGCTCGCAATCGCTATCGCGGTCGCCGCACGCGTATGGCTTTTGGGGTGTGAGGCCATCGCCATTGCGGTGTGGCGCCTTGTATCACGAATGCACAACGCCAGCGCTGGCACGACTGGACATCGGTGATGACCGCTGGTGAAACTGCACGGGCGATGCAAGCCGACCAGGCATCTGTGGCGCCGCAATTTACTGCTTCGGTGATCATTCCCTGTCGCAACGCGGCGGGAACGGTCGCATCGGCCGTACGCACGGCGCTCGCGCAATCGCTTCGACCGCTCGAAGTGCTGGTGGTTGACGATGAATCAACCGATGACTCGCGTGCAATCGCGACAGCTGCAGGCGCGCGCGTGGTCCGCTGCGCTCGCCGCCGCAACGCTGGCGGCGCACGCAACCTTGGCATCGAGGAAACGCACGGCGATCTGATCGCCTTCCTCGATGCGGACGTTGAAGTCGGCACCGACTGGCTTGCCCGGTCCGCCGAAGTTTTCCGCCGCGACGGCGCGATCGCAGGCGTCGGTGGCCGGATCGTCAACGGTCGGCCTGGTCGTTTCGGTGATCTTGACCTGTACCTCAATCACTCCGAATGGATCGCAGACCATGGACGCGCGTGCACGACGTTCCCGACAATGGCCGTCGTCTATCGTCGCGATGCCGTTGGTCGCACGCGCTTCCCGGAAACCAATTATGGCGAAGACACGTTCTTCGCCCACGCCGTCAGGGCTCGCGGCGGCAAAATCTGGTTTGATCCTGGGATTACAATCATCCACATGCACGAACGGCTCGACGCCGGCACCTTCTGGACTCGCCAGATCGAAGCAGGAAAGCAACTCTATCTGACGCGCCGGGCACTTGCTCTACCAGGCAGGATTCTCTATCGGGTTCCGATTCTCCTGGCGCTGTATCCTCACCTGTGGATCGTGCTCCATCGGATGTTCAAACACGGGATGATAGTCAAGGCGATAACGCTGCTTCCCTGGCTTGCCGCTGGCGAAACAGCGCGGATCCGGGGCTTCCTGAGCGCTAGAAGGGAAGCACTGCGCGAGATCGGCATGCGCCCCGAGCACACATGAGCGCACCACTGCTTAGGTTCCGGCAAGGGACTGCGCTCGTTCGTGACTGGGTGGCGCCTGGCGAGGCGATTGCGCAATGGACACACTTCGTGACGTCCAAATGCAATGCGAAATGCAGGCATTGCTTTTATCCGATCAATCAACGCAACGACGAACTCACGCTCGACGAGATCGACCGATTTCTACAGACAGTGCCGCCGATCCGTTTGCTGCTGTTCTCAGGCGGCGAGCCGTTTCTGCGCTCGGACCTGCCACAGATCATTCGGTCTTACCACGAGCGCTGCGGTTTCTTTACGGCGTCAGTCCCAACCAATGGGTACTCGGCAGACCGCATTTGTGCCGCGATCGAACGCATCTGCGCGATTTCACCGGACTTACATCTCGGAATCGCGGTGTCCCTCGATGGGATGAAGGAGTTTCACGATCACGTTCGGCAGGTGCCGGGGCTGTGGGACAACGCCATCCGCACGCTGCGCGCGATCGTTGATCTCACGCGGCGCTACTCGCATCTGACAATCGGCGTCAACACCGTGTTCATGCGCGAGAACCAGAGCGACATCGAGCCGTTGCTGCACTATATTCGCGACGAAGTGCGGCCGACGTTCCACGCGCTGTCGTTCATTCGCGGCAAGCCCGTCGACGGGACCCTGATGCACGACCTGGACGTCGAACGCTACATCGAACTGTCGCGTTGGATCGACGATCATTACGGATCCGATGTGAACTGGAATTCGGGCTGGCGCGGGGTTCGCGCGCGCGCGCGCAGGATGATCAATCGCCAACGGTACGAATACATCGCGCGGCAGGCTCGAGGCGGCGCCTTCGAGTCGGACTGCTTGGCTGGTGAGCGCGAATATGTGATGACCGAGACAGGAAACATTCATGGATGCGAGTTGATCAACGATCGGCTCGGCAATGTTCGGGACGCCCACTACGATTTCGCGACCATCCGTGACAGCGTTGCCGCCGACGCGTTCGTCGCGTCGAGACGGGCGCGGCAATGCCGCTGCACGCACGAGTGCAACACGAGAACCATGCTCCTCTTTCGTCGACGTAATGCCATTCCGCTCGTCTCGGCCGCCTTGGGCATCACCAAGGTGTAGCGGACCAAATGGGTTGCCCGCGTTGGCAGCCGATAGATCAAGATCGGCCATTGATCGGCCGGTAACTGGATCCAATCAAGCAGAAAACCGCTTACCGCCGCCGTGCTTGGCCGTTCGGCTTAGCACTTCGTAGTACGCGTCGACAATGGGTGCCCATCGACGGGTAAGTCGTACGTGATCGCGTGCACGACGTCCAAACGCAGCATTCAGACGCGCGTCCGACAGCAGCGCGTGGACAGCGGAGATCCAGGCGGGCCCGTCGCCTGACGGCGCCAATACGCCCGATTCGCCGTCGGTAACGGCATCGCGCAATCCTTCGAGATTGGCGGCAACGACCGGGCACCCGGCGGCTGCCGCTTCGAGCGCGACGATGCCGAAACCTTCCATATCTCCGTTGACGACGATGTTCGGCATCACACAAACGCCTGCCTTTGCGAACCAGATCGCCTTCTCCGCGTCGCTGCGCTTGCCAAGCCAGATGATCCGGTCGCCCACGTTGCGTGAGATTGCCATTCCAGCGATTGCCGCGCGTTCCGGCCCGTCGCCAAGCACGACGAGCTTCAGATCGGTATAACGCGCCGCAAGCACAGGCAGCACTTCAGCGACGAACCACCCGAGTCCCTTGCGTCGAACGAGACGGCCGACGAACAGGATGATCGACGTGTCACGCGTCGTCGAGTGCGCGACCTCCGGCGGCACATCGATACCGATACCGATGACATGAATACGGTCCGCTGGAATGTGGATGCGCAGTGCGGCATCGCGCGTCGCTTCGCTGATCGCGATATAAGCGTCGAAGCCGCGCAGGAACACGCGGCGCCACAGCGGATAGACGCCGCGCTCGTAGACGACGTCGAGTCCATGGAGCGTGACCGAGCAGGGAATTCCGAACAGACGCGCGATGAGTGCGAGCGGAGCCAGCACGGGATCGCCGACGTGCAAGAGCCCGATGTCGCCACGCAGGCATGCGATGGTTACGCGCGCTGCCGACGACACGAGGAACCACGGCAGCATCCACGCACGCGCGCGCATGGGGACGACGGTGACCGGATGCCGCGCAGAAAGGCGCGACACCACGTTGTAAGACAAGAGCTCCATGCCACCCACGGCAGGCGGGTATTTGCGAACGACGAACCACCATCGTCGGGGCCGACGCGCGCCGTCCGCCGCGCCGCTCATTCGCTGCGGGATGACGCCGGCGACGCCGCCATATGCTCGAAACGTCGCCGCCGCGCATCGAGCCGGATCTCCTCGAGCATCCTGCGATTGATTGCGAGCAAGTCGCCGATCAATGCAACGACGACGAGCGCGCCACCGATCCCGAGCAATATCGCGGCAACGATGAGGCTCTGGACGTGACCGCCAACGCCGCCTGACTCGATGAAGTACCACGCAAACCGGGCGACGAGGGCTGTACCCGCGATGGTCGACACGATCGCAGGCAGGATGAAAAAGCGAAACGGCCGGTAAACGACGAACATCCGTGCGAGCTCGGTTCCGGCGCGCCAGACGTAGTGCGCGCTTCCCTTCGCGAGCCTCGAGGGTCGATCGACGGGATTGACGCGGACCGGAATCGACGCGATGCGCAAGCCGCGTTGCGCACATTGCACGATCGTTTCGAGCGTGTACGTGTAACCGGAGAAGACGCTGAGCTGCAGCGCCGATTCGCGCGAATAGGCGCGAAAGCCGCTCGTCGCATCGACGACATCGATGCCGGACAAGCGGCGGACGACCCACGAGCCGACGCGCTGCAGCAGTTTTTTCGCCGGCGAAAACCCTGGCATCGCGGCGATCGGCCGCGCACCGATCGCCACGTCGCCATCACCGCGCATTACCGCGACGACAAGTTTCGTCACGTCCTCGCCGACATACTGATTGTCGCCGTCGGTGTTGACGATGACGTCCGCATCGCGCGAGAGCGCTGCCTCGATCCCCGTCATGAACGCCACGGCGAGGCCGCGCGGCGCGTGCAGTGTCGCGACATGCGCACCGAGCGACGTTGCAATCGCCGCAGTGTCGTCGGTGCTGCCGTCGTCCACGACAACGATATCGATTGCGTCGACTCCAGGAATGGCGCGCGGCAGTGCAGCAATCGTTGCCGGCAGCGTGGCGGCTTCGTCGCGACAGGGTATCTGGATGACGACTTTCATCGAGATGTCCAGATTACCGTGATCGAGACGCCTTGATCTGTACGACGCCAATGCCGACGCGTTCGCGGTAATCCGCCGGATCGAATACACGGGGATCGAACGCATCGCTGTCAATATCGATGTGCAATGCTGTTGAAGTTCCTCGTGGTGGAAGCGATACGGTCACACTGGATACTCCGGGCGCAACGTTGGCGCGCCATACCAACTGGTCGTCGAGGCGCACCGCCACCGCTCGCGACTCACCACGCGGCGCCCAGGAGAACCAGACAAATTCCAGCGCATCGGCGCCATCGAGCATCGTCGACGGTACGTCGAGCGACGCCGATCCGTCGGTCATCCGCAGCGTTCCGAATGGCGTGGACGCGGATCGCTGAAATCCCGCGTCGGCAATGTTCCACGACGGCGTTCCGCCGAACCCACTGAACGCCAAATTGGCTTCGAGCCCATCGATGCGCACCAGCGACAATGCAACATTTTCAATCTGTACGCTGCGGACCGGCGGACGCTCCGCTCGAGCGATGAAATGCCGCTCATAATGTGCACGCGCGACGACGTTCATTCGGGCACCCTCCGGAAGGATCTCGTCTCCTGCAAGAAGCCACGCTGGCTTGCCGAGCGCAGACTTGGTCGCGAGCCATCGGCCAACGGCCGCCCGGTTTGCCGGTTGATCCAAATCGGTGACGACAATCTGTCGGTGATGTATCGCCGCGAGCGCGGCCGCTGCATTCGCCGCCGGCAGCGTGGCGACGACGAGATCGTCCGGCATCTTGCTGTCGACTGCGCCAATCAGCGCAGCGGCGCCGCGATTCTCGTTGAGAGCGAGCATCGGCGCACCCATCACTGCGCTCGCCGACGACGCTGCACCGATGATCGCGATCGAGGCGACCACGGGACCGTGCGAGCGCCTCTTTGCGAGCGCACGCAGTGCGAGCACGGCAAACGCGACCACCATCGGAATGACGACTGGTACGAAACGTCGAATGGCCCATGGGTGGTCGGGGCTCACCAGCGGCGCGTACACATACACGATGCCGTACACGAGACCGCAAAGTACGAAAGCGCGCTCGCCCGGCGATACGGTGGGCTTGACGAAGCGAACGATGGCGACCGCAACTCCCGCGATTGCCAGCAACAGCAACGGCCAGCCGACGTAGACCGCGAGATTGCGCAATGAATCCTCACGGAAATCGCGCGTACCGTCGAGCGGTGTCCCTCGGTTGATGATGGCGAACGGCGGCAGGTTCGGCCGGACCCACAGACAATAGATGCAGAACGCGATAGTGGCGATCGCTGCAAACGCGGCGACCTGTCGCACACGCCTGCTGCGCCACAGCTGATGCAACGGCTCATTTCCAAACGTCGCTGCGACCGCGATGATCGTCAGGATGACGACAGGGACGACGTAGTCGAGGCCGTCTTTCAGATAGCGAAGGCCGAGCAGCGCGTACCACCCGATGACACCGGCGACGGCGGCGAGGATGGACAACGCGAACATGCGCTGCGCGTTGACGCTCGTCGATCGATCGCAACGCGCCGCGTCGGCAGTGCGCGCGATGATGAGAGCTGGGGCGAGCAGCAACGCGTCGAGGCGGATGATCGACGCGGCAAATATTGCGAACGCCACGAAACGTTGCCCCTGACGGCCGAATGCGAATAGCGCCATCGTCGTCAACGATGCGAGCATCGCGACGGGCTCACTCAACGCGATCCCGGCGACCCACAACGATGACGGTAACGCGAGCAGTGCAATAACGGCGGCACTCGCAAGCGTTCGCCCCACGGTGGGCGCCAGGATCGGGTAGAGCAAGAGCGCACCAAGGAGGAACACCGGAGCATTCGCTGCGTGCAGTGCGCCAAGGCCGCCGATGGCATAGGCAAATGCAAGCCACACGGGCCACCCGAGCGGCAGGTAACTCCCCGCAGCGATCGCTACGCCGGTTGTCCGATGTGCCGCGCTGCGAGTGACTCCCAAATAGCGGTCGATGCTTCGATCGGTTCCAATTGCACGCAGCAACTCGGCATCAGCCTCGTCCGCGGCACGCGTGATGAGGGTCGCACTGCCGGTATCGGCAAGCAGCACCGCATCGTTAGCATAGACCTGTTGATCGCGTCCGTGACCCCACGGTTCGTCACGGCCCCCGATCGCGATCACGAGGAATACGAGTGAGGCGAGCAGCAGTGCCACGTCTGTTGCGCGCATTCTCATGCGCAGCTTCGTACGCGCGCGCGTGACGATGAAGTAACCGAGCGTCAACCACCCGACAGCACCGATGACGACCGGCGAGAAACAGCGAGCCTCGCCGAGCAGCACGAACAACGGCGTCAGCAGCATCACGCCAAGCGCGAGCGAAACAGAGAGACGTTCCGTCGATACGACGAGCACTGTACGCAACCGTGCGCCGTACAGTGCATGATGGCCGGCGACCAGCGCCAGGCCGATGACTCCAAAGGCGAGCAGCGATTGCAACGCGTCCCGGGGATTAACCGCGCCAGCGCTTGTAGCGCCTGTACACGAAGCGTGCAGGTCGCAGCGCGCGCCAGTGCTTCCAGGCATTCGATCGGTCGTAGAGCGCGCGCAGCGCATCGTTCTCGGTTCTCAATCGTTCGACCTCACCGAACAGCATGTGGTGCTGAGCGGGTGCCGCATCCGCATGATCGGATGTACGCTGAAACCGCTCGAGCGAAGCCGCGAGCGCAGCGTTTTCACGCTGCACCTGCGCGCGGGCGTCGTCATCGGAGGCAGCGTCCTCGGATGAGCCTTTCTTGAACAACGTCAACACGATCGAGCAGAACAGGAATCCATCGTGATAGACGACAAGGCTTGGCGACGTCATTCGCTTTTCGTCCAGTGCCGGCAATGAGCCAGCCGCATCGGGAAAGTCCATGAGATCTCGACGCGATTCGAAGGTCCGATCAGACTGCGTCGTAACGAGTGGATCGCGCTGGACGAGCCCGGATGCGTCGACGACGTGACGTTGCAACAACTCCGGCGTAAACAGCATCATGTCGTCATCGAACCAGCCCCTGTCGTCCGGACCATCGATGCGAAACTCCGTTGCGATCGTCGCGACGCCGCCCGGCTTCAGGACGCGGCCAATCTCTTTTGCTGCCGTACCCACGTTGGCAAGCGAGCCGAGGTGCTCGATCAACCCATTGCAGAACACGCCGTCGAACGTGTTCGATGGCACGTTCAGTGCGAGCGCGCTCGAGTGCAGCGCAATCACATGGCCGTGCGGATAGTCTATGGGCGAATACTGGTGCGGATCGATCAACATCCCTGCCGGGGCCACGTCTGACCACGCCGTCCGCTCGAGGTAGCGATCCATCGCAAACACAACTGCACCTCGCTGCGCCAGCGCGAACAGCGTCGCCTCCGTACCGGCGCCGACGCCTCCAATGAGGTGGCCCGCGGAGGCGACACCTTCGGCATCGAACGCTCGCAGCGTCATCGCAGCCTGCCATTGCTTCGGGTCTGCTAACCGATCTGCAGTGCTCGACCCGCTCCGCAACGATTCCAGCGCGTCGATCTCACGCAGATAGCTTGCGAGATCGGGTGCGTCGAAATCATCGGCATCGATGAGCTTGGACAACGGCAGTGTCATGGCCGGTGTCGCTCACCTTCACGGAAAAAGTCTCTCACCGTGTGCCGCGTCTCGTAGGCCGATCGCGCGTCACGCGACAGCGCGCGCCGCAGTGTGCGTGAATCGCGTACTTGAATCAGGTGATCGTGCAGACTGCGCTCCAGGTCGTCGTCGTCGCAAACCAGCGAGACTCCAGCATCATCGAATCCGGCACCCGAGTTGGTAATGATCGGCCGCCCAAGCGCCAACGCGCGAACATAAGAGTGGCTCATCTGGATTCTGCGCTGCTCGCGAAAGGCGACCACAACGTCGCTCGCCATCAGCAGGGCGTCGTAGCGCTGCTCGTTGGTCTCCACAACCGTCAGAAGCCGATCCGCTATGTCGCGCGAAGCGAACTCGGCCCGGAGCGACGCGAATAACGCCTCGTCGAGCACACGACCGGCAAGGAGGAGCGTAATCGCGCAGCCGCCGGTGTCCGCGAATTGCGTGGCGCCAATCCGCGCGACGACACGAGCGACAACGTCGAGATATTTGCCACGAACGACCGACCCCGCGCAACACACGAGCAGGTCGTGGCGAGGGACGCCAAGGGCCCAGCGCATGCGCCAGGCGAGTCGCGCGATTCCGGGCTTCGCGCGAGCGTCGATGGGCATCGGCGCGTAGCGCGCCCTTAGCCGAATCTCCGAATCCGGTGCCAGCAATGCCAGCACGTCGGCCCCGTTATCAGCACCTGCGAATGCCCCGTGATGACTGACGATCTTGCCGCGGAATCGACGGAGCCACGCCGAGCGAGTCTGACGATCGATGTCGAGAAACAGCGACCCGGAATGTGTGGGATCAGCGCTCGGTTCCGCCAGCCAGCGTTTTGCAAGCGCCCGTACCTCGTCCGGCTCATCGGCGAGATAGCGGCCGAACAAAGTACGCTCGTCGCCCGTTGCAGCGGCCTGCATCATGAGACCCGGCACATAGGATCCGGCATCGTGAATCACCAGCACGTCCTCCGCGACAGAGCGTTCGGCGATCGCGTCGAACGCTCGCGTCAGGCTGTCCGAGACGGCGAGATTGAACAGCGCGCCGGGCGTATATCCACGGATGTCATCGAGCAGCGCGAGCGGGAGCAGCCGCAGATGCGGCGTCAGCTGCAGCGCTCGAGATGCGGGCCCGAGCAGCAGCGCGTAGCGCCGCGCGCCGCCCCGCATCAGCGCATAGCTGTAATCGGAAACACCACAGCTGCCGAACTCCGTCGCGGTGACCACGCTCATGCCAACGTCCGATCGCCACTCGTCGAAGTGCGCGCGCGCGTCGTCGATGGCGCGTTGCAGAGACGATCCGGTGAATGCCTGCCGCGACTCCAGAGAATCGATGACGTCTCGACGGGCCGTGCCGAACTCGAGACTCGGAGCGGCGCGTACAAATGCGGCAGCGGCATCCAATGCGGCGTCCGACGCGAGCGTCGGGTCCGTGAGCATCAGCACGCCCGCAGCACGCGGGTCCTTGCAGTTGCCGAGAACCTCGCGATTGATTGCGTTGTCGATGCACATGACCGGTCGCTCCGCGTACAGCGCCTCGGCGAGCGGAATGCCATATCCCTCATCGAGCGACAGATGAGCGATGACCCGCGCCTGGCGCTGCATTTGGAGTTTCCTGGCCTCGGACAGCGAAGCCCATAGCCGGACGCGCGACACGCTGGTGTCGCGCACCTGCTCGATCAGCGTGCGTTGCGTCTGCGTCGGGACAAGGATATCGACATCGCACGCGGCGGCGGTCGACAATCGCTCCAGAAAAGGAATCGCGGCCGGGAAGTTCTTCGATCGATGCGCGCCCTGAATGGTCATCACACCACCTGAGGCCGCGCCCGAATCGCGTTGTGAGCCCTCGCCGGCTGTAAGCGCCGCGTATTCGCGACTGACAGCGGGCTCTATCACGGTGACGTTGCGGCGCGGGATGCCGAGATAGCGCAGCGCATGGCCCGCCACATAATGCGAAATCGCGATGACGTGGTCCGCCTTGCGCACCTTGGCGAGCCCGTTGACATACACATCGAGGGGAAAATCGTCACCGGGTCCGAAGTAGG
>Ga0070664_100001226_pt1 | contig 20495 bp, 18 predicted proteins | sample KBSC73metaG_FD_65863 | JGI IMG/M metagenome (GOLD analysis project Ga0070664, IMG submission 65863) | Corn rhizosphere microbial communities from Kellogg Biological Station, Michigan, USA - KBS C7-3 metaG | ecosystem: Host-associated > Plants > Roots > Rhizosphere > Soil ... | reverse complement strand
CGGCTGACCGATCAGAGCAGTCGAAACACTCAGCCCGACTCCCAGAAGCACTGCGCGACTCGCGGATTTTTCCATCTCGTCTCCCTTTCCTCTCGGCATCGCACGCGTTCCCGACGACGTCCGTCCCCATCCTTCGAAAGCGCCGTTTCACCCAGCAAGGCGACAGCGGGCGCCCGCTCTCTTCGAATCAGTTCGGCCAGTGCAGGCCGAGCGCCTTCGACAGGAAGACCGCCATCTGCCCGCGCGTGATCGGGTCGCTCGGTCCGAAGTTGCCGTTGCCGTAGCCGGCCGCGATTCCCGCGGCCGCCAGCGCCTCGACGAACTGATAGAACGGATGGGACGTGGGCACATCGCCGAAGGTCGGCGTCGCCGGCGGGTCGGACACGGTCCGACGCCACCAGACCTCGAAGTAGCCGAAGAACTGCTGGTTCGAGTCGAACGGCATGGGCGCCTGCTCGAGATCCAGGATGAAAACGCGGTCGAGGTTGCTGGGAACCAGAACGCCCAGAGGACCGACGAAGTCGGTGCTGAAGCTCGCGTGCCCGGGAATCGACGTGCTGATCAGTTGAGCGGTTCCCCCCAGGTGATCTCGAAAATGCAGCGTGAAACCCATGACGGCATCCCCGGTCGTGGCTGTGTTCACGCCGATGTAATCGATCACCGCGCCGGCGGGAACCTCCACCTGCGCATACTTGTGAAAGCCGGCGGAGCAGCCGGACCGGCAGTATCCGGACAGCGTCGGAAAGTCGAAGTCGTCGTACGAATAGAAATCCGCGGCGGAAAGAGTCGTGACCACGTAGTCCTGCGTCCCATACTGCTGGGGCCTGGCAGAGGTCGTGAGAAGTGGGGCGGGTGCGAAATTCGCCGAGGCGTGGCCAGCCGGTTTGACGTTCGACATCGTTCGATCCCGCTGCTGCTGCCCGACGGCCGCTCCGCAGATCCAGAGGCTGACGCCCACGATCACCGGCACTTTGAACGTCCTCGTCATGGTGCTTTGCCTTTCTTTCGGTTGCGACACGGTCCCGGCTCTCACAGCGGCCAGTGCAGGCCCAGCGCCTTGGCGAGGAAGGCCGCCATCTGGCCGCGCGTCAGTGGAGTCTCGGGACAGTAATTCCCGCCGCCGCAGCCTCCCGTGATGCCCGACCGCGCGAGCGCTTCGATGTACTGGCGAAACGGATGTGTGACCGGCACGTCGCCGAAGATCGGGGTCTCCGACGGTTCGGAGACGGTCAGGCGCCACGCCACCTCGGCGTACCCGAAGAACTGCGTGTAGAAGTTGCTGACGGTCCGCGGACTGCGGACGACGACGATGAGGAGACGCTCCGAGTTGGTCGGAACCAAGACGTCGGTGATGTCGAAATAGTCGGTGGCGAGACCCGGATGAGTCGGAATCGAGAAGCTCCCGAGATCCGCCGTGTGGCCGAGATGGTCTCGAGAATAGAGCGAGAAACTCATGGGGACGCCGGTCGTCGTTGCCGTGTTGAGGCCGATCGACGTGATCAGCGCTCCGGCCGGAACGTTCAACGTCGCCAGAACGCCATCCGTGCCGGGCGGGCAGTTGTCCGGAGAGCAGGTGTAAAAAACGATGGAGAACGTGAGCGGGTCGAATTCGGCATAACCGTGGAACTTCGAGGCCCCGAGCACCGTGGTCGTCGGGCTCTGCGTCCCGAACTTCGGCCTGGCGCCGCTGGCCGCCGCCGACGGCTCCTGCGAGTGCGCTACGGCGCCCGATCCGATCCACAGCCCCGCGCACAACGAGGCGCTCAGTCTTCGCATGGTCGACATGGCTGCTCCCTTTTCGCTTCTTTTCTCGCGGCTCACTGCGGCCAGTGGAGGCCGAGGGCCTTGGACAGGAATGCGGCCATCTGGCCACGCGTCAGAGGAGCCTCCGGGCAGAAGTTCCCGTTTCCGCACCCGCCGGTGATTCCGGACGCCGCGAGCGCCTCGATGAACTGGTAGAACGGGTGCGACGACGGCACGTCGCCGAAGTGTGGCAGCTCAGGCGCGTCGGAAACGACGCGATGCCACCGCACCTCGACGTAGCCGAAGTACTGAAACACGTTTTCGAGGCCCGGCGCCGTTTCGACGTCGAGCACGAACTCTCGGTCGACGTTGTCGGGGATCGGTATGTCGAGGGGCCCGGCGTAATCCGTCGCGAAGCCGGCGTGGGCCGGAAAGGAGAAGCTGACGAGCTGCGCCGATCCGCCGAGATGGTCTCGAAAGTGGAGCGTGAAACCCATGGCGGCGTCGACCGTCGTCGCGGTGTTGACGCCGATGTAGTCGATCACCGATCCGGCCGGCAGGAACAGCGGGGCGTAGTAGTGATTGCCGCCGCAGAAGTCGTCCGTGCAACAGTAGTAGGAAAGAGTCGCGGCATCGGTCCCGGATCCGCAGTTGGCCACCTGGAATCGGAATGCCGAGATGATGGTGATCGTCTGGTCCTGCGTGCCGAACGCACGTGGATCGACGGAGCGCTCGAGGAGCTTTCCCCCGAGGAGCGCAGGTATCTCCTCCGCTGTTCCGACAGCCGAGAGGACCGCGCAGAGACCGAGCATCATCATCCCGCTCGCCCGCCCGTTCGACATGTGGCTCCTCCCTTCCACTCTTGAAAGCGCCGGTCTGCGGTGAAAGACGACAGCGCGGCTCAGTTCGGCCAGTGCAGCCCGAGCGCCTTGGCGAGGAAAGCCGCCATCTGGCCGCGCGTCAGCGGCGCCTCGGGGCAGTAGTTGCCGTTTCCGCACCCCCCCGTGACGCCGGACGCCGCGAGCGCCTCGACGAACTGGTAGAACGGGTGGGAGGTCGGGACGTCGCCGAAGGTCGGCGTCGCCGGCGGATCCGACACGACGAGCCGCCACCAGACCTCGACGTATCCGAGGTACTGAAAGACGCTGCTGGGCGCCTGCTCCACGTCCAGGATGAACGCTCGATCGTGGTTGCCCGGCACCAGGATGTTCAGCGGCCCGATCAGGTCCGTCTGAAACCCGTGCGCCGGGAAGGAGACGCTCGCGAGATTCGCGATGCCGCCGAGGTGGTCGCGAAAGAAGAAGGAGAAGCCCATGACCGCGTCCGTGGTCGTGGCGGTGTTGACGCCGATGTAGTCGATGACGGCGCCGGCGGGCAGGTCGAGCGTCGCGTAGTAGTGCATTCCGTAGTCGTAGCACCAACCCCAGCAGTATCGGGACAGCGTGGTCGCGTCCACGGACGTGTCGTTGTCCGAGTGGTCCGCGGAGAACTCCGTCGCGCCGACGGTCGTGATTCGATAGTCCTGGGTGCCGTAGAGCGGCGCGGCGGCGGGAACGAGGAGAGGCGCGGAAACCCGCCCCGGAGCTTTTGACCCCGCCGCGGGCGGAAGAGGCCGCTGCGCCGCGGCGACGCCGCCAGCCAGGAGCGCTGTGACGAGCGTCGAGCAACATTCGATCGTCCGCATGGAGGCACCTCCTCACCGGGAAGAGCGCCTTCGCCGCCCAAAAGCCGACAGCCCCGATCCCGGCGTCGCCGGTGCTAGGCTTCGGCCACTCAGGCCCGACAGCCCGTGCCACCCACCATTTCCGCCCTCGTCGCCTCCACCGAGTCCGGGGACCGGTCCGCGGCGGATGCCCTCTTCGGCGCGCTCTACGCCGAGCTTCACCAGCTCGCCGAGAGGCAGCTCGCGCGTCGCGGCTCGGACCTCACGCTGGGAGCGACGACGCTGCTCCACGAGGCGTACCTGGACATGGCGCAGCGGGAGGGAGCGGTCTTCCCGGATCGCGCGCGCTTCATGGGCTACGCGTCCCGCGTGATGCGCTCGCTGATCCTCGACTACGTCCGCAACCGCCGGGCGTTCAAGCGCGGCGGCGAGTTCCACATCACCACGCTCGACGACGACGCTGCGCCCGCCGCGGCCGTCGCCGGGCTCGAGGAGATCGGCGCCGCGCTCGAGCGGCTCACCGGCGTCGATCCCGAGCTCGCCGAGGTGGTCGACCTGAGATTCTTCTGCGGCTTCACGCTCGCCGAGATCGGCGCGATGCGGGGCCTGTCGGAGCGGACGCTGCAGCGGCGCTGGGAGAAGGCGCGGATCTACTTGAAAAGCGCGCTCCTCGACGAGACGCCGCCCCGGGCGAGCGCGTGAGAGACGAGCTCTGGCGGCAGCTCGAGCCTCATCTCGAACGCGCGCTCGACCTGCCGGAGGAGAAGCGCGCGGCGTGGCTCGAGGAGCTGCGGGGCCGGGATGCCGCGCTCGCCGCGGGCGTCGAGGGCCTGCTCGCGGTTCACGACGAGAACGCGCGGGGCGCATTCCTCGAGCAGCCGCTCGCGTCTCCGCCGCCGGCTGCTTCGCTCGCCGGCCAGACTGTGGGCGCCTACACGCTCGTCGAGCCGATCGGCCAGGGCGGCATGGGCAGCGTCTGGCGGGCGCGTCGAAGCGACGGCCGCTTCGAGGGGACCGCCGCCGTGAAGCTCCTGAACGCGAGTCTCGTGGGCCGCTCGGGGGAGGAGCGGTTTCGCCGGGAGGGATCGATCCTCGCGCGCCTCGTCGATCCGCACGTCGCGCGCCTGCTCGACGCCGGCGTCGCGCCCTGGGGCCAGCCCTACCTCGTGCTCGAGCACGTCGACGGTGATCGCATCGACGCGTACTGCGACGCCCGGCGCCTCGGCGTCGAGGCGCGGCTGCGCCTGCTGCTCGATGTCGCCGCGGCCGTCTCGCACGCGCACGCGAACCTCGTCGTGCATCGAGACATCAAGCCGTCCAACGTGCTCGTGGATCGCGACGGCAACGTCAAGCTCCTCGACTTCGGCATCGCCAAGCTCCTCGAGGAAGGAGACGGAGCCGACGGAGCGACGGCGCTCACGAGGGAGGGCGGCCGCGCGTTCACGCCCGAATTCGCCGCGCCCGAGCAGCTCGCGGGCGGACTCGTGACGACCGCAACGGACGTGCACGCGCTCGGCACGCTCGCGTATCTCCTGCTCTCGGGAGCACACCCCGCGGCGGCGCCCGGCGCGACGCCGTCCGACCTGCTGCGCGCGATCGTCGAGAGGGATCCGATCGCGCCATCCGAAGCCGCGACCGCCGACGCCGCCTCCGCCCGCGGCGCGAGCGTGGACGGGCTCCGCCGCGAGCTGCGCGGCGACCTGGACACGATCGTCGCGAAGGCATTGAAGAAAGACCCCGCCGAACGCTACCCGTCCGTGGACGCGCTGGCGGCGGACCTCCGGCACTACCTCGACCACGAGCCGATCGACGCGAGGCCCGACAGCGTCGGGTACCGCGCCGCGAAGTTCGCTCGGCGCCACAGGCTCGGAGTGGCCCTCGCGACCGCCGCCGTCATGGCGGCCGTCGCGGGGACCCTCCTGGTGCTCTGGCAGGCGCGCGAGGCGCAGAGGCAGCGGGACGCGGCGCGCGACCAGCTGGCCCGGGCTGCGGCGTCGAGCGAGTTCCAGACCTTCCTTTTGAGCGCGGGAGCGCCCGCCGGGAAGAAGTTCGTGCCCGCGGACCTGCTCGAGCAGGGCGAGGTGGTGGTGGAGCGGCAGTTCCGGGAGGGCGATCCTCTGCGCGCCGAGCTCCTGGCAGGGATCGGCATGCAGTACCTGACCGCCCAGCGCTGGGAGAAGGCGCGTCCGGTCCTCGAGAGGGCGGACGCGCTCGCGCAACGCTCGGGCGATCCGGCGCTGCGTGCGCGCGTTCGCTGCCCGCTCGCCCTGGCGTGGGTGTCCGACGGCCAGGCCGAACGAGGCGAGGCGATGATCGCGCGCGCGATCGCCGACCTTCCCGAGACCCCCGAGAACGCGCTCACGCGCGCCGCGTGCCTGACACGATGGGCCGAGTTCTCCTTCTACACGGACCAGGGCGAGCCGATGGTGCGGCGCGCGAGCGACGCGCTCGCCACTCTGGATTCCTCCCCCATTCCCTCGCTGGCGACGCGTCTCGACGCGCAGGCCTCGCTCGCGTACGGCTATTACCTCTCGGGTCGCAACGCGGAGGCGGACGCGGCGTACGCGCGCCTGACGAAGGACCTCGAGCGCAACGGCCGTGAGCGCACCCTCCTCGCCGCCGACGCGTGGAACAACTGGGCTCTCGTCCACGATCGCGGCGACATCCGCAAGGCGGAGACGCTCTACCGCCGCGCGCTGGAGCTCCATCGGGACCTCGCGGGCGAGGACGGCGTCGGGGCCGTGGTCCTCCACAACTACGCGGGCGTCCTGCACCAGCTCGCGCGCTACGAGGACGCCGAGCCGATCTTCCGCGAGGCCATCCGACTCGCGCGCGAGCGCAAGAACGCGTTCGTCGAGATCCCCGCGACGCTCGAGCTCGCCGCGATGTACGCGGAGTGGCGACGGCCGGACGACGCGGCGCGGGCGCTCAAGACTCTGGATCCATACCTGGGGACGGCCGCGTTCACCCCGCTGCGGCGAGCGTACCTCGCGCACACACGCGGCGTCGTCGCGGTCGAGCGCGGCGAAGCGCCGGAAGCGCGGCGCGAGTTCGCCGAGGCGATCCGCATGTACGACGCGATTCCGGCGAAGTTCGCCTGGGGCGTGCAGGCGCTCGTCGGCCTCGCTCGCGCCGAGCTCGCGACCGGCCATCCCGATGCCGCCGAAACCGCGGCGCGGCGGGCGCTCGCGCTCGCCGAGTCGTTCGTCGACCGCGGAGCGCGGTCCTATCTGATCGGTCTCTCGCTCGCCGAGCTCGGCCGGGCGCAGCTCGCGCTGCGCGGGCCGGAGGCAGCCCGTCCCACTCTCCAGACCGCGCTCGGCCACCTGCAGGACACGCTCGGCCCGGACCATCCGGCGACTGCCGCGGCCCGCCTCAACGCCGAGCTCGCGGTTGCGGCCCGCTAGCGGCGCGTCACGGCCACTGCAGTCCCAACGCCTTCGCGAGAAAGACCGCCATCTGTCCGCGGGTGAGCGGTGCGTCCGGACAGTAGTTGCCGTTGCCGCAGCCTCCCGTGATTCCTGACTTCGCCAGCGCCTCGACGAACTGGAAGAACGGGTGACCGACCGGCACGTCCCCGAACGTCGGATTCGCCGGCGGCGGGCTGACCTGCCGGACCCAGGCGACCCGGAACTTCTCGACCTCGAGCCCGCCGGCGACGCACTCGTGACCGGCCGGCGCGAAGGTCACGCGGACTGAGTAGGCGCAGTTCGTCGCGTCCGCGGTCAGATGGCTGAACGGGATGAATCCGTCGTACTGACCCGCAGAGAAGCTCGGAGACGCGTGCCCGAGGGGCGTCACGAACGGAAGACCCCCTCCCGGCGTCTGGCACGTCTCGTAGACGTCGTAGCTCAGGTCGAGGTCGGGATCTGTGTCGTAGGCCCAGTATGCGAGCTGCGTCAGCAGCGCGCCGTCGGGCACCGGAAGCTGCGCGATCGCTCGAGCGTCGACCTCGTCGTCGGGACTCGTGTTCTCGTTGCAACGCGCCCGCGACATGTCGCGGACGATCGTGGAGAACTCGGGCCGCTCCGCCTGGAGCGCGAACGCGGGCACGGTCGTGTAGCCGGTCGCCGTCCCCCAGGTCTCGGGCGCATCCGGGCGCTGCGACTGCGCGAGGACGGCGCTCGCGAGAGCGGCGCCGGCGACGGCCGAAGCGAACGACTCACGCATGGATCGCCTCCTTCGGAAGCCGGTCACGGCCATTGCAGTCCCAACGCCTTCGCGAGGAACACCGCCATCTGTCCGCGCGTGAGCGGGGCGTCGGGACAGTAGTTGCCGCCGCCGCAGCCGCCCGTGACGCCGGAGGCGGCGAGCGCCTCGACGAACTGGAAGAACGGATGGCTCGCCGGAACGTCGCCGAAGGTCGCGGTGGCGGGCGCAGGGCTGACCTGCAGGATGTAGCCGACGACCACGCTGCCGATCCGGTGGCTCCCGATGGAGCCGTTGCCGGACATGGTGACTTCGACCAGGTACGTATGGGTCAGGTTGTCGACCGTGATGTCGTCCGCGGTCAGGTCCGCGGTCTCGGAGGCCAGGCCTCCCGCGAACGCCGCTCCCGAGCAGAGGGAGCCCGGGGTCACACAGTCCGGCGGCCCCGCTCCCGCCGCGGGATGATCGATGCAGTCGCTCACGACGCAGGACCTGAGCGTGGCGTGCAGAGAGTTCTCCGCGCTGATGTCGTAGAACTCCATCTTCATCGAGACGACCCTCGCGCCCGATGGAAGCTGAATCGGGGCGCCGAGACGGCCATCGGTCCACCGGTACCATGCGTAGCCCGAGCTGAGGTAGCCATACTCCGATCGCTCCGGAGTGAACGCGACCCCGGGCACGCGGACGTACGACACGAGCGAGGTGCCGTACGTGCGGGGCTCCGCCGCCAGCGACGCTCGCGACGGGGTGAGCGCCGAGAGGGCGGTCGCCGCGAGACAGCACACGAATCGCGAGCTCCTGGTCTTCGAGAGTGCCTTCCACATACGAGCCCCCCTTCGGCCTGCGCCAGCCCTTCACGGCCACTGCAGCCCCAGCGCCTTCGCCAGGAACACGGCCATCTGCCCGCGCGTCAGCGGCGCGTCCGGACAGTAGTTCCCGTCGCCGCAGCCTCCGGTGATTTCCGACTTCGCCAGTGCCTCGACGAACTGAAAGTACGGATGGTCCGTCGGGACGTCGGCGAACGTCGCGGCCGCGGGAGCGGGGCTGACCTGCCGTTTCCAGGTGATCTCGAACTTGCCGGCCTTCAGGTCGTCGGAGCACTGATCACCGAGTTGCGCGAAGACGACCTCGATCTCGTAGGCGCAGAGGTGGTTGTTCACCGTCAGGCCGCCGAGGGACTTGCTGCCGGGGAGCCTGCCGATCGCGCCGAGCGTCGAGTTCTCGACGACGAGGGTCTCCACCGGTTCGTCGTAACCGTACTCCTGGCAGGTCTCGTACAGCCGCATGGTGAGATCACGGTCTTCGTTCGCGTCATACATCCACGAGAGAAAGTCGCTGAGGCCGGCTCCCTCCGGAAGCTGGACCTGCGCTCGAGCCCAGGCGCCTCCCGTGAAGGAGAGGGTGTCCGTGCAATAGGTGTACTGAAACCGTTCCAGCTTCGTGTCCTGGAAGGTCTCCTGGAGCTGACGTCCGAGGACGGTCGTGAAACCGGTCTCGGTTCCCCACGTCTCCGGGGTGGCCGCGGCTTTCGGGTCGACCGACGCCGGGCCTTTTCGGTCCCGCTTCGACCAGTCGAAGACGTTTCGCGCGTTTCTCGGGAATCCCATCCGCTCCAGCCGGTCCGGATCGGTGATTGGGATCCTCTCCTCCGCGGGGATCTGTGCCAGCGCCGGTCCCGCGATCAGGGCCGCCGCCAGCATCGACAAGAGCCCTCGAGCGACCATAAGAAATCCCCCCTCACTGGAGAGATCGAAATCGTCGCCCGAAAGGCGACACCCGGCCGTGCTAGCCTCCAGACAATCCGAGGATTTCCTTGGCGCCGACCATCTCCGGTCTGATCGCTTCGGCCGAATCGGGCGACCCCGACGCCGCCGACGCCCTCTTCGCGGCGCTCTACGCGGAGCTCCACGAGCTGGCCAGCCGGCAGCTCGCCCGCGGGCCCGGCGCGACACTCGGCACCACGACCCTGCTCCACGAGGCGTACCTGAACATCTCCCAGCGGGAGGGCCCGCGGTTCCCGGACCGCGCCCGCTTCATGGGCTACGCGGCGAAGGTCATGCGCGGACTGGTCATCGACTACGCGCGCCGGCGGCAGGCGCTCAAGCGGGGCGGCCGATTCGAGATCACGACCCTCGACGAGGACGCGGCCGGGCCGGCCGCGGACGCCGGGGAGCTCGCGCGGATCGGCGAGGCGCTCGACGAGCTCGCCCGCGTCGAGCCCGCCCTCGCCGAGCTCGTCGACCTGAAGTTCTTCGCCGGCCTCTCGCTGATCGAGATCGGCGAGCTTCGCGGCGTCTCGGAGCGGACCGTGCAGCGCCAGTGGGAGAGGGCGCGCACGTTCCTATACGGCGCGCTTCGCGAGGCCTCCTGAGGCGATGGCCCGCCTGAGCGCCGAGCGCTGGGTCCTCGTGGGGCCCGAGTTCGACCGCGCACTCGAGCTCGATCCCGATGGCCGCGTCGCGTGGCTCGAGAGCCTGCGAGCGCGCGACCCTGCCCTCGCCGACGACGTCGAGAGCGCGCTCGCGGATCACCGCGCGCTCGACGAGCAACAGTTCCTCGAGCAGCCTCCCGCCGTGCCCGACGAGCCGGCCTTCGCCGGACGCACGTTCGGAGCCTGGACGCTCGTCGCGCCGCTCGGGCGAGGAGGGATGGGCAGTGTCTGGCTCGCCCGGAGAAGCGACGGGCGCTACGAGGGTGAGGCCGCCGTCAAGCTGCTGAACGCCAGCCTCGTCGGACGCGCCGGCGAGGAACGGTTCCGCCGCGAGGCGTCGATCCTGGCCCGCCTGAGACATTCCGGAATCGCGCACCTGCTCGACGCGGGCGTCTCGGCGCTCGGGGAGCCTTACATCGTCCTGGAGCGCGTCGACGGTGAGCCGATCGACCGCTACTGCGACGCGGGAGCGCTCTCCGTCGAGGCTCGGGTCCGCCTGTTCCTCGAGGTCCTGGACGCCGTCGCGCACGCGCACGCGAATCTCGTCGTGCACCGCGACATCAAACCGTCCAACGTTCTGGTCGACCGGAACGGACGCGTCCGGCTCCTCGACTTCGGGATCGCCAAGCTCCTCGAGGCGGATGCGTCCTCCGCGCCGGCGACGGAGCTGACGGAGCAAGGCGGCCGTGCGCTCACGCCGGAGTACGCGTCGCCCGAACAGGTCACGGGAGCCCCGATCACGACGGCGAGCGACGTCTACGCGCTCGGCGTGCTGATCTACACGCTCCTCGCCGGAGTGCACCCGCTCGCCGCCGACCGCCGCTCCCCCGCCGATCTCATCCGGGAGATCGTCGACACGGAGCCGCGGCGCCTCTCGGACGCCGCACCCGACGAGGACCTGCGCCGCCGCCTACGAGGAGACCTCGAGACGATCGTCGCGAAGGCGCTCAAGAAGCGTCCGGAGGAGAGGTTCGCGTCGGTCACCGCGTTCGCGGAGGATCTCCGGCGCTGGCTGCGCCACGAGCCGATCGGCGCGCGGCCGGACAACCCCCTCTATCGGCTGGGCAAGTTCGTCCGCCGGAATCGCACGGCCGTCACCGCGGCCGGGCTCGCGGTGTTCGGGCTCGTCGCCGCGACCGTCGTCTCGTGGGACCGCATGCGCGAGGCGCGCCGACAACGCGACGCGGCCTTGTACCAGAAGAGGCGCGCGGACGGCGAGATCGAGTTCCAGCACCTTCTCGTCTCGACGATCGGGGCCGAGCCCGTGACGATGCGGCAGATCGTGGACCAGGGCGCGATCCTCCTCGACAAGGAGTACGGCGACGATCCGGGCGTCGCCGCCAGCATCGCGCTCGCGCTGGCGAGTCAGTACGAGATGCTCGGCGACCTGGAGCATCAGGGCGAGACGCTGCGTCGGGCCGAAACGCTCGCGGAGCGGGCCGGAGCGCGCGACCTCGTCCTGAGGAGCCGCTGCAGCCAGGCCGTCAACCTCCGCCAGCGCAACCATCCGGACGAGGGGTCCGCGCTGCTCGCCCGCCTCCAGCCGGAGCTCGAGCATGCACCGCCGGAGGTGCTCGCGGAGTGCTTGAACCGTCAGGCAGAGAGCGAAATGCGCGCGAACCGATTCGAGAGCGCGGCGGCCCTGGCGACGCGGTCCGTGGCGCTGGCCGAGCAGGCCGGCTTGACGAAGGGCATGCCTTATCTCGAGGTCCTCAACACGCGGGCCAACGCGATCGAGAATATCGGGAAGGGGCGGGACGCTCTCGCGATCTACCGACGGATCGATCGCCTCCTCGAGGAGAGCGGCCGCGGCAAGACGATGTTTCGGACCGTGATCCACAACAACATCGGCACGGCCCTCTCGAACCTCGGCGAGATGACGGCGGCGGCGCCGATGCTGCGTCGCGCGATGGACGAGTTTCGGCAGAGCGATCCGGGCGACAACGTACATCCGGCAATCCTCATCAACTACTGCCGGACGATGATGTTCTTGCGCCGGCTCGACGAGGCCGCCCTCTGGTACGAACGTCTCTACCGGCAGTCGGCAGCGCAGAACGATCCGAACATGCAGGACGACGGTGCATACGGGATGGCCGAGGTCGAGATCCTCCGCGGCCGCCTGGATGAGGCGGAGACGTGGATCGCGGAGGAAGGCCGGGTCCAGAAACGACTCGCGGAGCCGCGGGTCGCCAACGCGCCGTACCTGGAGGGGACGCTCGCGAAGGCGCGCGGCGATCTCGGCCGTGCGAGATCGGCGCTGCGGAGGGCGCTGACTGCACAGGGCTACGACCGCGGCGAGCGGACCTATCAGATGCAGGCGGCGCTCATCCACGCCGCCGAGGCGGCACTCGAGGCGCACGCCGCGCAGGAGGCGCTTGAGTACGCGCGTGCGGCGCACGGCATCGCGGCGGCCGACCCGCTGACGGAGACGCGAAGCGCTTACGTGGGGGAGGCCGATCTGCTCGAGGGACGCGCGTTGCTCGCCTCCGGCGACACGGCCGGCGCGCGCACCGCGCTCGCGCGAGCCCGCGCCGCGCTCATCGCCGGAGCCGGCGAAGACCACCCGCGAGCCCGGGAGGCGGACGCGCTTCTCGCGCGGCTCCCCTCCTGAACGCGGGCCGCTAGTCCCTCCAGTGCAGGCCGAGCGCCTTCGCGAGGAAGACGGCCATCTGGCCGCGCGTGATCGGGTCCGTCACTCCGAAATTGCCGTTGCCGTAGCCGGCGGTGATCCCCGCCGCATAGAGCGCCTCGACGTACTGGAAGAACGGATGGTTCGTCGGCACGTCCGGGAACGTCGCGACGGCGGGCGGCGGACTGACCTGACGGTGCCACGTGATCCGGACGCCGCCCAGGGCGACGTCGGCGAACGGAAGGAACGCGCGCAGGCGGTGCGCGACGAGCTCGGGGTTCTGGTCGCCGTCGACGTCCGCCGTCTCGTGGAATTCGTAGGAGATCGGGCTCGTGCAGACCTCGCCGTAGCCGTTGTGGAAATCGGCCAAGGCCAGCGTGCCCGGGATGATGACGACGCCGGGCGACTGGCCGGGAGTCGCGAGCTTGACGGCCTGCAGCTCGACGTTGACGACGTTGCTGGCGTCGGTGTTTCGCGCCGACAGGCAGATCTTCGTGATCACGGCCCCGTCCGGCAGCTGCAGCGGCGCGTAGAGGATGCCGTCGCCGGGAGTCTGCTTGTTCAGGTAGCCGTCGCCGGTCCGCAGCGTCTCCACACCGAAGCCCAGGAACGACGTCGAGTCGATCGTCAGGAGCTGGTCGTTCAGGCCGTAGTTCTGTGCGGCGGCCGGGTTCGAGACGAGAATCGCGAGCGACAGTGTCGCCGCGAGAACCAGCCGACCCCGCATCTTCTTCATTGCGGCCAGTGCAGCCCGAGCGCCTTCGCGAGGAAGACGGCCATCTGGGCCCGGGTGAGCGGAGCGTTCGGGCAGTAGTTGCCGCCGCTGCATCCGCCGGTGATGAAGGAGGCGGCCAGCGCCTCGACGTGCGGAAAGAACGCATCGGAAGGCGGGACGTCGCCGAACGTCGGAGTCGCGGGCGGCGGGCTGATCTGGCGATGCCACAGGATCCGTACTCCGCCGAGCCCGAGCGTGTCGTCGAGAGGCGTGAAGGCGACCGACAGCCGATGGGCAATTCGATCCTGGATCTGATCGCCGTCGAGGTCCGCGACGTCGTGGAACGTGTACGAAATCGGGCCGCTGCAGGCGAAATCGTAGCCGTTCGCCGAGCTCGCGGTGGCGGATGCGCCCGCCACGGGATAGACGGCTCCGACTCCGGATCCGCCGGCGCCGAACTTGACCGCTTCGAGCTGCAGCTGGAGCGTCGCGCCCGGCTTGAAATTGGTGAAGTAAAGGCAGATCTGCGTGATCGAGGCGCCAACGGGCAGAGCGACGGGCGCCGAGAACGTGCTGAGGAAATTCGGCTGGTAGAGGTAGCCGTCGGAGAGGAGGTTCCCCTGCAGACCGAGGTTCTGCCCGACGAAGGCCGCCGCCCCGACGACGGTCCCCTGCTCGCCGAGGCCGAACGACTGGCCGCGCGCCCGTCCGGCTGCCGCGAGCGCCGCGAGCGAGGCCCAGACGAGGACGCGGCGAAGGCGCTTCATCGTCACTCGACCCAGTGCAGGCCCAGCGCCTTCGCGAGGAAGACGGCCATCTGCCCGCGCGTCAGCGACGCATCGGGACAGTAGTTGCCTCCGCCGCACCCGCCGGTGATTCCCGAAGCGGCGAGCGCCTCGACGTACTGGAAGAAGAGGCTGCCGGCGGGGACATCGGGGAAAGTCGCCTGCGCCGGAGCGCTGCTGACGTTACGCCGCCAGCGGATCTGGACGCCGCCGAGACCGAGAGTCGCGCCCTCGCGAATCGTGACGATCGCGCGGTACGACACGTGATCGCTCACGCCATCGAAATCGACGTCCATCTCGTCGTGGACCGGGTAGCCGAGCTTGTCCCGGCAGATCCCGAGGTACCCGAAGGGCGTCGTGGGACTCGCCGACATGATCACGTGCTCCTGCGGCGGAAGCCCCTGGGGCGAGAACTTTTCCACCATGAGAGCGACCGTGTGTCCGCCCGTGGGCCCCGGCTCCTCGTTGCGCAGGAAGAAACACGCATCCTCGATATGGGCGCCGTCCGGAAGGCGGACCGGCGCGTCGTAGGTCGAACCGTTCGCGTCGTCGGGGTCCGCGTTGTAGAGGTAACCGTCCGAATGGAAGACGGGCGGATGGCTCTCCCCGTGAAAGGCCGTGGCGTCGATCGTCAAGAGCTGAGTCGTTCCGCCGTAGGACTGCGCCGCGAGCGGCGCGGCGGACAGCGCGAGCGCCATCCAGGCGATCCAGCTCCGCGAAACGCGCATCGAGCTCCTTCGGAAACGCGGCGATCTTATATGCGTGCGGCTACGGGCCGTACAGGGTCATGCCGAACGTTTTCGCGAGGAAGACCGCCATCTGACCGCGTGTGTTCGGGCTGTCGGGGCAGAAGTTGCCGTTGCCGCAGCCGGCGGCAATCTGGGATGCGTACAGCTGCTCGATCCAGTCGGCGAACGGGCTCGGGCATGGAACGTCGGCGAAGATTCCCTCGCACGGCGAGGGGAGATAGTCGGAGCCGTACGCCGTCTTCAGGAGAAACACCGCCATCTGCTTGCGGAGGACGGTCTGCTCCGGGCAGTACTGGAGCGGCGAGCTCGAGCATCCGCCCGTGACGCCCAGGGTGTAAAGGTCCTCGATCCACGGCGCGAACGGATCCGACGTCGGCACGTCCGCGAAGATGCCGGCCGCCGGCGGGGGAACGTAGGCCGCGCCGTACTTCGACTTGAGCAGGAACACGGCCATCTGCTTTCGAAGCGCGGGCGCGCCCGGGCAGTAACCCGTCCCGCCGCACCCTCCCGTCACGCCACGGTGGAAGACCGTCTCGACGAACTTGTAGAACGTATCCGACGTTGGGACGTCGGCGAAGCTGCCGCCGACGTGCAGCGCGCGGGCGACGGGGCCACCACCGGTCGAGAGGGCCTCGAAGATCGAGGTATCCCAGTGTTGCGCGGGGCGCGTGCCGCCGTCATCGGTCGTCAGGGCGTAGCAGTCGCCTATGAAGGCGCAGCCGCCGACGCCTCCCAATGGAATCGCGCCATAGTTCGCGTTTCCGTCGACGATCCCGAGCGTCGTTCCCGGCGGGCCGGTGAAGTTCCCGAGGACTCCTGTCATGAAGCCGGGCTCGGGGATCCCGTTGTTGTAGTAGAGCGGTTCGATCGCAACGGTCTCGCCGGGCTCCCAGACACCGTTGCCGGCCGGATCCACGTTGACCCCGGCGGGCTGCGGAATTGCGTCGCACACGAAGCCGTCGCAGATCCTCACGCCGTCGATGTGCCAGCCGGGACTGCCGAAAGACCCGCCGCTGGCCCCCATCCGCCAGCGCAACACGACGGTCGCGCCGGCCGCCGCGGTCGGAAGGGTGACGGTTGTCGTGTGGTAGTCCGCGCCGCCCACCCAGCCCATCCGCCCGATCAACGGGTTCGCCGGTCCGATGATTTCGGCGACGTACCCCCCTTCAACGAAGACGCCTCCCGCATCGAGGATGTCCTGGAAATCTCCCCCGTCGATCGAGATCTCGAGAACTCCGCCGTCGAAGTATTCGGGGTCAAACCCCCGATGCTCGGGCGAGCCTCCCGGGAAATCGAAGTAAAAAAGATGCCTATTTCGGAAAGACAACTGCGCACCTCCGGTCAGGATCGCGATCGGAGGCGAATCGAGACGCTTGTCGGAGACGGCGGCGTCCTCGACGTGCGCGGCGTTGGGAGCGGTATCGGAATCGGTCGTGTCCGTCACCCATTTTGGGTCCGGTCCCTGAGCGTTCGCAGCGACCCACCCGTACGGCAGCGCGGGCGGTGTCACCGCGTCGAAGTTCTCCTGAAACGCGATTCCGTTGCCGAATTGCGCCGCGGCGATCGCCGCGGTCGCCGACATCACGGCCGCCACCAGAGCCGAGCGCACGATTCGACGCATGACTCGTCCCCCTTCAGAACGGCCCACTGCGATCACATCGGCCAGTGCAGCCCGAGCGCCTTGGCGAGGAAGATCGCCATCTGTCGTCGGGTCAGGTTCGCTTCAGGGCAAAAGTTCGGCCCGCCGCAGCCGCCCGTGATCCCGGACGCCTTCAGCGCCTCGATGTACTGATAGCCGCCGTCGGAGCTCGGCACGTCGGCGAACGAGGGAGTCTCGGGTGCCGGGCTGACGCTGCGCTTCCACCAGATCTCGACCCAACCGACGCCGAAGTCCTCTCGGCAATCGAGGAAGGGAGTCGGAGCGCAATCGATCGGACTGAAAGGGATCTGATACAAGTCGATGACCAGCATCTGATGAGCGTTCTGAGTCCAGGCGAAGCCGATTGGCGTTTCGTTGTAGGTCGTCTCGTAGAAGGAATCCGCATCCGTGTAGGTCTCGATGAAGCTCACTTGTCCGGTTGTCGTGCCCGAATGCTGGTCGGCCGAGAAGAGAGTGACCTGGTAGTTCTGGTACGGGTAGTGATGGTCGTTGTGCGCCTGAATGCCGACGAAGTCGATGACGGCTCCGGCCGGGACCTCAGCGCCAGCGAAGAGGTGGCCCGCCGAGTCGGCCGGCTCAAAGCGTCGATAGGTACTTCCGTAGTCCGTCGTGGGCGACATGTCGGAAGTGAACGAGCTCGCCGGGATGACAGTTACCGTGTAGTTGTCGATCCCGAACCCTTCGGGGCGGCGCGTCGTTGCGGGAGAAAGGGGTCCCGCTGGAGCCTGTGGAAACGCGGCGCCCGAGGTGAGGGACAGCAGCGCGGCGACCGCCAGAGCGCGGCGTGCGAATCGGGAGTGTTTGCGCATCACGATCTCCTTTCCGCTGCCGGCGTCAGTACGGCCAATGCAGGCCCAGGGCCTTGGCGAGGAAGATCGCCATCTGCCTGCGCGTCAGGAACTGGTCGGGGCAGAAATTCGGTCCGCCGCAGCCGCCCGTGATGCCCGAGGCCCTGAGCGCCTCGATGTACTGGTAACCGAAGTCCGATGCCGGCACGTCGGCGAAGGACGGCGTACCGGGCGGCGGGCTGACGGTGCGGCGCCAGTGGACCTCGACCCAGCCGAAAAGGGGCTCGGTGTTGGGCGCCTGATCGACCACGATCGCAATCGCGTTGTGGACGTTGCGCTGGAGCTGGAAGCCGATGGGGTCGACGTTGTAGTCCGTGTCGAACGAGTGCGGCGTGTTCTGGAGGGCGATGATGCCGCTGGTCGAGCCCGAGGTTCTGTCCATGTAGAAAGGCGTCACCGTCAGCTCGCCGGCTCCCGTCGACGCGCACTCGAGCCCGACGTAATCGATAATCGCGCCGGAGGGAATCTGGGACAGCCCGGCGAAGTAGAGCTTGTGGGAGTCCGCGAAGGGGAAATAACGGAAGAGCGAGCCGTAGTCCGTGACGTAGTGGTCGTCCGACGTGAACGAGGTCGCCGGGATCACGGTCACCGTGTAGTCCTGAACACCGAACTCCTCGGGCGCGTGGCGCGTCGAGCGGACCAAAGGAGCGCTCGGGACGTTCTGAGCTGAAACCAGGGCGGCATAGAGAGCCGCGGCCATCGAGAGTCCGACCCTTCGAAGACGACGTCTTTGCATGGATCTCCTCCCCTTCCGTTTCGGCGGCCCGCGCCGGGCCAGCCCCGGGCGCGGCGCGCTCGAAGACCGGATCGTTGTGGCGCCGAAGGCCGAAGCTCAATAGCCGGCGCCTGTCGCGTGCATGGAGATTTCATGACGCGGCAACCGCCGGAAAACACGAGGGATCTCCCGCTGCGGTCTTCCTCGACTTAGAATCGCGCCTCCCGGGAAAACGATGTGAGCTCGGATCCAGCCGGTACCCAGGGTCTGCTTCAGCTCGGCGACGGGGTCGTCCTCGATCCGCGCGCGTACGAGCTGCGCCGCTCGGGTCGGGCGGTCCGCCTCGAGCGCATCCCCATGGAGCTGCTGCTCTTCCTCGTGCAGCAGAGGGGGCGCCTCGTCACCCGCGACGAGATCGTCGAGAGGATCTGGGGAAAGGGCGTCAGCCTCGACGTCGACAACAGCATCAACGGCGCCATCCGCAAGATTCGACACGCGTTGCGCGACGACCCGGAGCGGCCGCGACTGATCCAGACGGTCACCGGCAAGGGCTATCGGTTCATCGCGCCGGTCATCGAGATCAGCGAAGCCCTTCCACCCTCGGCGCCCCTGTCCCCGCCGCCGCCACCCGCCGTGGAGCCGCCGCCTCCGCTCGCGCCGGCCGCCGGGGAGCCCGGGCGCCTGTCACGGCGCCGTTCCCCTCTCGCGATCGGCGCCGCCGTCCTCATCCTGATCGTCGCCGCGACTGTTCTGATCGCGCAGCGCCGGCGCGCGCAGCCGAAAGCGGCGGGGCACCGCCTCATGCTGGCAGTGCTCCCCTTTCAGAACCTGACGGGGGACGCCGCGCAGGATTACCTCAGCGACGGCATGACCGAGGAGGTCATCGCGCAGCTCGGACGGGTGGATCCCGATCGCCTCGGCGTCATCGCGCGCACCTCGGTCATGGCCTACAAGGGCACCCGCAAACGGCTGGACGAGATCGGCCGCGAGCTCTCCGTGCAGCTGGTGCTCGAGGGCACGGTGCGGCGCGACGCGGACCGGCTTCGCGTCTCCGCGCAGCTCATCCAGGTCAGGGACCAGACCCACCTCTGGGCGCGCCAGTACGACCGCGAGCCCGGAGGCGTGCTCGCGCTGCAGAGCGAGATCGCGCAAGAGGTGGTCGACGAGATCCGGCACACCCTCGGGGACGGCGGGTCGAAGGTCGCCGTCGCGGCGCCGCCGGCGCGAACCTACGCCGCGTACGACCTGTACCTGCGAGCGCAGTACTTCTGGAACAAGAGAACGATCGAGGGACTGAAGCAGGCGATCGACCACTGCGAGCGGGCCATCGCCGCGGATCGCACGTATGCGCCCGCCGAGGCGGGCCTCGCGATGTCGTACGCGCTGCTCGGCGGCTACAGCGGCGAGTCCCAGGTCGAGTTCATGTCGAAGGCGCGAGACGCCGCCGTCCGCGCGCTCCAGCTCGACCCGGGTCTTCCGCAGGCACACACGGCTCTTGCGCTCGTCGTCCAGAACTACGACTGGGACTGGGAGACCGCCGAGAGAGAGTTCCGTCGGGCGCTCGAGCTGAATCCGAACCACGCGACGACGCACCACTGGTATGCCGAGCACCTGGCGTTTCGCGGCCGGTTCGACGAGGCGCGCGCCGAGGCCGAGCTCGCGCGGCAACTCGATCCCCTCTCGCTCGCCATAGGGGTGGACACCGCGATGATCGACTACTATTCGCGCCGCTTCGACCGCGCGGCGGCGAAGCTCGAGGCGGTGCTCGCGATGGATCCGCAGTTCCCGCGGGCGCACCTCGTCCGCAACGCTTACGTCGAGATGGGCCGAATCGACGACGCCCTGCGCGACATCGAGGCGGACAGCGCCGGCGAGGGCGGTCTGTGGAACGCGTCCTGTCTGGCCCACGTCTACGGGCGGGCCGCCCGGTCGCCCGAGGCGCGCCGCGAGGTGGCTCGATTGCTGGAGCGCGTCGACCCCGAGAAGACGGACGCCGCGATCGTCTTCTGGGCGTACGCGGGGATCGGCGACAAGGAGCAGGCGCTCGCGTGGCTGGAGCGGGCCTACGACCAGCACTCGAACATCCTGACGACCCTCAAGGTGGATCCCGCCTTCGACTCGCTGCGTTCCGAGCCGCGCTTCCAGGAAGTCCTGAGGCGGGTTCATCTCGCCGGATGAGACTCCTCCGCGGGCGCGCGCGACGCACCGCCGTGTAAGATTCCGCCCGAATTCCCATGGAAACGAAGCGCAAGTTCCTCTTCGTCTCTCTGACGGGTCTGGTCGGCGACATCGCGTGGCAGGTCCTCAAGGAGGGCCACGAGGTCCGCTACTTCATCGGCGACCCGCAGGAGAAGGACATCGCCGACGGCTTCGTGCCGAAGACCGACGACTGGGAGAAGGACGTCGAC
>Ga0070664_100001224_pt1 | contig 20509 bp, 15 predicted proteins | sample KBSC73metaG_FD_65863 | JGI IMG/M metagenome (GOLD analysis project Ga0070664, IMG submission 65863) | Corn rhizosphere microbial communities from Kellogg Biological Station, Michigan, USA - KBS C7-3 metaG | ecosystem: Host-associated > Plants > Roots > Rhizosphere > Soil ... | reverse complement strand
TTCATGATGATCTCCATCTGTCGTACGTAGTGTCCGGCCTTCTCTTGGGACCGTGTGGGCGCAGAGTACATCAGGTCTACAAATTGAGAAAGACCTGAAAACGGTGTAATTCCTCGTCGAGCGCCTCGCGAAAGGCACGGCTTCGGGGAGGTTTCGACGCGACGTAGCCGAACTCAGGCTGTAGCGCACCGCGCTTGACGGTGAGGTTCGCCCATCCGATGACCTGGTCGCGCCATAACAGTGGCAACGCGTAGTAACCGAGCTTGCGTTTCGCGAGTGGGGTATAAGCTTCGAACCGGTACGCCCATCCCCAGAGGATCTCGAAGCGTCGACGATCCCAGACGACCGGGTCGAATGGCGCCAGTAGACGCACTTCGTCGCCTGCCTGCATCCACGCACAGCCGTCATCGGGCCAGTACCAGTCCACGCCATCAACGCGCGAATGGGCAAGACGGCGTTTCGCTCGCGCCAGGGCGGCACTGAGCTGGCCGATCCATTGCGGCGCGGCGTAACGGAGTCGTCTCACCAGATTTACCAGGCTCGCTCCGGGAAGCGGCGCGTATTTGCCGACGACGATGTCGACGAGGCGGTCGAGATGCGCGCGTCGCGTCGCAGCATCGCGCGGCACGGGCCCATGCTCGTGCGCGGCATAGATGCGAATCCCGGCGTCGCGGCGGACGACTTTCAGCAGGCCGCGGTAATGCATCTGATCGAGCAGGTGAGTGGTCGCATTCGACGACCCACCCCAATAGTTCGTCACCTTTCCGTGTGAGAAATGTCCGTCGACGTCGCGCGGATGCACTGTGCCACGCATGCGCACGAAATCGAGCAGGGCGCGCACGTGTCTTCCGCGCGCGGCCGTCCATGGCGCCGGACCGCCACGCGGATGCATCAGCGTCTGCACCGCGCTCGTGACGAAGCCGTAGTTCACGAAGAAGTCCTCGTGCACGTCGAGCGTCGTGTAACGGCGCTCGAGATCGCCGGCACGGTAGCCGCTCACGCGGTGGCGCAGAGTGAGATCTTGTGCGCGGGCCGGGGCCCGGATCGGGTCAGCCTGGACGAATCCAAACCGGTCGAGCGCACGTTGCAGCGCGGTTGGCGGAAACAGGCTACGCGCGACGGCGGCTCGTCGAATTTCGTCTAAGGTCGTCACGAATTTCGATGACTCCGACACACAGAGGCGAAGGTTGCCTCGGTGTGTCGTATTCAGTGTCGCCGGAGCAGGTGTAACTAGCCGACCGGCCTCAATTCGCGCGGGCCGTCGCTGTCGGTGCCACGAGCCTCATGAACTCTTCGTTCGTGCCCACACGCCCATGCGCCGGCGCATGTTGGGCGACATCGAGCTTGAGCTTTCGAATGTTCTGCGCGAGCGTGCGCATGCTCGACGTCGGCGGCGTGGGAGCCGCGCCCTGCGCGGGCGGTGAATAGAGATCGGCGTTGAACAGGATCTTTTCCTTCGGCAGGTAAGCCATCAGCATGTCGACGCTGTGATTGCCCTGGTTGTAGGAGCGGTCGCCCAGTTCGTAGGCGACGTCCTGGACCTTGATCACTTCCAGGATTCGCTCGCCGTCAGTGACGACGTACTTCGCGCTGCTGCGCGGTTCGCCAGCGACTGTCTCGATCGGCGGAGGCCGCCGGCTGATCCAGTACATCGGGTTGAACAGCGCAAAGCGGTCCGGATTGAGGGTGCGAGGTGCCGGCCGGAACAGGATGTCGAGGTAGTACTGCTTGTTCGACTCGTGGGTCACGATGGTCGTGCCCTGCGAGAGATACGTGCGCAGTCCACCCGCGTGATCGAAGTGGTGGTGTGTGTTGATGACGTACTGGACCGGCTTCTTCGGGGCGAGCCGCGCCGCCTCGGCGATCACGGCCAATGAGCGCTCCTCGTTGTTGGGCGCGTCGACGACCGCGACGTACTCTTTGAATTCGACGAGGAGGCTGTTGTGCGTCCCGCCGCCCAGGAGCCAGACACCGGGCGCCAGCTGCTGGCTCTCGACCTTCGCGGGTGGCGCCACCGCCGACTTCACGGCGTCGGGCACTGGCATCGTGGTCACTGGAGCGTTCGGCTTCACGCTGGTGACGCGGTACTCGTAGTAATTGTGCGCGACGTTCAGCCTGGGATCGCCCTGGTGCGTGTGCAGCAGCATTGGGAACTTCACGCCACCGAAGTCCTTGTACTCGGTATAGCGCATCTCGTAGTCCATGTCCCCGTAGACGGGATTCGGGAACCACGTGCCAACCAGCTCGACGAGATTGCGGTCGTCAATGGTGCCGACGATGCTGTACTTGCCGAGGAGCGTGAACTGCACCATCGTGACCCATCGCCCGAACTGCGAGAGTCCGAAGTCCGACGCGCCGATGTATTGAATCTTGATCGCCTTGGCATCCTTGCTGGCAAGAGCGGCCTTGAGGAATCCATGCGGCGTGATCGCGAGCTCGAGCTGCCGCAGTTCGTTGACCGGTACGCCGTCCAGATACGGACGCGTCACGGGAACGGGCGTCGTGTCGCGCATGTCCCACGCGTACGACCCGCTGACGATGGCGGTGACGCGCTGCTCGGCCATCGGCACGCGACCGAAGGTGGGGAAGTTGCCCTGGCGGCGCGTGTAGTCCTCGCGCGACCACTTCGCGTCGAAGTCGATCGCCCGGGTGTAGTTGGCAACCTCGAACTGCGGCCAGTTACCCTCGATCGAGTACTGCTGGCCGATCAGTGAGGACGAACCGGCAGCAGCGATTTCGATCGTCTTCAGGTTCTCGCCGCCCATCGCTTTGAGCGAGGCCAGCAAGGCTGCGCGCGCATCGACTTCCTGCGCCAGTGCGGGACCAGCGACCAACCCGATCAACGCAACGAGAATGGAGAGCCTTCGCGCCATACGTCCTCCAATGTGGCCTCAGTCTGCCACGGGTCCGCCTGCCGGCAAAGAAGTCAGTGGCCCACCCGGTTTCAGTTGGCGCGGCCGCCGCCTGCACCGGCGCCGCCCGGTGCGCCCGCTCCTCCACCGCGCGGTGGGGGTGGAGGCAACGTGCCGCCTTCGGCCAGGATCTTCATGTTCTGCAGCGCGCGCATGAAAGTCGCCGTCCGTTGCGCCTTGTCCTTCTCGCGCGCCCCATCATCGGCCAGCGTCGAATTGTCGTAGACCAGCGTGTAAATCAGTTTCGAGGTGGTAGCAGTCAGCGGTCGCGCCTCGAGCGTGCCGTGATACAGGATGTACGGCCGCCCCTCGCGAACCGGCTGCGTGTAGGTGTACGAAAGGTCCGTCTTGCCGACCAGCACTTCGTTGGCGACCGATCGCACGGCACCAAATTCACCGTCCTTACCCTGCGTGATCGTGCAGTTGGGGATCTGGAACCATTCGGCAATGGCGCAATAGCCACCGACGCGCTTCCACACTTCGGCCGCCGGACGGTTGACGGTGATCTCCATCGGAATCGACACATAGGTCGGATTCGCAACCACAATGCTGCTCGAAGCGGCCGGAGCCGCCGGCGCGGGCGCCTGTGTATTCGCCGTGCTACCGGCCAGGAACACTGCGAGCAGCAGACACGCCGCCGCGATACCGAATCTCGTCTTCATGTCGTCTCTCCTCAGGTCTTGCAACACGGCCGTTTAGTTTATCTGTTGGCGTTGCGCCTGCCTCTGGCAGCCGCTTTAGCCAGCGTCAGACGACGGGATATCGACAGCAAGTCGCGAAGAGCTTCTCGATCGAGTCGTGCCAGACGAGCGAGCACGACAGGATGCCGCTCATAGTACTCGGTCACGTAGTACGTCTCGGGCGCATCTTCGAGCAGCCCGTCGCGATCCTCGAGACTGAATCGGACGACGAGTGTCTGCGGTTCCGCCGAAGGATGGCTCGCCAGCCCCGCCATGAAGCAACCGCCAGCCTTCAAGATGGGAGAGCCGTCGTACCTGATCGTCGCTTCGACGTCCGGCAATGAGAGGCCGACGTGTTGCACGGTTTCGAATGCGCCGATCGCCGCCAGGTCCGGCGTTCGTCGTTTCATCGCCGTCATTCTCGCAGAGGTGGCCCGCCGGCGCGAATGAGGATCCAGCACAAGAAGATCTACTGACATATTAGAATGAGGGCCTTCGAGCGGGCTGCACGCGCGGCTACGACCCGCGTAACGAGGAGGTTTCGATGCGATCACCACTCCTTGGGCTACTCGCCATTGCTTGCTGTTTAAGCCTGGCTCCCCTGGCAATCGCCCAGGAAAGCAACGCCGAGCTTCGCGGACGCGTGCTCGACGCGCAGGACGCGCCCATCCCGGGCGCCACGGTCACCATTACCAACCAGGCGACTGGCGTCGTTCGCCAGACGGTGAGCAGCCCCGATGGCTCGTACTTCATCACGGCGGTCTCACCCGGTTCGTATGAGCTTGCGGCCGAGCTATCGGGATTTACGAAGTTCAACCGTCGCGACGTCCGGCTCGACCTCGGACGCACGACGACGGTCGACGTTCAACTGCGTGTCGGCGCCCTGACGGAAACCGTCACCGTCACCGCGGAGACGCCGCTCGTCGATCTCACCTCGAAGGAGATCGGCGGCAACGTCACCAATCGCGAAGTGACGATGCTGCCGTCGGTCAACGGCAACTTCGTCGGCATGGTCGCGCTGTTGCCCGGTGTCATCTCGAACATCAGCACCGAGTCGTTTGGCTCCGACGCCATCAGCGCCAACGGCCTCGACTCACGCAATAACAACTTCATGCTGGACGGCGCCAACAACAACGACGACGTGATCGGGCAGCGCGCGGGATCGCAGGCTCGCACGCCGCTCGAGGCCGTGGCCGAATTCCAGGTCGTCACCAACCAGTACGATGCCGAATTCGGACGGACGACTGGCGCGATCATCAATGCCATCAGCAAGTCGGGAACCAACGCCTTCCATGGCGTGGCGGCCGGCCTGTGGCAGGACGCCAGCATGACGAAGAAAGACTTCTTCGTGGACCAGAATGGGCTGAACAAACCCAATACGCAGCTGCAGACCTACCGCGCCAACATCGGCGGCCCGGTGGTCAAGGACAAGGCTCACTTCTTCTTCAACCTCGAGCGCGTCATGATCGATCGCGCCAACACCATCACCATTCCGGCGCATCCGGAGTTCAACAGCTCGCCGGTCACTCAGGACCGGGTGTGGAACACCCTGGCGCGCTTCGATCACCAGTTGAACGTCAATCACACCTGGGCGGTCCGGTGGCTGCGCGAATCGTCGCCGCAGCTCAATCAAATCGTGCCGACGGTCTACACCGCTCCTATCGCCGTGACGTTGCCGGTCACCGCCAACGCATCACGCGAGGAGAACGATGTCGACCAGACCCTCGTCGGGACATTGAACTCGGTGCTCGGCGGCAACAGGCTCAATACCGTGCGAGTGAACTGGACACAGGAGGACGTGTCGTTCGCCAACCCGGGCTTCAACTCCAACGGCCAGGATCAGACGGCGCTCCTTGCGCAGCTGAACTATCTGACCTTCACCGATCAGCAGAACGCCACAGCACAGGCGCGCGTGAACGATGCCTATCAAATCGACGACACGATGTCGTGGTACATCACTGGGCATGGGGGCAGTCACGACCTGAAGTTCGGTGGCCAGTACGAGTATGTGGGCGCCCGGTCGACGGCGCAGGACAACTCGAATGGCACCTTCTGGTTCGGAACCGACCAGTTCTTCAATGCGAACAATGCGCGCACGTATCCCGAGCGCTTGACCATTCGCGTACCCGGCCCGCTCGAGAGCTACCAGAAGGCGCACTTCGTCGCCGCCTTTGCACAGGACAAATGGCGGTTGACGAACCGTGCGACAGTGAGCCTGGGCTTGCGCTACGACCTGGAAGTCCAGCCGATCGACGAAATCGACAATCCCGAGTTCCCGGATCCCTCGAAGTACCCGCTCGATTCGAACAACATCGCGCCGCGAATCGGCTTCACCTATGACCTCAACGGCGATGGCCGCGGCGTGTTTCGCGGTGGATACGGCCGCTTCTACGACAAGACTCACTTCGAGTTGATCTCGGCGATCCTCACCGCGGGGACCTTCTCGAACTCGTTCGGGGTGCAGTTCCCGTTGGGAACGAACAATGTCGATCCCGGACCGTCGAACGGCGTCCTCCCACTCGATCCGATGCTCAGGGGCGGTCCGACCGTGAACCGCGCGCTGCTGGAGTCGCTCTATCCACCCGGAAGCCGTGTGAAGAATACCGGCACCGTGACGCTCGACAATCCGGACCGCGTGATTCCTCATACCGATCAGATCACGGCAGGATATGAGCGGCAACTGTGGAACACGATCTCGGTGAGTGCGGACTACGTGCACGCGCGTGCGCGCGAGCAGTTCATGCTGCAGGACCTCAACCCCGGGCTTCGCACGACGACATCACGAACGGCGCCTCTGGTACGCATCAACCCCGCGTACACGGGTGCCGTGAATCAGCCGATCAACGCCGGCTCAATCGACTACGACGCGCTCGAAGTCGCATGGGTCAAGCGCTTCGCGTCCGATTACTCCTATCGCGTCTCGTATACGCTGGGCAACTCACGCGGGAACACGAATGGAGCAGGGATCCCATTGAGCGGCTTCCAGGTGCTCGATAATCTGAATCTCGAGATGAACGAGGGGCCGACGAACGTCGATCGCCGTCACAACCTGGTGGTCAGCGGCCAGGCGCTTGTCCCGAAGACCGGCGGCCTGACCGTCGCATGGATCGCACGCGCGCTCAGCGGGTCGCATTTCACGGTGATCGATTCGACGACGGATCCTGATCGCAACGGCACTTTCGCGGAGCCGTTGCCGTCAGGTTCGTATGTGAGCACCGGCAAGAACCCGTGGAATGTCGATTTCGAGAGCAAGCGCAATGGAGCGACGGGGCCCGGGCTCTTTCAGATCGACATGCGGCTCGGATATCGCGTGCCAGCGGGGAGCGGTCGCGCCCTCGATATGTTCGTCGACGTCTTCAACCTGACCAATCGTGCAAACTTCGAGAACCCGACGGGTGATCGACGTTCGACGGATTTCCTCAATCTGACCGCGCTGCGCGCGGGTGCCGTTCCGACCACCGCGCAGATCGGTGTAAGACTCCAATTCTGATCAACGTTACAACGTAGAGCGGGGGCTTTCCTGTCCGCCGGAGCCTTCGGCGAAGGTGGAAGCCCCCGCGTCATCATGACGCGCAGGCTGAAGCCTGCGCTCTACGGTGTCGTCTTCTTGTACCCGGAATTCGTGATGTTGACGACGACGTTCTTGGCGGCGACGTTGAGCACAATGGTCTCGGGGTAGGTCGTGCCGTCCGGGAGGCTGTTGAACTTCACGTTGAGCGTGAGGTCATCGTCTTTGGGCTTTTCAACGTACGACTGCACGGCGTAGCTGCGCATCGCCTTCGCCGCGGGATCGAATCCAAGCGTCAGCGAATCACCTGATTTCAGGTAGCTCTTGACGTTCAGCGTCGTCACGCCGCCGGCAGGCTGGACGGCAACGTTCCCAGCCTTTTGTGCCTCCTGGATCTTCTGCGGATCGGGCGGCACGTACTGGTGCACGAGGGCGGCGGCCTTCTCCATGTAGTCCTTGAGGTCCTCGACCTTGTTCTCGACGATGGTCTCCTTCAGACGCCCGCCGCGTCGACCGCCACCCTTTTCCTTGGCCTGCTGTTGCGGTGCGGCCTGGCCCGGCAAGGGCGTCTTCTGGACCTTGCCGTCGGCACCATAGACGCACTGCTTCTTCTCCTGTTTCTTGACCTCACCCTTGAGGCTGATGGTCGTCGTCTCGATCCAGGAGTACTGACGGAGCGCTGCCTGATTGCTCGCGAGCGCCTCTTTGATCGCCGCCGAGCGATCCTCGGGTGCCTGGGCGGCAGCCACAGCAATCAGAGCGACGGCAGAAAGCAAGGCAACACGGATCGCCATGGAGAACCCCCTCGAAGTCTGTCTGGTGAGCAAGCGGTGTGCCCTCGAATGAGGCTGCATGCGGCGACGTTTCCGGGTGGGGCGGGGGAGAGAGGCGCGGCCGGCCACGGGAGCCACGGCGAGACGTGGCTGATGACGCGGCGCGCCCGCGACTACTATCGCTCGAGTCCCGAGTCCTGAGTCCCGGATCCCGAGGCTCTGGGCGCAGGACAGCGAGAATGCGATGATGGCGAGGGGTTTTCATCACAATCATCCGAGGACCGCATCATGCGCCGATTGTTCGTAACGGGATTCGTCATGGCCTTCACGACCGCCATCATCGCCGCCCCGAAATTCCTGGCCGTGTGGAAGTCGCCCGAAGTGGCGCGACTGAATTTTGCCGGCAAGAAGGTGGCGGCGCTCGTGATCACCGATAGTCAATCGCTCCAGATGTCCGGCGAGGAGGCACTGACGCGGGAATTGAGCGAACGGGGCGTCATGGGAACGGCCACGTACCGCTTCGTTCCGCGCGAAGAACTGAAGAGCGCCGAGAAGGCAAAGCCGTGGTTCGAACGTTCCAAAATCGAGGGCGTCGTCGTCCTGCGTCCCGTGAAACGGGAGATAGGACGGGAGTATACGTCTGTCATCTGGTCGTCGGGGTACTACCCTGACTTCTACGGTTACTACGGCTATGGCTGGAGCAACGTCTACGCCATCCCGACGTCGTCCAGGGAAACCATCTCAATCACGGTCGAGACCCTCATCTACGACCTGACGCGGAACCAGCTGGTATGGGCGGCGACGAGCGAGACGAAAGACCCGAAGAACCTGCAGGAGTTCGTCAAGGATCTGGTCAACGCGGCCGTGAAGGAAATGAAGAAGATGAAGATGGTCGGTTGACCGTTTCAGGTCGGGTACGGACCGTCTTCGAAGACCACGTCGTGGTAGCTCTTCGATCCGATCGCCTGCGCGAGCGGACTGCGGAAGTCGTCTCCGGCGCTGATTCGGCCGAGTGCGTGGGCAAAGTCGTAGCGCGGCTTCCATCCAAGCTCGCGCCGTGCCTTGTCGTTCACGTAGACACGATCGATCGTTGGAAACATCCTCCATCCGTGCGCCGCGTAGGCGTGTTCGTAGTCAGGGACGCGTTGGCGGACCACGCCCGGTGCATCGGTCCTGAGATCCCCCAGGTCGTCGCGGGTCAAAGGTGTCGTGGCGCTCACGATATAGCGGCCGAAGCCGATCGAGCCGGCTCGTTCCAGCGCCCGAACGTGCGCGCTCGCGACGTCTTCGATATCGGCGCGGCGATACAGGAGCTCGTTGACCTTCACGTTCGCATCGGCGAACGCGTCCCTGGTTTCCTTTCGATCGTCCGCCTCAGGGAAGAAGCGCGACGTACGAAGTATCAGGCATGCGAGCCCTCGATCGCGGTGAACCAGCTCGCACAGGTTCTCGGCGGTGACTTTCGTCACACCGTAGATGTTCCTCGGGACCGGCGTGACGTCCTCGGTAATCCAGGCAGCGGGATCTCCAGGCGCCGGCGTCAACGCACGTCCGAACACGCTGGTCGTGCTGGTGAAGATGAAGACGCCGATACCCGCGGCAACAGCTTCCTCGAGCAGATTCAGCGTCCCCGTGACGTTGGTGTCGATGAAATCCTGCCGGCGATGGGTGACGACATGCGGTTTGTGGAGCGTCGCGGTGTGAACGATTGCATCCACGTTGCGCATGCATGTCCGCACGAAGTCCCGGTCGGCGATTGAGCCGACGAACTCAGTGAACGGCGAGGGTTTGATGTCGAGACCGAGCGGAGAATAGCCGGCGAGCGGCAGCGTGCGCATCAGCGCCTCGCCAAGATGCCCCGCGCTTCCAGTCACGAGGATGGTTCTTGCAGGGGGACCGGGCGGGGTCATTGCTGATGAATCGTGCCAGCGAGTCCATAGACTCGCGGCTACCATGTTCGAATGGTACCACCAGGACGTTGATCTGTTCCTGACGGAGGAAGGAAGGGAAGCACGTGCCGGAATTTCATGCCGAACCGTACATCTACCTGCCCGCGATCAGCCACAAGTCCGTCCTCGTCGCGTGGGGCGCGTTCTACTTCAGAGTCAACTCGAGCGGTGAGCTGAAGCTGGTGGACGACAGCGACCTGAAGCATGTTCACCCGCCGCGGCGCGATACCATCGGTGCGCGGTCTGCCCCGTATGGTCCTGCCCGCGTCGAGGTATTCGACGCGTCTGGTGCCGGCGTTGCGGTCTCGCGAACGGAGGGGACGAATCATTGCTGGGTGACTGGACTGCAGCCCGACACGGAGTATTCATACCGGGTCGTCGTCAAGGACGAGGAGTGGGCTGAGGGAGTCCGGTGCTTCGTTCCTGGTGGCGCGACGATATCAGAGCCGATGGTCATTCAACTGTAAAGCGCCGGGTGGAACGCTTCGACTCGAGCGCGATGTCAGCTGGCTTTGCGCAGTTTCCAGATATGTTCCGCTGGCCATTTGCGAGCCCACGCCGCCGGCACAAAGTCCGAGTAGGTCGTTGTCGCATCAGCGTGCGGCTGCAGCTCGATCAAATCTTCGACGATGAATCCATGCCGGCGGAACAGCCGGATCCACTCGCCGTAGGGAAGCTGATACTCGACGCTTTCTCCGTCATCGAACCGTGCGAGCCCGAAGTAGTCGACCGCAAGTTGCTGAGTGACCGTACCTGCCGTCGCATCGACGCAGACATCGCGAATGGGTGTCGACATACAGAAGGCGAAGAGCCCTGCCGGCCTGAGCACACGCGAGACTTCGGCGACCGTGGCATGGGGTGAGGCAAACACCGTTGCGCCGTGATCGCAGAACACGACGTCGAAGACGGCCGCGCCAAATGGCAAGCGTTCGGCATCGCCCTGCACCAGCATGGCGCGCCGCGACTGCGTCCGAGCGTGCGTGAGTTGTTGATCGGACAGGTCAATACCAACTACTCGCGCATGTGACCCGGCCAGGGCAATCGTCCATTGGGCAGCGCCGCAACCGAGCTCGAGCACATCGCGGTTTTCAACCCGCTCGAGGGCGCGTACTTCCGATTCCGGGATCCGCCACACGCCCCACGCCATCGGATGCTGACGCAGCGTGGCGCCGTGGGCGCCTTGGTACGTCTCACTGATAGAGTTCCAGAACCCACGATTCTTGATGGATGACATATCTATGGTGCGAGGCGGCCAATGTTGTAAACGCCACCAGCGTAGAGTGCGTTCGGCTGCGGGCCCGTAATCGGCACGATTGCCCCCGCATCGACGACCAGCCAGCCACGAATCTTCATCGTGGGACCGAACAGCGTCGCGACGACGGACTCATCACCCGCGGCTCCTGACGTGTGGGGGAACCCATACAACTCGGCGCCCCAGCCGACCGGACCTCGAAGCGGGCCACCGAAAGAAAGCGCCCACATGCGGCTGTCACGTGGCGCCAGAACGTGGTGCCCGATGCGATGAACGAGGCCCACGTTCACGTCGAGGGACACGGAACCTAACCCCCGACTCGAGATCAGAACGATGCCCAGATCGGTAGTTCCGGTGCCCGCGCCGTCCGACGTCGAGCCCGTTGGGAACTTCACTGTCGGAAACAGCGCGAAGCTCGCGACGACGGGAGCATCCTCGAGAGCGCGCCACTTCACGCCGACGAGCAGGTCACCGGCGGCCGCATGCAAACCGGCTGAATGGACGATCGGTGTTTGGACTTCGAGATGTGTGCGCGGGGTCACGCCAATCTTGGCGACCAGAGGCGCGGTTTGACCGTGAGCGTGACCGGGATAGCGATCGAACTCCATTCCGCCCTCGATCTCGATCCACCCTGGCGCGACCGTAAACGCGTGAGTGGCGACCGAGGGTCGTTCCGGCTGGGCATCGTGAGGATTCGGGGGCGTCGTTTGAGCGGCGGCGTGTGCCGCGGCTCCGAGCAGGGCACCGACGACGATTCCCACTCCCAGAGGGTCGCGGTAGTAGGTCACTCCCGATTGCACGTCCGCCAGAAATCAGCCCAATGCGTAGATGACGCCATCTTGCGAGCTGATGACAATGCGACCACCGGCGATGGCGGGGGAGGTCGTGATGCCGGAACCGGCGTCGAAATCGGAGAGCTTCTTGCCGGTCTCGAGGTCGAGGACGTACAGCTTGCCGTCACTCGAACCGATATAGACGCGGCCGGCGGCGATCACCGGAGAAGAGTCGACGCGCGCGCGCGTCGCGAACGTCCAGATCGCCTTGCCGGAGTCCACGTCGAGCGCATGCACGAACTTGTCCCGGCCGCCAAGCACGACACGGCCGCTGCTGATCGCGGCAGAGGAGTAAAAGGGGAATTGCCGATCTTCAGGGGCGTACCGCCACAGGCGCCGCTTGCGCTCGAGATCGAAGGCGAGCACTTCGTTGTTGAACGTTCCGAAGTACGCCCGGTTGCCATCGATCAAGGGTGACGCTCCGGTGTAGGCGCCCGCTTCGATCTCGTACACTTCCTTGCCATCGGCAACCCGTATCGCGCGGAGAATCGAATCGCAGCCGGCAATGAACGCGATCCCGTTCTGGACCGACGGTGTCGCATGCACCATGCCCTTGGTCTGCACCTTCCACCGCATCTTGCCGCTCTTGGCATCGATGCCATAGAGATTCGAATCGTAGGAGCCGGACAGGATCACGTCACCGACGATGACCGGCGACGACTTGATCTCAGATCCCGATTGAAACGTCCAGAGACGGCTGCCGTCCTTGATGTTCACCGCGTGCAGCAGTCCGCCCAGATCGCCGATGTACACAGCGCCATCGCCCACGGCCGGCGACGACTCGCCAATCAGGTTGCCGGTCGTGTACTTCCACCGCAGCTTCCCCGAGGCCAGATCGATCGCGAGCAGATCGCCGTTGCCGCCGCCAACATAGACGACGCCATCGACGATGGCGGCGGAGGAGTCGACGACGTCTTTCACGTCGTAGGTCCACAGGACCTTCAGCGTGGCCGGCGGCGCGCTGGACGACACGCCAGTCAGGTTGGGTGTGCCGCGGAACTGGCGCCACGCGTCAGCGGCCGCACTGGCGGGTGCGGGCCGCTGGGCGCCGAGGATTGGCGCCAGCAAGAGCACTGCGCAGCCGAGGAGAAACCAAGTGGCTGCGCTGTGCTCAAAAGCCTGTGTTTCTTGTGACACGCACGCGCTCGCAGGAACAGATTCAGCGCGCCCGTGTCACGACGATCAGTGGTGTCGCTAGACGCATGCGCGATCTCTACTTCGTCGCGGAAATCGCGAAGAGCTGGCTGCGGTTGTTGAGGAAGAGCATCCCGTTCGCCGGAACGATTGTTCCGTAGACCGCGCTTCCCATGTTCATCTCGCCGAGCATGACTTTCTCTTTGCTGTGGGCCATGACGACGACGTCGCCATCTTCGTCGCCGAGGAACACTTTGCCATCGACGACGAATGGGGAGGCCCAGACGGCGGCGAGCATGTCGTGCTGCCAGTACTCCTGGCCAGTGTTGGCATCGAGACAGTGCAGGTAACCGCTGAAGTCCGAGACGTAGACCAGTCCGTCGGCAATCGCCGCGGTTGAGATCGTGCGGCGGATCTTGTCGAATTGCCAGACGCGACCCGTCTGGGTGATGTCGCCACGTTTGGTGGCATCGATCGCGTAGAAGTGGCCCACGCCCTCGCCGTGCTCAGGGTCCTGGCCGTTACCGATGTACACGCGGTTCTGATAGATAACCGGGGTGGCGATCAGCTCGTTGCGCGTGCGGGGCCACACCGCGTCCTTCGGGTTCGTATCGAACTCCCACAGCTTCTTTCCGGTCTCGGCCTCGTATCCGCGCACCCAGCCGTCGCCTTGCCCGGAAACGACCTGGAGAACGCCGCCGATCGTCCCGACCGCGGGAGTCGACCACTGACCGTGGAGGATGCGGTCCTCGACGGAGTTGTCTTCCCACACGAGCTTTCCGGTGTTCTTGTTGAGCGCGATGATCGAGGGCGCCTGCGGCGACGGGATGTGCACGTGACTTTCGTCCTGACCGTTCGACGTGCTCAGGTAGATCAGGTCGCCGTACACCACGGGCGAGGAATTCGACATGTTGTGCGGGTACGACCCGACCTCTTCGAGCATGTCGAAACTCCAGATGATATCCGCGTCGAACTGACCCGTGAGAGTCTCGTCCTTGAAAGGCCCGTCGTTCTCGTTGTCGCGGAAGCCGTTGATGTCGAGGCAGAAGACCACTCCGCGATTGCTGACGTAGTACAGGCGTTCACCTTCCACGAGCGGTGACGAGGCGACACCCTGGTAGGGCCAGTCATTGGCGCGGCCGGCTTCGAGCTTCGGGTGCGTCTGCTGCCAGAGGAATTCACCGTTCGATTCGCGGAACGCCATCAGGACGCCGCGGTCGCCACCCTGTTTCGGATCGCGCAGCAGCTCGTTGTTGGTGCCGACGAAGACCATCCCTTTGGCCACGACCGGATTGCCGTAGCTTTGCGAGCCGAGATCGGCGACCCACTTGATGTTCTTCTTCGTCTTGACGTCCCACTCGGCGGGAACGTTCTTCATGTTCGACACCTGGTTACGATCGGGTGTGCCTCCCCACATCGGCCAGTCGGAGGTGCCGGGGTCGGAAGCCGCCAGTCGGACTGGCATGGTGACGGCGACAATCCCCAGCAGCACGAACAGCAGTAGAAACCGCGTCAGGTCCGGCTGAAGCCGGACACTACGAAGGCGCGCGAGTCGGCTCAGATACATGTCCATAAGTGTGCCACCAAGCAGCTACTGGTTCTTGCTGAGCGAGAAGTTGTCGAGGTACGCGCCGAACGGAGCATTGATGAACAGCCCGGGCGCACCTTCGCGATTCCCGATTGGATCCGTCTTGTCGATCATCCAATCGGCCGGCTCTGAATCTGTCGTAGCCCATGCCTTGCCGCGCGCACGCACCTCGCCATTCGGCAGATTCTCGACACGGATCTTGAGTCGATACCACGTGTCAGGCTTCCACGCGAATGGAACGGTCACCGTTCGCACCGTCTCCGGTTCCCACGGTTCCAGCTTCAGCTGCTGTGCGGTCCCGTAAAGGACGAGTGAGTAGCGCTGCGCGGTGATTCCAACGTCCGCCATCTGGCGCCGGCGCTGTGGCGCGCGCACATCGGCCTCGAAGGTGTAGTTGGACCAATTCGTGGGACCGATGAACGTGCGACCGCGCTGGAAAATCGTGTTCAGCGGTTCCTTCTGCAGCACCTTCTGCCCATCGAGCGTCGCGACGACGAGCCGACCCGGAACGGTGTTGGCCCAGCCCGGAGGAATCGCGCCGTCGGCGTAGCTGTCGAAGTTCTCCGTCCACGGCAGCGGATGCGCGACCCGCGCCCGCGCCTCTCCCGTCAGGCTGCCGACCGTCGCCTTGATCAGTCCCGCCTGCTGGATCGGTTTGTTCGCAATCGTGACGGCACCATCGGTCACTGTGCCTTCGAGCCCTTCAAGCGACCACGTCGCCTTCTCTTCTTTCAGGAAGCGTCCCGAGGCATCGAACGAACGCGCACGCAGCTTGACCGTCTGTCCGGGCTCGAGTTGCAACTCCGTCGGTGATACCTGGAGGTACGCCGGGGCGCCGCTTCCGGTGGCAGCGACGTCCTCAGTGGCAAATCCGGTTGGCGACGTGGCCTGCTTCGAGCCGATGGCGTAAATCGCATCGCTCGACATGAAGAAGATGCGGCCGCGCGAGATCGCCACGTTACCGAGCACCTGCTCCGGCGTGCCTTCCGAGCCGCAGCAACTGTTTGTGCTGTTCGGCAACTCCACCCGGCTGAGCACCTCACCCTTGTCCGCCTGCGGTCTGACGATGAAGAAGGTGCCGCCATCAGTACCGACGTAAATCTTGCCGTCGGCCAGCACGGGCGAAGCCTTCTGCGCTGCGCCAAGATGCAGGTCCCACAGCAATTTGCCTGATTGAATGTCGTACGTCTTCAGCGTCGAACCGTTGTCCAGTTGATACAGGCGCTGGCCATCCACGATCGGTGACGAGTAACTGAATTCAGTGCCCCTGTCCGCCCACTTGACGGCCTTGATGTCACCGGTCTGGCTGCCGTCGATCGCTGCGAGCAGCCCGAGCTCGACGCCCTCGGTGTTCTCGTCACCGTGCGAGACGAACACGGTGCTGCCGCTCACGGCCACGCCCGTATTGATGGCGCGCTTGGTTGCGATATAGCTCCAGGCTTTTTCGCCTGTCTGCACCTTGATCGCATGCACGCCGCCGTCGCCAAGCGGCGCGATGAGTAGGCGCAGGCCGTTGATGTTGGCGATGGTCGGCGGGGCGTAAGCCGTGTCGTACGGACGCCCGCCCGGATTCGAGACGTAGATCACGTCGCCGTTGCGCTTGTCGAGGGCGATCAGGCGGTGCCCGCGGGCAGCGGCGGAACCCCAGTTGGACACAGCAGCGCTGACGATCACAAGATCACCATCAACGACTGGCGACGTCGTGCGGCCACCGTGCGTCGTGAACGCGGCGTACTCTTCACCGAACGAGCGGCTCCACAGACGCTTGCCGTCTGGGCTGAGCGCAATCGCCTCGGCGCCACCCGTCAGGATGAAGATGTTGCCGGTCTCGGGATCGACAGCGGGCGAGGCCCACGCGATCCGGTGCGCCGGGACATCGCTCTGGAAGACGTTGACCTTGTACTCCCAGATCACCTTGCCGGTCGACGCGTCGAGCGCCATCACGCGCTCTTGTAGCGCCGGGCCACGACCGACCGGGTTTTGCACGTACACGCGATCTCCCATGACGACAGGAGTCGAGCGCCCGCCGCCGGCGACACGCCAGAGGAAGTTCTCGCCGTTCAGTTTCCAGGAGCTGATGAGGCCAGTCTCCCGTGAGATGCCATCGCGATTGGGACCACGCAGCTCCGGCCAGTCGCCGACCTTCACTCGGTGTGAGGCTTGTTGGGCCGGGAGCGTCACACTCAAAGCCACCAGGACAGTGGCCGCCAGGTAACACGTCTTCCGCATCAGAGCACCCTCACGAACACATCAGGAAGCGCAGCAGGGTGATTCGAGTCATACGTCGCGGATTGATATGTCATTTACGACAGAGCTCCGCGACCCCTGCTGTACAACTTGTAATCGTAGCACCGGGACGCGTATGGACGGCGAAGATTCATGCTGTTTTGACGTGCCTCCACCACCCGCGGCTGTGCATAATGGCGGGCATGTTTCACTCGCGCGTGGTTGTGTTTACGTTGGTGATCGTTTACTCGTTTTCCTCGCTCGTTCGTGCCCAATCGAGTAGCCAGCAGGGGAGTCAACCGGCGGCCTCCTTTCAATTGCCACCGGTCATCGTGACGGCCCAGAAGGAGCCGGCCGATGCCCAGACCGTGCCGATCAGCGTGACGCCGGTTCCCAAGTCAACGCTCCAGAATGCCGGCATCGAGATCGTGAGTGACGCCGGTCGCTATGCGCCCAATGCGTCCTTCACCGAGTTCACCGCGAGGAAGCTGAGTAATGCGCGCTTCCGAGGCATCGGCTCCAGCCCCGCGAACCCGTCCATCACCACGCTCGTCGACGGCGTGCCCCAGCTGAACTCCAATACGGCCAGCATCGACCTCGTCGACGTCGATCAGATCGAGTTCGTTCGTGGTCCTCAGAGCGCGCTGTTCGGGCGAAACACGCTGGGTGGCCTCATCAACATCACCAGTACGCGGCCGTCGCTGAGTGCCTGGTCGGGCAATTTCTCCGTGCCGCTTGGCAACGTCGACGCCAGAGACGTGCGCGGCGGAGTCGCGGGTCCCCTGGTCGCCGACAAGCTTGGAATGGGCGTGGCGCTGCAATACGGGCGGCGCGATGGATACACCGTGAACGATCTAACCGGCAACGATCTCGATTCGCGGTCGGCATTCGCGGGGAAGGGCCAGTTGCTGTGGACGCCGATGAAAAGCTGGGAAACGCGGCTCATCATCAACGGGGAACGCGATCGCGACGGCGACTACGCCCTCAGTGACCTCGGTGGTCTTCGTCGGAACCCGTATCACACGGCCCGCGACTTCGAGGGATTCACCCACCGCGATATCTTCGGCACGACGATTCTCAATCGCTACGACCGTCAGAGCATGACGGTGTCGGCGACCACCGGTTTCCTGAAATGGAAGACCGTGGATCAGACCGATCTCGACTACACGCCTCTGCCACTGGTAACCCGCGACAACCTTGAAGAGAGCTTTCAATTCACCCAGGAAGTCCGCGTTGCCTCGGCGGCCAACGTGCCGCTGCACCTGTCGGACACGGCGGCGCTGAGGTGGCAGGGCGGGGTGTTCTTCTTCACGCAGAACTACGATCAGAACGCCACGCGAAACTTCTCGGCAGGGTTCCTGTCGCCGTTCCTTCCATTCCCCGTAGTCCAGACATCACCGCAAGCGGACCTCGACGACGTGGGTATCGGGCTGTTCGGACAGGGTGTCGTGACGCTGGCGGCGCGGCTGGATCTCACAGCCGGTGTGCGCTTCGATCACGAGCAGAAGGACGCGATGCTCAACGTCTTCTTCACGCCCACCATCGCGCCGCCGCAGCAAACCATTGGCGACGAAGGCTTCTCCAACGTGTCGCCGCAGTTTGCCGCCGCATTCCACCTTCGGCCTGGCAAGACCATCTATGCGTCGGTCGCGAATGGCTACAAGGCAGGCGGGTTCAACCCGGCGTCGCCGCCCGGCACCGAAGTCTACGGCGAAGAACACACGTGGAACTTCGAAGGCGGCGTGAAGACGATGTGGGCCAACGGACGCGTCGCCGCAAACGCGGCCATATTTCACATTGACTGGGAGGATCTGCAGCTCAATCTCCCGAACCTCTTCGCCCCCGGCGAGTTCTACATTGCCAACGTCGGCGGCGCGAGCAGTTCGGGAGTCGAGTTCGAGTTGAATGCGCGTGTGCATCCGAACGTGGATCTGTTCGGCGGAATCGGCTACACGAAGGCCACCTTCAAAGATGACAGCGTCTCGGGCGGGATCGCCGTCGGCGGGAACACCATCCCGAATACGCCGGACTACACCGCATCGCTCGGCATTCAGCTGTCCCGGACGCTGGCGCAGGGGATGTCGCTCTACGGCCGCGCCGAGGCGTTGTTTACAGGCGCCTTCGAGTACGACGACCTCAACACCGAAAGTCAGGATGCGTATTCACTGGCGAACTTCAGAGCCGGCGTCCGCGGCCGCTTCGTGTTCGTCGAGGGCTGGATCAGGAACGCCTTCGACACGAAGTACATCCCGGTTGCATTCGCATACGGCGCGCTGGCACCGTCCGGGTTCATCGGTGAAATGGGAAGACCGAGGACTTTTGGGATCTCGGCTGGGGTGGGCTTCTGAGATATGACTACGACACACCGCCCTTCGACGCTGCTCAGGGCGCCCCGAGCTCCAGTCGAGGGGCGAGGCGGCGTGGCACAGCGCTTTAATTTCAAAATGATCCTCGGTGCCTCTGTGCCTCGGTGTGTCGTGATCGCCATCGGTGCTTTTGGATGTGCCGTCGCGTTGAGCGCCCAGTCTCCTTCCACCGACTGGCCGCAGTGGCGCGGTCCCGATCGAAGTGGTATCTCGCGAGACACGGGTCTTCTGAGAGAGTGGCCGCGCTCGGGTCCCTCGCTCGCATGGTCGGCGTCGCAGCTCGGCGCCGGCTACGGGTCGGTGGCCGTCGCCGGCGATCGTGTGTTCGTGCAAGGCATGAAGGAGAAGCGCCAGAGCATGGTCACCAGCCTGGATCGCGCAACGGGCAAGGCTGTGTGGTCGGTCGCGCTTGGATCGTCCGGCGAAAATGAGCAAGGTTCAGGACCTCGGGGTACACCGACGGTCGACGGGGATCGCGTCTACGCGCTCTCCGAGAATGGCGACCTCGCCTGCCTCATGGTGGCCGACGGCAAGGTCGTGTGGCGCCGCAACATCCTGCGCGAATTCTCCGGGCGCAACATCAACTGGCTGATCAGCGAGTCGCCGCTCGTCGACGGCGAGAGACTGATCGTCAGCCCTGGTGGCCGGAACGCGGGCATGGCGGCGCTCGACAAAATGACAGGCGCCACCATCTGGGTCAGCAAGGAACTGAGCGACGAGGCTGGGTACGCCTCGCCCGTCGTCGCCGACGTCCAGGGTGTCCGGACGATCATGACGCTGACTGGCAATGCCGGCATCGGTGTGCGCGCCACTGACGGCAAGCTGATGTGGCGCTACGGGAAGGTGGCGAACAACACGGCCAACATCACCACGCCGGTGTACTCGAACGGCCGCGTCTTCTTCACGTCGGCCTACGGGACAGGTGGCGCGTTGCTTGGTCTCAAGGCGGCTGGCGACGCCGTCAGCGCGCAGGAGATCTACTTCACCAACAACATGCAGAACCACCACGGCGGCGTGGTCCTCGTTGATGGTTACCTCTACGGATTCAACAACTCGATCCTGACGTGCCTCGAGTTCGAGACGGGAAAGGTGATGTGGCGCGATAGGAGTGTCGGCAAAGGATCCGTGGCGTACGCCGACGGTCGCCTCTACGTCCTGAGCGAGAACAATATCGTTGGCCTGGTCGAGGCATCGCCGAAGGGGTACCGGGAGACCGGGCGCTTCACGATTGCCGACCAGGGGTGGCCGAGCTGGGCACATCCGGCAGTAAGCGGGGGCCGGCTCTATC
>Ga0070664_100001219_pt1 | contig 20533 bp, 14 predicted proteins | sample KBSC73metaG_FD_65863 | JGI IMG/M metagenome (GOLD analysis project Ga0070664, IMG submission 65863) | Corn rhizosphere microbial communities from Kellogg Biological Station, Michigan, USA - KBS C7-3 metaG | ecosystem: Host-associated > Plants > Roots > Rhizosphere > Soil ... | reverse complement strand
GCCGTGCCGCTCGACGAAGTGACCGTCAGGGTCGAGCGCCGTGATGGCGCGCCTGCCATGCTCGTGCGCGCCGGCGACGACCGCGATCTTGCGGCTGCCGAGGCCATGCACAAGGTTCGATCGTCGGACGTTCGATTCACGCTGAATCGTGACCGCTCGATGATTCACTACGCGTTGGCGAAGAAGCGGCTCCTCGCCGGTCTGGGACCGCTCGGCCTCCGTCAAGTCGAGTTCGTCGTCGCAGAAGAGGGCGCGACTGCGGTCGCCTACGCGCTGCTTCATGAGAACGCCAATGGGTGGACGATCGAGGAGGCTGGCGATCGCGATCCCGCGGGCGCTCGACTTGGCGCGATGCTGCAGGTGCTGGTCGCGCGCGAACCGTCCGCGCCGCTGCCGCTGATTCGCGCCTGGTGGCCTTCAGCGTTCCCGGTGCCGCCGCAGCTCACGCTCACGGATCGATCCGCGGCGCGCGACGTCTTCATGGTCAGGCCGCTCGCTGACGTCGCGATGCCTGAGAAGGCGGAAGACGTGTTCTATTGGCACAGCGACTATTTTTAGGTAGCTGGGTAGCTAGGTGGCTGGGTAACTAGGTAGTTGGGTAACTAGGTAGTTGGGTAGCTGGGTAGGTCACCCAAGCAACCTAGCGACCCAGCAACCTAGCGACCCAGCAACCTAGCTACCTAGCGACCTCGCTACCTCGCTACCTCGCGACCGGATCGAGCACGATCGATCGTTGCTCACCCTCGCCGAGCGCGAACGTGATCGCCTGACCTCGCAGGCGCTCGAGAAACTGCGAGTCCTGCTCTTCGCCTTCCTCGAGGTAGTCGACGGCGACGGCGTAGTACCGCTCGTTCGCAGGCACGCCGGCAATCGAGAACCGGCCCTGATCGTCGGCGCGCACGGTGCGCACGTATCGCGTGGGATAGGTCCACCTGGCAGGGTCGTCGGGGAAGACGACGACGCTGTAACCTGACCGTTCCCGCCGTGCTTGCACCATTCCGCTGATGTTCGTGACGCGATCGGTCAGCATGACACGCGCGGTGGCACTGGTCCCTTTCAGATCGATCGCCTCGTCGGTCACATCGTTGCCGTCAACGGTGATCTGACGGACGGCCCAGCCGTCGGGAACGCCGGTGATATCGAGATAGAAAGGAGCAATCATGCCGACAACACGAAACCTGTTGTCGCGTCCGCCCTGCGTCATTCGCATGCCAAAGGCGTCACTGGTCGATTGGACGTCGGCGCTCAGTCCTTGCGGGAGCGATCGAACGACTCCTGAATCGGCGACGAACGTGCCGCTGAGGACCCCGCCGCGCCGTGTGGTCAGCGCGATGCCCGATATGTCTTCGCCAGCGACGACGATAGGTAGGAACGCTGTCTCCGGTCCACGCTCCATGACGTCCTGCATCTCTCTGATCGGACCGGCGTCAGGATTCCGTGCCTCGCGCCCCGCAATGAGCCCGGCAACGAATGAACTATTCGCAGTGAGCGAGTAAGGGCCCGGCGGTACGTTTTCGATCGTGAACCTGCCGTCCGCCGCGGAGTCGGCGGCGATCGTGAACGCCCGCGGGTCGCCGGCGCGCTCAAAGGATGGTCCCATGCCCACAGCTTCCGACGACAACTGGATCATCGCTTGTACGGGCCCACCGGAGGCATTGAAGACAGTTCCCGATATCCGCGCATAACGAAACGGCTGCAGCTGAAAATCGGCGGACGCCTCGGTGCCAAGGGCGAGATTGATCGTTTGCGCCTCGGTGAAGCTCGCGCTCCCCGGATAGTAGACGGGCGGATCTCGACGGACGGAATCGGCAGGCCCGGTGCTGGCGGTGACGTAGTAATCCCCGGGCGGCAAACCGTAGACGCGGAATTCGCCCATGTCATCGGTCTGATCGCCCGGTCCCATGCTCTGCAGGCGGCGCTGTCCCCGGACCATGCGCGATCGCAGGACTTGTACACGGGTGCCCGCGATCGGTTCACCGAACTCGTCGACGATGCGACCGCGGATCGCACCGCCGCGCGTCAGGGCAACGTTGGCCGTAAACGACTCGCCTTCCGCAAGCTTGATCTGTTTCGGGGCTTCAAGGGGGCGACGCTGCCCGAAGATAGCCGATGTAAACCCGGCGCGAGAGACGGTGAGCTGGTAGTCGCCAGAAGGAAGGTCGCGCAGGTTGAAGGATCCCTCGGCGTCGGTCGTCACCAACCGGTTGTAGCTTCCGCGACTGGACAGACGCACCTCCGCACCACGAACCGGAGCTCCGGTATCCGCGGTCGTCACCAGCCCTTTGATGCTGGCCGTCATCGGATCCACGCGCACAGCGATCTGTCTCGTCTGGGCCGCGAGATCGTGCGCGGAGAGCAACAGAGCTCCAAGGACAAGGAGAGTCTGCGAAGGAACTTTCATCGCTCCTCCACTTTCAACTCGAGGGCCCGTCTCTCGTCGTCAGCCAGCGAGAAGGGCAAGGCGGCATTGCGGATGCTCGTCAGGAATTCCGGATCGAGGTGCTCTCCATCGTCGAGGTAATCAGTGGCGTAAGCGAGATAGCGCTCTTCCGGCGGCAGGCCGAGGATGCGGAACTTGCCGTTGGCGTCAGCTTGAACGCGCCGGATGTATCGCGTTCGCTGACCCCATTTCGCCGAGTTCTCCGGAAAGACGACGATCTCGCGAGTGGTCGTGGCATCGGCCGCGGTCACCGTGCCAGCGACCTCGGTCAGGCGATTGGTCAGCACGACACGCGCGATGCCCTGTTGACTGGAGGAAAGCTCGATCGTGCTGTCGAGTGCGTCGGCATCGTTTACCGTGATCGACTTCACTCGCCAGTCGTCTGGAAGACCCTCGACGGTGAGACGAAATGGCTCGCTCAAAGAGTCGATTCCGAACGTCGGCCCCTCTCCGCTGTCGAGCACCGTTCCACTTTCGCGCGCCGAGAAGGCGACGACGGTCAGCTTGGGCGGCAGCGCTTTCGACACGCCGGCGTCGGCCACAATCGACCCCCGCAGCGTCGCCGGGCGGCCGGTCACGAGCGTGATGCCCGTCAGCTCGTTGCCGTCGACCGTGACTGGCATGGATGCCGATTCGTCCGGACCATCTCCACGCAACGACGCCTTCAATTTGTAACGTCCTGGCGCGACATCGGCCAAGGTGAACGTACCGTCTGATCGAGTGACACCGCCCGTTCCTATCGGAACGCCGAGCTCGGACGATTCCGACACGAGATTGAGGAACGCATCCGCCGGACCACCCGATCCGCTCAACACGACACCGGATATTCGGGTGGGTCGAACCGGCAGCAGAGGAAAGGTTGCGGTCGCTTCGCCGCCGAGGCCAAGCTTGATGCGCTGAGCCTCGGCCAGATCGCCTGTGCCTGGGAAATATGTTGGCGCATAGGTCGTCTCGACGATCGAATCGATTGGCGCAACGCGGAGACTCGCCGCCACGTAATAGTCGCCCGGCGGCAACCCGTAGACACGGAACGCACCCGTGTCATCGGTCAGGTCTGCGAGACCAACGGTTTTGAGACGACGGGCGCCCTGCTCCATGCGCGCACGGTAGACGCGAACCTGCACGCCGCTGGCGGAATCGCCGGCTCCGTTATAGATGCGCCCCGAGATCGCGCCGCCTCGTGTGAGCGGAATGTCAGCGGTGAACTGTTGTCCCCGAGCGAGTGAGATTGGTTGCGGCGGCTGGAATGGGCGGCGCTGCCCGAACTGCCAACTGACATACCCACCTTTGGAGGCCGTAATCTGCCAGGCACCCGCGGCCAGTCGATCGAAGCGGTACGCGCCGTTCTCGTCGGTCTTGGCGACCAGTCGAGCCCCGCTCTCATACAACGCTTCCACGTCGGCAGCGCGGACGGGTGAGTTCGAGTCCGGCGTGAGGACATGGCCGGTAATGGACGACGTGCCGGTCGGGGCTCCAGGGCCGACAGGGTTAGCCGGCCTGCTCTGTCGCGCCTGTGCCGAGGCGGTCTGATCGAGAGCGATCAGAAACGCGAGGATCACGGCGAGCAGGCGCGCGAGCGCGGCAGTGTCTCGCATCATTCTTCCGTCACCCACGTAGCGGTGAAAAACGCGTAGACGCCCAACCTCCGACTCCCAAGCAGCTGATACTTTGAAAGTCGGAAATTGGAAGTTGGGAGTTGACAGCGCCACTCCAAAAATCCGGCCGCCGACCGTCAGTTTACTCGTCTTAGAAGCGCTCGCGCCGCCAGCTTGCCGCTGGTTCCGGTCATGAACCCGCCAGGGTGCGTGCCGGCTCCACACAGATGGAGCCCTCGAATCGGGCTGCCGTACCCCGCGTGGCCGAGCAGCGGCCGCATCGTGAACAACTGATCAAGGGCGAGCTCCCCATGGAACACGTGCCCGCCACTCAGTCCCAGCTGGGCCTGCAGGTCAGAGGGAGTCACGACGTCGGCTGCGACGACGAGCGAGCGGATGCCTGGTGCGTACGTCTCGAGAGTGTCCAGCGTGTGAGCGAGCAGCATGTCCTTTGCCACATGCCATTCGCTTCCGCGCAGTGCAAACGGTGCGTAATGCGTATAAATCGATGCAACGTGAGCGCCCATCGGTGTCAGTTCTGTGTCGACGATCGACGGAATCGTTATGTCGAGCCACGGTGCTGTCGAGAGATTTCCGTACTTCACGCAATCGAATGCGCGCTCGAGGTAGTCGAGGTCAGGCCCGATGTGAATCCTGCCGGCGGCCGCCTTCGGATCGGTCAGACCGTGGAACGCCGGCAACGAGGCGAGCGCGAGGTTCACCTTCGCAACCGTGCCGGAGGCCCGATAGTTGCGCACCTTGGTGGCAAATTCCGGGGCCAGCTGTGCCGGGTCAACGAGCTGAAGGAAGGTCGTCCTGGGATCCAAGCCGGACACAACGGTGCCGCATTTGATTTCGTGTCCGTCTGCGACAACCGCGGTGACGCGCTCATTGTCGACGACAATGCGCTCGACGGTGATGCCGGTACGGATTTCGGCACCGGCAGCGCGCGCGGCAGCCGCCATCGCATTCGTGACCGCCCCCGGTCCTCCGCGAGCGCGAATCGATCGTCCTCCCGCGCGGCGCCGGCACGCTTCGCGCAGAAGCAACACGAGGGAGCTGCCCGCGGACCGCGGACCGAGCATTGTGCCCGAGACGCCAGGTCCTGCGAGCATTGCCTGCAGCCGCTCATCCTCGAACCATTCCGCCATCAGGTCGGAAACGGCCATCGGCAACCAGCGGAGGAGACGATAGCCGTCGCGCTTGCCGAGTGAACGAAAGCGGCGTCCTGTTTTCAACAGGCTCCATAGATCGCTTGCGCTCGGCGAGTCGATGTCTGGCGGCGCCGAGTCGAAGGTGGAGCCGATCACAGCCGCCAACCGCTCGATGCTTGCACGAAATGCCGCGTATGCCTCTGCGTCCCTTGCGTTGATCGCCCGCAACGACTCGACACTGGCGCCGGTGTCGTCGCGCAAGACCAACAGGGGCCGGCCAGGTGCTGGCGCGCAAGCGAGCGCGGGAAGCGGAATGAATTCGACCCCATGGCGTTTCAGGTCGAGGTCTCTCACGATCTCTTCATCGAGCAGGATCTCATGTGAGAGGCTCGGGCACTTGAAACCGGGGTGGATCTCCGTCGTGACCGCGCCACCACCGACGTGCGCCTGCTTGTCCAGTACCAGTGGCCGACGGCCGGCCTTGGCGAGATAGAAGGCGGCGACCAGGGCGTTATGACCGGCGCCAATGATGATCGCGTCGTGCATAGTTGCGGAGGTCACTATGCGAGATGGCTAGTCGTCGTTTACCAGTGTCCGCGTGAACCTCAGCGACACTGCAACCGGCACGGTGCACAACAGCAGCACAACCACGAGCCACGCGACGATGGTGTCGTTCGCGAGGCTGGTGGTCGTCGTGGCCGCACTGGCTGGACCTTCGATGGCCAGCGACACGAAGCCGGCGATGAGCGCGACGAACGCGGCGGCGGTTGCAACGATTCCAGGAAGCGCCCTCGCCCATGGGAAGGGAATCGCGGGTGGCGCCGCGGCCTCGGCGTGAACAGCGTCCATGACGCGTGCCACGAAGCCTGACGAGGGCACGATGTCGTCGTCTCTCAGGAAGCGGTCGAGGTCATCGCGGTGCATGGAACAGCTTCCTCCGTAGCATATCGCGCCCGCGCGATAGACGTGTCTTCATCGTCCCTTCAGGCAAGCGCAGACTCTGGGCCGCCGTCACGATGTCCATGCCGTGAAAATAGAAGAGCACCAGAGCGTCTCGATACTTGGGCGGCAAGGTCCTGAGCGCACGTTGAACCAGGCGACGCTGTTCGCGGTCCTCCAGGTCTGGCTCGGTGCCACGAGGATCGGCCGGTTCCGCTATCTCATCGAGTCCGACCGTCCGTGGAGGGATCCGCCGAATCTCCGTCCGGTACAGGTTGGCGGCCAGCGCAAAGAGCCACGTAGAAAAGGCCGCCTCACGGCGCCATTTCGCGAGCCCGCGGAACGCTTTGACGAAGGCTTCCTGGGCCATCTCCTCGGCGCGACCGCGGTCGTGGCAAAAGCGGTAAGCCATATTGACGAGCGGACCCTGCCAGCGGCGAACGATCTCCTCGAATGCGGAGAGATCTCCCTGCAGTACGCGATCAACGGCTCGCTCGTCGTCCGCCGCGCTCACGACCTGCCCGACATGTCGACAGTGAGACTACCTCCATGCTCGACAGGTTGCGTTTTGTTTCAACGTAAGAAAACGCAACCTGCCCGGGACGGCCGATGTCTCACCGACCGAAGCGCGCGAAAGGCGTGCGGGAGGGAATCAGTGGGGCTGTTCCTGTTCTTGAGCGTTGCCGTCGCCTCGGTCTTCACGTTCATCGCTGTGATCGCCTGGGCGGGCGAACGGCGCAAAGAGCGCGAAGCCTACTATCACAGCGAAGTGGTGAAGAAGATCGCGGAGTCGCCGGGTTCAGGCGTTGCGGCTCAGGAGTACATGCGCGAGCGTCAGCGAATCTCCGACCGGAACACGCGCGGGACACTCAGGCTGGTCGGCCTCATTCTCTTCGCCGCTGGCGGCGGCCTGATGATTTTTTTTGACGCGCTGCGCGAGGGCCCGCCTCCCGCGTTGGGTGCCATTCCGATGCTGGTGGGGCTCGCGCTCCTTTTCTACGGGCAGTTCCTGGCGCCGAAGGATTGAAGCCTATCGCGTCTCGGCGAGGATCGTTTTGGCAGCGTTCCGTCCCGGCGCACCCATGATGCCCCCGCCGGGGTGCGTCGCTGAACCGCACATGTAGAGACCGCGGATTGGCGTTCTGTACTGCGCCCATCCCGGTGCCGGCCGCAGGAAGAACAGCTGCTCGAGGGACAACTCTCCCTGAAAGATGTTGCCTTCGGAAAGTCCCCACTCGCGCTCGAGATCGAGCGGTGTCACAACCTGCCGATGCAGCACGATGTTGCGAAGGTTCGGTGCGTACTGCGCGAGTGTGTTGATGACGGTATCGCCGAACGCCTCGCGTTGATCGTCCCACGTACCTTCTTTCAGCCGGTACGGCGCGTATTGCACGAAGCACGAGATCACGTGCTTTCCGGGTGGGGCGACGCTCGGATCGGTCAGCGATGGAATGACCATGTCGATGTATGGCTGCCGCGAGAAACGGCCGTACTTCGCGTCGTCGTACGCGCGCTCCATGTAGTCGATGCTGGGCGAAATCGAGATCGCGCCCCGCAGGTGCGTACCGGGCCCTGGCAGGCACGTGAACTCAGGGAGCGCATCGAGCGCCAGGTTCACTTTCGCCGACGATCCGCGGAATCGATAGTGATGGATGTCCTCGACGAACTCGTCCGGCAGCTGGCCAGGCTCGATGAAACGAAGAAACGTCAATCGAGGGTCGACGCTCGAGGCGACGATGCGGGCGTGGATCTCGTCGCCGTTTGTCAGCACGACGCCGTGCGCCTGATTGCCGCGCACGAGGATACGCTCGACCTCGACCTGCGATCGGATCTCGACTCCGGCGGCCCGTGCCGCGCTCGCGATCGCGTTTGAGATCGCGCCGGTGCCGCCGCGCGATAGTCCCCACGAACGGAACGCCCCGTCGATCTCTCCCATGTAGTGATGGAGCAGGACGTAAGCCGTGCCCGGCGACCGCACGCCAAGAAAGGTTCCGATGATCCCTGATGCCGACATCGTTGCCTTGAGCACGTCGGTCTCGAACCACTGGTCGAGAAAGTCGACGGCGCTCATCGTCATCAACTGGATCTGGTTGTACTGATCACTGCGCGGCAGGCGCCGAAAGCGTTGCAGCAGAAAGAGGAGCTGCTTGAGGCCCCGTGGGTCGAGCGATGTCGGATCCGGCGGCAACATGCCGAGGATGGGACGGACGAACCGCCCCATTTCGACCATCGCGCGGCCGTACTCGTCGTAGGCCTCCGCATCGAGGCGCGAATGGCGCGCGATTTCGCGCCGTGTCTTCGCGTGGTCGTTGACCCGCCACAGATAGTCGCCGTTCGGCATCGGCGTGAACGTGCCATCGAGTGGCAGGATTTCGAGGCCGTGGCTCGGCAGGTCCAGTTCCCGGATGATTTCCGGGCGCAGCAGCGAGACGACGTACGAGCAGACGGAGAAGCGAAAGCCCTTGAACACCTCTTCGGTAACGGCGGCGCCGCCGAGGACATGGCGGCGCTCGAGCACGAGCACCTTCCGCCCGGCTTTCGCCAGATATGCCGCGGTTGTCAGGCCGTTGTGCCCACCGCCGATGACGACGACGTCGTGAGTCATCCCGCCCATCGTAGGGCAACTGGGGCAAGGTCCGATACACTCTTGGCGTGGCGAGCCTAACTGAAGCGATCGACATCAAGCGAAAGACGTTCTTCGAGTTCGAGAACGCGCCGTACGTCTGCATCGACGTCGAGGTCTCGCGGCCGACGGCGCGCGGTGGTCAGACGCTGGTGCGCGTCAAGATGCGGAACCTGCTGACGCGAGCGGTGTTCGACAAGACATTCAAGGCGGGAGAGAAGTTCGGCGAGCCCGATCTGGTTCAGGTGTCGGCCACGTTCCTCTACTCGGACGGCGATGGCTATCACTTCATGGATCAGGAGAACTTCGAGACGCTCACGCTCGGTAGCGATACCGTTGGCGACGACCGCGAGCTCCTTGTCGACAACGTGGCGGTTCAGATCCTGAAGTACAACGGCAACCCCATCGCCATTCAGTTTCCGCCGCACGTAGAGTTGACCGTGGCACACACCGAGCCCGGGGTGCGCGGTGACACCGCATCCGGCGGCGTGACGAAGGCAGCGACGCTCGAAACGGGTTTGCAGATTCGAGTGCCGCTCTTCATCAAAGAAGGCGAGAAGGTCAAGGTCCATACCGAGACCCGCGAGTTCGCGGGCCGCGCCTGACGGCGTTCCGTACGTAGTGTCCGACAGTGGCGAAGGCGGTTAGCCGGACCTCGACTTGACAGTCTTTCGCTGACATAGACAGACTATGTCATGCCGAAAGACGCTATCCCGCCCGGCACCCTTCACCTGCTGATTCTGCGCACCCTGGCGCGTGACGGTGAGCAGCACGGCTTCGAGATCGCCGAATCGATCGAGCGCCTGTCGAGCAATGTGCTGACGGTGGAAGAGGGATCGCTCTATCCCGCGTTGCAGCGTTTGCTGGCGAACGGGTGGGTCACAGCAGAGTGGGGCACGACTGGTGGCAACCGCCGCGCGCGGTACTACCAGCTGACCAGGGCCGGGCGGAAGCAACTCGACGTCGAGGAGACGCAGTTCCTTCGCATCACTGACGCCATCGTTCGCGTCCTCCAGGCAGGGTGACACGCGTGTCCCGGCTCGCCGCTCTCCGTCACCGGCTGTTTACGCTCTTCCGACGTGCCAGGGCGCAACGCGATCTTCAGGAGGAAATGCAGCTCCATCTCGCGTTGCGGCGCGAGCAGCTGGAGTCTCGAGGTTTGGCCTCGGAAGACGCGCGGATTGCCGCTGCACGACGGTTCGGCAATGCCCTGCGGTTAAAAGAAGAGAGCGTCGACGCATGGGGCTGGCGCTGGCTCGAGCAGTTCGCGCAGGACCTCCGCTTTGCCTGCCGCACGTTGATTAAGGCGCCAGGCTTCACTCTCATCATCGTGCTCACATTAGCGTTGGCAACCGGTGCCACGACCGCCATCTTCAGCATCGTCAATGGCGTATTGCTGCGACCGCTGCCATTTGCGGATCCGGACAGGTTGGTGCAAATCTATGGTCGCGTCTGGGCCGAAGATCGCGGGGAGCCCGATCCCGTGACGGGCCCGGTTGGTGTGTTTGCCCTGGCGGCCTTCGAGTCGCACAGCACCACCTTCGATGGCTTCACCGCTTACGATCTGTCGACGAAGCACCTCGACGGTCCCGCGGGGCCGGAACGCCTGACGGCCATCTCCGCCGACCTCGACTTCTTCTCGCTGCTCGGTGTTCAACCTCAGGCCGGGCGCACGTTCCAGGCCGGTGATCCTGCGACCGTCGTCGTCCTCAGTGGACCATTGTGGGAGCGGCGGTACGCGCGCGATCCCGCGATCGTCGGGCGCTCAATCACGCTCGACGAACGCCCGTATACCGTTATCGGGGTGATGCCGAATGCTTTCCAGTTCCCGTACCGTGCCGCGTCGCTTCTTGACGCCGCGTTGCCGGAATCGCGGACCGACATCTGGGTGCCGACGCAGATTCCTTCGAACGTTCCGCCAGGGCTGGCGCGCCGGGAGCGAGTGACGGCCCGACTGAAACCAGGCGTATCGCTCGACGCCGCCGCTGCGGAACTCCGAGTGATCGCCTCACGCGTCGAGTCCGACAACTATCGTGGAATAAAGATTCGCGTTGGCGTTCGCGTTGTGCCTCTTGCCGCCGAAGTGATCGAGCCGATTGGGCAATCGCTGTGGACGCTCTTCGCGGCCGTGGGGCTGGTGCTCCTGGCCGCCTGCGCGAACGTGGCGAATCTATTGCTAGCCCGAATGACGGTTCGATCGGGTGAGATTCTGACGCGCACGGCGCTCGGAGCGGGACGGCTTCGCATGACGAGACAATTCGCGGCCGAGGGGCTGCTGCTCTCTTCGCTGGGAGGGCTGCTCGGCCTCATCGTCGCGCGTTGGGGCACCGACCTGATCGTGCGTCTCGGCGCGGCCTGGATCCCGCGCGCACACGAAGTGGCGTTCGAGAGTCGGTCGTTTACCTTCCTCGCGATCGTATGTGTGACGACGGCCGTCTTGTTCAGTGTTGCGCCAGCGTTGCAATCACTTCGACTCAACGTACCGCTGGTGCAAGTGGGCGGCCACGCCGTTATGGGCCGTCCGTACGCACGAGTCCGTGACGCTCTCGTCATCACTGAAGTTGCACTGGCTTTCATCCTGACGCTGGGTGCGGCGTTGGTGATGCGCGAAGTGGTTCGTCTTCAGAAGGCGCCCTCTGGCGTCGTCATCGACAACGTGTTGACGCTGCATGTGACACCACGCGCGGAGGCGCAGGACCTCGCGTGATTGTCATCAACGACGCCCTGGCCCGTCGCTACTTTGCCGGCGAAGACCCGGTTGGCCGCGCCCTCGACCGCGGCACGATCATCGGCGTCGTCGGTGACGTGCGCCAGGCGGCGCTGAATCGACCGGCAGAACCGGAGATCTTCTATCCGGCCGCACAGAATGTGACGATGGCGTCCGATATCGGCATGTCGCTTATCGTGCGCACGGACGGGCCGCCTGAGGGACTTGCGGATCTGATTCGCGCGGTTGTCCGCGACGTCAACCGACGGCTCGCGATCTTCAACGTGAAGCCGATGGATCAGGTCGTCGCCGACTCGCTGTGGGAGCTGAATCTCTACCGCTGGCTGATCGGCATGTTTGCGGCGCTCGTGCTGACGCTCTCGGCGATCGGTCTCTACGGTGTGGCGTCGTACAGCGTGACCGCACGCCTGCGCGAGTTCGCGCTGCGGCTCGCCCTTGGCTCGAACCCGGCTCAGTTGTCGCGGCTAGTGCTGCGCCGGGGTATCCGCCTCGCCGCGATCGGACTCGCTGCCGGGGCTGTGATCTCGATGCCGCTCATCGTGCTTCTTCAGGATTTCCCCATCGAAAACGGCCCCGACGCGTTCGTGGTAACCGCCACCGCGGTCGGGTTGCTCGCCATCGCCGCGGGGGCATGTGCGCTCCCCGCGAGGCGCGTCGCACGAGTCGATCCGGTCGTTGCTCTCCGAGCGGAGTGAGTCAACGCCCAAGCTTGCAACTTCCAAACTCCAACTCCCAGCCACGAAGGACACGAAGAACACGAAGCTCTCGAAGAGATCCCGCGGAGACGGAGAAGGCCGAACCGCATCGGGCAAACGACACGGGTCGCGCCGGCCCGTCGGGCCGGCCATGAATTGCGCGGCACTACGCCCGCAAGCGCTGGTAAAAGTCGATTGCGTTTGCGGGCGCGTGCCGCGTAATCCATGCCGCACGTAGTGCGGGCGACCCGTGTCTCGGGAGCTCGCTCGATTTCCTGTTCTTCGTGACCTTCGTAATCTTCGTGATCTTCGTGGCGTTTGGGCCAAAGCAACTTTCAAGCGCGGCAGCAGGCATTGCCGTGTGCGCACGTACACGATATGTTCGAGGAGACAGAAGATCATCGAGAGCGAGTGCGTGAAAACGTCGAGCCGGTATCGCATCGTGCGCAAGTTGGGAGAAGGCGGCATGGGCGAGGTCTACGCCGCGCACGACGAGCGTCTCGACCGTCCGGTTGCCATCAAGCGTCTTCGCCCCGACCGAAGCGACGGACAGGAACGTGAGCGCCTGTGGCGCGAGGCACGCGCCGCGGCCAGCGTCAATCATCCGAATATCTGCCAGCTTTACGAGATCGACTCGGAAGGCGACGAGCTGTTCCTGGCCATGGAGCTGCTCGACGGGGAGCCACTCAGCGCGCGGTTGACGCGAGGAGCGTTGCCGGTCGGCGAAGCGGGCCAGATCGGCCTGTCGGTGCTGGGCGCGCTCGCGGCGCTGCACCTGAAAAGGATCGTCCACCGGGATCTGAAGCCCTCGAACATCTTCCTGGCGCAGCATGGCGTCAAGCTGCTCGATTTCGGTCTCGCCCGTCCCCTGACCGCAGGCAAAGATCTGACGATACCGGGCATGGTCATGGGAACGCCGCGCTACATGGCACCCGAGCAGATCGAGGGCGGTGTCGTTGACGCTCGCAGCGACTTGTTCGTGCTCGGCGCGGTGCTCTATGAGATGGTCGCCGCCCGTCCTGCCTTCAACGGCAATTCAGTGTTCGCGGTGGCGCGGGCGATTACGAGTGAAGAGCCGGCCGCACTCGGCGGGTCGGCGAGCGTTGTTGCGCTCGATCGTGTTATCCACCGCGCGTTACGCAAACGCCCCGACGATCGCTACCAGACGGCGGCCGCCTTCGCACAGGAACTGCGCGCGGCCCTCCTCGCGATGGATTCGGCGAGCATCTCGCCGGTCCGCCCAATCACGCGCCTCGTGGTCATGCCCTTTCGCGTGTTGCGGCCCGATCCATCGATTGATTTCCTCGCATTCAGCCTCGCCGACGCCGTCAGTTCAGCGCTGTCGGGCCTGGGATCGGTGGTGGTTCGCTCGACGGCAGCGGCGTCACGGTTTGCGACCGATACGCCCGACCTCGCTGGCCTGGCGTCGGCGCTCGATGTCGACGTCGTGCTGCTTGGCTCGCTGCTGAGCAGCGGCGGTCAAGTACGTGTGACCGCGCAACTGGTGCAGGTTCCATCGGGCACGTTGATGCGGGCGATCACGTCGCAGGCAGCGACCGATGAGATCTTTCAACTGCAGGACGGGCTGGCGAAGCAGATCGTCGACTCGCTCTCCATCTCGTTGCCGGCGAGCGAACAGGGACGCATCAATCGCGATACGCCAGGCGACGCCGAAGCGTACGAGTTATATCTCCGCGCGAACCAGCTTCAGCTCGACGTCTCGCAGTGGTCCGCAGCGCTCGACCTATACCGGCGGTCGGTCGAGTGCGACCCGCGTTTTGCACCAGCATGGGCGAGACTTGGACGTTGTTACCGCTTGCTCGGAAAGTTCGGTAACCCCGCGGAAGGCGAAGCCAACCTCGAACGCGGAAAGCAAGCGATCCTGCGCGCGCTCGAGATCAACGGTGATCTGTCGCTGGCGCACCAACTGTACGCGTACGTCGAGGTCGAGGCCGGCAATGCTCGCGACGCGATGGTCAGACTGCTCGAGCGCGTGCGTCACGCTCCATCGGAACCGGAGCTCTTCGCTGGCTTGGTGCACACGTGTCGCTATTGTGGATTGCTCGATGCATCGGCGGCCGCCTACGAACGAGCGCATCGCCTCGATCCCGCCGTGGCCACGAGCGCTGGCCAGACCTTCCTGCTCATGGGCGATTGGGAACGGGCAATCGCCGTCGATCGCAGCGCACCCTCGATTGCGAAGCTATCGGCGTTCTACCAACTCGGGCGGGTGGACGAGGCGCTCGCGATGGTTCGCCCCCTGGTGGGACGGGACCTGCACCGGCAGTTACGCAAGGCGATCGACATCATGATCGCGGCATTCGAATCACGGTGGGAGGATGTGATCCGTCACGTTCAAACAGTCCTGGAGTCAGGCTTCTCGGATCCCGAGGGCTTCTTTCACTGGGCAGGCGCGCTGGCAATGGCCGGCGATCGGGATGGTGCACTCGAGTTGCTCGAGCGCGCGGTCGAGGCAGGCTTCTATCCCGCCTCGGCGCTGGTCAGCTACCCCAATCTCGATCCGCTGCGCGCGATGCCCGACTTCCGGCACATCGTCTGGCGAGCGGAGGAGCGTCAACGCGAGGCACTCGATGCCTTTCGTGCCGCCGACGGTCCGCGGCTGCTCGGCCTGCCGAGCCTGTGATCGGTAGCCCTCCCATATAATCCGGCAGCGAAGGCGCGCGTCGATCTGCCAAGTTCGCCAAAACTTGCTTGTTTGGTGGACTCGTTGCGTTAGGAGATGTCCTGTGCCGGTTGGGACGCCGTTTCACCCACGCACGTTTCCACTGTGCGAATCGCTCAACTACCGTGACTGGTCGGGCTACTACGCCGCCAGCGCGTACGAGACCCACCATGACCACGAATACAACGCGATTCGAAATGCCGCCGCGTTGATCGACGTCTCGCCGCTCTTCAAGTACGTGATCTCGGGACGAGACGCCAGTGCTCTCGTCAATCGCGTCATCACTCGCGACGTGGCTCGCATGCCGGCGGGCCAGGTGTTCTACACGCCGTGGTGCGACGAGCACGGGCACGTCATTGACGACGGGACGGTCTCGCGGCTGGCGGAGCAGCGATTCCGCTGGACGGCGGCGGAGCCGAATCTCCGCTGGTTTACGCAGAACGCGCAAGGTCTCGACGTCACCATCGACGATGTCTCGGAAAGCCTGGCCGCTCTCGCGCTTCAAGGGCCGTTGTCGGCGCAGGTGCTGCGCGCATGTTCGGACGTCGACATCGACAGCTTGAAGTACTTCCGCGTGTCGAGCGGGCGCATCGGCGGGGTGCCAGTCGACATTTCTCGAACGGGATACACGGGTGACCTCGGCTACGAAATCTGGATTCCAGCCGAGAGGGCACTCGACGTCTGGGATGCCATCGTCGATGTCGGCCACTCGTTCGACGTCTTGCCTGCGGGCATGCTGGCGCTCGACGTCGCGCGTGTCGAGGCGGGACTGCTCCTCATTGACGTCGACTTCGTTGGCAGCAAGAAAGCGCTGATCGCCGATCAGCGTTACACGCCGTACGAGCTTGGACTGGGTCGCCTCGTAAATCTCGACAAAGCAGCCTTTGTCGGCCGATCTGCGCTCCGTGAGGCCGTGCGCGCGCCGCGTCGGCAGGTGGTCGGACTCGAGGTGGACTGGTCGGATGTCGAGAACTTGTACGAGCGCGTCGGCCTGGCGCCCGTGGCTCCCGCGGCCGCTTCGCGAACGCCGGTGCCGGTACTCGACGGCGACCGGCAGGTCGGGCGAGCGACGACAACGACCTGGTCGCCGACGCTGAAACGTCTCATCGCCATCGCGTGCATCAACACGCCTTGCCACGCCGAGGGCACTCGGCTGAAGTTCGAGATCTCGGTCGAGGGGACTCGCCACTTCGTAGGGGCAACGGTCGCCCGCACGCCCTTCTTCAATCCTCTCCGCAAGACTGCTACGCCACCGCAGTGACGGATCCAGGCGAGCGTCTCTATGCCGTCGCGTGCGCCGGCATGTTCGTGTTCGGCATGATGCTCGGACTGCCTGGCACGGTGCTCGGGCAATCGGAGACAGTTGCGCAGTTCGGGCTGACGCTGGCCGACCGTGGGCTGCTCATTGCGACGCTGTTCGCCGGCTTGTTGGTAGGCAGCTTCCTCTCAGGCGCGCTCGTCGATTCGCTCGGGCAGCGATTGGCTCTCGTCGTGTCCTCGCTGCTCGTGGCGGTCGCGCTGCCGCTGCTGGCGAGCGCGTCGAATGCGGCCGTGGCGTCCTCCGTGCTCTTCGCGCTGGGAGCGGCAGCCGCGAGCACCAATACGGCTTCGAACGCGATCTCATCGGAGCTTTTTCCCGACCAGCGTGCCCGGCGTATGAATGGGATCGCGATCATGGTCGGGCTCGGTGGCCTGACGATGCCAACGGCGACAGTGCTGGCATCCGAGCTCGTAACCTGGCGAGCCGTCGTCGTCGGCGGTGGAGTGCTGTCGGCCGTTGTCGCGGCTCTGGCTGTCTCGTCCCGCGAGGCCGTGTCCCGTCATGACCCCGGCGCGGCGTCGGGCCGCACGAGCACGAGTGCCGCGCTGCGGCAGTTCGCGAGGCAGCCTGGATTCACTTGGTTTCTGCTGCTGATTCTGCTCGCTGGCGCCAATGAGGCGTCGATGGCCGGATGGACATCGACGTTCGTCATCGCGTCTGGCTTCAGCGCCTCCCAGGCAACCGCAGTGCTTTCGTCGCATTGGCTCGGGTTGATTCTTTCGCGGGCGTCTTTCTCGAGTCGTGTCGACCAGGCCAAGGCCGTCGCCGTGGAGCGGAGCGCGGCGCTGAGCGCGCTCGCTGTCCTCGTGCTCGTTGTGTCTGGATCGCCCTCCCTCGCGTTGATTGGTCCGTTCGTTGTCGGTATGTGCATGGCGCTCGTGATGCCGACGTCGTTGGCGCTCGCAGGAGAACGGATTCGGGGAAATCCTGGCGCACTGTTTGGCGTATTACTCACCGTCGCGCAGGTAGGCGGCATCGTATTGCCGGCGTCGATAGGGCTCGTGGCCGAACAAACCAGCGTGCGGCTTGGTCTCTCGCTGCTGGTTGTCAGCTTCGGCGCGATCACGCTGATCGTTCGTCGCGTCACGCGCAACGGCTAAAGCCGGTTACTCTACGGTTCGCTTGTGTTGAGGCTATCAGCGCAGGCCCGCGATGAAAACCGAGCCCGATTCCAGTGGAAACGACGTTGCCGACGGGATCAACACAAGCGAGCTGTCGGGTAAAATCCGGGCACAACGAGGAGGATCATGATTCCAGAACGCTACGCACCCATGACGTACGCGCTCATGCGCATCGTGTTCGGCTTCCTGTTTTTTCTGTTCGGCCTGCAGAAGATGTTTGGAATATTGGGTGGGCAGGTCATGCCGCTCGGGAGCATGCTCGGCGCGGCGGGGGTCATTGAAACTGTCTGCGGCTTCCTCATCATGGTCGGTCTCTTCACGAAATACGCCGGGTTTCTCGCCAGCGGCGAGATGGCCGCTGCATATTTCATCGCGCACGTTCCACAGAGCCCTCTTCCCCTCGTGAACATGGGTGAGCGGGCGACGATGTTCTGCTTCGCGTTTCTCTACATCGCGACCAGAGGCGCGGGGATCTGGAGCATCGACAGCATGATGCGTAAAAAGTAACGAGCCCTTCCCACTGAATACGACACACCGCCCTTCGACCAGGCTCAGGGCGCCCCGGGCGTTGTCGAGGGGCGAGGCACAGAGGACACCGAGATAGACTTCTCTGTGTCTCGGTGCCTCAGTGTCTCGTGTTCAATTGAACGTCCGTCCCATGGCTCATCGATTATCGACAGAACGTCGTCTCGCCCTCCTGGCCGAGCTCAGCTCACTTCTCGGCGATCGCTGCACGACTAACGCCACAGAGCTCGAACATCACAGCCACAGTGAATCGTGGCATCCGGCCGGTCTGCCGGATGCCGTCGTCTATCCGCTTTCCACGGACGAAGTCAGCGCCGTGGTGCGCGCAGCGGCGCGGGTGGGCGCTCCCATCGTGCCGTTTGGCGCGGGCTCGTCGCTCGAGGGACATGTCAACGCGGTCGAGGGGGGAGTCTCGATCGATCTGTCGCGCATGAATCGCGTGATCCGATTGAGCGTCGAGGATCTCGATGTCACCGTCGAGGCCGGCATCACGCATCGTGAGCTGAATAAGGCGCTGGCCAATACCGGCGTCTATTTCTGGGTCGACCCAGGGGCGGACGCGACGATTGGCGGCATGACCGCCACCGGTGCATCCGGCACGACGACCGTGCGCTATGGCACGATGCGCGAGACAGTTCGCGGCCTGACGGTCGTGCTCGCGGACGGCCGCGTCATTCATACCGGCGGTCGCGCGCGCAAATCGTCGGCCGGCTACGACCTGACTCGCTTGTTCGTTGGATCCGAAGGCACGCTCGGCGTGATCACGGAAATCACGCTGCGCGTGTATGGGTTGCCCGAGGCCGTGTCAGCGGCAATCTGCTCGTTCGACTCGCTGTCAGGCGCCGTGCAGACCGTCATCACCACGATTCAACTCGGGATTCCCGTTGCGCGGATCGAGCTGCTCGACGATGTCATGGTGGATGCGGTCAATCGTTACTCTCGCTTGTCGCATCCGGTGAAGCCGACACTGCTCTTCGAGTTTCACGGCACGAGCCATGCGGGTGTCAGCGAAGTGGCGACCGCGGTCCAGGAGATCGCTGCCGAGCATGGTGGCGCCGGCTTCGAGTGGGCGACGACAACCGAGGACCGGGCCCGATTGTGGCGCGCGCGGCACAACACGCTCCCGGCATCGCGCGCGATGCGGCCAGGCGGGCACGCGTGGGTCACCGACGTCTGCGTGCCGATCTCGCGCCTGGCCGAATGCATCCTCGAGACGAAACAGGATCTCCAGGCGTCGAACGCGTTCGCGCCGCTCGTCGGCCACGTGGGCGATGGCAACTTCCATCTGAATTTCGTGTTCGATCGCGACAATCCGGACGAGTTCAACGAGATCAAGGCTTTGAACCATCGGCTGGTGCGTCGCGCCGTGGCGATGGGCGGGACCTGCACTGGCGAGCACGGGATCGGCATGGGCAAGATGAGCGATCTCGAGGACGAGCATGGCGAGGCAGTGGAGGTGATGAAGGCGATCAAGCGCGCGTTGGATCCGGAGAACCGGATGAACCCGGGGAAGGTCCTTCGGCTCTAGCCAACTCCCAACTCCCAAATGCCCGCATCGGGAAATTGGAGCTTGGGAATTGGAAGGCGCGAAGGCGCGCGGACGTCTGATCGCGGCATTAACCCGGTGGTGAGGATCGGACGTGGCAGTGAAAAATGGTTCCCACAGACGATTGCGCCACCCCGAGTGAGCACATGCGGCTCCGCGTTTCCGCGCCTCCGCGGTTTGTGATCCATCATCGTCGTGCGCCGTGTACCGGACGTTGGCGTCATGGATCCTCGGCGCCTCGGTGTGTCGTGGACAGCGTGAGGAGCGGGCCAGCGGCTGACCCGCTAAACAAATACATTGGAAGTTGGGAGTTGATCTCGAGATCTACGATGCCACGCGAGGGTTGAGCACGTCGCCAATTGCTGCGATAGTGGCCCGTAGCTGGTCGTCGCGCAAGTATGGGGCCGGACCAACGCGAAGTATGTCGCGCCGGGAGTCGATATACACGCCGCGATCGCGGAGAAGCCGAACAACGGCTTTCGCGTGTCCGGTTCGAATGGCGAGGAAACCAGCGCGCCGGTCGTCGGGCATCGGCTCGACGTGCGCGAGCGAGGGGGCGAGGTCCATCCGCTCGAACTCAGTCTTGAGAAGGCCCACTTGATGCTGGCTGATTGCCCGGAGTCTCTCAGGCGTGAGCTCGTGCCGCGCATGGAACGCGAAGACAGCGGCGGCCCGGTAGTGTGACGTGACGTCGTAGGTAGCGCCACCGAATGCCGCGGCGCCGGCGCCGTAGGCGACAGAACCTTCGCCGCCATCCTCCAACGCATCGAATTCCGCGAACCATCCCGTCAGTACCGGTCGCATGTGCGTGCCCGGTGGGACGCGAAGGAAGCAATTGCCCTCACCGAGTTGGCAGTACTTGTAACCGCCACCCGTCACGAAGGCATCGTCAAGGCCCGCTCGACGGAGATCCAGCGGGACGACGTTGACCTGGTGATACGCGTCGACCAGCAGCGGAATGCCGCGCAGATGGCACGCGTCAGCGAGTCGATCGAGACCGGGAACGATCTCGGCCGTTTCGAAAAGAACGCTGGAGACCATTACGCATGCGGTGTGCGAGTCGAGCGATGCAATCAAACGCTCGACGAGGGCATGCGCAGGGTGGGCAGGCACGTTGACGACGGCGATGCCTTCTTCGGCGAGGCGATCCACTTGCCTGCGGA
>Ga0070664_100001218_pt1 | contig 20537 bp, 19 predicted proteins | sample KBSC73metaG_FD_65863 | JGI IMG/M metagenome (GOLD analysis project Ga0070664, IMG submission 65863) | Corn rhizosphere microbial communities from Kellogg Biological Station, Michigan, USA - KBS C7-3 metaG | ecosystem: Host-associated > Plants > Roots > Rhizosphere > Soil ... | reverse complement strand
TCGTCATATATCAGGATTTTAGATTTTTCTATTCCTGATAAAAAAGTAATTAATTCACAAAACGTTTTAGTATTGACAAGTTTGTCCGTGCTGGAGGCAGAGTCAATAAGAATAAATAATTTATCCTCCTGATCGATACGATGCGCCTCAAGCCATTCTTTGCCCCACTGTCTTTCCACTTCGCTGATAAAAAGCTGTGGCTGATGCGGATATTGCACTGCGAAGTTGATTAGTTCTGTATATTCGGGAAAACATACCTCTGCTTTGCGGGTGGTAAGATTCAAGCCGATTCTCGACAACGAAAAAAAAGCTGTGTTCCAGGGAAACCCAGCCATCAATGAGTGATATTTTCGCTCAAGCATGCTAAGGAAGTTTTCTTCTTCAAATGAAATGATCAGTACTAAATCGTAGCAAGAAAAATCCAGATTCGACCAATCGAGATTGGTCATTTTATTTACGATAGGATTGTCCTGAAGCAAAGCTTCATACGCTTCAGAAAATTTGCTGTTTTTCCAATTGAGGTCTATATGCGCATTTGGAAAGAAAGATTTGAAAAGTTCAAACATTCCGAATTTAATACAAGTGTCCCCGATAAACAAGACTTTTTCTTCATAAAGTAGTAGTATTCTTTTCGCATTTTCCTTTTTTAAAGCAGTGTTAGCATATGAAATTTTATCCAGAATTTCTGTAAATGGCTTCATTGAATCTCGATATAATTTTTCTTGCAATATTGCCCTGGCTCTAACGGCCTGGAGAATTTAAGGAACAAAAAATAAAACAACTGTTCCAAATATAAATCGATTTGGGGAATGTGACACGCAGAAGGTGAATCATTTTTTGACTTTGCATATGAGATGGATGAAGTCGATTCATTCTTCTCGCCTCAGTGCTTTGAACCATTTCTACAAACAAATAATACTTTTGAAATATTAAATCAACCTCAACAGTCTAAATAGAAATTGACAAATTAAAAACCTATACTAGATTTACAACATTAGTAATTTTTAATACAAGCTCTGTGCGATCAATTCCTTTTACCATTGCTTTTCTGTTTTTTGCAACTGTGGGGCACGCCCAAAACACTCTGCCAAAAACCGGGAATGAAAATATGCCACCAAATACAATTAAGGAGTATAAATGGTGGAATCTGCTTCATTATACCATTGACATTACGCCGGACTATAATGGAAAATATGTTAAGGGAAAAAACATTATAAAGTTTCAAGCATTAGAAAAAGGCAACATGATGAGGATTGATTTGGATAAGCCTATGTCTATCACGTCAATTAAATGGCGAGGCGCCGCTTTAGCAATCAAAAGAAATGGTGATTTTTATGTCATTACTTTTCCCCGGAGTATAAATAAAGGGGAGACGGAGACAGTCGACATAAATTTTGAAGGACATCCGCACGCCGCCGTGAAGCCTCCGTGGGATAGCGGATGGATCTGGGCAATTGATAAGAAAGGAAGACCCTGGATCAGTGTAGCCTGTGAAGGATCAGGGGCAAGTATCTGGTTGCCATGTAAGAATGTAGGATATGATGAACCCGATAGTGGAGTTGTATTTAGCATCAGTGTCGCGGATACATTGGTAGCAATTGCCAATGGACGACTTCAAAACAAGATTGTCAACAAGAACAAAACGTCTACGTACGTATGGAATGTGGTGAATCCAATAAACGCCTATGATATTATCCCCTATGTGGGAAAATATGTTACATGGCATGAAGATTTTGCCGGCCTTAAAGGCAAATTGGATTGCGACTACTGGATATTGGATTATAATCTCAATAGGGCAAAGCAACATTTGAAGCAGGCAGATACGATGCTTCGCTGCTTCGAATGGTGGTTGGGGCCTTTTCCTTTTTATGAAGACAGCTACAAAGTAGTGGAAGCACCCATGCCCGGCATGGAACACCAAAGTGCTATTGCATATGGGAACAATTTTCAAAACGGTTATTCAGGAAAAAATTTGTCGCAGACAAAATGGGGATTAAAATGGGATTTTATCTTGGTGCATGAGAGCGGTCATGAATGGTTTGGCAATAGCATTACTGCAAGTACTGAAGGGGAAAGCTGGATCCATGAAGGTTTTACAAAGTATTTGGAAACGCTCTTTACGGCTCATCTTTTTGGCAACGCGGCAGGCAATGATTACTCAATCGGTATCTGGAAGAGGATCAAAAATGACGGGCCTGTTTTGGGAGCCAGTTTGTCCGATTCGTACAATAAAAGCAGTGCGATGCTGCATATGCTCAGGCAGATTGTTGGCGATTCTATATTCAGAGGGATGTTACGCGGACTATGTTCCAATTTTTACCACTGCACAGTAAGCACAGGACAAATATTGGATTTCATTAATCATTACACAGGTCACGACTTTACAAAGGTATTTGATCAATACTTAAAAACGACTAATGTTCCTGTGCTTAATTATGCGGTTAAGAATAATCGTCTTGAATATCGCTGGTCGAACTGTGTCGCAGGTTTTAATATGCCGGTAAAAATTTCATTGAATAGTCGTACATATCAACTCATTTACCCAACAACCGAATGGAAACACCTCGCCATTTCCAACCTTGACCACGATATGATCGTCGACAGAAATTTTTACATAAAAATTTCTCCACAGAAATAATGCGTGATAGAGATCGAATGTTATTGTTAACCTGATGTACTAATTACTGGAAGTCACAATCTGGGCAATAAGACTGTGGGGTTCTATCGCTTCAAGAGGTAGCTGAAAAAACCAAACTTTCGTTTTACTCCAGGACTCTTCTCGAGAATAGAATTTCGAAGTAAATACTTCCTTGTCCGCCGTAGGTTGTCTATTCCCAAACCATGCGAGCGCGCTACCCCTGATATTTTCTGATGGCATTGTGTGGTTATTTGAGTGAATGACGGGTTATTTATTTGGTCTTGAGTAATTCTGTATAACGCCCCATGGCCTGAATTTAAGAAAACTCCGTGGTTATTCTTTCCACGCAAAGCAGTTTAGTTTACAATATTTGCATTTTTCATTTACAGTTTCAGCCATTAGACCACACACTCCACAATCTTTCGTATCGTATGTTTGATCGACGCGAATAACATTTTTGAGCCAATCTTCCTCTAAAACATCATTTCCAAGTGTGTTTGAGAATTCAACTATTAAGTTTCTCGTCGCTTCTGGCTCTATATCTCCATTTTCTCTATGCCTTTTAACAGTGAGCAATAAGTTTTTAATCTTATCATAAAACTGTATCTCTTTTAGCTTTTTGCCCAAAAATATTCCAAATAGAATTGGGATAATCAAAAATAGACCACCCACGAAAACCTCTATCAGTATATTGTCTCCAAAGGTACTAGCTTGTTTGGCCCAGTTAAGAATTAAATAAAAACTACCTCCGATAAAAATTATGGACGATACAATTAGAATAAACTTTAAATTTTTCAGAATTGTGCGAAAAAATCTCTCTGACATTTGAATACTAGTTTAGCAGCAAGCCATGGCGGCGGCTGCGGTTTAACTTTTTCTAAAGGCATTTATTGCGAATCCGATTATTGAGCCAATAATAGTTATTATTAAACCCGATGTCCAGATAGTTACTTGGTCTAGCTTTTCCCTTAAGTTGGATATTTTAATGTCTGAAATTTCTTTTTCTTTGGCAATGAGAGCTTGTAATTCATGGAACTGGAAATTTATTTCCTGAAGTTTCAGCAATTTGTCTGGCGAAGATGTCACTGATCTTTCAAAACTATCAATTCTCTGCTCGATTGCGTTCAGCTTCTGACCTTGAAAATAGGATTTTATAAGAGTGTCGCTATTTTTTAGGTTTTTAAATTGACTATCTAGCAGATTCAACTTGACCGAAAGTTTATTTAGCAGCAGACTTGTACTATCACAGCAAGTTTCTTTGTCAACAGAATTTCCGAAACCATTTTTAAATGTGTCTATCGAAAAGATAACAACCGCAATAATTCCGGCTAAAAGACTTAATAAAGTCGACCAAGCCGCCCCCCTTAGTAGTTCCTTCCTTCTCTTTGCCTCTCTATACTTTCTCTCATTTAAATCCTCATAAAGAGTTTTCGAGTCCGCCTGGGCTTTTGATTGTAACGTCTGGAATTGAGGAAAGTCCTCTTTCTCAATTCTTGCCCAATCATGCGTCGACAACTGATAGATTTCAAAATCGTTCTCTTCGCGCGGTACGACTAAGAAGGACGGGAGATCTGGCTTATTTAAAACATTAAGATATGCTCTCACTTGTTCATAAGCAATCGAAACGTTTCTTTTATCGCCTTGTGCTTTGAATTCGACTAAGGCCAGATAATTGTTAAACTCGGTGTCAAGGATTAATAAGTCAGCAATGTATCGCCTAAATGAGCCCTCATCAACTTTTGGGTGAAGTGATGCTTCAAATAAAAGGCATCCTTCAGGAAATCCCTTTTCTTGTACAAGGAATGATGAAAATAACTTTTCCAGATGTCTGTCAGGCATATGCAGTTAGTTTAATGGCAGCCGATGGTCTGGACTCGGCCTTGTACCGTATATCAAGATAAAAAAAAATTCGTGAGGGCGGTTTAGCTTTTTAAATTCGCGAGGCCCCACAGATATCATGGCGATAAGTAGTGGGCAGATTCGGGTTGGCCGATCATTGGCCCGGCTAATCATACTGTAAAATATTTTTTACAATACCTTCGACTTTAAGGTCAGTCGCAATAAACGGTTCATATTTATCATTGAGAGAATGTAAGATTGCTGTCTTCCTATTGTGTCTAGTGTATTTTTTAATTAATACCTCTCCATGATTAATGCAAACTATTAAGTCTCCATTTTCTGCAGTTTTTTGCATCCTTGCAATTACTAAATCTCCATGTTTAATTTTTGGTTCCATAGAATCGCCCTTTGCTTCAACGATGAATGCTTCTTCAGCTGGAAATTTTAATAACCTTGATGCAATCGGAATTCGGTCAATGGGATTTCCCGAAAGAATTGTGCCTTTTGGGCCACATTGAGCTGTTCCATATTTAGCAATGTAAATAATAGACTTTTCAGGGTTGCCCATAACAACATAGTCTTTTGAATTATTTGGATTTCTTTTTAAATAACCCTTTTTTTCTAATTGCTGAATATGATGATGTACAACGCTGGGTGAAGACAGACCCAATTCTTCCTGAATTTCACGAATAGTAAGTGGAGAATCAACATTATTTTTTAGAATAGATAGAAGCTTTTCTTGGCTCCGATGAAGTTCCTTCATTGTGTAAATGTAACACATTTAGTAAAAATGGTAGAACATGTGGATAAGTTCTACGTTCTAATAAGAATAGAAAATATACATTTGTTCCATTAAACGTTCTAGATATTTAAGCCTATGGAAAAAGCGAAATTTTAAAGCAAAGGCGGTTAAGGAATACCGTACTATACTAGTCTGCCCACGCACGCTTGGTATTGCAAATTCCAAATCAATTTTTATTTAAACTTAAAAAAATTAATAATGAGCAATCCTAAATTTCAGATCTTCAACGGCACCAATAGCCAATTTTATTTTAATCTTAAGTCGGCAAACGGCGAGAAAATTCTATCGAGTGAAGGATATTTATCAAAAACCAGCTGCCAAAACGGAATTGATTCCGTAAAGGCAAATGCTCCCTATGATTCAAGATATAGGAGGCAAGTATCTTCTAACAATCAATATTATTTTGTATTAACTGGCGCAAATGGTGAAGTAATTGGGACAAGTGAAACCTATATTACTCAACAGGCAAGAGAAAGTGGTATTGATGCAGTAAAGAAAGATGCGCCAAGGGCCTCAATTGAAGATTTGACGTATCAAAAAGCATATTAATTTTTTACATTTAATCTTCTTTATGCGACGAAAATTAAATGAGAGCACCTCAAAAAAGGTTGCATCAATCGCTTCAAAGCTGTTACGTAACCCAAAGACGCCAGCAAGAATAAAATCGGTTGCTGCCTCGGCTCTTACACAACGACCAAAGAAATGAAAGTAGATTTTTTGTGGGAGGTTAAGTAGCGACGTGTATATACGACACTGACCCAAGCAGGGCGAATACTTGTCGCTGGAAAAGAATAATCTGTAATTCGATGAGACTATCATATGCTACACCTTTTTTGCAACCGACAGAAATTTCTTTCCAAGCAATGGTAACACAAGATTTGCTTGGTAATACGCGTTAGCCTCGATCACATATACGTCCCGCAAATTTGTTTTATCAGCCACCCAGGATAAATACTTTCGAAGATGGTTGGCTATCGCTCTATCGGTTGTATTGGTTTTTGGAACGATAATAAAAACTAAGATACCTTTCCTTTCGCCTGACAGAAAATGTGCAGCTTTAATCAGTCCACCCACAAATGTCTTCCGGCTCGAACTGTTTTCGCTTTCAAGGATAATATATTCATTGCTTCTTTTTAGAACGTAATCGGGCTTGTAGCCAGCTTCGACTGAATTGCCGTTGGTAAACTGGGAGTAGCCTTTGCAAGCGTGCAGTAGTTGTTTAAATGCGGCGTCACGTATCATACAAATTAGGTTGATTTGGATTTCTTTTTCGGGTAATGGACATTGAAAACAAAATGATAGATCGTTTTAGGTTGCGAGTTTGACTGGTGTTTCGATGTGAAATACTGGTAGGCGGACGGCCTCACTGAATGAACCTTCCACGTTTTGGCGACATAACCTGAACCGGCATCGGTAACTATTTTTTGGTATCGATCGACGATTGGTTTTTTCGAATGATTGATGATAAAAATATAGCCATCACCTTCAAAGTCGGTAAGATAGTTAAATAGCTGGAGCACGACTTCCAATTTCGTATTGTTCCACCAGCCTTTGAATTCAATAATTTTTTTGCCACAGGAATCGTGTTCAACCTTCAGATCAATATGGTTGTTGCCTCGATGAGGCTCTGCATTGGTAACATAACTTTGTCCTTCAAACCAATCCCAAAAGAAATCCCTAAAGGGTGATTCCCATCGGTGTCCTTCCAAAATATTTTGGATACAAGCCTGACGTTCATTCTTTACTGATAAATGTTTGATTCCCCGTAAAAAATCTTTGGTAAAGTTCTTTGACTGCGGCTTGAATTCAATTTGTTTTCCGTGCAGCAGATCAATATTAATGAGGCTTGCAATATTCGCGGCGAAATAAGCAAAATCCTGGTTCAAAAAAAACTTGTGAGGCATTATCTGGAAATGCTTTTCGTCGGACCACCACGAATGTTTCAATGTATCAGCATGGAATTCGATCATAGCACGCTCCGGAGGCTGCGCATTGCCTTCTTCAGAAATTTTTCTTTCCAAAAAATAGATATCGTTGTTCCATATTGTTACTATTTCTGCTGCGACTCTATGAAATTGCGACAGTAGCCTGCGCACCTGGTCTTTATTGCCTGAAGTTAGTATGAGTTCCCTGACTGTTGCTTTGAAGGTAGGAAAATCGAAAAAGGGAGCGTCTGCTGCTATGAGGTAAGTGAAATAAGATTTGGTGCGGGGGCGCGGATGAGTGCTTTTGTCTTTACGCACTTGCTCTTTGAATTCTTTTCTGATAAATATTAATGCTGCTTCGACAAAAGTCAAAATTTGGTAAGGCGAGAAAATTGGTTCTGGCCTGCCGATGTACCAGGCGGATCGAACAGCAAGATGCAGTTCATCAAGAATTTTTTTATCGACTTTTTTCGCCACGGTAGTACCTTCAATATCAAGCTCGACGTCTTCGAGTCTCAATCCTGGAGTATTTTTTTTTTGGGCGTGATAGTGTATTTGAAGACGCGTGATATAACTATGATAAATTTCGTTAAGTGTAGTAAGGTAGACACCCTTTGACCAGCCGCTCGCTTTTTGATTTTGAATAAAGTAATCCGGTCTCGCATATGAAGGGTACTGTAGCGCGCCAAAAAAAACAGCTGCTAAACGAAGCGAATCCACTGTTACGACAGGTGTAATCGGATTACCTTTCATTTTGTTCCTTAGATTTAGCGTTTATTATTTAATAATAAATTTCATGAAGGTTGTGGTCAAATTGATCATCAGTTCTACCTCCCCGCTATTAACCTGGTCATTGTGTTTGACATAGCTGTTATTGTACTGGGCATAGTATTCCAGAATTTTTTGAAACATATTCATCAGTTCCGGCGATGATCCATTTCTCTTTTTATACTTGCCCAGCTCCGGCGCCTGGTTTTCGAGTGATTTTTTATTGTTCAGGATAGTTTTTAATAATAGTTCAAGCGATAGTCTCAGATCATCGAGGACATGACGCTCCATAATGCCTTTCTCAAAATTGTAGAGCGCCTGCGTGTATAATTTGTATGCATCAGGATAGGCCATTAAAAACTCTTTGGCCTGCGCGGTTAAGAATAAATTGATTTCTTTGCTGTAGGTTGCGGGATGATAAGGATTGGGATGATAAGTTTCTGTTTCGTCGAGGCAGCAGTGGACAAAGGATTCGACATCCTTATAATCACTGCCCCACCGAAAATTGTTTTTAAACCCGAATAATTCTATCTCATCATCCATCAGCAGGGTCGTTGTAATTGTCACCTCGTGAATCTTGTCAAACGGTATTAGTTTACCGCCGAACTTTACCGGCTTTTTGTCAAGATAAAGTGTGAGAAACTGGTTGCAGAATTCTTCATAAGTCAAAAGCAACTTTATTTCTGAGACTGCTTTGCGGCTTCTCAGATAGTGTACAACCACCAGGTTAAACCGCTTGTGTAACGCGGGGTCACGTTTGAGTATACTTGGATGAAGCCCAAACGTTAGATAGGCGTTGTAAATGAACGATAACAAGTTCTTTTTGTAATTAAAATCGCGTTGATTTTGCTGGCGCAGTTCCTCAAAAGCGGTGGTGAATGCTGCAAGCAAGGCAACTAAAAGATTGTTAAACTCTTGATCTTTCTTTTTGGTAATGGGCAAATCTCTCTCATATAAAGCCACTAACTCGGCAGGAAAATACTTGGTTAGCACTTGTTTTCCCTCTGCAACCAGGCTGATGTATTGCTTGTCGAAGTGTGTGACAATAGCGGGATTTTTAAGTGACAATTTTTGGGAAATCGCAGCCAGTTCGGTGAGTGCCATCGTTCGATTGCGAACACCTGCAAAATATTTTTTGTAGAACTCTTTATATTCCTGGATTTCCTTTTCCTGTCTGAACGTAACGAGTTGTTGTCCCAGCCCGACCCCTGATTTTGCTTCCATTTCCCAAATCTCTCCAATAAACTACAATTTTAAAAAAGCAGTTTAACCCCGTTCAGGGCGAACGGTCCTTTTTGGAGAATCAATCAAGATCAGAAAAATCGTCATTTAGTTTAGCCAATAAACATCGACCCGCGCCATACGGACAGAAACGACTATGCTGTAGTGGGATTTGTGTGCGGTCTGGCAGGTGGGATCAGTTACGGTCGCAGGAGTTGCTGGCTGACTAGCTGATAGTAATGCGTGTATGTTTCCTCGGAGAAGGGAATTATATTTTTTTAAGGTCACAAATGGCAAAGCAATATACCTACTTCTTCATTGTCCTTGGATATAGCCGTAATCCGGGTCCTTCATACACCACCTTAGTATAGCAGCAGTCCCTCCTGTACCTTGTAAACCGCCTTCTCGCCGGGCACTTGCCTGAATTCGGAGTTTTTCATGTTCTTTGAAAACATAGGCGTTTTAGTCTTGCCCATATATTTAATATGCAAAAAAAATGAGTTTAGACAAATATTCGACTTGAAAATCAGCTAATTATAGCATAAATATGCCATTATATGGCTATTTTCTTCCTATCGCAAAATCAAGCTGTTCCTCCTTTCCAGGGGCTAAACTCAAATTGAAGGGCGGCGTCCAGGCCAAAACAGGCCGACGGGATCGGCCGAAGCAACTATAGGTTGGAAAACTGAAGGAAATCAGTCAAAATTTGGTTAGACAATTGTCCCATCTCCGCTACGCTGGCTGAAATGCTTACGGTTAAGCGTTTCGGCCTTTTTTATTTAATTAATCCGGCTGCTGCTTTCTCCTTTTAATGATTAAGTTCCCGGTCTCAATTCCATTAACTGTAATACGAAGAAAAATCTCACGCGAGATTTCATGATTTTCCGTATCAATCAGGAAAACTGAGGCTCGTATTTACTAAGGAGAGGTCGTCTCAAAAGTCGCCACTCGTCATTGCGAAGGAGGAACGACTGAAGCCTGCCTACCGGCAGGCAGGCAATCTATTTGATAGTCAACAATGAATTTTTTTAGATTGCTTCACTACTCCCGATAGCTATCGGGACGCAATGACGACTTTTGAGACGACCTCTGTTCTTTTAATTCATTTATAATCTGGCACTCTATGATCTTTCTTCATTTTTGCGGCATCTGCCTTTGATCTCGCATTCCGAAAGCAACATGATCTTCAAAAATATTAAAATCAAATGTAAAGCCTTCCTTACGAAGAGTGCGTATTGCTGATGCTACTGTATTATATTTAAATTTCTTTTCCATATCATTTATTTTCTTAAATGATATTGATTAAAGAATAAACATTATGCTTCACTGTTGACCATCAAATGAGTGTCCGTGAAACTTACAAGACAATAGCTACTGAACTTGATTAGTAACTTCCAGGATCGTGAAAGTTCTCTTGCCCGCCGGGACCTGCCATTTTACCTTTTGGCCCTCACGAAAGCCTATCAATGCTGTGCCTATCGGTGCTAATACTGATATCTTCTTCTCTTTAATATTTGCTTTATCTGGAGTCACAAGCATCAATTCCATGATTTCATTCTTGTCTTCAGCTTTTATTGTGACTCTCGAATTAAGCTTTACAACATCAATAGGAAGGTCATCCTTACTTACAATCTCAGCCTTTTTTAACTCAGCTTTCAGGTCTTCCGCATTTTTTCGGTCGAAAGCAGTTTTGCCCTGCCTTCCATTAAGGAATGAAGTCAGTAGTCTATGATCATCTTTTGTAAGAACAAGCCTCGTATTTATCTTTGTCATGTTAGATTAATTTAATAGTGATTTAATTTTGTTTTGTTCCATTCGTTCTTTTTTTCTTTTAAAATAGATTTCTTCGAAACTCTTTGTTGTCTGGTCCTCAGTTCTTCTAAAGAACTTTGAAGGATTGATACTTTTTGTGTCTGGAAATCCACAAGCTTCCATCATTTCTCTCGTTGCCTGGATCGTATTTAAATGAAAATTGAAAACTCTAACTGCCTTATCAGTTGGATCCAGCCCCTTATACAATGCGGGATTTTGTGTAGCAACGCCAACAGGACATTTGCCACTGTCGCATATCAGGGCCTGAATACACCCAATCGCAAACATCATTCCTCTCGCTGTATAACAAGCAGCGGCTCCCAGCGACAGAGTTTTTAGTATATCAAAACCGGTAATTATTTTACCAGCAGCTAATATTCTAATTTCATTTGAAAGTCCAAGTTCACCCAATATTTGCTTTACAAATGGCAGGGCCTCGCGCAATGGCATTCCCAAATGATCAGTGAATTCTAAAGGAGCGGCACCCGTGCCACCTTCAGCACCGTCAATTGTTATGAAATCCGGAATGTGCCCAGTTGATTTTATTGCACGACAGATGTCAATGAACTCCTGCTTATCACCAATACAAATTTTAAATCCCACTGGTTTTCCACCGGATAATTCTCTTAAAAGCTGAAGGAACTGTGCCAGACCTTCGGGAGAATTAAATGCAGAATGACTTGCAGGAGAATATATGGTCGTTCCAGCTGTTACCTTCCTGATTGCCGCGATTTCAACCGTGTTCTTTGACGCCGGTAAAATTCCACCATGACCGGGTTTCGCTCCTTGCGACAATTTCAATTCAATCATTTTCACTTCAGGGCGTATCGCGTTTTTGCGGAACGCTAAGGCATGAAATTTTCCTTTCTCATCACGACAACCAAAATATCCTGTTCCAATCTGCCAAATCAAATCACCGCCTTTAAGATGGTATTCGCTTATTCCGCCCTCTCCTGTATTATGTGCAAATCCTCCCAGTTTCGCTCCCCGATTTAAAGCTTCGATCGCGGTTTTGCTCAAGGCGCCATAGCTCATTGCACCAATGTTATAAATGCTCGCATGGTAAGGCTGCTGGCACAGATGATTTCCGATCCACACCCGTAAATCGTCTGCACCCAAACTTATTGGGTATACAGAATGTGCTGCCCACTCAGAGCCTACCGCATTTGGATCCGACTGCATTCCAAATGCAACCGTTTGCTTTTCATTTTTGGCTCTTTGATAAACAATAGACCGCTGACGCCTGTTGAAAGGTTTTCCATCAAGGTCCGATTCAAAGAAATATTGCCTTATCTCCTGCCTGATCGATTCAAGAAAATACCGTACATAGCCAATTAGCGGAAAGTTTCGTAAAACAGCATGTTTCTTCTGTGTAACATTTAAAATAGCCAATAGCAATAGTGGCAAGGTTACAATAAGGGCCCAATACCATTTTCCGCTCGCAGTATAGCCAGCGTTTATGGTAATAATATTAAGTAACACAAGAAACAATATGATCATTCTGCTGACTGAAACTTGTTTTTCTTTGCTTGTCATACCAATCTATTTTAAAGATTAAAAAGCTGAAAAGGCCCGATATAATGCTGCTTCTTCCAAAATGAATCATGTAATCGAAGGCCTTAAGATATTCAGAATAACAAAACAGCTTTTACAGATCGCTGAATCGATAAACCCTTTGCAATCCCACTACGCGGTTGACAAAACCCTGGATGTTTCTTTAAAAACCCCTGTCGTTTTTGGAGTAATCATTTTTGAAAGAATCATTTGCCAATTCCGAGCATTTCTTTCCAACATGGGTAAATTAGACACGCTGTTTTTTCCACGTTCATAAAAAGGCAAAGCAACTGTATGCCCTTTGTCTCTGTACTCAAAGTATAAAAAGATTGTCTCCAGGAATTCCTCAAATCCTTTTTTATTCAGTTCGCCAGGCTGAATCCCGCTATAGTTTTTCTTAACGGATATAACCTTCACCTCGTCCAGCTGAATTATGTAATATTCATTTGACGCATTGTTGATATCCAATACAAGCAATTTTCTTTTTATGCCATCCAGGGCAATCATCTTGCTTCCTAGTGACACGTGACTCGAGAAAGACAAATTGAGTTTGGATCCCAACTCGCTCAACTGCGAGTACCTGCTTTTATCACGTCCTTTACTTGAATTTTTCATATCATAAAAATTAATGCGTGCAAACAAAAGTTTATACTAGCATGTTAAGAGTCTACAGAGATTATTAAATCCTTTAGAGACTTAAAGATTTTTCTACAGTCCTTTCCTGGGACGCAGAACTTAAATCCGTTAAAAAAGGTAAATACGGCTGAGTTTAACCCCAGCCTGAGAAAATTAAGAGGCTGGGGAATAATTATGAAAGTCCTTGCAAGTAGGGAAATAATTCAGCTTTTTGCTGAATTTAGAAAAGTCACAGGAAGAACATGGCTGTTCTACCAATGGCTTTATTTTACTGCAACGAATAATATGGTTATGTATGCCTGACATTCGTGCAAAGATAAGAAAAATACAGGTGAAAGAAGGGAAGATTTACTGGTTGTTTGTTAAAATGGTTGATCAGGGTTTGCGGATTACAATTCTCTAGCTCTCTAATTTCCGAAAGACTTCCGCGATAATTCCAGTCCAGCCTGTTTGATGTGAAGCACCTACTCCCCTGCCATTATCCCCATGAAAACATTCATAAAACAAAATAAGATCTTTAAAATACTTATCCTGATTAAATAGTTCAACTTTACCATTTAGAGGGCGTTTCCCTTCAGAGTTTCTAACAAAAATGGACATAAGGCGTTTGCGCAAGTCATTCGCTACAGCCTTGAGATTTACCAGGTTTCCGGAATGAGAAGGCAGCTCTACTTGTAATTCATTTTGAAAATAGCTGTAGTATTTTTCCAACGCCTGGATCAATAGGTAATTCATCGGAATCCAAACAGGCCCGCGCCAGTTGGAATTGCCTCCAAATAAATCGGAATTCGATTCCCCCGGCTGATAGTTCAGTCCGAATTCTTGCCCATCGATAATAATTCGATAAGGTGTTTGATGGATTTTTGAGAGTGAGCGAATGCCGCCCAATGACAAGAATTCATTTTCATCCAGCAGAGCTTTTAAAATTTGTTTTAACTTCTCGTAAGGTACAAGTGACAATAATATCCCGCTTTTTTCATCCATATCTTCAATCACTTTGTACTGCTTATTTTTTTGCCGGTATCTTACAAACCATTTTAGGCGACGATGGAATTCCGGCACTTTTTTCAATAAGTCCTTATCAATAACGTGTACTGCGAACAGAGTGATAAGACCAACAAGCGAGCGAATTTTTACCGGAATGAACTTGCCGTCGGGCATTTTGAGAACATCATAAAAAAAACCTTCTTCTTCGTCCCACGATCCTTTAAAGTCGTGCCCAATTCGATTTAGCGAACTGGCGATATAAGTAAAATGCTCAAAAAATTTGGTAGCAAGGTCTTCATAGGCACTATTGTATTGGGCAAGCTCAAGCGCTATCTCAAGCATATTCAAACAATACATTCCCATCCAGGCTGTACCGTCGGCTTGTTCTAAGGTTCCACCACCGGGTACGTTATTTCTGTCAAATACTCCAATGTTGTCCAGTCCCAAAAAGCCAGCTTCAAAAACATTATTATTAAATCTGTCCTTTCGATTAACCCACCATGTGAAGTTGATGAGTAATTTTTGGAATGTGCGTTCAAGGAATAGTGTGTCGGCAACACCGGTGCGTTGTTTATCATTCTTATATACTTGCATGCATGCCCATGCGTGCACCGGAGGATTAACGTCGCTGAATGACCATTCATAGGCTGGCAACTTCCCATAAGGGTCCATATACCATTCTCTTAATAATAACACCAATTGATTTTTTGCAAATTGAGCATCCACCGTACTAAGAGGAATACAGTGAAAAGCGAGATCCCAGGTTGCATACCACGGATATTCCCATTTATCAGGTACGGAAAGAATATCTTCATTATTTAAGGTAAGCCACTCACTATTACGTCCGTGTTTTCGTTGTACCGGCGGCGGCGGCCCCTGCGGATCGCCATTTAGCCAGCGCGGAATATCAATATGATAAAATTGTTTGTTCCATAACATTCCTGCGAAAGCCTGCCGTTGTATATTTCTTACATCATCATTCGTTGTTTTACAAAGAGACTTATAAAAATCATCTGCTTCGCTTTTTCTTTTTTGGAATACATCATTAAAACCTTCACCGAGAGGTTCCTGGAGCGGCAGCTTGCTTAAACGAAGTTTGATGGTCGCGGAACCCCCAGGCTCTATGCTGAAGAAATATAACGGTGAACATTTTGTACCGGTTTTTTTATTCTCGAACATTTTGAGATCGTTTCCGATGATTGCATCATGAAATAGATCTTTTACAAAAATGGTTTCATTTGGAATATGATATAGTCGTTCTGTATTAGTTTCGTTTTCTGTAAATAATACCGTTGAGGTATTTGAAAAATAAAAAGAATAGTCACCCAATTGCGGATCCGTGATCTTTACTTCATTTTTTATGACTCCGCTCTCAACAACCTGGATCACCGGTTTTTGACTTAGTAAATTGTATGACCACATGTTTCGCATCCATACCGTTGGTAATACAGTAATAGATGCATTTTCTGCGGATCGGTTACTGATAGTCATCCGGATACAAATATCTTCTTCATCATTTTTGGCATATTCAGCAAAGACATCGAAATAACGGTTTTCATCAAACAGGGTTGTATCGCTGATTTCATACTCATCTTCATACCTGTTGCGGTTTCGATTTATTTGCTCCAGATCATGATAAGGAAAAGCGCCCTGCGGGTACTTATATAGATATTTCATGTAGGAATGAGTGGGCGTATTATCAAGATGATAATACAACTCCTTAACGTCTTCACCATGATTACCCAAAGCAGGTGTGAGACCAAATAATCTTTCTTTTAAAATCTTATCTTTTCCATTCCATAAAGCAAGTGCAAAGCAGATTCTTTGATTTTGATCAGAAATACCGGCTATGCCGTCTTCACCCCATCTGTAGGCCTTCGACCGGGCCATATCATGCGTAAGATAATTCCATACATCGCCATCAGGACTGTAATCTTCCCTTACCGTGGCCCATTGTCTCTCGGACAAGTAAGGGCCCCATTTCAACCAGTTTTTACTATTAGAGTAATTTTCCGTTACCCTTCTCTGCTCTTCTGTTATACTCTCTTGCATTGCCTTATAGTTACGCTTTTACGATTATCGCCTTGAGTAATTCTAATAAGCCAGTTATTTACACCGATTTCATTTCTTCAACACCGCATATTTAGTGATCAATGTTCCCTGCTCATTTACTTTTTCAACGTGTATTAAATGTAAACTGATATCCAGTTTTACATCTGTTACTAAATTGCCGCCTGTTCCAAAAATCTTAGGTTCAAACGTCAGCCACAATTCGTCTATTAATTGTTCTTTTAAAAATGAAGTTGCAACAGCTGGTCCCCCAAGCACCAGCATTTGTTTATGACCCTTGCTTCTAAAGCGAGCAGCTAACTCAACGGGCGATTCACTTGCAAATTCAATCTTTCCCGGAACTTCCAAATTTCTATATTTCTCAGGTTGTCGTGTCATAACAATAAGCAGATGATTCGCGGTGGGTTTGAAAGTATCGGAATTAAAAGTGTTACTGCCCATAACAGTCAGCCGCGATTCCTTTAATACATTTGTATAATAATCCTGGTCCTGGTGAGATGACCATAACCTGACTTGCGGACTTCCCCATTTTGTCACTTTACCATCAAGCGTTGTGACAAATATGAGTATGGTTTTCATTTTCGTCGTTTAAAATAATAATGCCACCGTCGTTGATGACAATTCCTTAATCAATGCTTCTTAAATGAACAATTTCAGGAGCTTCACCCCACTGTGGCGGCACTTCTTTAGAAATCAACAATGGCATTGAAGATGAAACACCGCCCAAATAATTTACGGCACGCTGGTATACTACTTTTTTGATCTTATAATACCTTATTGAATAACAACACATGATACAAGGCTCATGTGTTGAATAGAGAATGCAACGAGACAAATCATTTGTTTGTAACTTCTTTACGGCAAGCCTTACGGCTTCTAATTCTGCATGGCAGGAAACATCATTCTTATTTTTTGAGGCTTCAATAGCTTCACATACAATTTCGTCATCCCTTGTAATGAGAGAGCCAACCGGCGTTTCTCCTTTTGTTGCGGCCTCCTTAGCCAATATGCTGCAGCGTTTAATAAAATCAACATCGGTTTTCATTTCAAAAAATGTACATAAACTTTATTGCACCAATTTTTGTCATCCATCTCTTCCCAGGTTTTTAATTGTCCGAATAGAACGGGCTTTATAAACTCAATACATTCCGATTCATTTTTCATTGCTCCCTGACTTATCTTTTTCTAAGCTGACGGCGCAGTTTCTCTTCCACGCTTTTAAGTAAGGCCAGCCAACTGTTACCGGAATCGGAAGCAAAAGCATCATTGCCGGGAATTCCAACTCTAACGCTTAAAGTGCGCTTCGCGGTTGAATGTGCGCTTTCTTTTTTGAAGTAAACATCTACCCAGTTTATTTCCGAAATATGCCTCCGCAACCTTACTATCATCTCTCTTATACGTTGCTGCACAGTCTTGCTGATGGTTATGTCCACGGCCTGTACATCCATCTTAATTCCTTCAAAGTTTTCCGTATAATTCATAGCAATTCTTTTTCAATTTTTAATACTGGAGTTATTACTTATTTATTCAATTCTTCTATTTTCTCCATCTCTTCTATGGCCAATGCTGCATGAGCATAAGAGGCTCCGGCACGCATTTCAGCAGCGACCCAAATAGCTTCCATGATCTCCTGTTGGCTTGCGCCCTTTCGCACGGCCTGGGCAGTGTGACTGTGTATGCAATAAGGACATTGCGTTACGTGTGCTACTGCCACAGCAATGAGTTGTTTTATTTTTTCAGGAAGCGCACCCTCTTTGAAAACTGTTTTACTAAAGTTTCTGAAAGACGCTGTAATTTCAGGAGCAAGCCTCGTTCTCTTTTCAGAAATTTCTTTTGTGGCTTCGGGATAAAGTTGGTTGCTGTACATTTTTTATAAATTTATTTTATGAATAAATCAATTTGTCTTTTTTAGAAATTGCCTTAATACATATTGTAATATTCCACCGTTTCTGTAATACTCGATTTCAATTTTAGAATCCATCCGCGCAATGGCCTCGAATTTAGTTTCGCTGCCATCATCCTTTTTAGCAGTCACCTCTACTCTTTTTAAAGGCTTTATGTTTTTGGCAATCCCCGTTATAGTAAATAACTCACTACCGGTAAGTCCTAAACTTTCTGCAGTATCGCCGTCTTTATATTGCAACGGCAACACGCCCATTCCTACCAAATTACTCCTGTGGATGCGCTCATAGCTTTCTGCAAGTATTGCTTTAATACCAAGCAGGAATGCACCTTTTGCAGCCCAATCCCGCGATGAGCCGCTACCATATTCTTTGCCGGCTAACACCACTAATGGAGTTTGACTCTGCTTGTATTTCATAGATGCATCATAAACTGGCATTTCTTCTCCAGAAGGTAAATGGCGCGTGTATCCCCCTTCCCTCTGTGCCAGCTTATTTTTTATGCGCACATTTGCAAAAGTGCCACGGACCATTACTTCATCATTTCCTCTTCTTGAGCCATATGAATTGAAATTGTCCTTTTTCACACCCAGGCTGATTAAATACTCGCCTGCCGGAGAGAACTCATTAAACTGTCCTGCAGGAGAGATATGATCGGTCGTAATACTGTCGCCTAATACCAACAAGGCTCTTGCATTGAATATGTCTGTTAATGGCCCCGCCTTATCAGAGATGTTATAAAAGAAAGGCGCTTCTTTTATATAGCTCGATCTCTTATCCCACACATATAATTTATCATCGGGAATTGTAAGGGTTCTCCATGTTTCATTGCCTTCGAATATTTCTCCATAGTTTTTAGCAAAGTCTTTCGGGGAAAGCACCTGGCTCATCAAATCATTAATTTCATCATCCGTTGGCCAGATATCTTTCAAATAAACGGGCTGATGGTTGGGATCATAGCTTATAGGATCATTGATGAGGTCAATGTCAACCCTTCCCGCAATGGCATATGCTACTACCAACATGGGTGACATCAAGAAATTCATTCTCACTTGTGGATGTATCCTGGCTTCAAAATTCCGGTTGCCGGAAAGTACAGAAGCTACAACCAGGTCATACTCATCTACTGCTTTAGCAACATGAATGGGTAACGGCCCGGAATTGCCAATACAGGAAGTACACCCATATCCTACCGTGTGAAACTGCATTGCTTCCAGGTCGTCCAATAAGTCTGCCTTTTCGAGGTAATCTGTTACCACCTTTGAACCCGGAGCCAGTGATGTTTTAACCCACGGTTTCGTTTTCAATCCGTGTTCTCTCGCTTTTCTCGCAACTAAGCCAGCGCCGACCATCACAAACGGGTTGGAGGTATTAGTACAGGAAGTAATAGCCGCGATAGCAACAGCGCCATCAGAAAGCATAAAACTTTCCTCTCCAAAAGTTACCCAAACATTCTTCATTCCATTTACAATAGTTTCTTTGATGTCCGTATCTGGTGCGACTTCAGCTGTAGTCTGTTTGATGGGCTGACTTCCGCCTTCTGCCATCCAACTGCTCAATTGCTTTACCTCTGCATATTTACGACCATAAGTTTGATCCAGGAGTCCGATAAATCCTGACTTGAAATCTTTTAATAAAATTTTGTCCTGCGGTCGTTTGGGGCCGGCCACCGACGGTTCTATTGATGAAATGTCCAACTCGATAACACTTGTGTAATTAATATCTTCACTTCCTGTTCTCCACAACATGTTAGCCTTGTAATAATCTTCCACTAATTGTACCTGCTCTTCGGATCGATTGGTCTTGCGCATATATTGCAGGGTCTTGACATCAACAGGGAAATAAGTGATCGTACAGCCAAATTCCGGGGACATGTTTCCGATAGTTGCCCGGTCAGGAACGGAAAGATTATCAAGACCAGCGCCGAATACTTCTACAAATTTTCCGACTACTCCATATTTTCTCAACAGGTTTGCAATTGTTAACACCAGATCCGTAGCCGTAGAACCCACTGGAAGTTTGCCGGTAAGTTTTAATCCTATTACTTCAGGCATTACAAAATAGATAGGTTGTCCAAGTAAAGCGGCTTCGGCTTCAATTCCGCCAACACCCCAAGCCAGTACGCCAATTCCATTTACCATAGGCGTATGACTATCCGTACCCACCAACGTATCAGGAAATATTTCTCCATTGCGTTCAATCACGCCTTTGGATAAGTATTCCAGGTTTACCTGGTGACATATTCCCATCCCTGGTGGAACTACGCTGAAATTATTAAATGACTTTTGGGCCCATTTCAAAAACTTGTAGCGTTCTTCATTGCGCTTATACTCTTCGTCCATATTGCGGGCATAAGAATACTCTGTTCCAAAATAATCAACCTG
>Ga0070664_100001216_pt1 | contig 20550 bp, 18 predicted proteins | sample KBSC73metaG_FD_65863 | JGI IMG/M metagenome (GOLD analysis project Ga0070664, IMG submission 65863) | Corn rhizosphere microbial communities from Kellogg Biological Station, Michigan, USA - KBS C7-3 metaG | ecosystem: Host-associated > Plants > Roots > Rhizosphere > Soil ... | reverse complement strand
CAGCACATCGTTCGACCCGCTCTCGATGGCTTTGACGATCGCATGGCCGTGCGCCGGACCAAGGCGCAGCGTGCGCAGGATCAAGAGGTCGAGCGTGCCCTGGAGCAGCGCCAGCCGTTCCTCTTCGCTCCTGGGCTGCTGGGTGGATCGCCGTTGACGGGTAGACATGCTAGGTGAGGCACATTACGCCCTCTCACCTAGAATGTCAAGGCAAGTGACGTGTATTGCGGGCACCTACTCTTGCGCAGGACTTGCGAGCGCCGAAAGTTCCTCTTTTGCCAGATAGGAGATCGCGGGCCCAAACTCGGTGAGAAGTGCGCCCTGGTCCTGGCTCGCCGCTTCGAACAGCTTGCGCGCCTCAGCGAGCTGTTTCAGCTGCTTGTAACAGACAGCTCTGAGATAGTCGACGGTTCCATTCGAGATACCGCGCCGGCTCTCGAGCCGGACGTCGGACAACATCTGTTGTGCGGCTGAATAGTTCCCGGCTGCCATCAATGCGGTAGCCAGATTCAGCCGAATTCCCTGGTCGACTCGCTGTTCTTCCGCCGACGCCGCGCCACCCGGCAGCTGCCGTCGCGCGAGGCGTGTGTTCAACTCCGTTATCGCGACATTGAGCGGTCGACTCTCGTAGATGCTCACGACACTCGGCCGGCGTTCGACTGCAATGGTGATCGGCGCTGACTTGTCACGCAATCGCACGCTCACGGTGGCATCAGTAGTCTTGGCGAGAGCGGCCATCAGAGTCGCGACATCCACAATCGAGTTGGTACCGATGCCCACAATCACGTCGCCCGGTGCAATGGTCTTGGCTGACGGGCCGTTGGGATCGACGCCGGTGACGACCGCTCCCTCGACCCGCATGACATCGACGGCGTCGATGCCGATACTCGGCCGCACGACGGCAACCTGCTGCTCGAGAGTCGCAATCACTCCGCGGACACTCGTTTCATTCTTGAGCGAGAATCGCAAGACGTCCGGCTTCGATGACCCGCGGGCGAGCAGTCTGAGCTCGAGGTCGCGACCCTCCGAATCGGGGGTCACCGTCGCCAGTGTGGCGATGCCTTGTATGTCGAATCGCTGGAGGAGACCGTCGGTCGCGGCGCGCAGACTGTCATCAGTGGCAGAGACCAGCGACGCCAGATCCCCTTCAGCGAGTTCAATGGGAACGAGATTGAGATCGCTTGCCCGTACCGCCTTCACCACGGCGGCAAGGTCGCCTGGCGCACCGGGGCTGCCTTTTTGCAGAGCAGCGTTCACAATCCCGTAGGTCGGGATCAGCTTCGCCTGCACGCGGACTTCGTCGTCGAGCTCGACCCGAACGCGCTGCGAAAACTGTCCTCCGGGCGACCGCACGTCTATTGAATGATCGCCCCGGCACACGTCGCGAATCGGCGTTCCGGCGGTACCTCGTCGTTCGCCGTCAATCGAAACGACCGCGTTTGACTGGTCAGCCGTCACCGCGATCGTTCCGAACGCGCGCCTCAACGAGACCTGGTCGTAGTAACGATCGGGATCCCACGCCAGGGGATCCGGAGCGGCTACTCCCTTCCAGATCTCCAGTGGCGGCACCATCAGCTCGGCTGTCGTCGAAACAAAACAGTCCTTTTCCATTTGCAGTCGATACGGCGTCGCCCTGGGAACGATGCCATCGATGACCAACATCTCCGAGCGTGGATCTCCGTCCGAAGCGGCTTGAGTCGTTCCTTTCAGTTCGCCGTCCACGCGCACGCTCACTCCGGTCGGGATGGTCCGTACGCGCAGCACGGCAGTCGTGCGTCGTAATTCGATCGGAAGACGCTGCGCTTTGCCAGGTCGCAGCTCGACCTGTTCGGTCCGCGTTTCGTAGCCGATTTTCCGAGCGGTTATGCGGTATGAACCGGCGGCCAACCACTGCGAGCCGATTCGCGCGGCGGTCTCGGGGGAAGTCGCTCCGTCTTTTGCGAGGACGACAATCGCGTCCTCCGGAGTGAGGGCCACATCCAGCGAAGCCAGCGTCGACTTTCGCGTCTCCTCGAAGACGTTCATGATTCCGGGGGACGGCGCCGCAAACACGTAATTCGGATCGATCTGGAGCAATGCCGTGAAGTCGATCGTGGCATTCGGGCGGTCTCCGGTCTGCAGACGAGCCAACGCCCGTTTTTCGTACGCCTCGATCAGCAGTTTTCCTGAACGTGCATCACCTGGGCCCGCCTCCAGCCGCTGAATGAGTTGAGTCAGTGAGACGATGATTTGATCCCAGTCGCCGGCCGCCGCCAGTCGCTCGGCGGCAATCAACTCCTGGGGACGCTCCGTATCCTGTCCGGCGACAGGCACCGCGATTGTTGTGATGATGGCCAGCACAAGAACCGCGAACGTGCACCGGAGAGAAAAACGGCGTGAGTTCATGTTCGTCCTGTCAGGAGGCACAGTCACTGGAATACCTGGAGGCGCTCCGCATCCTCGTCGTAAACGTACAGCCGGCCGGCGGCATCCACGTGGAAAGCCGCGGCCGTTCGAAACGCCCCGGCGGCCGAACCAGGCGCGAACACGGATAGAAATTCACCGGTCGGAGCGAAGATGACAACCGAATCACGCTCGAGGACGTACAAATGCCCGAGCGGATCAAATGCCACGTCTATCGGGCCGCGAAACATGTACCCTGGGCCGGCCGCAGGTATCGGACGGGTTTTTCCATCCGGAGCAATAAGCAGCAGGGCGCCCGTCTCCCGTTCGATCGCCGCAGCTTCTCCCAGCGGCCCAACAGCAATGCGCGCGGCGTCTACAAGTGCGAGGCGCGACTGGTAGCCGCCACTCATCGAAACCCGGTGAACGGCTTTCGTGCGGCGGTCAGCGATGAGCATCGCCTCTCCGGATACGACGGCGCCCGCCTGAATATCTGGTTCACGTTGCCGGTTCTGGTCGGAAATGGCAATCGATACGAGCGCGTTCGTGCCTTCCCGAGTGCCGCGTTCGTAGAACCAGATCGGAACGTCGCCATGCATCGCGAGACCTCGGAGGTCGTTGGTCGGTTCCTGGCTGACGATCCCGCCCGATTCGTTGAGGACTACGGACGACTGGCGCGTCGCGACATACACTCGCCCCTTCGAGTCCATGTCCACGTTGATCACTCGTCGCAGCAATGCCCGGCCATCGACGGCGGTTCGCGCGAAACGATACACCGGCTGCCCTTGTCGCAGTCGAAGGCGATGCAGGATCGTGTTTCGCTCCAGGGCCTGCTCGGCTTCTGGTGTGCCCTTGAACCCAAGGCGGACGATCTCCATCTGCCGCATCGCGGGCTCCCACTTTCCTTGCCCGACCATCGATCGTGCTGTTTCCAACGCCGAACGTGCCGCCCACGGCGATGACGGGTACTCCGCCATGATCCGCTGGTACTTGCTGATAGCCTCGTCGGTGCGCCCGGCGACTCGGACTGCGTCGGCGGCCTTAAACAGCGCTGCCGCCGGATCGCCGGCTTGCGCAGCAGCTGATTGACTGGACCAGAGCGGAGCGGTCGTCCAACAGAGCACCAGAGTCACGGCGACGCACAACGCACCTGTGCTGGACCATCGCGACGTCATCGCTGCACCGGTGCTTCTGTCGGAGCCTGACTCAAGGTTACGACCTCGTTGAAGTTGCGCTCGTTCTTCCCAGCCGGCACCTCGATTTCACCCGTTACCGGCGCTTGGCCACTGCATTCAATACGGATGGGATATCGCTGCGCCGGCAGGCGAATCGAGGTCACACCGTCAAACGGATAGCCGGTCCACGATCGTCCGATCGCTGCGGTACAGAACGCATAAGGTCCAGGCGCACGCAGCACTTTCAACTCGGCTAGCGGTCTCGCCGGCGGAGTAGCGGGCGCCGGAGTAGCGGGCGCCGAAGTGGCGGGCTCCGGAGTAGCGGGCGCGGGAGTAGCGGGCACCGGGACGGCGGGTGCCGGTGCCGGCGGCGGAGACGGAACCGACAACTTCACCATGGTCGTATTGATCGCGCGGTCGGCTTCCCTGGCATTCTGTTCAGTCACCTCCGCCGTGAACGGCTCGAAGCCGGCCAACTCGAGTCGTACGCTGGCGGGCAGTTTTGTGATCGGCACTTCTGCAGGTGTACGAAGGCCAGTATCGACGCCGCTGATGAAAATCCTGGCGCCCTCGGGCGTCGACGTGAAGCGGTATCGAGGAGGGCTGCCGTCTCTGACAAGGAATGCCGGCGACGCTATCATGAATATCGCGGCCGCCACGACCACCACGATCGCCGCTACGGCAGTCATCGCGATCCAGCGTCCCCTCCCGTGAGAGATCGTGTTGTCGCCTTGTATCGGTACAGAGGGAGCTGGGATCTCGTCTGGCCGACGGAGCAGATAGTCGTGGACAGCGTCAGCCTCTACGCGCACATTGGCCGCTGCGGCAGGCATCTCCGGTGAGGACTGCGGGCGGTTCGGCACGATGACAGTCTGTGGAAATGTTGGTGCGGCATCGGGCGCCATCGAACGGGAGCGTGTCGTGCGCCCGTCGAAGGTCTCCTTCGTCAATGTCGCACCGTCAGCCTGCTCCTCATGCTCGGTTATCTCCAGCTTGACTGCCCGGAGATCGGCGGCCATGTGAGCGGCATCCGCGTAACGGCGGTCCGGATCCTTTTCGAGCGCGCGACTGATGACCAACGCCAGCGCGAGGGGCGTATCCGGCGCGAGGATGCGAATATCCGGTGCTGGTTCGTCCTGGACGATCTTCATCATCACCGCAGTCACTGAATCGCCGTCGAACGGTGGTCTTCCCGCGATGAGTTCGAAGAGGACCGCGCCAACCGAGAACACATCGGAACGATGATCGACCGGTTGCCCTTCTATGTGCTCCGGAGACATGTATCCGGCACTGCCGACCACTGAGCCTCCGAGGGTAAGTGTCCCCGCGGACGACTTGGCGATGCCAAAATCGAGAAGCTTTACTCCTCCGTCGTCGAGGAGCCAGATGTTGGCTGGCTTCACATCCCGATGAATGACCCCTTCGCCGTGTGCGAAGTGAAGTCCCTCGCACAGTTGCATGGCCAGATCGAGCTTCATCCGCATCGTCAGCGGAGGGCCGTGCTGAAGACGCTGGGAGAGGTTCTGACCCCGCAGTAACTCCATGACGAAGTACGGGGTTTCCCCATCGTGAGCGAAGTCGAACACCGTGACGATGTTGCGGTGCTGCAGTCGGGCAGCCGCGCGCGCTTCACGATAGAAGCGCTCGCGTGCCTGTTCGTCACGCATGATGCTCTCGGACATCACCTTGATCGCGACCTCCCGATCGAGATCCGGATCATGAGCGAGGTAGAGCGCCCCCATGCCGCCGCGCGCAATGAGCTGTTGAATCCTGTACTTGCCTATTCGCTCCACAGGCATGTCTTTACCCAGGGGATGCATGTCCGGCTCCCGACTCCTCTTCTTCAAAGCGATCGTCGGACCCGTCCGACGCGAGCGTCGCACGCGCCCGTTCGAGGAGTTCGTTGGCTTCAGGCAGCGACGGCGACAGCCGCAGTGCGTTGTCCGCCGCTGCCATCGCACGGAGCAGATCGCCGTCTCTGAACGCAACGCGAGCAGTTTCGAGAGCGAGCTGCGCGGCGCTATCACGCTGCTCTGCGATACGTGCCGCGCTTTCCAGCTCGATCGCCTCGCAGAGCAGCATCACCGAAGACTCATTCGCGGGATCGCACGCCACTGCCAGACGCGCTTCGGTCACGGCTGCGTCGAATGTCCCGGCGTCGATCATCGCGCGCACAGCCTTGGTGCGCTGTTGAACTTCGGCGTCACGGGCCGCGGTCTCGTCGGCGCGACGGACAGCAACATCGCTCAAACGGTTCAGTTCGAACTGAACGTCGGCTGCCTCGGGTTGCATCACAAGAAACGCGCGAAGTGCCTCGAGCGCCTCGTCGCAACGACCTCGCTTGAACGACGCCCGAGCCATCTGAACGGCCCGTTGCACTGCCTGCTCTCGCTCCAGGTCCGCGGCCCGCTGGCGTTCCAGGGCCGTCCGCGCGGCCTGGTGCAGGGCGATCGCCAACGGCACCGTTCGATCGATCCTGAGGATCTCGTCGCAGACCGCGATCACCCGCTCCCACTCCTCGGACCGCAAATGGGCCTGCGCCTCGCGAACGAGCGATTTCACACGCTGTGCGTCCGCTTGCTGCTGGTCGAGGATCGCCCGGCACTCCGCCAGTCGCGTGCGCGCAGTGCTCGACTCCGGCAACGCCGTCAGAATGTGCTCGAACACTCGGGCGGCGGCCGGATAGCGGCCCTCGCTCAAAGCCTGCTCCCCTGTGGCCAGCAGAGAGGCGAGCTGATCGAGTCCGCGTTGCTGCTGCTGTACGCGCTGCAACTCCCGCCCGATCTCGTCCTGGAGGGCAACCACACGGGCTCGCGTAAGAGGAGCCAGCTTCATCGCGTCGAAACCGCGATCTCGAAGCGTTGGGAAATCGCTGTGCAGCCGCTCGAGCACCGATGACGTGGCCACCATCTCGTGGCCGACTCTTCTCGCGACCTCAACCACAGACGTCAGGCTCGTGAGCAGAGCGTTGTACCTCGAACCGACTGTTTCAAGCAGCCGTCGAGTGTCAGCCTGGTACTGACGCTGGAACTTCGTCAGGTCGGCTGCGACGCTTGGGAAGTCGTTGTAGCGGTCGGCAGGCCGCTTCGCCAGGCACCGCATGACGATGCTCGCCAGTTCGGGAGGCGCATCCGCAGGACCGAGTGCTTGCGGATCTTCGGACTCCAGCTTACGAATGACGCGTGCCCACTCGTCGCCGGGAAATGGCTTTCGGCCGGTGAGCATGAAGTAAAACACGCTCCCGCCTGAAAAGATGTCCGATCGCTGATCGACCTCTTCGCCGCGGGCTTGCTCGGGCGACATATAGTGCAGCGTGCCCGGTTGTGCGCCGGTCGAGGTCATATTGGAGCTCGCGAGCCGAGCGACGCCGAAATCCAGCACCTTGAGCAGGCCGTCGAGTTGGACGAACAGGTTTCCGGGCTTCAGATCGCGGTGAATGATATTCGCCGCGTGTGCGGCCGACATGCCATCGCACAACTGAATCATCAGGTCGACCTTGCGTTCGAGGTCGGCGGCCGACGCTTCGTTGAGGTAGCTGGCAAGTGTCCACCCGCGGAGCAGTTCCATGACGATGAACGGACTGCCGTAATCCTCGCCAAGGTCATAAATGGTGATGACATTCCGATGAACGAGTCGCGCCGCCGTTTGTGCCTCTCGAAAGAATCGCACACGAATGTCGGGCTCCCCCTCGAGATCGGCATTGACAACCTTGATCGCCACTTTGCGCCCGGTGTGGTCATCAATGGCTGCGTACACTTGTCCCATCGCGCCCCGGCCAACGAGGTCGAGCAGGCGATACTTTCCCACCCGCCGTTCCAAGGCAGGAAACGCGCCGCTATCGCCACCGGTACCAGGCGTCATAGCTGTCCCCCGCACAAGACGGCCTGAGCGGTCAGCGGCCTGGTGGCTGAGATAAGGTCCTGATTACTGAGACGAACTCCGGGATGAGACACCGCGGAGGCACGGACCATGGGCTCTACTCGACGCTAGTGTGGTTGGTTCCGACGGGCGAAGATGGAGTCTATCAGAACAGAAGTGCCGGCGGAGGCCCGGAGTGCTCCTGGAAGCGACTCCTGAAGGCTATGAACGTGCTAGTCTTCCGGGTCAGATTCGCCCCAGGAGCGCGCCCAGATGTCGAGACGGTCTGCCCTTATTTCCAGTGTGATATTGCTGGTTCTCATGAGTGTGCCGGCGTCGGCGCAGGTTCTTCTCGTGGGCAACTGGATTCCCTACCGCGCGCACGAGGACGAACAGGATCGGGGCCCGGGACCTGATCTCGGTGACTACCTTGGCATCCCAATCAACAACGCCGCGCGCCTCTTCGCCGAGAGCTGGGATGCGTCACGCCTCACGCTGCAGGAGCACCAGTGCCGCGTGCACGTCGCGCCCTACATCTACCATGGCCCTCTGAATCTGCGAATCTGGGAAGAGAAGGACCCGGAAACGCAGCAGGTCGTCGCCATCAAGAACTACATCAGCACCTACGAGCAGACGCGCACGATCTGGATGGATGGCCGCCCGCATCCATCGCAGTACGCGCCGCATACCTTCATGGGTTTTTCGACCGGCCGCTGGGAAGGCAACCATCTGGTTGTGACGACGACGCATTTGAAGCAGGGCTGGTTGCGCCGGAACGGCGTTCCGGAAAGCGATCAGACGACGATGGTCGAGCACTTCATCCGGCACGACAAGTACCTGACCCACGTGGCGATCATTTCGGATCCGGTGTATCTCGTCGAGCCAATGGTTCGCACCACCGACTTCTCGATCGCGACGCAGGACAACGCGGCGTGGACCTGGCCATGTGAGTACGTCGAGGAGATCACCGGACGGCCGAAGGGCGAAGTGCCGCATTACCTGCCTGGCGAGAATCCTTATCTGACGGAGTTCACCGAGCGAACCAAAGCACCCGCCGTTGCCGCAAAGGGTGGTCCGGAGACGATGTACCCCGAGTATCAGGAACAGCTGAAGCGCGGCGCCGCCGTCAGCCGCGCCGAAGCGCCGCGCGCCAGTCAGGCGAAGAATCCGGATACGGGTGAAATCGAAGTGCTGCGGGTGCAGGGAAATGTCTACCTGATTGGCGGCGGGGGCAGCAACGTCACAGTCCAGGTGGGGCCGTCGGGATCGATCATGGTCGACTCCAAGTCTGGTCCGCTCACCGACAAGGTGCTGGCGGAGATCAAGAAGATCTCGCTCTCGAGCAAGCCTGTTCAGTATCTGCTCAACACGAGCGCTGACGCCGATCATGTCGGCGGCAACGAGGCGATTGGCAAGGCGCTCGGCTCGGCCAACACATGGACCATCATCAACACGCCGGGCGGATCACAAACTGCGGTGCAAGTACTGGCTCACGACAACGTCGCCAGCCGCATGACTCACCTCCCGGCGTCGGCCGCGCCAAGTGAGACCTTCGTGGGCCGCGAGAAAGAGTTCTACTTCAACGGCGAGCCCGTGTTCATGTATCACGTGCCCAATGCCCACAGCGACGGCGACAGCATCGTCTTTTTCCGTCACTCTGACGTCGTCGCGACCGGCGATATCTACCGGACCGACAGCTATCCCGTCATCGACCTTCAGAAGGGCGGCAACGTACAAGGTGTCATTGACGGTCTCAACCTCGTGCTCGATCTCGCGGTGCCAGCCCATCACGAAGAGGGCGGAACGTTTGTCGTGCCGGGCCACGGCCGCATCTCAGACGAATTCGATGTGCTCGAGTACCGCGATATGGTCACCATCATCCGCGATCGCATTCAGGCGATGATCGCAAAGAAGATGACGCTTCAGCAGGTGAAGGCGGCGCGGCCCACGCTCGACTACGACTCGCGCTACGGCGCCACTGCTGGGAACTGGACCACGGATATGTTCGTCGAAGCCGTGTATAGGAGCCTGGCACCTGCCACAACCTCCACGCGGTGAGGCGCGAACGCGATGAACGACGAACGCTCGTTGATCACCTGGACCCAGGTCATCTACGGATTGCACACGCTGAGCCTGCTGACGGGAATTCTCGGGGCCGCCACGGTGGTTGGCGCGTTTCTCATCGGGTGGCCCTCGATCATCGCCGTGATCCTCAACTACGTGAAGCGGGGCGACGTACGAGGGACGTGGCTGGAATCGCACTTCGGCTGGCAGATTCGCACGTTCTGGTGGGGACTGCTGTGGGCGTGCCTTTGTGGCGCGTTCGTGGTGATGACGCTGGGAATCGGGCTCATCGTCGTCTGGATTCCGCTGGGTCTCCTGGCCCTGTGGTTCATCTACCGGATCGCGCGGGGATGGCTGGCATTGAACGATCGGCGGCCCGTCCCCGCTTGATGCAAGGCGACGCTCGTAGCGTCCGCCTTCAGGCGGGCCGTTCAACTCGAGGTCCATTATGCGGTTGATTACCAGCGTGGCAGCGGCGCTCGTTTTACTCTCGGCCACCCCGGTTCGGGCGCAGGAATGGATCGACTTCGTGAGCCGCGAAGACGGCTTCAAGGTCAACTTTCCCTCCGCGCCCAAGGTGACTGACACGACGTACATGTCGGAGTACGGCGCCATGCTGCCAGCGCGCGTGTACCAGGTCGCGCGCGACCACGAACGCTATTCGGTCACTGTGGTGGACTACCGCGGCATCGAGAAGCTGCTCACCGAGAAATCGAAGCAGTGCCCTCCATTTGCCGACGAGCGCTGCACCGGCATCGGCGCCGGCGCGGCCGTAGGGTTCGGGTACTGGAAGACAGACATCAGAGGGGTATTGGTCTGGGCATCGTGGCAGTTCATGCAGCGCGACGCCAAGGTTACTCACTATATGTGGAACTTCATCGACCTGGTCGAGGGGCACCAGCTGCAGTTGACGAACAACGCCGACAAGTCGCGGACATTCGTCGCGATTTACATGCACGAAAACCGGCTCTATATTTCCGAAGGTACGGTCCCTGACGGCGACCCTGAGCCGGGCCTGTTCCAGCAATCTCTCGGATTCGTCGACAAGGATGGCAACGGCGTTCGTTATCGCGACTACTACGACAACGACTACCCGCCTCCGCCTCGTGTAGGCGGCCGCGGTACGGGAGCAGCGCCGGCGGGCGCGGGCGCTCCTCAGGGTGGTGCGAAATGACTCTTCTTCGCCGACGACGCGTGGCCGCCATCGCTATGGCGTGCGTCTTCCTTTTCGCGACCTCGATGCGCGCGCATCATTCGCACGGCAACTACGTGGACACCTTCACCGACGTCGAAGGCGTCGTGAAGGAGGTTCACCTGATGAACCCTCATTCCTGGATCTATCTGGAAGTCAAAGGGCCGGATGGCCAGCCGCAGAAGTGGTCGCTCGAGGCGTCGAGCGTCCTCCAGTTGGAACGCATCGGTGTTACCCGCGACTACATCAAGCCGGGCGACACCATCAAGGCGCGCTGCCATCCCCTTCGCGACGGCTCGCGTGGCTGTCTGCTTGGCTTCGTGAAGGCAAAGGATGGATCGGTCAAGGATTGGGATTCCAACAACCTGCCGATTCCGACCGACTTCTGACTCATGCCGCTGGCTGCCGCGCTGCTGGCAAGCGACGCTCGGCCTTCACGATGAACCGATTCGGCGCCGGACCGACGTAGTCGAACGGGAAACACGTAATCAACGTGAGCGTCGCCGAAGGAGTCGGGTCGAGCACCGCGAGCTCGGTCGGTTTGACGACCTTCAATTCCGTGACGACATACTCGAACTCGGCGTCGGCGGTCGAGAATTTGATGACGTCGTTGCGGCGAATTCCCGCCAGAGGCCTAAAGAACGTGTCGCGATGCGCCGCGAAGACGCTGTTCCCGCCGTGCCACGGCAACGGTGTGTCCGACAGGTGCCCCACGCCAAAGAGCAACGCTGCGGTGTCGTCACCCTCGAGCACCACGGATGACAGACCCAGCCGCGGGATTTCGATGATCCCGATCGGACTTCCCTTCTCGACTGTGATTTCGCCCTCGCCCTTGCTCAGGCCGGCCCCATAGTCACTGTTCGGTAGTGTCGGTACGTACAGCTGCTGCAGTTCGTCCGACCAGAAGAGCGCAAACCCGGACGCGAGAATGACGGCGAGTCCGAGTACCACGAGTAGAAATGCCAGCAGGCGCCGAATCAGGCGAATCATCGCGCAACCTCATTCCGCTGATCTGCCGAGGGCGAATCAGGGAGATAGGCCGTGCGAGTCCTGACCTTCAGACCCGAGTGTCCCGCCAGATCGACCATTACTCGAACGTGGCGGAGGCGTCCACCGGGGCCTGCGTCGGGCGGCTCGTACGCCAGCGTGTAGCGGCTGCGAATGTCGTGCGCAATCGTCTGGAACACACGGCCCACGACTGACACATTCGCAGGCTCGAATGCGAGGCCACCTGTTCCGTCGGCCAGGCGTCGCAGCGCCTTGGGGTTGCGATCGAGCGCCAGCGGATCGACGATGGCGATCGAATAGATGACGACGTTCGACGCCAGGACCTTCTCGAATGCTTCAGTGAACGTCAGCCGGCTGGCGTTGTCACCGCCGTCACTGACGACCACGAGTACTTTTCGTTCGTGCCTGCCGTGACCGACACCATCGATGGCCTCAACGAGAGCATCGTGAAACGCCGTTCGCCCGCGTGCCTCGAGCGCCTGGGTCAGTTCCTCGCGCAATTCGGCGGGGTCACTGGTGAAACGATCAGGTGAATGCAGAACCGTTGACAGGTGCTCGTTGAACACGAGCGGCAGGAACTCATCGTCTGGATGGCTGGCCTTGGCAAACTCGGTAATCCCGGCAACAACACGATCGCGGTTCTCCAGCATGCTGCCGCTGGCGTCGATAAGCAACCCGATCGTGGCAGGCGCATCCTGCTCGGCGAAGAAACTCACTTTCTGTGGCCGGCCCTCTTCCGTGACGTGAAACGCATCGGCTGGCAACCCGCCGACGAATCCGCCTTTGTCATCCGTCACAGCCACATTGAGCACGACCAGATCCGAACGCGCCGAGAAGTGACTTTGCGCAGCGGGATACGTTGAGCCCGAGGCGAAGATGGCGGCCAAGAAGAAAATGAGTATCCGCATGGTATACCTCTGACGCTCCGGCGTGGGAGAGGTCGTCCTCCCCCACGCCGTTTCACCGTCAGTGAGCCATGCCCACGTTACGACTTCCGCAGCAGTTTCATGCCCAGTGAGGTGCTCGCGAGACCGCCCAGCAGCAGCAGCGCGAGCGGGCTGGCCGTGTGAGGCAGCTGCTCACGCGCCGGCGCCTGACGCGGCTCTGGTGCCGGTGCTGGTGGAGGAGCCTGCGCCGGCGGCTGCGCCTGCGCGACCTGTTCCGGCTCCTCTGGCGGTGCGCCCGGGCCCTCGATCACATCCGGCCCGCTCAACGGACCTTCAGCGACCGGCTCGCCCGCGGGTTCAGCGGGTTGCGTGACTGGTGCTTCTGTTCGAACTTCCGAGTTCGCCACCCGATTCAAGTCAGCGAGTTCTTTCTTCGAATAGATGAACCCGTACCCGGTGGTCTCACCGTCCTTCCACCATGCCCTAACCGCGATCGGCGCGCCAGCGGCGGTCTCCATGAATCTCACCTCTGGATCCCGCGGCGGATCCGTGCGGTACACCGGCACGGTGTTCAACATTGCGAAACTCTTCGTGCCTTCTTTGTTAGCAACCTGGATCACTTTACGCGTGGTGGTATCGTCAGCCAAACGGAACATGTACGTTCCCGCTGGAAGTGTCACACCTGGAAGCGCGACTGGCTGACTGAAAGTAAAGTACGTCCGCTTGTCAGACGTACCAGTGAACGCATTGGCGCCACTTGCCGCTCCGACAAGCACCACCAACACGGAAGCGGATATGAGCCTCTTCAACATGCTGGTCCTCCTGCCATCTGTAATGGCAAGATGCCTGCCCATTCCATCGCAGGCGGAGGAAGTCGCAGCGTGTGAGTCGCTTGCGTCGACGAGCTCGAGTGTTGAGAGGTTGAGCCGGCAAGCGCGCCGGCTCATGTAAATGAAACATGTACAAGGACGTGGAGGTCAGGTCCGGCTAAAGCCCGACACGACGGCGTGGAATCAGCGCTTGGGCCAGCCGTCGGGAGGGACCCAGACCCCGTGGTTTGGTCCGACCTCGTCAGGCCGTCCCGGCGGCAACACCTTGTCCGTTCTCGCCTGCACGTACAGATGAATCTGCCCGATCTGTTTGTTGTCCAACAGCTTGTCCCACGCCTGCATGCCCTTGTCGGGAATGCCCTTCGACACAATCTTCAGGAACTCGGCGGAGCTGAGCTTGTTGTTGGGATCGGTCAGGTTGGGAGCGTTCGTCGTGCCGACGGCGTCCACGCCGTGGCAGCGGTAACAGTAGACGTGCCACCATTTCCATCCGTCGTAGACATTCTTATAGGTCTCGGAAGACGCCTGAGCGGTGACGATCGAGCCCGGCTGGAATCCGTTGCCATCCCACACAGCCCCCGCAGCGGTCGCCAGGAAAACGGCGACAGTCGCAGTGAGCAGTGACCGTGTACACAGAAGCCGTCGTGCGTACGGGATGATCATCGCGCTGGTCCTGCCTTCCTCTCGATGAGCGGAACGTTGTAGTCGTTCAGGATCTTCGTGATCTCCGCGCGTCGCGCATCGATCTCCTTCTCTAATTTTATTCTCAACGCATCGTTGCCAGGCTTGACTCCCATCGACATGCCGAACTCGAAGGGCAAATCCCCCTTGCCTGAAGGGATCGGTACCATCACCAGCGGGACGCGTTGCTGTTTGACGTAGTATCCGGCGGCAGGCCCCCAGACGATGGCGATGTCGACTTTGCCGCTCGCCACCGCATCGATGATTGAGCTGGGTGGATTGTCCGCTGAATAGAACGTGCTGAAGCCCACAAGGTTGCCGACCACTCCCCTCTTCGAGAGCTCGTGCACTGGTGGCGGATTCGTGTAGTCATCCCCGAGCAGATGCACGCCGATCTTGACCTTCTTCAATATCGGATCGTCGAGCGACTTGACCTGGGGGCCCTTGTCTTTTGGGTACACGAACACATAGGTGGAGCGATAGTACGGCTTCGTGGTACGCACCAGGTCGTATCCTTCGGGAACTCCGATAACGACGTCGCAACGCCCCTCCTCGAGCGTCGCGTTCATCGTGTTCCGGATGAAGCCGCGCCGTTGTCCCCACCAGGTGTAATGCGTGGTCGCCCCGAAGTCTTTGGCGATCAAGTCCGCAATCTTGTTCTCGAACCCCTCCTGCTTGTCGTTCGAGTGCGGCATGTTCTCCGGATCGGCGCACACGCGGAACTGTCCTTCGCCTGGCTTGGACGAGGCAGACTTCGGAGGAGCAGGCTTCGGCGAGGCAGGCGCTTGCGCGAACGCAGTGTTCGCGCAGAGAAAGGACAGAACAAGAACGAGCCGGGTCCAAAAAACAGGACCCGGCCTATGAGTAAGACTGAGCGTGCGCCGTAGGGCGGGTCTTGCTTTATAGACCCGCCTGGGGTCGATCGTCATGGCAGAGAGAATACCGTGAGCACGCCGCCCTGATTGCTGAAGTTCGCCAGATCCTTGAACGCGCCGATCGCGCCAAGACCCGCCGTTGGATCCTCGAGGCTCATGTCAGCCGCGACTCCGATGCCCGACCATCCACCAACACCCGAGAGCACCGCGACGTACTGCTTCCCGTCTGGTCCAACGTAGGTCATCGGGTTGCCGATGATGCCCGACGGTGTCTTGAACTTCCACAGGACGTCGCCGGTCTTGGCGTTAACGGCCTTCAACCATCCTTCCATCGTCCCGTAGAACACGACGTCGCCGGCGGTCGACAGCGCGCCGCCCCACGCCGACAGTTCTTCCTTGATGCCCCACACCTTCTTGCCGGCGACCGGATCCCAGGCGATGAACTCGCCGCGGTTGCCGCCGGGTCCTGGCTTGCTCACGACGATCGCGCCGACGTACGGCTGGCCCGCCTGATACTTCACCTGGACGCCCTCGTAATCCATGCACAGGTTGTTGGTCGGCACGTAGAAGAAACCGGTGCGCGGTGAGTAGGAGACCGGCTGCTGGTTCTTGCCTCCCATCGCCGACGGGCAGATGTCTTTCGTGTTCTTGCTGGCGGACGTCTGCTTCTCCGGATCCTCGATCGGCTTGCCGGTCTTCATGTCGATGCCCTTCGCCCAGTTGACATGCACGAAGGGTTGCGCCAGCAGCAGTTCCCCATTGGTCCGATCCAGGACGTAGGAGAAGCCGTTGCGGTCGAAGTTCACGAGAGCCTTGCGCATCTGACCGTTCATGTTGAGATCGACCAGGACGTTCTCGTTGATTCCGTCGTAATCCCACCGGTCATGCGGCGTCTTCTGGTACGCCCAAGCGGCCTTCCCAGTGTCGGGATTGCGGGCGAAGATCGTCATCGAGTACTTGTTGTCACCAGGCCGCTGGTCCGGGTTCCACGATCCCGGGTTGCCGGTGCCGTAGTAGAACAGGTTCAGATCGGGGTCGTAGCTGTACCAGCCCCAGGTGGTTCCGCCGCCACGCTTCCACTCGTCACCCTGCCAGGTCTCCACTGAACCAGGGAAGCCAACTTCCGCCTCGGGCCCGGTGCTGTACATGCGCCACACCTGTTTGCCCGTCTTCGCATCGTTAGCGGTAACGAATCCACGAACGCCGAACTCGCCACCCGAGATGCCGGAGATCACCTTGTCCTTGATCACCATCGGGGCCGAAGTGATGGTCTGGCCCATCTTGTAGTCGCCCTGCTTGACCTTCCATAGCTCCTTACCGGTGTTCGCATCGAGCGCCACGGTGTTCGTGTCGAGCTGATTCATGAAGATGATGCCGTCGCCGTAGGCCAGTCCGCGATTGACCGTGTCGCAGCAGGCAATCGGGATGACGGCATTATCCTGTTTCGGTGAGTACTTCCACTTGACCGGCGCGCCCTCCTTGCTGAGATCGAGGGCATACACGAGATTCGGGAACGGCGTGTGCACGAACATCGTGTTCCCGACCACGAGCGGTTCGCCTTCGTGACCGCGCAACACGCCGGTCGAGAACGACCATGCCACCTTGAGATTCTTGACGTTCTCCGAATTGATCTCGCTGACGGCACTGTAGCGCGTCGCCGACTGGTTCTTGTTCGGCATCGTCCACTGCTTGTCCGCATCGGGCACGGCCGATGACGCTCCCGGCTTAGCCCCGTCCCCAGATGATGCGGGTGCGCTGCCACTGTTGCTGCAGGCGGCTACTAACCCGAGGGATGCAACCGCCATGAACAGCCTCGAAAGTCTCTTCATATGACGCTCTCCTGTGGTTCGACTGTGTTCGACCCGCGTCAGCGACGCTTGCTGTTTCCGTGAATGTTCTTCTCTACCCAACCCAGCATGATGTCGGCGATCTCGAGGTTCTTCTTATCGAGCATCATCATGTGGGTCACACCAAGAATTCCCATGTCGTCGAGCTTGAGATACTCCGCTTTCGCTGAGCCCTGCTTGGCCGTGCGACGCGCGTTGATGGCGTCCACGGTTTCCTGACACACCGTGCTGGTCGCGGTGTAATCCCCCTTGAGCGCCATGTACGGGATGTTGTCGAAATCGGCTGCCGTCAGTCCGCTGTTGCTGAGCGAACAGGACCCCTCGAGGGTAATCAGCCCTTTGAGGAGATCCAGGTGTCCTCGCTCCTTGAGAATGCGGGTCATATGATGCCCCATGATCCCCGACTGTGAGTGGGTCACAACGATGGCACCGCCCAGGCGCTCCACGAGCGCCGCAAGATTCTGCGGCGTCCACGTGTTGGCAGGTGAAAGCTCCCTGGGATCGCACGACGCGCACGTCGACCCGGGTAGCGTGACCTCGGCGTTCGGCACCAGCTGTTTGTAGTACTCGAGCGCGTAGTATCCGTTCGAGCCGGCCGGCGCGGGACCAATGGCGCCTTTACGCGAAACGAGACCCTCGTCGGTCGCTTCGATTGGGAAGAGCGGAGCGACATGCTGATACGCGTCCGGCTTTGGATTGGGATCCTTCGCGTCGCCATGCGGCACGAGAGTGCCGGTGAGGACCGTAGATCCCTCCGGGACGAGATGACCGAACCAGGCTGTCCACGCCCCGTTATCGGTGATTCGTCCGAAGCTTGGGATCAGCTCTGCACCCCGTTTGGCGTCTCCAGCCACGAAGCGCGCTTCGCCTTCGTGAATAACTGATTCGTCGAAACCCGACCGGCCACGCCCTGCCTGGTCGACGACGTAGCTGGGAACGCCGTGGCGAACGAAGTACGGGTACCAGCCTTCGCGCCCATCCGGTGTGGCTTCGAGGCAGGCCCCCGTGTGCGTCGAGCCATGGACCATGATCACCGGCCATCCGGCCCCGTATTTCTTTTGGGGAATCTGAAACTGCACGTACATCTGGCCGATCGTGATCTGCTGCGGCGTCGGGGCTGGAGGCGCCGGCGCGCCGGGGGCGGCTGGACCAGGCACCACCGCGTAATCCGTAATCTTCTGCACACCGCCGACGAAGAAGCTGCCCTGGTCTTCGATGACGAGTGGCCCACCCAGGAACTTCTTGTGATTCTGGCTCGTTTGCGCCGACACACTTGCGGCGAAAGCAACCAGCAGGATGGCTAAGCACGCCGCAACTTTCATCGGAGCCCCCTCTATTGATAATGGATGGTGGCCGGTGGGTTCGGCGCAGAGTGTATGAGTTTTTGTGGCTGGGCGCTATACCGATTCGGGGGGACAGTTTCTGGCTCTGCCGTGGAGGGGCATCAGCGCGGCGACTTCGATGCGCCATCGGGACGCGGTGTGCGGGAATCTCTGGTGCAGCGAGAGCCGGCCGGCGCATGATTGCCGCGTCATGACCGCAAGCCGATCCCCGTTGGCAGGGGCGATTCTGTTCATCGCGGTCTGCGGCCACGCCTCGAGCCTCCGTGCCCAGGGCATCGAGATCACGCCATTTGGCGGGTATCGCTTCGGGGGTGATTTCTTCGAGCTGGTCACCGGTCAGCCGGTCGACGCCGACGGCGCGCCCGCAGTCGGCGCCATCGTCGATATCCCGCTCGGAAACGGTCTGCAGGTCGAGGCGTTGTTCACTCACCAGAACGCGCGTGTCACGGTGCCGGCGGGACCACTTCTTCCACCAATACGCGCGAGCGTCAGCGTCGACCACTGGCAGGGTGGAGGGCTTCAGGAGTACGCGGATGGGCGCGTGCGGCCATACGCGACCGGGATGCTCGGCCTGACGAGATATGCCGGTGAGGGCGACAGCGAAATGCGTTTCACGGTCGCAGGTGGCGGCGGGGTGAAGGTGTTTCCCGCCTCCAAAGTTGGCGTGCGCCTGAACGGTCAGTTGTCTGCGACGTTTGTCTATGCAGACGCCAGGGTGACCGGGTGCTCACCCGGCATCTGCTTCTTCAACTTCACTGCCGACATCGTCTGGCAGCTCGAGTTCTCAGTTGGACTGATTCTCAAGGTTCATTGAGTCACTTCTCGGCAGCATCGCGGCCGTCGCGCGGCGCGCCGGTGCCCGACGACCCCATGAACAGTTTGCGCCCATCGGGAAACGTCACGTCGCGGCCGTTGGCGCGGTTCGATCCGTTCTTCGCCCGATAGCCATCGACCAGGATTTCGGTTCCTTCGGGCAACGAGGCCTTGGTCAGGCCTCTCCGAAGAAGTGTGTTTGGCGTTCCGCCTTCGACCATCCAACGCTCGACCTTGCCGTCCGCATCCTTCACGTCGATGTGAATCCATGTGTGCGGATTGATCCACTCCACCTTGGCAACAGTGCCACGCAGCTGGATGGGCTTGTTCGCGTCGAACTCCGCGGCGAACGAGTGATGAGCCGAGACAACGGAGCCGATGAGCAGGATCGATGCGCCCGTTGCGACCAGAACTCTCTGCAATACCATGTCTACTTTCCCTTTCCAGACGCCGCGGCCCGCTCTTCCTCGCGCGCTCCGCTCAGGATGCCTTCCATACCGTAGTTCCCCTCATGGCACGCGTACTCGAACATGTCTTCGCCCGTATCCACATATGGGATCGCCACCGTCCACGGCTTCGTGAACGTCGTCGGGTCCGTGATCGTCACGCGATAGTCGATCTGGCCGGGTGCCACGCGCGTAAAGCGCTCAACGAGGTGAAGGTTCTCGGCCGCGCCACGGTACAGGACCTTGTCAGTGAAGTTCGTCGTGTCGACGACGAGCGTGTCACCTTCCCATCGAGCGACTGAATTTCCCATCCACTGGCGAATGGACTGGTTGACGTGCGGACGCCCGTCGGTCGGAATCACACGCGCTCCACCGAGCATCTCGATCTGGATGGCCACGTAACCCGGGCTCTGCGTGATTCGATAGTTGTTGTTGTACGCCGTGGGACTCATCGCGCCTGGCATCCCGCGCGTGATGCAGCGCTCGAACGTGCTGCGATCGAGCCAGGTGTCGGCGCCGCGCCCGTTGGCGCCCGCACCGCGAAATGCCGGACGCTTTCCTTCATCTGCTGCTCGCTTCTTGGCTTCTTCGGTCAGCTCTGGCACCCGGCCATCTGCCGGTTCGATGACGAGCGAGGTTCGTGGCGTCGTGACCTTCGTGCCGCGATCCCACCAGAAGTCGTTGTAGGCGCGCTCCACATCACCGCGCGTTCCCTTGTTGCGCCCTTCATCGCCGCTCTGTTCCTGCGCCCGCTTCTCGAGCGCGGCGACTTCTTCAGGGGTGAAGAACTCGCGACCGCTGACGTTGGCCGGGCGCTCGAACGGCGTGATCGTCCGATTCGAGAAAGTTCCCTGAAGATCGGGTTCACCCCATGGCGTCCGAGGCGGCGTGTACTTCTTCGTTGCGGCCGCGCCGTCGGCCGCCGGTGCACTGCGTGGCGTCTGGGCGAGCGCACAGACCGGAGCCAGGATCGTCGCTGTGGCCAGGATGGTAAAAAGTCTCTTATTCATGGCAACTCATCCTACATCGGGTCCGGCTAAAGCCGGGCACTACGTAGTACGTCGGTACACGCCTCGTCTTCAGACCCGCCGTGAAACACCGCGGTCAGTACTCCACGAACGCGTCATCTGGATAGCAATACAACCATCT
>Ga0070664_100001212_pt1 | contig 20560 bp, 19 predicted proteins | sample KBSC73metaG_FD_65863 | JGI IMG/M metagenome (GOLD analysis project Ga0070664, IMG submission 65863) | Corn rhizosphere microbial communities from Kellogg Biological Station, Michigan, USA - KBS C7-3 metaG | ecosystem: Host-associated > Plants > Roots > Rhizosphere > Soil ... | reverse complement strand
GACCGTTGGCGTGGTGACGAAGCCCTTCGCTTTCGAAGGTGCGCGCCGCGGCCGTTCGGCGGATTCCGGCATTTCCGAGCTCCAGCAACACGTCGACACATTGATCGTCATTCCGAACCAGAACCTGTTCCGGCTCGCCAATTCGGAAACCACCTTCAAGCAGGCCTTCGAAATGGCCGACGAGGTCCTTCAGCAGGGCGTGCGCGGGATCACCGACCTGATGGTCATGCCTGGCCTCATCAACCTCGACTTCGCCGACGTCCGCTCGGTGATGAGCGAAATGGGTAAGGCGATGATGGGCACCGGCGAAGCCGATGGCGACAACCGCGCCATCGAGGCCGCCGAGAAGGCCATCTCGAACCCGTTGCTCGACGGAGTGAGCATGAAGGGCGCCAAGGGCGTCATCATCTCGATCACCGGCGGCGAGGACATGCGCCTGATGGAGGTCGACGAGGCCGCCAGCCATATCAAGGAACTGGTCGACCCCGACGCGAACATCATCTGGGGCTCGGCGTTCAACAACGACCTCGGCGGCAAGATCCGCGTGTCGGTCGTGGCAACGGGCATTGAGGCGGATGCGGTATCCGCGCCCCAGCCCGCGAAGGTGTTCAGCTTCCCGGCGCGCACGGCACCGGCTCAAATCGCGATTCCGGAGGTGGCGGAGGCCGTCGAGGAAGTCTCGTCCGAGGTCACGACCGACGAGGGGGACGATGAGTTGCTGCTCGGCGCCGACGACATCCTGACAAGCCCGGTCGGTGCACCGCCGATCGCGCCGCCGGACGACGAGGATGAGATGGAGGCACCGGCCGCCAATGCCGGGGGCACGCTTTTCGAGCGTATGTCCAACATCGCGCGCGGCGCGCCCAAGGCGCAGCTCGACCAGGATGAGGATGAAGCAGAGCCGGGCTTCAAGCGCGAGGCCATCGACATTCCGCGCTTCCTCAACCGCCAGAACAACCAGTAATCGACTGGTTATCGGAAAGGGCGGCCTCGCGGGGCCGCCCTTTTTCGTTGCTTGAGACGCTCCTCACCGCCTTGCCCGCACGGCTCGCCGTAAACCCTCTAGGCAGAAAGGCTTCTGCAAGATTCCATGCCGCACCGGGGAGGAACGATGCGGGGATTCATGCAACTTCGGCTTACGGCCGTGCTCACTGCGACGGCGTGTGCGCTTGCGGCAGCACCGTGTGCGGGGCAGGGCAGCTATTCGCCCTATAACGAGACCCCGGCGGCCGCGCTCGCGCGCTATGTCCGCACGCTCGCATCGGATCCCAAGGAATTCACGTCGCTGATTGGCGCCGGCAGGGCCGCGCTCGAGATGGGCGACACGCAGGCCGCGGCCGGCTTCTTCGCCAGGGCCGATGAAGTCGATCCGCGCAGTCCCCTGCCCCAGGCCGGAATGGGGGCCGTATCGGTCGCCAACGGCGAACCGCAGGCCGCGCTTCCCTATTTCAAGCGCGCCCAGCAACTCGGTGGCCGCGCCGTGGATTTCGCCTGTGACCGGGGACTTGCCTACGACCTGATGGGGCAGCAGGCCCAAGCGCAGGCTGACTATCGCGCGGCGATGAGCGGCGCGGACGCCGACGAGGCGCGGCGGCGGCTTGCGCTCAGCCTTGCCATCAGCGGAGATCGTTCGGGCGCCCTGCAGACCCTGGCTCCGCTGTCGGCAAAGGCAGACGGCGGGGTGGCAAGAGTGCGCGCTTTCGTGCTCGCTCTAACCGGCGACACCAACGCTGCGATGAACGCAATCAACGCCAGGATGCCCGGAAGCGCAGCTAGCGTGGCGCCGTTCTTGCAGCGGTTGTCAGGACTGTCGGCGGGCCAGAAGGCTGCCGCGGTCAACCTGGGCATCTTCCCGGAAACGAGTGGCGTCGCCTATGCTTATTCGGCTCCGTCGCCGGCCGCGACCGAAAGCGATCGGCTCGCCGGTATCGGTGCCTTGCTGGCGCCGCCGGCGCCTGCGCCGCAGGCCATTCAGGTCGCCTATGCGCCTCCGCCGGCCCCGGCGACCGTCCAGAAAATCTCAGCGCCCTTCCAGCCCAAAATCTGGCTCCAGCTTGCAAGCGGCCCGGACGTCGACGCGCTGACGAACCGCTTCCAGCGGCTCAAGCGTGAGAACCCGGACGTTTTCGCCGGGATCAAGCCGTATGTCGCCCGCAGCTCCGACCGCGCCAGACTTCTGGTGGGGCCGTTCCGCGGCACGTCCGATGCGCAGATCTTCGGCGAAGATCTGAAGACCATCGGCGTCGACGCGTTCCGTTTTACCAATTCCCAAACCGACAGGATTGCGCCACTCGCGACGGAATGAGACTTTCGTCTGCGCTCGCTGCAACTCCCGAGACATCGCGCGGCCGCCTCCATCCTGAAAGCGATTCAGGCCCTCGCGGCCCGAGGGACATCTTCCAGCGCGACCGCGACAGGCTCATCCACTCCGTTGCTTTCCGGCGCCTGCGGCACAAGACCCAGGTCTTCGTCGCGCCGGACGGCGATCATTACCGCGTCCGCCTGACGCATAGCCTCGAGGTTGCGCAGATTGGCCGCACGATGGCCCGGGCGCTCGGGCTGAACGAGGATCTCACGGAGGCTTTCTGCCTGGCTCACGACCTTGGCCATCCGCCGTTCGGCCATGCCGGCGAAGACGCGCTCAGCGCCGCGCTCGCCGATGCGGGAGGGTTCGATCACAATGCGCACACCGTCCGCATCGTCACCAGGCTTGAGACGCCTTACCCCGACTTCGACGGCCTCAACCTCAGCTGGGAGGCGCTCGAAGGCCTCGCCAAGCACAACGGGCCGGTTGCCACGCCGAGTTGGGCAATGGCGGAAGTGAGCAATGCCTGGGATCTGGAGCTTGGCAGCTGGCCCAGCCTTGAGGCGCAGGTAGCCGCGATCTCCGACGACATCGCTTACGACAATCATGATATTGACGACGGCCTCCGTGCCGGGCTCCTGGATCTTGACCAACTGATCGAGATCCCGCTCGTCGGCCGCCTCTGGACAGCGATCGAAGAACGCCATCCGGAACTTTCGACCGAGAAAAGGCAGCGCGCGCTGGTGCGCGACATGATCGGCCACATGGTGGGGGACGTTCTCGCCGAGACGGAGCGCCGCGTCCGCGACGTAGGCGTCGAAACGATCGATGATGTCCGCGCTGCCGGACAGCCGCTCTCCGGGTTCTCGGAAGCGCTCGCAGTCGAAGAGCGGCAGCTGAAACGATTCCTTCATGCGCGCCTGTACGATCTCGACGAGCTCAAGCCGGTCCGGAAGGAGGCGGAGCGCGTCGTCGCCAATCTCGCGCAGGCTTATCGTGAGGATTCGAGTTTGCTGCCGGAATCGTGGAGAGGCTACTCTGATGAGACGGGCAGGCTCCGGACCATCGGAGATTTCATCGCGGGCATGACCGACCGGTTCGCCCTTCGTTGCCACGAGCAGCTGATCGGCCCCGTGAACCTGCCCGCCAGCCGATTCTAGCCGTCCGCTATGGTTGCACTTTGTTAACCGCTTGCGCCGATCCTTCCTTCTCATGGGGTCCAAGCAAGCTATCCATCACGCAATATTTTCGCTCGTGCTGCTGACCCCGCCGGCGGCGGGCGTCGCGGCGCCGAGCGAACCTCTGATCGTTACCATCCTCCCGGAGGCTCAATTGCAGGTCGTCCGGATGGACGATCCGGAAGGCAGTGCGAAGGATCAGGCGATGCAGCGCTTTGCCGATGCACTCAGCCAGGCAGCCTCTGCCGAGCAGCAGTCTCTTGCGGCTCGATGCAAGTCCTCCGACCCTGTCCCAGCCGCCGGTGCCGATCGCGTCGCCTGGGAGGCCAACTGCCGCTATCGCCGCCGCTGACCGCACCAATGACATTTTCTTAATTCGCATCGGCGATTTTGCGCGCATGACGCGCGAGCATATTTTCGGCACTCTGCTTCCGGCTTCGCTACTCCTTTGTGCGGCGCAGCCGGCTTCGGCGGGCCCTGACCAGCTGGTGGTCACGCAGCTGCCGGATCCCGATCCGGGCTATGTCCCGCCGCCGCCCGAAAAGACACCGAAGCATGCGGCTCGGAAAGCGGACGACGATAATCCAACACTCGAACAGGCGTTCGAAAACCTTGGCCGAGTCGCCGGCCAGGTTGCCCAGCTGGAGCGGGAGAAGCGGGGCCAATCCGGTGACACCGCGACGCACGCTCGCTTCGATCCGTCGGAAATTCGCGCGAAAGCCCAGGAAGTTGCGGAAAAGGCGAGGCGAGAGGCCGGAGGCGGCTACTAAGCTGAGAAGTCGTTCGGATTGACGTCCGACGGGTGACGCGCGGCGATCGCTGCGCTAGAGCCGCCGCTTTCCACCAGCGGTACTGAACAATTGAGCATTTACGCCCAATATGCCGCGCTCCTTGACGGGGTGCTCGACGAACTTGTTGACGGCGGCGTCCTGCCGGCAGACCTCGACCGAAAGAATGTCACGGTCGAGCCGCCGCGCGATCCTGCCCACGGTGATCTCGCGACCAATGCAGCCATGGTGCTGGCAAAAGCGGCGGGAACCAACCCGCGTGCACTCGCCGACGCCATCCGGCCGAAGCTCGAAGCCTTGCCGCCGGTGACATCGGTTGAGGTGGCTGGCCCCGGCTTCATCAACATCAGGCTCACGACCGACGCCTGGCGAGACGAGCTGCGCACGATCCTTCGCGAGGCTGACAATTACGGGCTTTCGAAGGTCGGCGCCAACGAGCGCGTGAATGTCGAATATGTCTCCGCCAACCCGACCGGCCCCATGCATGTAGGCCACTGCCGGGGGGCGGTTGTGGGCGACAGCCTTGCGCGGGTGCTGGAGGCCGCAGGTTTCCGGGTCACCAAGGAATATTACGTCAACGACGCGGGCGCGCAGGTCGATACGCTCGCAAGGTCGGTGCACCTGCGGTACCGCGAGGCGCTTGGCGAAGAGATCGGCGAGATCCCGGAGGGCATGTATCCGGGCGATTATCTGAAGCCGCTCGGAGCGGTCCTGGCAGCGGAGTATGGCGACCAGTTCGTCGGCAAGCCCGAGGCCGAATGGCTGCCTGTGTTCCGCGAAGCGGGAATCAAGGCGATGCTCGACCTGATCCGGCACGACCTCGGCCTTCTCGACATTCATCACGATATCTTTTCGTCGGAGGCCGAGCTTCAGAAGAGGGGCGCCGTCGCGGAAGCCTCGGAGGTCCTCCGCGAGAAGGGGCTGGTCTACGAAGGCGCGCTCGAACGGCCGAAGAGCCTTGATCCGCACGACGAGTGGGAACCGGTCGAGTTGACCTTGTTCCGTTCGAGCCAGTTCGGTGACGACCAGGACCGGCCCATGAAGAAGTCGGACGGAAGCTGGACCTATTTCGGAGCCGACGCCGCCTATCACTGGCAGAAGGCGAAGCAGGCCGACCATCTCGTGAATATCTGGGGCGCGGACCATGCCGGTACGGTCAAGCGCGTGCAGGCCGCCGTTAAGGCGCTGACCGACGGCCGCGTCGACCTCGACGTGAAGCTGATCAACATGGTCCGGCTTTTCCGCGGCGGCGAGCCGGTGAAGATGTCGAAGCGCGCTGGCGACTTCGTCACGCTCGCCGACGTTGTGACCGAGGTCGGCCGCGACGTGGTTCGCTTCATAATGCTGACCCGCCGGGCAGACGCACCGCTCGATTTCGACTTCACCAAGGTGGTCGAGGCGTCGAAGGATAATCCGGTCTTCTACGTCCAATATGCCCATGCGCGGATCAGCTCACTAAAGCGCAAGGCGGCCGAGGCCGGCGTGGACCTGTCGGCAACGGCGGATCTCTCGGTTCTTGACGAGGAAGAGCTCGCGCTGGTGAAGCGCGCCGCCCAATATCCGCGCGTGCTCGAAGGTGCGGCGCTGGCTCATGAGCCGCACCGCATCGCTTTCTATCTCTATGACCTGGCAGCCGAATTCCACGCGCTGTGGAACCGCGGCAACGACGATCCGACGCGCCGCTTCCTGCTGGAGGATAATCCACAACTTTCGAGGGCACGGCTGGAACTGGCGATGGGAATCGCGCAAATCATCCGTAGCGGCCTCGGGTTGATGGGGGTCGCCGCAACGGAGGAGATGCGCTGATGAGCCGCGTTGAGGCGGCAGCGGACCGGCTGCCGTGGCTTCCTGACGAACCGCGCCCGCAGCAGACGAAGCGCCGGCGCAGGTCGATGCTGCCGAGCGTCTCTGCAGTCGTTGCCATCGTCGCTGTCGCTGGCTTTTGGCTCGGTACGCGCAGTCTCGACGAACAGCCGCAGCCCTCTTCGCGTGCGGTGCCAAGCGCCACGATTCGCTTGCCCGAACCGCAGGTGGCTCAGCCGTCCGCGCCTCAGCTGCCTGCACAGCCTGAGATCAAGCCTGCACCGGCTCCCGACGTTCGGACAGCGCCAGTCCGTGAAGTGCACATAGTGACGCCGCGCCCCGAGCGATCACTTGCCAAGCCCACAGACATGCCGCCCGCGGCAGCAGCTGAAACGGCGGCGCAGCCTGCCCAGGCGACCGTCACCGTCGCTCTCCCCAAGGCTTCCGTACCGCCGAAACCCTGGAACCCGCGGATCGCGAGCGGGGCGGCCGGACGCCTCGTCCAGGTCGGCGCCTTCGGGTCCATTCACCAGGCCAAGCTTGGCTGGTGGCATATGGTGCGGGCCTATCCGGCCGTAGCGCGCTTACCCTCAGTGGTTCGACCGTCTCGCAATTCGAGAGGCCGCATGTTCTACCGTTTCCAGGTTGGCACGACGTCGCAGGCGCATTCGGAGATACTGTGCCAGCGGATGGAGCGCATCGATTTTAGCTGCGCCGTGGTAGGATTGCCCTGGAAGGCGAAGGTGGAGCGGTGAGCGACGATCGCACGTACGAGGAGCCCCTGCCGTGGCTGGCTGCCGTAGAGGACGAGGATGAGCCGCGCGGCCTCTCGGCGCGCAGGATGCTCGCCGCGCTGGTGGTTGTCCTTCTCGCCGGTTTGATCGTGGCGGCGACCTTCTTCTGGCTCGGCCGCCGGGAGACGGTCGTGAACGGGCCGCCCGAGCTCATCAAGGCGCCCGCGGCGCCGTACAAGGTGAAGCCGCCCAATCCGGGGGGTCTCGACATCACCGGCGAAAGCGAGACAGCTTTTGAGACGAGCGCTGGCGAGGACAAGGACTCGCAGCTCGATCTCAACAAGCTCCCGGAAACTCCGATCGCGAAACCGGCCCCGAAAGCGCCGCCGGCCGCAGCCGACAAGGCGACGGCCACGCCTGAGACCAAGCCTGTGCCCGAGACCAAGCCTGCACCGGAGGTGAAATCGACGGGTGGATCGGGAAGCGTCGTACAGCTCGGCGCGTTTGCCAACCAGGCGCAGGCGGAGCGTGCGTGGACGGCACTGTCGGCTCGCTTCCCCAGCGTCGCGGCGCTGAACAAGATGATCATTCCATTCTCGGGCGGGATTCGCTTGCGCGCCGGCGCCGGCTCGCCCGCGGATGCTCGGCAGCTCTGCCAGACGCTCAAGGCGGCCGGCGAGAACTGCTTCGTCGCGCAATGATGCAGGCGGCGATCTACGGCCTCGAAGGCCTGGCGCTGAAGGCCGATGAGCGCGCCTTGTTCCTCGACGCCGAGCCGGCAGGGTTCATCCTCTTTCGTCGCAACTGCGAAAGCCAGGACCAGCTCTTGCGCCTTACGGACTCTCTTCGCTCCCTCGCGGGCCGAGATGATGTTCCGATCCTGATCGACCAGGAAGGTGGCCGGGTAGCCCGGATGCGGCCACCCGAATGGCCGGCTTTCCCGGCCGCCGAAAAGTTCGCCAACCTCTATCGAGCGGCGCCTTCGTCGGCCATCGAGGCGGTGCGTTCCAACGCGCGCGCCCTAGCGCTCATGCTGCGGTCCGTCGGAGTGAACGTGAACGCACTGCCCTTGCTCGACGTCCGGCAGGAAGGCGCGACCGACATCATCGGCGACCGCGCGCTTGGGTCCGAGCCGATGCAGGTCGCCGCCCTCGGCCGCGCCGTGCTCGACGGGATGGCGTCCGCGGGGGTGATAGGCATCGTCAAGCACATGCCGGGCCACGGGCGCGCGCTCGTCGACAGTCACAAGGAGCTTCCAATCGTCACTGCGAGCGCCGAAGAGTTGGAGATCGACCTAGAGCCGTTCGAACGGCTTTCCGCGGCACCCATGGGGATGACGGCTCATGTCGTGTACACCGCCTGGGATGAGCGGCGGCCGGCGAGCCTGTCGCCCGTCATCATTCGGGACATTATCCGCGAGCGAATCGGGTTCGACGGCTTACTCATGAGCGACGACCTCGGCATGGAGGCGCTGAAGGGCGACTTCGCCTCGCGCGCAAGGGACGTGGTGGCCGCAGGCTGCGACCTCGCGCTTCATTGCTCCGGCAAGATGGATGAGATGGTCGCGGTGGCATCGGCGGTGCCGGCATTGAGCAACGAAGGCCATGACCGCCTAACGCGTGCGATGGCAGGCAGTCGGATCGGGCTCGATACTGTTGATTTCGCACAAGAAATCTCGAAACGGGATCAGCTGCTCGCGCTCGCCTAATCTGCCGTTCGTCGATCGGAGACGGCGGTTCGTCGACGGTAATGCGCGCCTGAACCGATTTTGACGAAGGTCGCCGCAGTCCCTGCTCAACCCTATCGAAAGAAAAGCCCCGATGCGCTCATTGCTCGCCGCGTCTGCTCTCGCTTTGCTCGCGGCCTCGCCCGCCATCGCCCAATCGGCGGCTTCCGGGGACAAGGCCAAGAGCCTCGACGCCATCCATTCCGAAGCCCTGATCGAGCAGGCGAAGAGCGGATATGCAGACGCTCCGGTCGATGAAAAGCTGGTCACCACGCACCACAGCATCGCGGTCAATGGGCGCGTGCTCAAATATACGGCCAATGCCGGTACTTTGACGATCCGCGATGTCGCCGGGAAACCGCGCGCCAGCATGTTTTACACGGCCTACACGCTCGACGGCGGGACCTCGCAGCGGCCGGTGACCTTCTTCTACAACGGCGGCCCGGGATCGCCGACCTTGTGGCTGCACATGGGATCGTTCGGTCCGATGCGGCTCGTGACCGGAAGCCCCGAGTTCATCCGTCCCGCGCCGTTCGCCTTTGGGCCGAACGCCGATACGCTCCTCGGCGCCACCGACATGGTGTTCATCGACGCCCCCGGCGCGGGCCTGTCGCGTCCGCTCGCCGATGCCAAGCCGTCGGATTTCTATGGCGTCGACCAGGACGCCGACGCGTTCGCGCGGACCGTGCTGCGGTACGTCACCAAGTTTGGGCGCTGGAACAGCCCCAAATTCCTGTTCGGCGAGAGCTATGGAACGACGCGGTCCGGCGCGCTTGCATATCAGCTTCAGGATCGCGGGTTGGCGCTTAACGGCGTCATCCTTCTGTCGTCGATCATGAACTACGGCAGCCGCCAGCCGGGCCTCGACCAGGTCTATCTGAACTATCTGCCCAGCTATGCGGCGACCGCCTGGTACCACCACAAGATGACGAACGCCCCGGCGACCGTCGGCGAGGCGGCCGCGGCAGCTCGCGCTTATGCCGTGGGGCCCTATGCGGCGGCTTTGGCGAAGGGGCAGAATATCAGCCCCGAAGAGCGCGATTCTGTCGCGCAACGCCTCAGCGAGCTCACGGGCCTTTCACCGGACTTCATCAAGCGGTCCAATCTCCGCGTCGACCTTTCCCGCTTCCGTAAGGAATTGATGCGGAACGAGCGGGAGACGGTGGGTCGGTTCGACTCCCGCTACACCGGCGTCGACTTCGACGCTGCTGGCGACAGCCCGGAATATGATGCGTCGGACAAGGCCATCAGCGGTGCGTTCATCGGCAGCCTCAACAACTATCTGGCGCGCGACCTCAACTATGACACCAACATGACCTACCGACTCAGCGCACGCGACGAGTCGGGTTTCAACTGGGACTGGAAGCATCGCGCTCCGGGCAGCGACAATCCGCAGAACAACCCGAACACCGCGCTGGACCTCGCAGCGGCCATGCGCACCAACCCCTATCTGAAGGTGCTGTCGCTCAACGGGTGGTATGACATGGCGACGCCCTTCTTCGGGACGGAGTTCGACCTCAGCCACATGATGCTGGAGCCGGTGCAGCAGCGGAACCTCGAGTTTCGCTATTACCCGGCCGGGCACATGGTCTATCTGAACCCCGACGCGCTGCACGCGATGCGCCTGGACGTCGAGCGTTTCATCTACGACGCGGTCGGGGAGGCCCGTTCGTCGAGCGCGCCCGCGGCGCCCAAGCGTCGTCGCTAGTTATCCCCAACAGAATGTGGCCCAGCCTTCGCAGGGCCACTAGTAATTGATATTCTGCGTTCGTGGACGATGATTTCGAGGATCGGCCGGTCCGCCAGTCGGATGAGCTCAATCTGACGCTCGACGGGTGGGAGGGGCCGCTCGACCTGCTCCTCAACCTTGCCCGGGCGCAGAAGGTCGACCTCGCGCAAATCTCCATCCTGCAGCTGGTCGAGCAATATCTGACATATCTTGCCGAAGCCCGCGCGCTGAAGCTGGAAATTGCGGCTGATTATCTCGTGATGGCGGCCTGGCTCGCCTATCTCAAATCCTGCCTGCTGCTTCCCAAGGTTCCCGAACAGGATCCGAGCCCGGAGGAGATCGCGCTAAGGCTCCAGCTTCGCCTCCAGCGGCTGGATGCGATGCGCGAGGCAGGGGCAAGGCTGCTCGGACGGGACCGGGTCGGCCGCGACGTATTCGTCCGCGGCGCGCCGGAGGGACTTCGGCTGATCCGCAAGGCCGCCTGGAAGGTCCGCGATTTCGACCTTTTTGCCGCTTATGGCGCTGTTCGGGCGCGCACGGCGCCGGCGATGCACGTCGTCCATGCGCGGTCGGTGATGACGCTCGATGAAGCGATCGAGCGGGTGGGAAAGATGATCGGCATGGCGCTCGACTGGACCATGCTTGAAAGCTTCCTGCCGCTCACCGACGATCCGCAGCTTCGCCGATCGGCGCTTGCTTCGAGCTTCCTTGCGGCACTTGAGCTCGCTCGACGCGGCCGGCTCGAGATTGCCCAGGACGAGGCGTTTGCGCCGATCCGCCTGAAGGTTGCGGCCTGATGGACGAGCTGATGCGCGCCATCGAAGCGACTCTCTTCGCGTCCGCACACCCGCTGACGGTGGACGAGATTGCCCAGCATGTCGGGGAGAGCGAGGTTGAACTCGCGCTCGGCCGGCTTGCCCAGCATTATGAAGGCCGGGGCATCGAGCTCGTCGAGCGAGGCGGACGCTGGCATTTCCAGACCGCGCCCGATCTCGCTCATCTACTCCGTCGCACGCGCGAGGAGCCGCGGCGGCTGTCCCGCGCGGCCACCGAAACGCTGGCGATCATCGCCTATCACGAACCGGTCTCCAGGGCGGAGATCGAAGCGATCCGCGGTGTCCAGATCTCGAAAGGCACGCTCGACGTGCTGATGGACGCCGGTTGGGTGCGGCCGGCCGGGCGCAGGGAGGGCCCCGGCCGGCCGTTGCTCTACGCGACGACTCACGATTTCCTCACGCATTTCGGCCTGGGATCGCGGCGTGACCTTCCCGGAATTGACGATCTGAAGGCCGCGGGCCTCCTCGATCCGCTGGACGAGAGCGTTTTTCAGCTTCAACTGGAAACCGAGGACGAGGCGGACTAGATACTGCCTCAAAGGAGTTTCCGTGATGGGCGGTTTCAGCATTTGGCATATTCTGATCTTCGCGATCATCGTCCTGCTGCTGTTCGGCGGGAACCGCTTTTCCGCAATGATGGGCGACGTGGCGAAGGGCTTGAAGAGCTTCAAGCAGGGCATGGCCGACGAAGACGAGGACAAGATGCGCCGCTACGATGAGCAGCGCAGGAACGATCCGCCGCGCCAGCTGCCCCGGGACCAGGTTCGTCCGCAGGAGCCGATCGACGTCACTCCGCGGCCGGCCGAGCCCGCTGCGCCGCCGCCGCGAGACGACGAAACCCGCTAAGCTTCCGCGCTCGCCATGTTCGGCGTCGATTCCTCCGAGTTGGCGGTCGTCGCCATCCTAGCCCTGATCTTCATCGGTCCGAAGGAGCTGCCGAAGGCGCTCCAGACTCTAGGCTACTGGATCGGTCGGATTCGCGGCATGGCGCGCCACTTCACCTCCGGCATCGAAAGCATGGTCCGCGAGGCGGAGCTGGAGGAATTGGAAAAGAGATGGCGCGAGGAGAATGAGCGCATCATGCAGCTTCATCCCCCTGACTTGCATTATCCCGAGCCCGGTCAACCAGACGAAATGCCGCCGATCGCCGACCCGCCGAGCGCGGAGGAGGAACTCCCGCCCGAGAAGCGGCCGTTGCCGTGAGGGACATTGACGATACCAAGCAGCCGCTGCTCGAACATCTGATCGAGCTCAGACGGCGGCTCCTCTGGTCGCTGGCGACGCTCGTCGTCTGCTTCTTCGTCTGTTTCGCGTTCGCGAAGAATATTTTCGCCGTGCTGGTCCAACCCTTGCTGAGCGCCGGGCAGGGCAAGCTCATCTACACCGATATCTTCGAAGCATTCTTCGCTCAGGTAAAAGTCGCGCTCTTCGCGGCGCTCATGCTGGCATTCCCCGTCATCTCGACCCAGCTCTGGCGATTCGTTGCGCCCGGACTCTATGCTCGGGAGAAAAAGGCTTTCCTGCCCTTCCTGCTTCTGACGCCAATCTTTTTCACCGCGGGTGCATGCTTTGCCTACTTCGTGGCGATGCCCTGGGCACTGCATTTCCTCCTCAGCTACCAGGGGGACATCGGAGGCATCCAGCAGGAGGCGCTTCCCGGTGTCGGAAATTACCTGACCTTCGTCATGCGGTTCCTGTTCGGGTTCGGTGCCGCTTTCCTGACTCCGATCCTGCTCATGATCCTGGAGCGTGCAGGGATCGTTACACGCGAGCAGCTGGCAAGATCGCGGCGCTACGCAATCGTGGGGTCCGCGGCGGCTGCCGCGGTTCTGACGCCACCCGACGTAGTGTCGATGTTGATGCTGCTCGTCCCGCTTTATGGGCTCTACGAATTCGCGATCCTCGCGATCCGCATCACCCATTGGCGCGCAGCCCGAAAGGCTGCTCGTTCAACTCCGGAGATTTCGAATTTGCCCCAGACAGAAGAGGGCCCGGAAGCGCCACCGGGGGGGGGGAGGGTTGGCGGTTCCGGGCCCATTTAAGCGGATAGCGAGAGCGGGGGGGCAAAAGGTCACTATCCGAACAGCATAACGCCCCTTCTTCCGAATGGGTTCCGGGGCCGCGCAACTTTTTCGAACTTTTTTGGATGTGCCCGTAACGATTAGGGTGATGCGCTAAACCTGTGGAAAGACGGGCAAATCCACGCTGTAGCGGCCAAGCTTACGTTCCAGGGTCGAACGAAGCTGTTTCGCCAGCCCGCCAACGATCCTTTCGAACTGCCGTTTCTCGGGATCTTCGTCCTCTTCCGGCACCAGAACAGCGCTGCTCAAAGCCAGCCTCGCGGTCAGCTCACTTGTCCGGCGCAGAGATAGCTCGACCGGTTCCGTGGGGGCGCGAAGCATCGCGAACTCGACGATCTCGGTTACCAGAAACGCGACCGCAACGGCCACGTCCTGGGTCGTGTTCAGCGTATCGATATCGAGGTCGATCGTCAGGCCTCGCGCCGCTTCGGGCGCGCTCGCTCGCAGTTCGGCCGCAAGTTCGGTGACCAGCGGCCGCAGCGAAATTCCCCGATTCTCCTCCATCTCCGCGAAATGGTTTCGATGGACGATCGACAGCGCGCCCACCCGCCTGCTGATCCCGGCGTAGGCCGCCTGGGCGTCCGGTGTCCCGGCGCTCCGTCCGTGAATGTTGAGGAGCGAGGCGATGACCTGGAGATTGTTCTTCACCCGATGGTGAACCTCCCGGACTAATCGCCGCTGCCCTTCCAGCGCTCCGGTCGTTTCACGTTCCGAATCCTCAACCTGCGCGATGACCCTGGAAAAGGCGTTGCGAAGCTCCTGGATTTCCTCGCTCGGACCGAGCTTCCGCGGCAATTCGAGTGGTCCTTCCCCGGGGCGATATGCGAGCACGGCACGTTCGAGGCGCTTGAGCGGCTTGACCAGAAGCCTGTTGACGAGAAACCAGGTTATGATTGCAGCCGTCACCCACATCAGGAGCGGCAGCAGAAGCATCAGACGGTCGGCGGTGCTGGTCTGATAGTGCCCCACCCCGACGTCGGCGCTGAGATTTCCAGTGCCGATCGGCCAGGTGGTCAAGGTGACATCGGACCTTGGGCGCGCCGGCGACCGGAGAAGGGCAACCTCGCGATCGGCGTCGCGGAGAATGAGGGAGCGGATCTCGTTTCCTTGCTCGAGAGCTGCTGTGCGAAGCTCCTCTTTGGAGATGGTGGCAGTCGCCATTCCGCCATCGACCCCCACCCGAAGGTCGATCGCTTGCTCGTCGGGATCGATCCAGACCCGAATATCTCCCGCAGAAACGATCGGCGTCGGATATCTCGGAATGAAGGCGCCATGCGTGCAGATGAGCTCGCCATCAGGTTTTCGCAGGGAGAATTTCTGGGCGATGGCCGGAGCGTTATTGAGTGCCTCGGCGGCTTCGTCGCATGCGGCGGCACCGCTCGACCGGAGTCCGCCTGCCGCAGCGACCCGTAGGGCGAGGGCGTTTCGCGCGATCAGGCTCTCTATCGACTTCGCGGCGGCTCGCGACTGCTCCTTGTTTCGGCCCTCCAGCGCCGCATCGGCCTGGCGAATGCCGTTATTGCCGACCCATGCCAGGCCGATCCCGATTGGCAGCAGCACGAAGGTGAGAATCAGAAGGAGCTTGGCGCCAGTCGGCAGCCGATCAAATCTGCCCGAAAGGGTCATGCGAGCCGGCACCCGCCCGCTGAAGGATTAGCTGAGCTTACCAAGCAGATTGAGGAAATCGTCAGGGACAGACTCGCGAAGCGTGTCGTCGTAGACCGAACGCAATGCGCGGCCGAGGTCGCCGGAACGTGCCCTGCGTACCCCTCGTACCGAAGCATCGGACTTCTTCGAGCGCCCGGAATCTCCGGCTCCCTCCGTCTCGCTCCGCTTCTTCGCACTCAACTCCTAGTCCCCCCTCGCGCGGGTCCTTTGCGCGCGTTTCATAATCATCTCACTCGACGACGCAACCTGGCCCGCGGGTCGTTGTCGCCCTACGGTACAAAATAAGGCCGGCCGCTGCTTGGCAGTGGTTGCTTTGCAGCGAGCCCGGCCCGGAACGGAAACCAAATCGCCGGTTCTTTGTTCCAGTGATGCTTAACAACTTGGGGGGCAGGGAAGCCGAGGCTTTCAAACGGTCCTTCCAGGGTTGCAACAATTCAGACGCGCCGCCTAAAGACGGCGCAATTCGTGTTTTCCAGGGAGAATATCCAATCATGTCCCTTGGCCAGGAACTTGCCCCGCACCTGCCATTCCTCCGCCGCTATGCCCGTGCCCTGACCGGCAGCCAGGCGCATGGTGATGCCTTCGTGCGCGCCGCGCTTGAGGCGATTGTCGCAAAGCCGGACGAATTTCCGCGCGACGTCGATCCGCGCCTGGGTCTGTACAAGACATTCCACGCGATCTGGTCGACCGCCAACATCGAGGAAGGCGAGGAGCCGAGTGATAGTCCGACCGGCGCCGAGGGCATTGCCCATGCGCGCCTTTCCCGGATTACGCCCTTGTCGCGCCAGGCGCTGCTGCTGACGTCGCTTGAGGGCTTTTCTTCCGAGGACACCGCTTACCTGATCAACGCGAGTCCGAAGGACGTCGACAGCCTTGTTGCGGAGGCTCTCGAGGAGATCGAGCGCCAGACGCTTGCCGACGTGCTCATTATCGAGGACGAGCCTATCATCGCGATGGACATCGAAACGATCGTTCGCGACCTCGGCCATAATGTCACCGGCGTCGCCGTAACTCGCGACGAAGCCGTATCGCAGGCTCGCCAGAACCCGCCCGGACTGGTGCTCGCCGACATCCAGCTGGCCGACGATTCGAGCGGCATCGATGCGGTGAAGGACATTCTCGCAGAATTTTCGGTGCCGGTGATCTTCATCACGGCTTTCCCGGAACGGCTCCTGACGGGCACGCGGCCTGAGCCGACGTTCCTCATCACCAAGCCGTTCCAGCGGTCCACGGTGAAGGCGGCGATTGCCCAGGCGCTCTTTTTCGACGCGGCGACGGTGCCGGCTGCTTGAGTTGCGGAACACGATTCGGACCGGCGCGTTGGCCGGTCGAACAGTGATTTCGTGACGAGAGCATAATGGCTGACCCGCTACATTCCGATCCGCCGATCCGAGAGACGGCGACCGAAGCGCGAGCGGGCTCAACTCCGGGCGTTGCCCGCAATGTTCTCGTCTTCGGGACGTTGCTAGTAGTGATTATTTTTGCGGTCATCGTCTTGGTTGGCCGCAGCTGAGCACCTAGCTTCTGTCACAATCGCCGTTCATGTTCTTGTCACGCGCGCGCGGCCACGGCTGCGCTGCTTAACGGGTGGGGTCTAGTTTGACGGAAGCTCGCCAGGACGACAGACCAGCTACCGCCTCGGGCGATTGGGCGCCGCTGTCCGATCCCGAGTTCAAGGAGCAGTTGGCCGCGGTCATTCCGCACTTGCGCGCGTTCGGCCGCTCGCTGTCCGGCAGCCGCGACCTTGCCGACGACCTGGTCCAGGAAACGCTGCTGAAGGCGTGGGCGGCGCGCAAGCGTTTCCAGGCGGGCACGAACATGCGGGCCTGGACGTTCATCATCCTGCGCAACCTGTTCCTGAGCCAGATGCGCCGTGCGCGATTCAAGGGTGAATGGGATGACATCACCGCAGCCAAGATCCTCGCCGCTCCGGCTAGCCAGGACCGGCACATCGAGCTCGGCGACATGCAGCGGGCTCTAATGCACCTGCCTCAGCCGCAGCGTGAGGCGCTGATCCTCGTGGGTGCAGGCGGTTTCGCCTATGAGGAAGCTGCCGAAATCTGCGGCTGTGCGGTCGGCACGATCAAGAGCCGGGTCGCGCGCGGACGCGTTGCGCTCGAGCAATTGCTTTCGAGCGGCAAACTGCCTTCGAGGCGTCAGCATCGGACAGACCCCGACAAGTCGGCACTGCAGACGATCATGGGAGAGGTCGACGAGCTCAGTCGCGATCACGAATGATCGCAGCGCTTAAGTTCAGTTCAACCGGCGCAACAGCTCCGCAAAATCACGGTCGCACGGCTCCGACGCCGCTGCCTCGAAGGCACGGCGTAGCGCTGCGGTAATCCCCGCATGCGACGGAGGCGTGTCGACTCTGATTACCCGGCGGTCCATCAGGTTCAAATCCGACGCCAAAACAGATTCACGTTCCACCTTCATTCCAGTTGCAAACGACGCAAGGCCTGCGGAAGTTTCCTCCGAGTCGCCCGCGAAACAGTAAAAAGAGCGCAATGAGCCTGCAGGATCCCGCCGACGGCCGTCGAAATGCGCTCGATCGGGCCAGCGATCATTCGCCGTTCCTGCGCGAGGCGATCCAGGCGCGCGCCGATGTTGCGCAATGCTTCCTTGAGCAGGGGCCTTTAGCGGCGGCGGCGCTTGCGTCGGGCACTGACGGCGACACTCTGGACAGCCGGCTGCGGCGCCAGCGCCTCGGCCTCGCGCTCGCTGTCGCGCTTGGCGACCTTTCAGGCGAACTCGACCTGGAGCAAGTTACTGGCTTGCTTTCGGATTTTGCTGATCGCGCGATCGATGAGTCCGTCCGGGCCGCAATCCTGGAGCGCGTGCCGGATGCGGAGCCGGGAGGTTTCGCGGTCATTGCCATGGGTAAGCTCGGCAGCAGCGAGCTGAACTATTCGTCCGACGTCGACCTGTTGCTGCTGTTCGATCCGGAGCGACTGCCGAGGCGCGAGCGTGACGACCCCGCGGATGCTGCGGTACGGATTGGCCGCCGGATGATCGAACTGCTCCAAAAAAGGACAGAGGACGGTTACGTCCAGCGCGTCGACCTGCGCTTGAGGCCCTCTCCCGAGGTCACGCCGATCGCCTTGCCCGTGAATGCCGCAATTTCGCACTACGAATCCTCGGCCCTGCCGTGGGAGCGTGCAGCGTTCATACGGGCCCGCGCCGCCGCGGGCGACATTGCGCTCGGCAAGCGCTTCCTCGGCGCGATCCAGCCGTTCGTCTGGCGGCGCTCTCTCGACTTCGGCGTGATCGATGAGGTGAGGCAAATCTCGGCCCGCATTCGCGACCATTTCGCCCAAGGGTCGAACATCGGTCCGGGCTACGATCTGAAGCGCGGCCGCGGCGGCATTCGCGAGGTCGAATTCTTCGTTCAGATCCAGCAGATGATCCACGGCGGCCGGGACGCTTCCCTTCGCGCCCCGGCGACGCTCGACGCGATCGCCGCCCTGCTGGGCGCCGAACACCTGGAAGGCGAGGTCGCGGCCGCGCTGGCCCATGCTTACCGTCTTTTCAGGACCGTCGAGCACCGAGTTCAGATGATCGACGACGCGCAGACTCACCTGCTGCCCGCGGATTCGAAGGCCTTGGACAATGTTGCCGAGCTGCACGGCCTGGCCAACGGCAGCGCGCTGCTCGATTTGCTTCGGCCGCATGTCGAGCAAGCGGGGATAATTTTCGACAGCCTTGCGCCGGATACCAACGCGAGCCTCTCGAATGACCCCGATATTCTCAAGGAGGAGCTGCGTTCGCTCGGCTTCGTGGATCCGGAATCGGCGTCGCGCCATGTTGCCGACTGGCGGTCGGGTAAAGCGCGGTCATTGCGGTCGCCCCCGGCGCAGCAAGCCTTCGAGGCGATGCTCCCCGGACTCATGCGCGCCATCGCGTCGGGAGCCGATCCCAACCATGCCCTCAATCGCCTGGGCGACATTGTCGAGCGGCTGTCGAGCGGGGTAAATTTCTTCCGGCTGCTCGAGGCGCGCCCGCCTTTGGCGCGACTTCTGGCCAAGGTCCTCGCCCATGCCCCGGCTCTTGCCGATCAGCTCGCGCGCCGGCCGGAGCTCTTCGAAGGGCTTTTCGACGCATCCTGCTTTGCCATGCCGGCTTCCGCCGAGGAGTTTGCCGGGCAACTTAAGCGCGTGATGGGCGATCACCCCTATGACGTCGCGCTCGATCGCGCGCGCAGGCTCGTCAACGAGCGTCGCTTCGCGCTCGGGGTTCAGCTCATCGATCGGCGCCGGGACCCGCTCGAGGTGACCGAAGGCTATGCTCGCGTCGCTGAAGGGACGTTGATCGCACTCGGCGAGGCCGCCATGGCCGAGTTCCAGGAGGCTCACGGAACGATCCCGGACAGCGAGCTCGTGATTCTCGGGCTAGGCCGGCTTGGCGGCCATTCGCTGACCCACGCCTCCGACCTCGACCTCATCTATTTGCACACTGCCCCTCCGGACTTGCGGTCCGATGGAACGAAGCCGCTCGGGCCTAACGATTATTTCAACCGCCTTGCCAGCCGTGTCACCGCGGCAATGAGTGTGCCGACAGCCGCAGGGCCGCTCTACGAAGTCGATGCCCGGTTGAGGCCGCAGGGCGCGAAGGGCATGCTGGTCGTTCCCTTGGAAGGGTTCGAGCGTTACCAGCGCGAAGAGGCGTGGACCTGGGAGCATATGGCCTTGTGCCGCGCTAGGCCGGTCTTCGGCTCGCCCGCCGGCCGCGAGCGCGCTTCCGCCGCCATCGGCGAAATCCTCCGAATGCCGCATGACCCTTCGAAGGTCCTTGCCGATGCCGTCAAAATGCGGGCCGACATGGAACGTCACAAGCCGCCGCAAAGTGCGCTCGATGTGAAGCTCGGGTCCGGCGGCCTGGTCGATCTCGAGTTCGCAATACATGTGTTGCAGCTGACGAAGCACGTCGGCCTGAGCACGCGTCTGGAGGTGGCTCTCGAAGAGCTGGCGGCTGAATCTTTAGTTGAGGCAAATATTGTCGATGCGCTAAAGTTGCTGTCACGCATGCTCGTGATGATGCGCCTCGTCGCTCCCGGCGAAGTGAAGCCGACGGCGGATACCTGGCATCTGGTTGCGGAAGCATGCGGTGCCGGAAGCTGGGACGAGCTTCTTGCCGAGCATGACGCGGCACGGCAGAGCATCGCGGCACTCTGGAACTGTATCAAGCAAGGGGCATAAGATGATCAACGAAGGCGACAAGGCTCCGGCAATCAATGTTACCGCAAGCGACGGAGGCAGCATCAACCTCGCCGCGCCGGGCCAGCCTCTGGTCCTCTATTTCTATCCCAAGGACGACACGTCCGGCTGCACCCGCGAGGCGCAGGACTTCACCGCGCTCGCCGGCGACTATTCGAAAGCCGGCGTAAAGGTCGTCGGCGTGTCCCGCGATCCCATGAAGAGCCACGAAAAATTCATCGGCAAATATGGCCTTTCGGTGCCGCTCGTCTCCGATGAGGACGGCAGCATTTCCAACGCCTTTGGCACCTGGGTCGAAAAGTCGATGTACGGCCGGAAGTACATGGGCATGGAGCGCGCTACCTATCTGATCGGCGCCGATGGCCGCGTTCTCAAGGCATGGCGCAAGGTGAAGGTGCCCAACCACGCGGAAGAGGTCCTGAAGGCGGCGCGCCGCTAGTTCCCCGCCGGCGGGCCTAACCTGTTTGCGTGGCTGCTGGACCCCAGCCTTCGACGGGAA